>Ga0070711_100001396_pt1 | contig 13213 bp, 11 predicted proteins | sample LARL53metaG_FD_65452 | JGI IMG/M metagenome (GOLD analysis project Ga0070711, IMG submission 65452) | Corn, switchgrass and miscanthus rhizosphere microbial communities from Kellogg Biological Station, Michigan, USA - LAR L5-3 metaG | ecosystem: Host-associated > Plants > Roots > Rhizosphere ... | reverse complement strand
GTGGTGGACCCAAGTTTTATACTGAGTGCTCCACCAGTAGCGCGGTACTGCGGCTGGTTGTCGCGGAGATGCAAATCGAAGCCTGGCCCTCCGTTCGCTGGGGCGTAGTGGATATCCGTAAACACCGAGATCTTGTCGGGGTACTCGGCTGGAATCGGATGCTCCTTGGTATCCGGATTGAAACTCAGGTGCAGCCACGTGTGTTCACCCTGGTCGATCGTGAATACCCGCCGATTGCTCCAACTGCCGAGTCCCGGCCCGCTGCCCTTGCCCCCCACTGCGTTGAAGCTCGCCTCAGACTCCACCTGGTGACTGATCCAGAAGGTTACGCTGGTGTCTTCCACGTTCCAACCGTCGGCTTGAGCGGCCTTTCGCCCTTTTTCCTCGGGCGTCATTTCGTCGGCCTGTGGGCCGCCGGAAGCCGATGCCTGGACCGAGGCCGCCTGGCCTGCGACCACGTCCGCGCCCGCTTGGCGCGCTTCCGATTCGGCCGTTCCTCTGGACACCTTGCGCTCGCGCCCACCCCTCTGCTGCAGCACATGCGCGAGCTCATGCGCAAGAAGCCGTTTGCCGGCGCTCGTGGCTGGGGCATAATAGCCCTCTGCAAAAACGATGTCGCGTCCGGTGGTGATGGCTCTCGCACCAGCCGCTAGCGCCGCTTTAGCGGCGCTTTCATCATGGTGGATCCGTACATCGCTGAAATCGGCCCCGAAACTCGACTCCATGTCCTCACGCGCCGTCGGATCGAGCGGCCCGCCTGAACTTCCCGCGAGCAGCCGTGTCACTGCCCGATTTCCCGCTCCCCGTTGCAGCGCCATGATGGCATCATAAGTGCCGCCCCCGCGGGGGCCGACCGTTTCTGTCACCCGCTCCTCGGTCCACGCTGCCGGGCCTTTCTCAATCGTCTTTGCGGAAGGGCTGCTCATGATTAATGCGGGAACTCCCCGTTTCTGATGTCCGTTTCGATTTGCCGCAGAATCGCGCGGGCTTCACTTTGAGTTCGGGCTTTCACCACCCGGCTCGCGATCTCTTTGTAATACGCTTCAGTGTGCATGGTTGTGTGAGAGGGACCGCCCTCGGGTTCAAAAACTGTTCCGCGCGGTGCATTCGACCCGGGAAGAGCGGCGCCGTTATCGGCCTCGTTGATGCCGATTCCCAGCTTTCGTAAACGCTCCCGCGCAATCGCGCCCCATGTTCCCCCGCCTTTTTTTGGCACCAAATGATGAGCATCATGGCCTGGCGGGACACTCTTGCCGCTGGCCTCCATATTGGCCCGCAGGGCCTCCTCATCATTCAGTGATTGCGTTCGGGCATTAGGCCGCGTGCGAATTTCGTGAGTCCCCTCCGGAAGGGGCTCACCTCTTACCGCCATTGGTTTCGCTGCCGGCTTTGGGCCCGGCGGTAGTTTTTGGACGAATGGTGTCTGAGCGGGCGCCCCTTTTGTTTCTCCACCTGCGCTCGCGACAGGCCGGTCAACTGCAGGCGCCTTCACATCGTGCCCTGCCGCGGCGGCTACGGGAACCTCGCCTTGCTGGACAGCGGGTTGACGTAGTGGGATGACGTTTGAGTGGGGTTCGGTCGGCAGCAATACATCGTTCGCAGCCTTTCCTCTGGGTATCCCGAATTCTTCCAGCCTGGCGGCCGCACCCGCCTGCCGCCGCGCTCGCAGCGCAACCAGCGCGTGGGCAACTTCCTTCTCGCGGCCCGCCAGCTTCGCCGTATCGTTGAGCGCTTTTCCCACGGCTTCCTCGCTCAGGTTGGTTCCTTTGCGCACCTTAGCGAGCGCTTCGGCCCAACCGGGGGCGTGCGAGAGGATTTTCGATGCCCCCGCAATCGCTATTGGAAGAATCCGCATGATGCGGTCTAGCGTATCCAGATCGGCCGTTCCCAGTTGGTCAGGTGCGTAAATCGCTTTCTCGAGCTGGCCGGAGAGCGTCATGCCAGTGGCAGCTTCCAGCAGCATCTTGATCTCGCCCACAATAGGTATGAAGTCAACCAGGGCATCCACTGCCTTCGCTCCGCCGATGCCAACTACCTCAGCAGCGGCGATCCCCGGCTTCAACACCTCTGGCGTTTGCACACGCAATCTGGCCTTGACGTCCTCGACATGCTGTTGACCCTCGGCCAGCTTCAGGCGCCCGGCCAGCACGTCTTCCTCGGCCGTAGTGAGTTCTTGCAAAATAAGTTGGCGGTCCCGCCGCGCCTCGTCGGCTTGAGCCTTTGTGGCTGGGTCCTCGTCGGCCACGGTGATGTAGTCCCGCATGAACTGCTCCACCTCCGCGCGCGAGCGCCAGTGCGAGCGTGCCACGCTGGTCCGCAGCGGAGTCCCCTGCTTGACGATCAGCCGCACTGATGTCAAATCCCGCGGGCGGAAAGGCTTGGAAGGAAACGGAAATCCAGCAAAGGCTGGTCGGTCCAGTTCGTGCTCGCCGATCTCGAGGGCCGTTTCCCGAACTGATTCTTCTTTTTTAGGAGCCGGTGGGTGCGAGGGCGATTCATCGGCCTCCCGAAGCTGCTCCAGGAGGGCCTGCCTCTGCTGATAAAGGGCATCGATCTCCGCCCGGCTGCCGGCCGCGGACGCCTTGGCCTCGGTCTCCGCAATCTTCTTCTGGATCTCCACTTTGCTCATCGGGTCGGCCTGAGCTCCAGCGGATGTCGTGGATGGTACCGATACGGCCTTTCCAGCTGCTACGTCAGCCCCTGCCTGGCGCGCTTCCGATTCGGCCGCTGTCCCCGAAACACTTCGCCCGCCCTGCCGGTTCTGCTGGATCACATGAGCGAGTTCGTGTGCCAGTAGCCGCTTTCCCGCTCCGCCGGTCGGGTCATAGAAGCCCGGCCCAAACGCGATGTTGTGGCCAGTGGTGATGGCTCGTGCTCCGGCATTCAGCGTCCTTTCCGCGGCCGTATGATTGTTGTGAACTCGCACCTCGCCGAAGTTCGCCCCGAACTTCGCTTCCATTTCCTCCCGCGTTTCTGGATCCAGCGGCTGGCCGGAATCTCCTGCGACAAGGCTGCTCACGGCGCGGTTCCCGGCCCCGCGTTGCAGCGACAGCACTGCATCCTTTGGGGCGCTCTCGGGCGCGTGCCGCGTCTGCGGCTCGGGCGCTTCGATCCGCGCAGGCTGGGTGCTCTCGCGGTTCTTAGGGGACGCGCTGCTCATGCTGCAACCTCCCGCGCTTCCGGAAGAGGCGATTCCAGTTCAGCCGGAGTGAGCACTCTGCCCATCTTGTGAAACTCGGTGCTCACTGCGCGCAGTACGTGAGATATCGTGACCGCGCTGCCCTCTTCAGCCGCGTGGTAAGCTGCGGCGAGAGCGGCGTTGCGGATATTGCCTCCGCTTAACAGGAATCGTGTTCCGAGCCAATTGGTATTGACGTCGGGTGCGAGCGGCGTTTCCACCGGCCAGATTCCGGCCCAGATGCCCCTGCGGCTGACTTCGTCAGGAAAAGGAAAAGGAATGATGAACGCCAGCCGCCGCAGGAAAGCGTCGTCCAGGTTCTGCCGCAGGTTCGTCGCCAGAATCGAGATCCCCTCGTGCTGCTCCATTTTCTGAAGCAGGTAGGAGATTTCAAGATTGGCGTAGCGGTCGTGCGAATCGCGCACCTCGCTGCGTTTGCCGAACAGGGCATCCGCTTCGTCGAACAGCAGAATGGCGTTCGCGTTTTCCGCGGCCCGGAAGATGCGGTCCAGGTTTTTTTCGGTTTCACCAATATACTTACTGACCACTCCCGCCAGCTCGATCTTGTATAGATCCAGCCGCAACTCGCGAGCCACCACCTCGGCGGCCATCGTCTTCCCAGTCCCAGAGTGGCCATGAAAAAGCGCATTTATGCCTTTTCCACCAGAAAGCTTGCGCGCAAACCCCCACTCCTCTTGCACTTGGTGCCGGCGTATTACGCGGCGACAAATCTCGTGCAATTGATCAAGAGTTTCCTGCGGCAACACGATGTCGGACCAGCTATGCGCTGGCGTCACCCGTCTGGTAAGGGTGCCGAGTTCGTTGCCCGAGCGCATTCTGCACGCCTCGAAGACATGCTCCACCGCTTTGGTCTCTCGCCGATACTCCGCCAGATTGGATGCTGTCTCAACGGCATCCTGGATCTGGCTATAGCTGAAAGGAAAACATTCGGTAAGCGCGTCAACCGCTACGGGCTGCGGGTGCAAGTCGCGCGCGCTTAAAGCTTCTTCCCATGTGCGCCGCCGTTCCGGCCAAGGCAGTGTTTCGAAGGCGATGGTAATGCCTCCCCTAGCGCTCGCGCCCGGTACGAAATTCTTCCCAACCGAGACGATCGTGATTCCCCGGAAGCGCCCAAGCGCGTTCAAAGCCGTCTCCCGCGTTGCGTTATCGGAAGGCCAATCGATAGTCCGCAGATAGACGATCGCCTGCCGGAGAAACGCGGCCCGGCTCAGATCGTCCAACCAGTCCTCCAGATCGTGGGTATGCCGCGCGGCACGTGCTATATCCGCAATCACTAATGGCACGCCGAGTTCCGCCGCTAAAGCATTAGCGGCGGCGCTTTTCTCGTCCTCGTCTGCGCCACGGAAGTGAACCGGCAACGGCAGTTTCCCTGCTGCGGCCCGTCGTGCGAGTTGCACCAGTCCGGCATCGGCGGGCCCGGATCGTGCCGGAGCTTCCACCAGCTGGGCGAACCGCGACACACTGGCGGCCAGGCCCCTCTGTCCCAGCAGGAAGCCGCAAACGGAGGCATCCAACACAACTTCGTGTCGACCGAATGGCGCCAACTCGTCGCCGGCCAGCCGGATCAGCCGGTTCACAATCAGCGGGCTTGAACCGCTGAACATCTCCCGCCGGGCGAGTTTGTCAGCAGCCGAGTCGCTGACAACGCTTAGGATTAGGTCCACACTCGGCCTTCGGCGGCTCACATCATCGTGAAGGTACGCGAAGATCCGCTCGTAGCGAAGGTCGACTTCCGGAGCGAGTGCAAGTAACAGCGCGTCCAGCTCGAGATTCGACAATCCGTATAATTCTCGGATCGCCTCAAAAGGCGCGCCCGAGGCGAGTTGGCCGCCACCGGAGACGAGCACCCCTTCCCCGCTCGCGTAGCGGAAGAAATCCGCTTCGCTGACATACAAACCGCGGAACGGGTCCACGCCAGGATTGCGCCCGGTTTGGACACGTGCTGCCTCCACCATGCGCAGCAGCCGCGCGTCCAGGCTGCGGAGCGAATGCAGGATGCAGGAATGAGTCAGCTCACTCATTCGCCGTTTCCGCCCCCTCCGAATTCACGCTCGTGATCTCGCAACGAGCGGCCCAGAGTCTCCGAGAGATCGCGCGCCAAGCCCGGGTTAGTAACGATCCTGGTATGAAAATGGCCCTCGTCCGGTGGATACAGCAGGCCAAAGTCGATGAGGAATTCGTATGCGTTGAAGCCGATTTGGAAGTAGTTCGCATACCTGCTTTCCGGGTTTTCTTCGCCGTCCGGCATGATGGCCACGGGCATTTCTCTCCGCACGCGGCTCTCCAGAGGAACCCGCATTGGAAACACGAGCGATTGCCCGCTTGTGGCTTCGTGATTGTAACGGGTGGATGTTACACTTCTCGGCGAACTGCCAACGTTATCGAAGAGGACGCTGTAACAGGGCGTGTGACAAAAGGCACTATGACAGTTGCGTAATCTTGTAGCGGGCCATCTTGCGGTAAAGAGTCATGCGCGACCAATGTAGTTCTTCAGCCGCACGGCTCCGATTCCAGTGTGTTCTGGATAGAGCCAACAGAATGCGCTCCAGCTCGCCGCCCTTGGAGCTCTGGAGGGCCTTTTGGAAAGGGTCGGGCAGATCGATTTCCCCAGCGCCGTTTGGGCCTGGATCGATGAACGCGGCCTCCACGATATTCCGCAGCTCGCGAATGTTTCCGGGCCACTCGTGCGCCAACAAGAGCTCTTGAGCAGTTGCGGTGAAAGCCGTGCTGGAGCACCCAAAGGCCGCGTTGAATTCGGCCCGGAAGGAGTTGGCGAGCGGCAGAATATCTTCCTTGCGCTCGCGTAACGACGGTAAATGAATTCGGGCAACATTCAAGCGGAAGTACAAATCACGGCGAAAATTCGGATCGGTCTCCAGATTCTTATTCGTGGCGGCGATTACGCGCACATCGATTCGTTGGGGCAGCCCCCCTCCCAGCCGCTGTATCTCGCCTGTCTCAATCGTGCGCAGAACTTTGGCCTGGGCATAAGGACTGAGATCTCCGATTTCGTCCAGAAACACCGTCCCGCCGGCCGCCAGCTTGAATTTGCCATCTTGCGCCGCATGCGCTCCTGTAAATGCCCCCCGCTCGAACCCGAACAATTCGCTTTCCAGCAGGCTGTCAGGAATCGCCGCGCAATTGAGCGCGATCAGTGGTTTGGCGGCGCGGCTACTTTGCCGGTGAACCAGATCGGCCGCCAGTTCTTTGCCCGTACCGGTTTCCCCTGTAATCAGGACATTACTGGAACACGAAGCGATCCGCTGAATGTGGGTTTTGACTGACTGGATCGCCAGGCTCACACCGAAGATTCGGTCCGTGGACGTGCGCGCCCCTTTCGCATGGACCACGCTTTCGATTGCGCCACTGAGCTGGGCTGCCGCCAGGGGCAGACGAAGATAGTTTGCGATACCGGCCCGCAAGGCCTCGACTGCCAGATTCTCCGAGCCATGCGATGTCACCAGAATGATCGGAATCCGATGGCCATTGCGCGCCAGCGCCTGCGCCGCCGCGAGATCATTCTTCGCGATCTGCTTGCGACACCCCAACAGAATTGCGGCCGGCGAACCTTCGGAATCGGCGTTGGCGATGCCGGTCATAGCGAGAAGACGCAACAATATCTCGTGAAGGTCCCGATCCTCCGAAATTACGAGAACCGTCAGCGACAAAATCCAACTCCCTACGCAAGTTGAATCGCGTTTACAAATTTTACACCTATGACGAGGGCTGTGGCTTGGGTCTCGCAGTCGACGAATTCCCTAGAGCGGTCATCTTGGAACCCGATCGTCAATAGTTTAACGCCGCATTGATACCTGCTGTGATACGCCAAATCCTTCTGATGCGAAACCCTAATCAGTAGTTCCATCAGGTTCTTAAATGGACGCAGGTTCTTAATAGGATCGGCTGCTGCCGGCATCCTCGCCGCGCGGAATCAGACGCCAATTTCGTCAGCCAATCAGAGCGTTTTCGACATGAACCGTAGGTGGCTATTCGGACGCAAGACCGTCGTCGGTTTTGAGGCTCCAGGCTATGATGATTCGAATTGGGAGAAAATACGCTTCCACACGCAAACGTGCACCTGCCCTCGCAGAATTTTGAAAAAAGAGACTTTCAGTACGTTTCGGCCTACCGCCACTCTAGCTTTGGCACAGCGAGAGGCAAAGGAAGGGCAAACACGATGGAGCGGCGATCAAGCAATCTTTTTGGAATCAGCAAGAGGTTTGGTCGGGGCAGGGCGATTTGAACGCCCGAACCCTGCCCAAGGCATCGAAGCGCTGTCTCGTTCATAGGACCCAACTAATTGTGAATTCAAAGAGACGGGCCATCTTCTACACGCCCGAAACTCGACTGTAGTGATTCTGTATCCCAGCATTACGATCCTTCATTTGGCGAACACCCAGAATGCACCACCCTCTACGACTTCCGGAAACTTGCCGGGAAACTGGGTATTCAGCCGCGCCTGAATAGACCGGGGATCCATTCCCCAGCCCGACTCCACATCGATGTACTGTTTGCCATCCACCATGAATGACGACGCTGGTCCGATGATGCCGGAGTTGGTCGGGAACTCCCACAGCAGTTTGCCAGTCGACGCGTCGAAAGCGTGAAACAAGCGATCGTTGGTGCCACCGATGAATACAACTCCGCCGCCGGTTGCCAGCATCCCAGCGTAGTTGGCTGAGTTTGCGTAGGTGTGCGTCCAGACTGGCTTGCCGGTGTCCACGTTCCAGGCCTGCACCTCGCCGATGTGGTCGGCCTTCGCGTAACCACAAAACCGAAGTGACCCCATTGAAATTGTGCAGCGGAGTATGCTCCATCTTGCGGGCTGTAAATGTGCCGCACAGGTTCTCGTTCGCTGGAATTTTTGCAGTGAGTCCGGCAAGTCACCCACCATTGTGTAATATGTGATTGCGCCGCGAGCTTTTTGACCAGCATCCTTCAGGTCCGTACAGTATACTCGACTGAAGATACGGGCTACAGTTACCGGACGGGAGCGACCGTGAGCCGAATCCTATTTTCGAACGGCGCCAGGGGGGAGGTCATCAAACAAATCCAATCTCAACTCAATCTGGCCCCCGCACAAATTGACGGACAATACGGAAAGATCACCGCGCAGGCGGTCAGCGGATTCCAGTCATCTAACGGACTGGAAGCAACCGGTGAAGTGGATATAGATTCCTGGACCGCTCTCATGCATGCTCCCGTTCCCGCCATCAGGGACAGGGCGCTGCAATTGACTGCCGCGTTCGAGGGGCACGGTTTCACGCTAGCTCAAGGTAATTTTGACGGTGCGGGCATTACCTGGGGCATCATCGGCTTCACACTGAGTGGAGGCGAACTAGGCGCCATCATCAAGAAGATCCAGGTGGACCATCCCGGCGTGGTGGAGGACGCGTTCGGCGACTCCGCGTCGCAGTTATTCCAGATCGTCGACGCTGCACCTGCCGATCAAATCGCTTTTGCGGATAGCATTAGTCTGGGCCCCCGAAAGATTGCTTTGGACGAGCCTTGGCTTTCAGGCTTTCGCCGCTTTGGCGAACAGCCAGAGGTCCAGCAATTGCAGCTTGCGATGGCCGACCAAAAATACTTTCGGCCAGCGCTTCTTACGGCGAGCCGCTTCAACCTGCAGGCCGAATTGGGCATCGCGCTGGCATTCGATATTCACGTTCAGAATGGTGGAGTATCCGCGGCGGCAGCGCAGCAGATACAGGCCAGGCTTGCACAACACCCGTCCGATCGCGAGCAGGACGTGAGAGTAGTCATCGCCAACGCAGTCGCCGACAATGCGAAAAATGTACTGTTTCGCGAGGATGTCCGCTCGCGAAAACTGACGGTGGCGACGGGTTCGGGACAGGTCCACGGCGGAACGTTCGTACTCCGCAACTGGGGGCTGGCAGAACTTCCATTTGCCGGAAGCTAATCACTGGTGATGAGTGGACGGGTAGTGTTGCAAGTTTCGGAATGGAACGAAAGTTCGAAGAAAAGGCGTCGTTCTCCGGAGCCTCGGCGGCCACATCGAGGAGTGCGTTGACGAACCGATTCTGACGCTGGATGTCATGACTGTGGTCCGCAAGAATTCCGTCGGAAGTGAAGCGACATCCTTATTCCAGCAGAGAATCGTGATGCAATCCGCCAAGGACCGGCTTTGATGTGATTCGGTGGCGAATTCTCTAAGAGTCAGCCACAAGTGCCGCTCGTTGGAGATTGATGAGATAGTCCAAGTAGTCCCGTCGAATGGTCCCGATCAGTCGTTCACAGGAGGCATTTGCCGTTGTGGCTTGAACAGGTGCTCCAGCCGAACGAACGTGGCCCAGTGCTGATCGGCGCCTCTGTCTGGAGGTTTCTATCCAAGTATTTCCTGACGGTCCGCGGTGAGATGCGGGTGCCGAGCTTGAGTTTCAGTTCGTCAGCGATCCGTTCCTCGCCCCAGGTCGGATTGCCCGTGCGCCATCTCCCGAATCAATTCGCGCCGGTTTCTCTCGTAGTTGCAGTCGGCCTCGCTTCCGAGACTTCCATCTCCAAACGCCCGGAACGCGGTGCGATGCCATTTAAGGAATGTTTCAGGTTTGACAATGACCAGACCATCAGCCAATCGAAGAACCTGGAGAGCAAGGCCATGAGGGCGGGTGTAGCAGCCGTCTAAGGTCGAGGTTGCACCCGGCGTTCCTCAAACAGAGCGAGCTGTTTTGCGAAGGAGCGGGTTCTCGGCGATGACGGCGGCGCGGGAGGAAAGGAACAAGCGGATGAGCAGGAAGAAGCTACATTCTACCGGAGCTGGCAAGATCACCAGTCCCGCCGCGATCAACGTGCAGCCGAGTGATTCCTTCACAGATTGTTGCGCGGTCAAGGCAAGATCATCAACGACAAGCTTTAGAGCTATAGTGCTGCCAGTCGAACGATCCTGCTTGGTGTTACCCACAATACGCAACAATATGCCAACAATCGCGCCGAGATTTCGCATCAGGCCATTCGGATGAGAGAACGACAAATGCGCCGATTCAAATCCTCCCGCCGAGCTCAGCGCGTTCTGTCGCTCCACGGTGTCGTCCGGAATCCATTTTGCATTTCGCGACTTGCTGCGATCGACTCATCACCGACTCTGTCCTTCGAGGTCTCGCGAAGCGTAACGGCGGCCTGACGACTTCGAATTCACCGCCTCCAATCAGCCCAAACTCGTTCCAAATAACTTAAGTTAACAACACGGGATTGAGGGTCTCTTGCACCGCCGCGCATATCATGACTGGGCGATGTAAGATTGTAAGGTTATCGGTGGCGTCCGTCTAAGCGCGACCATCCAGAATCAGTCGAGTGGGCTATGATACCGATTCAACCCACATCTCCGACGGCTGTATCTTCCGGCTTCAAAATTCCGGACCGTTTTGACGAAAGTGGCCTCGCTTCGGCATTCGCTGCGCGCCTTGGCGGAACGCCATCGGACGGCAGTGCTCCTCCACCCTCAGGTCAGCAAGCTGTGATCTGGGTGGATCGCGGTGACGAGGTACTCGTCCATCTAGATTCGGTCCGCACTCAGATTCGTGACGGGCTGCTTCTAGTCTCGGTTGATCTTGAGACCGACCAGACCGGACGAACGCCTCTCGTGACCGCGTTCGCGCTTGGGAACGCTACTGACACCGCGGGACTGGTCGCGGTGACGAGCGATTTGCCGCAGGGCAACGGAATCCTCGCCTCGCGATGGGGTAAGACACTGCGCGAAGCCTTATGGTCTGGGCTGCTCGGAATTGCATTGGACCACGCCAACGAGCGCTCCGTCGCGCCCATCGGATTCAGTGCGTCCGCAGGTGGGCTCCAGTTGCACGTCGGAGTCGCGCCATCGGCCTTGGGTCCGTCATCGTCAGGAGCTCGCGGATGATCGATCTGGGCCCGGAAGTTCTTTCCGCCGCAAAGGCGATAGGCCTCGTCGACGGAACCGGCGCTCTTTCGCCCGCATGGTTTGAGAATCCGCTGGCGGGGATAGAAAAACTGCTGAGTTCCCCGGATCAGCGGAAGGCGTTCCTCGATCTCTTGGATCAGTTATTCCCGCCAGAAACGCCCGTTGGCGCGGCTTCCAACGACAAATGGCATCCTCTGCTCGGGAGCCAACCCAGCGGGAACTTATATCTGACCGTTGCGAACGGGGCCAGCCCGTTGAAACTGGGGATCGCGGGCGAAGTGCACGGCACAACATCACCGCTACCTACATCGTTGCGCTGCCACCTGCCGATTGTTATGGCCGGCAGTACAGGGATCAGCGCTATCGCTGGTACCGCTGATGGTCCGTTCAAACTGGATTTGGGCACAGAGCTGAATTGGTCGAAAGCAAACGGCCAGTCGATCGAGTTGCGCGCGATCCGCGCATCGGTTCAGTTGACGCCGTTGGCGCCGTCGCCCGCGAGCCTTCACATTGTGTTGGAAGGCCTGAGCATCGATGGCCGGCCTGCCGCCGATACCGCGCTCGATCCTACGAATCTGAACAGCCAAGCCTTGCAGCTCGTGATCGGATTAATCTGCGAAGAGCTCCACCAACTCACAGCAGCTTCCGGCGAGGCTGCGACAGTCGTTCAACATTTGCTCCCTGTTTTTGGTCTGTCCGATGGCTTCCCTCCATTCCCTTTCGGAACTATTGCAAGCGATGCAGCAGCTCTTAAGAACTGGCTAGCAGGTATTGCTTCGGCTGGAAAATTCGCCGAATGGGTTGGACACCTAGGCGCGCTGCTGGGCGGAGCCGCTGCAATCCAAGGATCTGGTACCCACGACGATCCTTGGCGCGTTCGTATTCTTCAGATCGACGCCAATTCGCAATTGGAATTCGCGTTGGCGCAAGCTACGACAGCCCAGTCCGGTACTCCGGCAGTAGAAATAGGATTACGGGCGACCTATTCTCCGGGCGGCGCCGATCCAGCCGCTCGCCTCCAAGCCAGCGCGACCTTCGTTTCCATTCCGCTCCAGGGCCTCGATGCTACGTCCGTGCTTCCGTCCGTGGCGATTTCGGTGGTGGCACCCGGGCGCACCGCCGCCACGCTTGTCAATACCGCGAACATCTCTGTCGGATCGATACAAGCTGGCGCGCAATGGAACGGCTCGACCGTGGCGCCGATGCTCGAACTCGACGAGGTCTCATTCACTTTTTCCGGCGTCAAGAGTCACTACGACCGTATCGATCTCACTCACGCCGATAGCGTTGTGGCGGCCGCGAGCGATGTCATCCTTGCGGCAATTCAAGGTGTTCTTGGTACAACCGGGGCGGGACACAGTCTCGCCGTACTAGCTGGATTCGCTAAGCCGGTCGGTGACGCCGCATGGCCGCATAAGGTGGATGTCCCCACACTTTTATCGAATCCTGCCCGCGCGATAGCTGCTGTACACCGCGCTGCCTTGTTGGATGTCACGCATTCGTGGTCATTTTTGCTCGCTGAAATCGCTTCGCTGGCCGGTGTTACTGACCCGGTGACCGGAAGCGGAAAAGTGGAAGACCCGTGGAGAGTCGTGCTGGAATCCGACGTTGTCTCCATCGAGCTCGCGGCCTGGAATGCCCAGCAATCGGGCAAGGCAGCCGATCCGCAGCAGTTGCGCCTAGGATTACGTCTTTCGATCGACAACGCACCGTGGAGCGTGTCGTGGCTAGCCGAGTTGTTGGCTTTTGACTTACCGGCCAACGGATCCGGCAATATCGCACTCTTGGGGGCGCAACATGCGCAATTATCGTTAGCTCCTATTCCGACCGTTCCAGCGACCGCGGGAATATCGATCGGTGCAGATTCCCTATCGCTGAAGATGGACTGGTCGCCCGGCAGCGCGATGCAGATTCGCGCCGTGATCACTAATCTGACAGTGACGTCGGGCATCACGACAAAAATCCCATCGCTGGTGTTTCCTCCCGCCGCGGGATTCGATTTTTCAAACCCACTTCCGACACTCGGAATCAGCGCAGATGTCTTGCAGACGTTGTTTCGAGCGCTGCTGTCGCGAGGTTCGTATTCGTGGGCCGGCACACCAGGATTGACGTTGAGCGCGCTC
>Ga0070711_100001395_pt1 | contig 13213 bp, 11 predicted proteins | sample LARL53metaG_FD_65452 | JGI IMG/M metagenome (GOLD analysis project Ga0070711, IMG submission 65452) | Corn, switchgrass and miscanthus rhizosphere microbial communities from Kellogg Biological Station, Michigan, USA - LAR L5-3 metaG | ecosystem: Host-associated > Plants > Roots > Rhizosphere ... | reverse complement strand
GCGACGTTCCCGTGGCGTGGCTGCCGTTCATCTTCCAGGACACCAAGAATGGCCGGGCCTCCGGCATCCTGATACCGCGGTTCGGCTTCAACGATATCGTGCGCACCAACCGGACCTACAACCGGCAGTTCACCAACCTCGGCTATTACTGGGCCCCCAACAGCTATATCGACGCGACGGCCCGGCTCGACTGGTACGCCAACCGGAATACGCAGTACACGGGTCAGTTCGAGTATCGCTGGCTCGACCGGTTCGTCCAGGGTTCGATCAGCGCGACCGACCTGATCCAGACGGATGGGGCAACGACCAAGACCATCAGCTGGCAGCACAACCAGAACTTCAACGTCACGACGTCGATCGCCCTGAACTTCAACTACGCCTCGAGCGGGACGGTGCTGCAGAACAACGCCATCGATCCGGCGCTCTCGACCCGCGGCATCGTCAGCCAGCTGTCACTGCAGAAGCGGTTCAGGTGGGGCCAGGTCAGCATTGGTGGTACCCGCAACCAGAGCCTGACGGACGGGAGCGGCACGATGTCGCTTCCCACGGTGTCGATTTCGCCGAGTGCATTTGCGTTCGGCAGGCACATCACCTGGTCGCCGAGTTTCAGCGCACACAACGATCTCGCCTTTGGCACGCCGATCACGAATGTGAGCCTGTCGCCAGCCGGAGCCGACACGATCAAGTCGACCGGGCACACCCGCCTCAGCGTCGTCACGCTGACGACGCCGCTCGATCTCTTCGGCCTCACCTGGTCCAATAGCGTCCAGTACCAGGACCGACAGCTGGTCGGACCGACAATCGTCAATCGCCGGGTGCCGGTGCCCGGCACCCTGAAGGACTCGGTCAACGTCCAGACGATCCAGGGCGGCGATTTCGACACCCGTCTCGACTGGACCACGTCGATCGCACTCCCCTCGCTGTTCCGGAACACGTGGAAGGTGACGCCTTCGGTGGGAGTGACCAACATCGCTCCCGGAGGGCCGTTTCTGCTGCGGACTGCCGCCAGCAACGGCAACTGGGTGGCGCAGGGCAAGACACTGGCCTTCGGTATCACGTCGGTTCCAAGCTTCTACGGATTCATCAATCGCGGCATCGGACCGTACCAGCGGTTCCGCTACGAGTTCGCGCCTTCGCTGTCGGTGAACTGGTCGCCTGCCGCCTCGGTTTCGCAGGCCTACGCGGCGGCCCTCTCCTCCGCCGGCGCTGCTTCCCAGGTCGATTTCCCCGCGGTCATGAACGCCAGCATCGCTCTGCATCAGAGTTTTGTCGGCAAGGTCAAGGTCCCGGCCGGCGACACCAACACGGATCCGATTCATCTCCAGAACCTGCCGAAAAAAATGATCCTCAACATCACGACGTCGTCGGTGTCGTACGACTTCGAGCAGGCCAAATTGCCGGGGCAGACCGGCTGGAAGACATCGGCGTTGACGAACTCGTTCCAGAGCGACCTGCTGCAGGGTTTCACCCTCTCGATGACGCACGACCTCTGGCAGGGACAGGTGGGCAGCGACACGGCGAGGTTCTCGCCGTTCCTCTCCAACGTGCAGGCGAATTTTTCGCTCACGGGCCACACGTTCCGCACCATTGCGGGGTTGCTCGGACTCGTTCGCCGCGACACGGTGACGGCCACCGGGCCGGCGCTCGGCACGTCGTCTCCGCTCGCCGCCGCGTCGTCCCTGTCGATGCTGCGAACGGGCGCGACGCAGTTGCAGGCGCTTCCGAGGCGCGGGTTCAACGCCAGCGTGACCTATCAATTGTCGAGGCAGCGCGCGATCGGGCCCACTGCACAGCCGGTACCCACCGATTCGCTTGGCGGCTTCGGGTCACCGCTCAACCCGGTCGGATCACTCCCCCTGGTCCCGTTCGTTGCGCCGCAGCCGCAGAGCAGCATCGGCCTCACCATGTCGTTCTCGCCCACTGCGTTCTGGACGGTTTCCTGGAACACGCTGTACGACATTTCCAAGGGCACCTTCGAGCAGCAGCAGATCCAGTTGCAGCGCGACCTCCATGATTGGCGGGCGAGCTTCAACTTCATCAAGAATGTCAACGGCAACTTTGCGCTCTACTTCAGCGTCTTCCTGATCAATCTGCCGGACATCAAGTTCGACTACAATCAGACGACACTCCAACAGAACCCGCTGACTCCCTGAGGGGGCTCCGGGCCGGCGGCCCCTAGCCTCCGGCCCCCACCCCCTCTACACTTCAAATCCCAGTCACATCGACACTTACAACCCTTTCCCCTAACTGGCCTGCCATGACGCTGCAGAAGCTCAAAGTCGCAGCGCTACAGCACGAACAGCGCGAGGAGTGGGGCGCGGCGATCGAGTTGTACCGGCAAGCGCTCCGGGACGGCGAGAGCGGGTCCGAGGGCGGCGACCCCTCGCTGTTCAATCGCATTGGCGACCTGGCGCACAAGTCGGGCGACGACGCGGCTGCCTGCGAGGCGTGGGAACAGGCGGTCGTCCGGTACGGCGATCTCGGCTTCCTGAATTCCGCCATTGCGCTCGGCGGCAAGATCCTTCGCGTCAACCCGGCGCGCCTGCACACCTATCTGGAACTGGCCCGCCTTCAGGCACGCAAGCGCGTGCTCTACGATGTGCGCCGCAACCTGCAGACCTACCTCGAACGGATGACGGTGACGGGCCACGCCGATGTCGCCCGCGCCGCCGTGGAAAAGCTCGGCAATGAATTTCCCGGGTGGCGCGACCTGGATGCCTTGCTGGATGAACTGCTCGGGCGCGAGACAGCGGCGGAGCCGGCCGCCGAGGCGAAGGCCGAGCCCGGCCCGGCGGGCAGGGGATTGGTGTTCCTCGACACGGCACCTCTGCAGATCGAGCGCGCGCCGGAACCGCCGGCTTTCGCCGAGCCGGGCATCGATCCCGAGCTGGCGGCAGCCTCCGCCGAGGAGCGCCCGGTTGCAGGCTTTGAGCCAACGACCGGCGGTGCGGCGGCGCCCGCACCCGCCGCTGCTCCCGATTCGAGTGCGGTCGAGGGTCTCGTTGGCGTCGAACAGGCCACGCGCGAGATGGTGCCGCTCGAACGGGTAACGGGCCTCGACCAGGCTCCAGGCGCCGCGGTGACCGATTCAGTCGCACCGCCGGCAGGATTCGAAACCTCGTCCGCAGCCCCGGAGCCGGTTTCGTCCGCCGAGGATATCGGGGCCGACCTCGTCTTTCTCCAGACCGATGACCCCGCGACCGCACCGCCATCCGAGCCCGGGCCTTCCGAGCATCCGGCGGCCGACCTCCCGCCGCCGCCCGCCGCCGATGATCCGCTTGGCCAGCGCGTGACGGCGCACGCCCTCCTCGAACACGGTGACCGCGCGGGCGGCATCGCGGGACTCGAGCGGTCGCTGGCGCTCTACCAGGACCAGGGCGAGTGGCTCCACGCCTATCAGGTCGCGACTGAACTGATTCAGGCCGAGCCCAATGCCATCGCACGGCACCAGGCTCGCGTCGAGGTGGCCGCGCGGATGCGCGATTCTGCGCGGCTGTGCGATGCCTACGCGGAGCTCGGTGACGCGCTCGTGCGCCAGGGTGCACCGGACAAGGCCGTTGCCGTCTATCGCCGGATCCTCGAGTTGAATGATGGACACGAGCGAGCCCGCGCCGCCCTTCGCGCCATGGCACCCGATACGAAGGCCGGCGAGGCAGCCTCGGAGTTCATCGATCTCGGCGCGATGCTGATTGACGACCATCCGCGCTCGACGCGCATGCGCACCGAGACGCCCGACGTCGCGCCGGACGAGGACGAGACCTTCCGCGACGCGCTGGCCGAGTTCAAGCGCGCGCTCGACCAGAACCTCCCCATCGAGGATCACCAGGCGCATTACGATCTCGGAATCGCCTTCAAGGAGATGGGACTCTTCGACGAGGCAATCAGCGAATTCCAGAAGGCACTGCGGGTGCCGGAGGTCCGCCTCCGGACCTCCGAGGCGCTCGGCGAAGTGTTCTTCGAGCAGGGCAGGCCCGCCGTGGCGGAGACCGTGCTCCGCAGCGTGGAAAACAGCGCCGAAGGCGACGCGGACAAGATCGGGGTGCTGTACTGGCTGGGCCGCGCGCTCGAGGCCCAGGGGAAGCAGGGAGAAGCGGCAGGATATTACCAGCGAATCATCGCGGTGGACGTCGGGTTTCGCGATGCGGGGGAGCGGCTCGGTCAGGCCGGCGGCGGGGCCGGCAAATGACGCTGCCGCAGGTCGGTCCGCTCTCGCTCGCCGATCTCCAGGCCGCGATCGAACCGCGCCTGGCCCAGGTCGAAACGGAAATGCGCCGGATGATCGAGGCGGACTTCCCGCTCATCAGCGACGTCAACCAGCACCTGCTCCGCATGCGCGGCAAGATGTTCCGGCCGACGCTGGTCCTGCTGGCGGACGAGGCGACCGGCGGTCCGTCGTCGCACGGCGCGACGCTGGCGGCGGTGATCGAGCTCATCCACCTGGCCACGCTGGTGCATGATGATGCCGTCGATCACTCGGTGCTCCGGCGCGGCATGCCGACGATCAACGCCCTGTTCTCGCACCAGATATCGGTGATCATGGGCGATTTTCTCTACTCGCGAGCCGTCGTGGAGCTGGTCCGCTTTGGCGACCTGCGGGCGCTGGCGATTCTCGCACGAGTCACCAACGAGATGACGATCGGCGAGATGCGCCAGTTGCTGGCGCACGATCCGCTGGCGTTTTCCGAGGATCAGTACGACCTGCTCATCAAGGCGAAGACCGCGTCGCTCATTTCGGGTGCGTGCGAGGTCGGAGCCCTCGGGGCGCCCGAGAAGTACCGCGTGGTGCTGGCCCGATTCGGCGAAAAGCTCGGCATGGCGTTCCAGATCGTGGACGATCTGCTCGACTACACCGCCGATGAGTCGCTCACCGGTAAACCGTCCGGCCTTGACCTGCGCGAGCACAAGGTGACCCTGCCGCTGATCTACGCGCTGCCCCGATTCTCGGCGGCAGAACGGCGCGGACTTGCCGCCCTGCTGCAGAACCCGGAACCGGCCGATGGCGAAATCGCCGCGGTGGTCGCGTCGGTCGCGATGCACGGCGGCCTGGACCAGGCGCGCGATCGCGCCCAGCGCCTGGTGATGGCGGCCGAAGAGGACCTGAGTCTCCTCCCCGAATCGGCAGCCCGGGAAACGCTCCGGGCGTCGCTCACCTACGTGCTGGATCGGCGGCGCTGATGGCCGGTGGCCCCAGGCGCCCGCGCTTTTACCTTGGCGTGCTCGTCGCCGGCTTCCTCACCGGGAGCCTGCTGTCGGCGCTGCTGGCGCACTTTCTTCCCGAAAGCGCCGCTCGAAGCTTCTTCACCTACTCGGTCACGCCGACCATCGGTCCTGTGTCGGCCAATCTGCTGGTGGTATCATTCACCCTGGGTCCGGTGGGCTTGAACGTTTCCATTCTGAGCCTGGTCGGCGTCGCCATTGCGTACTACGTCGCCCGGTCGCTCTTCTGAAGCGGAGTATGTGATGCCAGAAATGAGCTTTGGGAAAATCGTCCTGCTGATGCTGGTGGCGCTGCTGGTCTTCGGTGCCAAGAAGATCCCCGAGATCGGGCAGGGCCTGGGCAAGGGTATCAGGGAATTCAAGAAGTCGCTGACTGACACGCAGGATGCGCTCAACGCCCCGGTGCATGACGACCGAGCGCCTGGGCCGCAGCGAATCATGGATGCGGAAGAGCGCAAGCCGCCCGCCGGCGGAGAGCCCAAGCGACTGTCGCAGTAACCGCTCGCCGAACCTGCACGATGCACGACGGGGTCTCCGCGCAATGAGGAGACCCCGTCGTGCGTGAGTGATACCCCCCGCCGGTTACGGCGAAGTCTTGCCGACTCCTTGCGCGGCCTGCGCCGCTTCGGTCTGCGCGTTGGTCTTGAGGATATCGTCCCGCCGATCCACGATCTTGGCTGAAGTCCGCAGGTCGGCGAGGTACTCGCGAATCCGCTCCTGGCGCACGCTGCGGATTGCGTCGCGCCGCAACTGGTCCCTGTCCTTGACGAACGTCCCGGAGTCGGCGGGGATGTGCTGGAGGACCCGGATCACGTAGAGCCCTTCCGGCGTATCGATCACGCCGCTGAGTGAGCCCTCCGGCAACCCGAATGCCGCGCCCACGATCAGCGGATTCTGCAACGGGAACGCGATGCGGGTCGACGCGTCAAAATCCCGGTTCGGCAGCTTCAGCGCCTTCGAGGCATCGGCGAGCGAGCTGCCGGCCTTGACGCGCCGGATCAGGTCTTCGGCGACTGCCTTGGCTTTCTCTTCCTTCTTCTGCTCGCGCACCTTGGCGGTGACGGCATCGTGCATCTGCACCAGCGGAGGCACGCCGGCCTGCTGTACCGAGTCCAGGCGGAACACATACGAGGCGACCTCGCCGTCAATGACGGGTGAGGTCTCACCGACCTTGGCCCGGAAGGCCCAGACGCCGGCGTCGGGAATGACATAGGGGCCCAGCTCGACCCGGGTACCGCTGGCAACCGGTCCCGTCGAGCCGATCGGCAGCTTGAGCGCCCGGGCGACGGTATCGAGCGCCTCGGGGATCAGCCGCTCCGCGGCAAGCCGCTGGAGCGAATCGGTCTCGGCATCGACGTTGGTGCGATGTGCACCGGCCAGCTCGATCGGGATCACGATGCGCCGCGCGGTAACCTTGTCGCCGGCCTTCTTGTCCGAGGTCTTCTTGGTGACCTGGGCGATCTGGTAGCCTTGCGCGGTGAGAATCGGCTCGGACAACGTATTGACGGGCAGCGCGAAGATCGCCTTGCTCAATGCCGGGTCGAGCCCCGATGAATCCCGGCTGACCTCGCCGAGATCGCCGCCTTTGGCCGCCGTCGCCGTGTCGGCCGATTCCCGCTTGGCCACATCCTCGAACGGCTGACCACCGGCGATCTCGTCATGCAGCTGGCGCGCGCGCGCCAGCGCGGCCGCCGAGTCACTGGCGTCGAGGCGGCGAGGCACCGCGACGAAGCTCATGAATGCCGTCTTCGGCCGCGAAAAGTCCTGGCTATGGGCCTTGTAGTAGCTCTCGATTTCCGCGGCCGACACCGTAACGGCAGTGTCGGGAATGATGTTCTTGCCGATGATCGGCGTGAGCGAAATCTTCACCTTCTCGTTCTGGTCGCGATACTTCTGCCAGAGCGAGGCGTCCGAAAGAAAAACGTCGGCAGTCACCGCGATGAACAGCTTCTGGCGGAGAATCTGCTCGCGCGACTGGGCCTCCATGGTCGGCACGTACTGCTGGCCGACCGGCCCCGCGAGCCAGCGCTGATACTTCGTGAGGTCGAACTTTCCTGCCGTCTGGAACTCGGGAAGCGCCTGGACCTCGGTGGGCGGGATGTTCTTGATCCACTCGGTGATTTCGTCCGGCGACGTGCTGATGTGGTTCTTCTTGATCTGGTCGTTGATGACCGTCGTCTCGATGAAATTGTCCCACACGTCGTTGCGGATCTGCTCGGTCTCTTCCATCGACAAGGTGCCGCCGGTGGCCTGCTGCCGCTGGGTGAGGGCGTTCTGGACGGCGGCCTGATAGGCTCGCACATCCACGGGTTCACCGTTCACGGAACCGACAGACGTCCGGGTGAGGAACCCGCCCTTGCCGGTGATGCCGCTCAGGTCGAGGATCATCCACGAGAGGAACGTGATCGTGATCAGGTACACGACCGGTTTGGCTGCGTTGCGGAAGGCTTGCATCATAGCCTTCCAAGTTAAGCGCGGGCCGGGGTCGATGGCTACTGGCTGCTGGCTGCTAGCTGCTAGCTCCTAGCTGCTAGCTCCTAGCTGCTAGCTCCTAGCTGCTAGCTCCTAGCTCCTAGCTCCTAGCAGCTAGCGGCTAGCAGCTAACAGCTAGCAGCCAACAGCCAACAGCCAGCGGCCAGCAGCTATCTTCTCCCCATGTCCGGCAGCCCCGAACTCGACCGCCTTGCCACCCGCTGGGCAGAGCAGGCGGACAGCACCTGTTTCGCGCCCCTGGCGGAAGGGCTGCGCCAGCGCGGGGAGCTGGAGGAGGCCACCGCGGTCGCCGTCCGGGGGGTGGCGCGGCGGCCGGCCTACCTTCCCGGTCATCTCGTGCTCGCGCGCATCTACCGCGACCAGCGACGATGGGACGCCGCCGGCGCGGAATTGCGGGCTGCACTCGCGATCGATGCCGAGCATCCGGTAGTGCTGGACGCGCTCGATCAGCTTGGGCGACTGCGCGCGGCGGCGCCCGAACCGATGCCGCCAGGCCCGGCATTGATCGGCGGTGCCGGAGATGCCCATGCCGACGACGAGTCCGGCGGCCTGGTATACAGCGACGACCTGGTCGATGACGCGCCCGTGCAGCACACGGCCGTGGTGACCGAGTCGCTGGCGATGCTGTACTGGGGCCAGGGACACCATCAACAGGCGATCGACGCCTTCGACGCCCTGATCCAGCGCACACCCGGCAATCCCGATCTGGTGATCCGGCGCGACGCGGTCCGCGCGGAGTTCGACGCGACCCGACCTGCTCCGTTCGACGCGGCCCAGAGTGGCGGCCGCAGCGTGCGGGAGTGGCTGGCGACTGTCGCCGGGGTCACCACACCGGCACCGCGACCGGTTTCGGGCTTCGACGCGTTTTATCAGACGACCGCCGTCCCCTCCGCGCCGGATCCGGGCGATCTTGCGGCATTCCAGGCCTGGCTCCGGGAGCTCGATCGATGACCCGAATCGTGGTGGTGAACGGCCCCAACCTGAACCTGCTCGGCACGCGCGAGCCGGCACTCTATGGCTCTGCCACGCTCGGTGACGTGGAGGCGGAACTCCGGCGGCGTGCCGACGCGCTGCAGGTCACGCTGACGTTCGTGCAGTCGAATCACGAAGGAGAACTGGTGGACCGGGTGCAGCGCCTCCCGGGCGAGGCTGATGCCGCGATCATCAACCTCGGCGCATACACCCATACATCACTGGCGCTGCGTGATGCGTTCCTCGCGGCGCCGATTCCGTTCGTCGAGGTGCACCTCTCGAACCTGTTCAAGCGCGAGGCGGCGCGGCATCAGTCGGTAACGGCGGACCTGGCGGTGGGGATGATCACGGGGTTCGGGGCCCGGGGATATGTGATGGCGCTCGAGGCGCTGGTGGAAATCGTGCGCGAGCGGAAAGCATGAGTCCAGAGCCCGACGTCCGAAGCCGCAAGACAGACGAGCGCCGGTCCCGGGCTCGAGCCGCAGGTCCCCGTGCCGCCACCGGGTCCCCCGCGTGGGCCTTCGCCCGTCGGACAGTGGGCATTAGGCGTTGCGCGCTGCACGTAGCACGGTGACCTGATGCCCGACCACCGCGCCCAGCGTCAGGCTTCCGTCCTTGCGGCCCTTCCCGACGGCGCGGCGCTCCTGGTCACCCACCTTCCCAACATCCGCTGGCTCACTGGCTTTACCGGCTCGGCGGCATTGTTGCTCGTGGCTGCCGATCGCACGACGCTGGTCACGGACTTCCGCTACGCCAACCAGGCGCCGGAGGAGGCCCGCGACGCGGCGGATGTGGTCATCGATCGAGCCAGCGTCTGGGAGCGCCTGCAACGCATCATCCGCGATGCGGCGTTCGAGACGCTGGCCATCGAATCGCACGTCATGTCGGTCCGCGATGCGGAACGCGTGAGCGGCATGTTCCGCGGGAAGGTCCTGCCGCTGGTTGATACCGTCGAGACACTGCGCCAGGTGAAGGACGCGGGCGAGGTCGAGGCGATCCGGGCCGCCGGACTGCTGGCAAGCCAGGCGCTGGCAGCGATCCTGCCGACCATTCGCGCCGGCGACCGCGAACTCGACATTGCAGCGCGCCTGGAGTCGGCGCTCCGCCTGCGGGGGAGTGAATGGCATCCCTTCCAGACCATCGTTGCCTCCGGTCCGCGGGCGGCGCTGCCACATGCGCGCAGCTCGACGCGCCAGGTCCAGCGAGGCGAGTTGCTGCTGATCGACTACGGCGCGCAGGTCGGCGGCTACTGCGCCGACGTCACGCGCACGGTCGCGATCGGCGAGGCCGACGAGCGCCAGCGGGCGGTGTACCAGCTGGTTCGCGAAGCCCAGCAGCGCGCCTGCCAGGGACTTCGTGGCGGCATGACCGGCCGGGAGGGCGACGCCTTGGCGCGTGACCTGATCAGCGCGCGCGGGTACGGGGACGCCTTCGGGCACTCGCTTGGCCACGGCCTGGGGCTGGAAGTACATGAGGCTCCGCGACTTGCAGCGACGGCCGGGGCCGAACTACCGGTCGGAGCGGTGGTCACCGTCGAGCCGGGGATCTATCTTGGTGGGTGGGGCGGGGTCCGGCTGGAGGACGACGTCTGGCTCGGACCGGATGGCCCCGCCTTGCTCACCGATGGGCAGACCGACTTCACCATACTCGACGCATAGGCAGGAGCCGGCGTGGCAACCACCGCTGACATTCATAACGGACTGGTGCTGGAGATCGACGGCCAGCTGCTGCAAGTGAGCTACTTTCAGCACGTCAAGCCGGGAAAGGGCGGCGCATTCGTCCGGACCAAGCTGCGCAACGTCCGCACTGGCGCAGTGCTCGATCGGACGTTTTCATCAGGTGAACGGATCTCGACCGTCGATCTGTCCCACCGTCAGATGACGTACTCCTATCGCGATGGGGAGTTCTATCATTTCATGGACCTCGAAACATTCGACGACGTGCAGTTGACCGGCACACTGATCGGCGCCGAGCAGCTGAAATACCTGAAGGAAGGCATGGCCTGCACCGGACTGCTGCACGACGAGCATGTCATTACGGTGGAGCTGCCGAACTTCGTGGAACTGGCGATCGTTGAAACCGATCCCGGCACTCGCGGCGACACGGCAACGGGGGGCACCAAGCCGGCCAGGCTCGAGACGGGCGCCGTGGTGCAGGTGCCGCTGTTCGTCGAGCGCGGCACCGTGATTCGCGTCGATCGGCGTGAAGACAAGTACCTCACTCGCGTATGACGCCAGAAGAAATGCAGGAACTCGCCCGCGCCATCGAGCAGGTTCCCGGGCTCAAGGGGATCGACTTCCGCGACGTGCGCCGGCTCGCCCAGCTGCTGCGCGAACGGCCGGAGATCGGGTCGGTGGAACTGAAGGGATTCTTCGGCACCGGCGTGGTGATCACGCGCACCAATCACAGCAGTGCGGCCGCGCCGATCGTGTCGCAGGTTCCGGTGGCGTCCGCCCCGCCAGCTGCGGCGGGGGCCGGCGCCGCTCCGTCCGAACCCGCACCCCCGGCCGGTGCGGGGCTCAAGGAGGTTCGCTCGCCGATGGTGGGCACCTTCTATGCGCAGCCCGAGCCCGGCTCCGAGCCATACGTGCGCGTCGGCTCGCGGGTCACGGCGGGCCAGACGGTCTGCATCATCGAGGCGATGAAGATCATGAACGAAATCGAGGCCGAGGTCACGGGCGTCGTGCGCGAAGTGCTGGTCGATGACGCCTCGCCGGTCGAATATGGACAGGTCCTTTTCCGGGTCGACCCCAATGGCTGACGAAGGCATTCCGGCGCAAGGCACGAACATTTTCTCCGGCGAAGCCGCCACCGCCGGCTTCCAGTTTCGGCCGGCGATCGTCGAGATGATCCAGCGCGGCGCCTCCGACCTCCTGCTCAAGGGAGGCCGCCCGCCGACGATCCGGATCAACGGCCAGCTGCACGTGCTGCCGATGCCGCAGCTCAAGCCGGAGGAACTCAAGGCGCTCGCGGAGTCGCTGATGACGCCGCGCCAGATCCGCGATTTCATGGAGGGCAAGGAAGCCGACTTCGGTATCGGCGTTCCGGGGATCGGCCGGTTCCGGGCGAACGTCTACCTGCAGCGGGGTTCGGTGGCGTTCGCCTTTCGCGCCATTCCATACGAAGTCCGGACCGTGCGCGAGCTGTTGCTGCCGCCGATCCTCGAAGACATCGCCATGAAGCCGCGCGGACTGGTGCTGGTGACCGGGATCACCGGCAGCGGGAAGTCGACGGCGCTCGCGGCCATGATCGATCACATCAATCGGCACCGTCGCGTCAACATCATCACCATCGAAGACCCCATCGAGTTTCTCCATCGCGACCAGCTCGCCAATGTGTCGCAGCGCGAGGTCGGCACCGACACGCTGTCGTTCGGGCAGGCGCTGAAGCACGTGCTGCGCCAGGATCCCGACGTGATCCTCATCGGCGAAATCCGCGACATGGATACCATGGATACGGCCATCAAGGCCGCCGACACCGGTCACCTAGTGCTCTCGACGATTCACACCACCGACGCGACACAGACGATTTCGCGCGTGCTGTCCTTCTACCCGCCGCACCAGCACGCCGAGATCCGCATGCTCCTTTCGACCTCCCTCGCCGGGGTCCTCTCGATGCGCCTGGTGCCGCGCGCCGACGGGAAGGGACGCGTACCCGCGGTGGAAGTGCTCGTCAACACCGCCGCGGTCGCCGACAATATTCGCGACCTCAACCGGGCGCTCGACATCCCGGACCTGATCAGCCAGGGCGGCGTGACCTACGGCATGCAGTCGTTCGATCAGTCCCTCATGCGGTGGTACCAGGACGGGGTGATCAGCTACGACGACGCCGTCTACCACGCGACCCACCCCAGCGAATTTGCGCTGCGCGTCTCCGGCGTCAGCGGCACGTCCGACCGCACCTTCTCCGACCCGTCCGGTAGAGATCGCCGCTGATGTTCCGCAAGGTCATGATTGCCAATCGCGGCGAGATTGCGCTCCGCGTCATTCGCGCCTGCCGCGAACTGGGCATCAAGACCGTGGCCGTGTACAGCGAAGCCGACCGCGAATCGCTGCATGTCCGCTTTGCCGACGATGACGTCTGCATCGGTCCGCCCCCGGGGCGGCTCTCCTACCTGCGCATTCCGTCGCTGATCGCAGCGGCCGAAGTCACCGGCGCGGACGCGATTCATCCCGGCTACGGATTCCTGGCCGAAAACGCCGAGTTTGCGGATACCTGCCGGGCCTCCAACATCGTGTTCATCGGCCCGACCGGCGACCAGATTCGCGCCATGGGCGACAAGGCGTCGGCCCGGCGCCTGGCGGCCGAGGCCGGGGTGCCCACCGTGCCCGGATCGAACGGCGTCCTCAGGGACGCCGACGAGGCAGTGCTCGTCGCCGAGGCGATCGGTTTTCCGGTGATCATCAAGGCAACCGCCGGGGGTGGCGGGAAGGGCATGCGGATCTCCCACGACGCCGAACAGTTCGGCCAGCTCTTTTCGCTGGCGCAGAACGAAGCGCTGTCGGCGTTCGGCAACGGCGACGTCTACGTC
>Ga0070711_100001394_pt1 | contig 13219 bp, 8 predicted proteins | sample LARL53metaG_FD_65452 | JGI IMG/M metagenome (GOLD analysis project Ga0070711, IMG submission 65452) | Corn, switchgrass and miscanthus rhizosphere microbial communities from Kellogg Biological Station, Michigan, USA - LAR L5-3 metaG | ecosystem: Host-associated > Plants > Roots > Rhizosphere ... | reverse complement strand
GCCCATAGGTTGAGGGACGCGAGGAGAAAAACCGCCATAGTGTAGATCAGGCGAATACCAACCCGCGAAACGGCGTTGCGTCGTACCATCCGCTCTTCTCCCGTAAGAACTGCAAAGGTACTAAGCCTTGTCCACAGCATTGTTGCCTCCTGGTCTGCCAACCCAACATTTTAAAATCGAGCCTTAGCAGCAAACTTGCTTGCGACTAATTGTCTCGTTTATCGACGGTGTGAATAGAGACACCGTGTTGCCAAATCTCGCTGGGCACACGGAGCGCAAGTCGTGGTACCTGGGCCTGAATCGGAACGGCGAAGGGCAACGTAGACAACAGATGGATACGGGTCTCTCGGAATCTCCGAAAGAACAACTCACTCGTAACTATCGGCGTTCCAGGAGAGCTTTCGAATTGATTCAGCGCAATGCCTCCACTCTGTGCAAACGTGAACGACATGGTCCCCCCGACATTTGGCGCACGATAAATGCGACGTTGAGTAGTCCCTGCGCGTCGAACGGGAGAGTAGGGCAGCGTGTCCGCAACTATCAAGCACACTGCTTTACAAGAGTGCTGTAGATATTTACATAATTCAACAATCGCAATTTGTGAATAAATGCCGCGTCGATTTTTTGCACATGTCTTCGAAAGCCGCGACACGAATCGCATCGAATACCAGCTCATTGATGGTCTGTCAGGAATAATCCGTGTAGCCTTTTATCTTTTTTTATTATTGTCTGCCTGCCGCCCAGGGGAAAAAATCCCTGCACCCGCCACACACTCGGGAATCTTGCCACGATCTGCATGGTCTTGGTGCTCTGTAGGGTCAAGGTTAGATTTCCAAAACGTGATCTTGATGCTCTCGCCAACCCACGCGGTCGAACTGTTAAACCTCTTGCGATATTTCCCATCGACTGCAAAGCCTATCGGCATTCGTGTCGAAATCGCTGAAGGCTGAGTGCTTTCTGTTAGACTGTCGCATTCCAGATTGAACCATTGCATGTCCTTGATCGGCGAAACTCCGCCGCTGAGCTTAACCCGCGCGTCGGAGAAAGCCGGCGAACGCGCACTGCTGGCTGGTGTGGCGATCAGTAGTTTCGCCGCACTGCTGCTGGAGTTGGCGCTGACGCGATTGTTTTCCGTCGTACTTTTCTATCACTTTGCCTTTCTAGCGATCTCCCTTGCTCTGCTCGGGATGGGTTCCGGCGGGGTGTTGGCTTACCTCGGAAAGAACTGGCTGGCGGGTTTCCAGACGCGAAGTCTGTTGGCATGCCTCTGCTGCATCAATGCTCTGGCTGTTCCAATCGTCTTGGAGATCGTGTTGCACGTTCCAGTCTCGCTGGAACTGTCGAGGGCGAAGTTCTTGCGGCTTACCGCGATGTACCTGGCTTCCGCGGCGCCGTTCTTCCTCACCGGTCTGGAGTTCTCGATTGCGTTCAATCGTCGATCCGGTTTCCTTCTTAACCGTGGCAGGAATTGCGGGTGCGCAGCAATATAGGGACACCTTCCCGGCGTATGGTGGCGGAATAGAAGGATATGGAAAGCGATGTGGCGCTGCGTTCGCGAATCACTTATCCGGCGTCCTGCTGGGCAGAGCTGTTTACTCTTCAATCTTCATCAAGATCCACGCTACTTCTACAAGGGGAAGGGTGGTATCCGATCGCGCGCGCTGTACGCGATATCTGCCGCAGTGATCGCCAGGGGCGATGATGGGCGGCGGAAGCCGAATTACTCGAACGTGCTCGGCCACTTCTCAGCGGCAGCCATTTCGAATCTCTACTATCCCTCTTCCGATCGCGGGGCTTCGCTAGTCGTTTTCAATGGTTTGGCGGGCATTGGCGAGGGCGCGGTGAGGAATCTGATCCGGAATTCGTTCTGAAGCGGATCACCTCGCACGTTCCCAAAGGGGCGAACGGCCAGCCACAGCTTTTCCAGGAGCCTGTTCTGGTGGCCTTGGGAGCCGCTGGCGATCTCGTTACCTTGCACCCGGGCGAGGCTGGCGCTGATCTGGGCAAAGGTGCGGGTGGCGCGGCCAAGGATGTCGGAGTCGGCACGGGAAAGGGCGCGGCCAAGATCGGTAGAGGAAGCGCAAGGGGAGTAGGGAAGTTGGGCAAGAAGCTCGTGGGCAAGGGCAACAAGAAGAAGGAACCCGACGTGGCGGATTGATTACGTCCAAATTAAAGGGGGCGGTTCGAATACCGGTGTCTCACCTTATCAAATGCGGATTCCTTTCCGCACTCCGGCATCCAGGTCAAAGCCGATGAAGTCAATAGCGTGCGGCCATTTGAGCCGAAAGACACTTGTTGGAGTTAGGCCGACTTTTTAGTCGGCGAGCAGAACTCTATGATCCTTCCGCAGTCGTGCCGATTCTTCCTGCAGACCGTGGTAGACGGGATATCCTAAAATTGGGTGAGACGCGATGGCTGCGTTACTTGCGTTCAGCTCATCGCCAAGTCCGACTGCTGCGTTCGCAATGATGAGGAACCGGAGAATCTATGATTCACGCCTGGATATTGGTGTGTTTGTTCATGCAGGCACAGACGGCGCAGCCGACTGTGCCACCCGAAGTGCTTACACTACTGCAATCCGGCGTTGATGCGGAAAATCGCCGTGACCTCGACCACGCAATTGCCGAGTTTCGTCAGGCTGCCAATCTGGCCCCTTCCGCTGGCGTTGTCTTTTTTAGGCTGGGTGACGCCTATATGAAAAAGCGCGACTACGCCTCGGCCATTCCTCCCTTGAAGCGTGCCGCTGAATTGTCGCCCGACTCTGCTCCCGTGCATCAATTGCTTGGGTACGCGCTTCTGACGGAAGGCTATGTCTCCGAAGCCATTCCTCATCTGACGATTACTCATGAATATGGCGCTCTGGGAATTGCGCAACTCCAAATGGGCCAGCCTGCGGAAGCGGTGACGAATCTACAAACGGCTGCGACCAAGAGCCCGGACGATCCCGACCTTCTTTACTACCTGTCCCGTGCCGGTGCTGAAATGTCATCGCAATCTCTCGATAAGCTCCTCCAGGCCTTCCCGGATTCCGCTCGCGCGCACCAAGCTAAGGGACAAACCCTCTATCAGGCGAAAATGTACCCTGAAGCGATCGCGGAATACGAAAAAGCTTTGCAATCGCGCCCCGATTTGCCCGGGCTAAGGCTCGAACTCGGAGAAATCTACGGATCAAACTCCGATTGGGAGAAGGCGGAGCAACAATTTCGCGAAGAAGCTGAACTGCAACCCGGAAGCGCGGAGGCTGCCTATCGGCTTGGCAGGGCCTTGTTAGAAGAGGGGAAAATGGAAGGCGCAGCCGAGGAATTGCGGCGCTCCGACAGGTTGCGCCCGGACATGCCGGAGACCCTTTACGCTTTGGGAAAGGCATCTGCGGTCAGCAATCCCAAGCAGGCTGAGCAGGCGTTGAACCGCGTCATTGCAATAGAGAAAGACACACAGCTTGCCGGCACAGCTTATTTTGTCCTGGCCGGCATTCACAGAAAACAAGGTAAAACCGAACTCGCTGCTCAGGAAATGCAGGAGTTTCGCCGCCTTCAGCCAGCGAAGCCCACCTCACCTTAGTCTGCCAGAGTTGCGTGGCGCACTTTAAAGGCGAAGGGTTTTGCAGAACTAACCGCTTATCGCGATCCGGATTTATTCCTTGTGGGCAGGCAGCGTGAGTGCTTTCTTGATCTCCTGTTTTTCGACAAGTTCATAAATAGCATCGGCCACCACGTTGCGGAACTCCTGCGTCAATCCGCTCGGCCATTGCACTGTTACTTTCTGAATGATCGCTTCGCTCCCCAGGCCGAAATGCAGGCGCGTGTCATTGGTCGAAAGGTAACCACCTCCGCCCCGAACCTCGTCAATTTGAGTCATTCCTGCGGTGAAGACTGTGACACGTGCTCCAATTGCCGCACGATTGCTTTTGGTGCCGATCAGACGGAACAGAACACTGTGGTTGGTGCTGTGCGTTTCGTTGATAAAGAGCGAAGGCGGAGCAGCGGCATTGAAAACCACGACGTCCAGGTTGCCATCATTATTGATGTCTCCAAAGGCGGTCCCACGGCGCGACTGGAGGGGTCCGTCGTTGAGTCCGGCGGAATCTGCAATCTCTTCAAAGGTCCGGTTCCCCAGGTTTCGGAACAACTGAAGTGGTTCCCGGTATTTTGGTTCGTGCGGAAGTTTGTCGATCAATGATGAGAAGTTCCCGTTGGCAATAAGGATGTCGGGCCAGCCGTCATTGTCAAAATCGCCAAACCCTGTGCCCCACTTCACGGGAGCAAACGTAGGGAAAGCGACTTTCGCCTTCGCGGCGATGTCCATAAAGTCTTGGCCGCCATTCCAAAAAAGACCTGCGGATTGATTCGAATATCGCGTCACAACCAGGTCCAGCTTTCCATCCCGGTCAAAGTCCCCAAAGTCAGCTGCCATGTTGCCGAACACTTGACCATCCGGCCCTAAACTGGTTCCCGCAGCGTCCCCTACTTCCTCAAATGTGCCGTCATGCTTGTTGTGATATAGGTAGTTCACGCCCGCATCGTTGGTTACGAGGAGATCGGGCCAGCCGTCGTTGTCGTAGTCTGCCCATTCCACACCCATTCCGTGTAGCTTTTGGGAGTCGGCAACGCCTGCCTTCTGGGATACATCCTCGAAAGTGCCATCTCCGCGATTGCGGAACAGGAAGTCGGTTTCGCCGGTCACCGAGTCGGGTATCTGGAAGATGACAGAACGGTAGCCGGTTGCCGACGGGTTGGGTGCAGGCAAGTGACGCGGGTCAGTCTCAACATAGCGGGCAACGAACAGATCAATATGTCCATCCCGATCGTAGTCCGCCCAGGCGGCCCCAACACTAAAACCGCCGACTTCCAGGCCGGCTTTTTTCGTAACATCCTCGAACTTGCAGCCGCCCAGATTATGATAAAGCACGTTGTGTCCGTACCCGGTTACATACAAATCGGGCAAACCATCATTGTCAAAGTCTCCCACGGCAATCCCCATCCCCCAGCCGCGCGTCGTCAGCCCGGCGGATTGCGTCACATCGGTGAAGTGGTCCTGTCCGGAAGTCGTGTCCTGATGGTAGAGGGTGACCATCGGGTCGCCTCCATGAAGATACTGGTCTATGGTGGAGTCATTCACGACAGCCATGTCCAACTTGCCATCATTGTCGCAATCGAACAGAGCGATACCGCCGCCACCCATCGTTTCCAACATATAGCGCCGAACGGAGGAAGAGTGCGGGACGGTTGTCAGCCCTGCCTGCGTACCGACATCGCGAAAGTGCACTTGAGCCGTGAAGGACGCACCCGAGGCCGCCGTTCCGGCAATCTTCTCGGGAGAAGAAGGCGAAAGGGTCGGAGATGCTTGCCCGCTGGTACCTTCAGTATGAGATGTAGACGGTGTGCTGGGAGAGATTTGGGAAAGACAAAGAACCGCCGACAGACTACCCAGAATTACAGGGCGGAGTTTTTCCTTCAAACGGCGCCTGCAAACTGAACTAATGTCTGGTACGCTGTTTTCTCCTAACAGATTGCGTTTGCTGTTCCTCAGGCCTACCAAAAATGCGCTGCTAACAGTCGAGGTGGTCCGGAACGCCCCTCAATAACCTGTGTCTCGAGAACGAGTTCCATGTTCATCTTAGACCAGTCTTTGGGTGCATTCCTTGTCATTTGCTTGATCTGGTTTGAGTCCACCAAGAATTCGCCTGCGGCAACAGTGCCCCCGCGAGCGATTCCGGCCGCGACGATGACAAACTGGTCCGTGTTAGGATCTAGAAACCGCGCAACTAAAGCAAAATCTTTGTATACGCCCTTCTGTTGCTCTGTCCGATCAATGGTCCAGTCGAGCTTCGTGGGATTGGCACGATCCTCAATCCAGAAACGAGTCATCTCGGGATTGTTTGCGAAATGAAACCGGAGATTGGCGGTTTCTCTCAACGTCCAGCTGTTGTCATAGGCGCCAATCAGAAGAGTCGGCCCGCCTCGCAGATCTGTCAAAGTTGTCGAGCTTTCGCTCTTCAGTCTGTAAGTTTTTCCGTTAGACTGCAAAACACCTCCGACATTTACCAGCGGAACCACGTCGTCAATGATGATGGTAACCATGGTGTCATTGATGGTGGTCTGGCGAGATGGGTTCGCGGCATCGCGCAGGGTTATGGTGGAAAACTGGTTCTGGTCTGCGACGCACAACAAGACAGGCTCGTTCGCGGTTAGCATCGGGCGCCAAAATTCCTTGAAGGCTTTATTGTCCGACTGACGCCAGAACACAAAAGCGACCACAATCAGGATCAACGATCCGGCAGCAGCAACAACAATTAGGAATGGACGGTGACTTTTCTTCGCTTGCGATTGAATCTGAACTTCGGGCGCCACAGCGGGGCTTGGTACTGCCGACAGAGGGGCGACCTCCGACGGGGTGGAGAACAGAGGGATATAGGAGCCGGACGGAAGCGAAAAACGGAGCTCTCCCTGGTGACCGGGCTCCAGATAGTACTGTTCGATTCGTTTTCTGATCTCCGCAGCTGTGACGCGAACGATCGGATCGGCGGCTGTATCGTAATCGGGATCTCTCCCGAATACTTCGATACCCAACGTACGTTCTTTTAGGAGGTCGTGTCGAGCCTCCAACGCGTGGCTAGTGACGAATCTTAGAAAGCTGGGATAACGTTTGCTGCTGCTAAAGGCCGGACTGGCCAATATCCGATCTAGTTGCTCGTTTACTGTCGTTTTTTCTTGTTCCGTATAAAGCGGTTCCGTCTTCGATTCCAGAGACACAAAGGTCGTTACCACCGTCGACAGCCAACTAGTATCCAAACTTCAATGAAGACTGTCAACCAAAAGCCATCTCATCCCCTCCTTTCCTCCCCCTTATCGGTAAAACGCTGACTCCAGAACCCGCGCAGACTGTGTACAAACCTCTTTGTTCTCAGCGTCTTCATTCTGATATTGCCTCTTAACCTAATCATTTTCCGAAAGAAGGTTGAAAGCGGTTCTTCCCCTTTCGTATAAGTCGCACGACTTGAGGGAGGCGTGCCACGATGCAAACGAAGACTCACGTGCGAGTTGCAAAATTTGCGGCCATCGCAATCGGGTTGACTCTGCTTTTCAGTTCACTGCTCCTTGCCCAACAAACAATTACTGCTACCTTGAGTGGCACGTTATCCGATAGTTCGGGTGCCGTTCTCTCGGGTGCAAAAATTACACTGACGGCGCCGGAGCGGGGCTTCTCGCGCATCTTCACAACTAACAATACGGGAGAGTATGTCTTTTCCCTACTTTCTGCGGGCACCTACACTCTGCAGGTCGAGGCAAATGGTTTTAAGATCTATCGCCAGGATGGAATTGTTTTGGCGGCCGGTCAAAGCGCTCGGCAGCCGATTACGCTTACCCCTGGGGCAATGGCGGAGGAGATCACCGTCACCACTCAAGCCCCTCTGCTCAACGTCGACAATGCCAATATCTCTTCCGACATCACTGCGCGTCAAGTGGTTGAACTTCCTCTCAACCTGCGCAATGTTTTTGGACTGGCGACCTTAAATTCATCGGTCAACAATACGGCCGAGTTCCAGATCGTAGGCGGCAACGGGATTTCAGGTCAAGCTGACCAGGACATTTCCTTCCTTAATTTTGGGGGCACCTTTTTCAACACAGCGGCCTATCTGGTCGATGGAGCGTGGGACACCGCGGCGGACTGGGGCGGCGTAATGTACGTCCCCGCGGTTGATGCGGTGCAGGAGTTCAAAATCCAGACCAATGCTTTCACCGCTCAGTATGGGTGGAGCAGTGGAAACGTGATTAACGTTGTCGGCAAGACCGGCACCAACAAGCTCCACGGCAACTTCTATGATTTCTATCGCAACAGCGCCTTGGACTCTAAGAACTTCTTCAATCAGGGCGAAAAGCCTCTTTTTCATCGCAACCAGTTTGGGGCTACGATCGGTGGTCCTATCTGGAAGAACAAGACCTTCTTCTTCGGATACTACGAAGGGCTACGAAGCGCTACACCCACGACGATCCAAGGTGTAGTACCGACTGCGGCTCAACTGCAGGGAGACTTCTCTGCGCAACTCGGAGCACAGATCGCAACCGACGCGTTGGGCAGGCCGATTCTCGCTGGCCAGGTCACCGACCCTTACACCACCCGTACCGTCACCGCGGGCCAGGTAGATACAGTAACCGGACTTACCGCAGTTACTAGCGGCTTTGTTCGGGATCCTTTTGCGGGCAATATTGTCCCCCAAGGCAGGTGGGACGCTGTTGCCGCCAATATCGCCAATGGGAATTTTTGGCCGGCCTCTAATCAATCAGGGGCGTTCAATTGGGGCGCATCCGCGGCGGCTGAGTCTCATTCGGATGAATATTCTGTCCGCATCGACCACAACTTCACCGATAACACGCGACTGTTCGGCCGCTGGTCTTATAAGTATGAGAGCAAGGTGAACATACCTACGTATTTCGGCGGTTCAGACCCGGCTGGGCCGGGGGCGACAAACCCGAATAACCGCTGGAATGCCGACGTAGGTCTAGTGCATGTGTTTAGCCCCACACTCACTATGAGCGCAAATTTTGGGGTCACCCGCTGGATTGAGGAGTCGCAATTGCAGAGTTTCGGATTCAAAGCTTCCACCCTTGGGTTGCCGAGCTTTATCGATGCGATTTCTCCGCAGTTTCCCCAAATCGTCCCTGAGGGAGTAGTAAACCTCGGGCCCCGCTCAGGACTGGACAACTATACGGTTCCCCGCGTGATCTATACGCCAACGGTTGACTTTACGAAGGTCGTGTCGAGGCACACCTTGGCATTTGGTTTCATGGGGATTTCCAATGACCTCAATGGTGGGCATTTCAAGGTAACCACTCTAGCCTTCCCAACTGCCAACACCTCGTCGATCACCGGATCATCGGATCCTAACAATCAGAAGGACCTCACTGCTGGCACAGGCTCAGGATTTGCCTCATTCCTGTTGGGATTTGGCGGGTCAGTGAACGGAGCCAACTCTGCTCCAGGACAAGCGACCGGCTTCACCCAGTTCCCCGCCATGAATAAGAAGTGGTTGGGATGGTACTTGCAGGATGACTGGAAGGCGACCCGCAAGCTGACTTTGAATCTAGGATTGCGGTATGAAATTCAGGGTGCGCCTACCGAGCGGTTCAACGCTCAACAGTATTTTGACTTCCAGGCGGCCAATCCCATCAATGCTGCGATAGGTTCCACGTCTCTCGGAACGGTCCGTGGAGCCGTGGCCTACAACAGCAGCGACAACCGCAGTCTCTACCGAACGCAATATAAGAATTTTGCGCCCCGAGTAGGGTTCGCTTATCAAGTCATGCCAAAACTCGTATTCCGGTCAGGGTATGGGGTCTTCTTCTTGCCGAACTGGTACAACCAGGGACCGAACCTTGGATTTTCGCAGCCGACTCCCTGGGTGACCACTCTGCCCGATGGAGTTACCCCTGCGGATCCCTTGAGCAACGCGTTTCCCAACGGCCAAGTCCCGGTCTCGGGAAATAGTTTGGGAGCATTGACTGGTATAGGTACCGGTATAAATCCAGCCGTCGATCGCAACCGTCCCTCATCTTATGTACAGCAATGGATGGGTGGATTGCAATACGAGCTCACCAACAACGACTTGATCGATATCACGTACTTCGGCAATCACGGGGTACATGCTCTTTCGCAGTTTATTAACGTGAACCAGCTTCCCGATACCGATCTTGCTCTGGGACCGGCGCTGACCGCTAATGTACCAAACCCGTTCTTCGGGCACATTACGGCCGGTAACTGTGGTCTTAATGCGCCGACAGTGCCGCAGCAGCAGTTACTAAGACCCTACCCGGAATACTGCGATGTGACTGAAGCAGGTGCGCCGGTTGGAAACTCAAGCTACAACGCTCTACAAGCCACCTACACCCATCGCTGGCACGCTGGGCTTAACATAAACGTGTCGTACACCTTCTCCAAATTCATAGACGACGTGCAAGGAGCATCCGGTTGGGCATTCCCGGGTAGTGCCAGCAAGGTGCGCGATGTCTACAATATCGGTCGCGATCGGTCCGTGGATGTCAGTGATATTCCACACAGCCTGGTCGTAAACTACATCTACGAACTGCCGGTGGGTAAAGGCAAGTTGGCAGGAGGGCAATGGAGTGGCCCGGTCAACCAGATCCTCGGCGGATGGCAGCTGACGGGTATCTTCACTGCAAAGAGTGGATTCCCGCTCTCTATCTCACCGGCTTCAGACCAAATGGGCCAATTTGGCGCCAGTTCACGTCCGGACGTGATTGGTGACCCCAAGCCATCAAACCAAAACATCAACAACTGGATCGACGGGGCAGCTTTCACGAATGCTCAAGCGTTGACATTCGGGAATGCTCCTCGCACCTTTGGTAACCTCCGTTCGCCACATTACATTAACTGGGACATGGGGATTCAAAAGTGGTGGAGTTTCAGCGAAGCGAAGCGGTTGCAGTTCCGGTTAGAAATGTTCAACGCATTCAACCACCCGAATTTCTTCGCTCCGGACCAAAACCTGTCCGATTACAACCCAAGCGATCTACTCCACAGCACCTTTGGCAAGATAAGCCAGGCCTATCCATCGAGGGATGTTCAGGCAGCTTTGAAGTTCTACTGGTAACTGACTAGGAGAGACAGTCAGGTCCCGCCCCCCGACCCCGCAGGGCAGCAAATAGTGCCTGCGGGGCGATTTTGTGAGAATCCATTAAATCCGGGACGACTATAAAATCATGAGTCATAGTGTCTGCGCACGAATCAGCCCTGGGATCGTTTGCTTAGCAGTGCTTGCAATCAGAGCTTTTGCTCTTGACCCTACGCCCCAACCTCACCCGGTGCCATCTCCGTTGGTGCTCAATGTCTTTTCTGCGGCTGTTTTGTTACCCAATGGCGTGCAAGTGAAAAGTGGCTCAGCGATTTTAGATGTACGAGCTTTGCGGGATGATGTCGTGCGCATACGGATCGGCGTGAATGGACAACTTCCCGAGGACGCATCATGGGCCGTGCTGGCTAACTCTCGCCGGAGTTCGGTTTCGATAACGTCTGAAGCTGACGTGGATGCGGTGGGGTTCCGCACTCGTAGCCTACGAGTGAAGATTGCGCGTAGCGATCTCCGCTTATCGGTATCAGACCTGGACGGGAACATATTGCAGGAAGACGCTGCCGGATGGCCGGTAACATTTCATGACCGGACGTTTCGGCTTTACAAGCAAATGCCTGCCGACGAGCATTACTTCGGCTTGGGTGACAAAGTGGGGCCGCTCGATCGGCGAGGTCAGTCCTTTGTGCTCTGGAACACGGATACTTATGAATTTCAGGAATCCACCGACCCTATTTATAAGAGTATCCCATTCTTCCTCGCTGAGCGAGGAGGCAGGTATGTCGGCGTCTTGCTGGACAACACATGGTTCAGCAGCTTCGATTTTGGGAAGGAGTCACGCGAGATATATTCTTTCGGAGCCAGCGGCGGTCCGGTCGACTATTACATTGTTTATGGCCCCGATCCGAAGAGTGTAGTCAAGGCATATTCCTGGCTCACCGGCCTTGCGCCTTTGCCGCCGCTGTGGTCGCTTGGCTACCAGCAATCAAGATATAGCTACGAGACCGAGGATCAACTTCGAGAGATTGCGTCCAAGCTGCGGGCACTCAAGATTCCTTCGGACGTGCTTTATATGGACATCGATTACCAGCAGAAAAATAGGCCCTTTACGGTGGACTCTCAGAAATTCCCAAATTTTACAGAGATGGTAAGGGACCTTCGGAAGCAACATTTCCGACTGGTGACTATCACTGACCTGCATATCGCGTACGGCCCAAACATCGATTACGGGCCATACCAGAGCGGAATGGCCGGAGATCATTTCCTTAAAAACCCCGATGGTTCTCTCTATGTAGGGAATGTGTGGCCGGGCCCGTCTGTTTTTCCTGATTTCACGCAGAAGAGTTCGCGCGGCTGGTGGGGCCGACTTTATGGCAAGTTTGTTTCGGAAGGCGTGTCCGGCTTCTGGAACGACATGAATGAACCGTCAGTGTTCCTCTCTCCTTCGAAAACAATGCCGGTTGAGACGCAGCACCGCATTGAGGAGCCTGGGTTCGCCGAACGTACCGCAAGCCACCTGGAGATTCACAATGTGTATGGAATGGAAAATTCCCGCGCCACCTATGAAGGCCTGCTGAACCTGGCGCCAAACTCACGTCCCTTTGTGCTTACCCGGGCTACGTACGCGGGCGGGCAGCGCTTCGCCGCTACCTGGACGGGAGACAACAGCAGCACCTGGAACCACCTTCGGCTCACTACACCCATGCTGCTGAATCTCGGCCTGAGCGGATTTGGAATGGCTGGGGCTGATGTCGGTGGTTTCGCCGGAACCCCGCAACCGGATTTGCTGACTAAGTGGATCGAGCTCGCAACCTTTCAGCCGATTGACCGCGACCACACGGCCAAGGGAACCGGGGCTCAGGAACCGTGGGTGCATGGCCCCGAACATCTAGCCATTCGACGGCGCTACATTGAGGAACGTTACCGTCTGCTTCCTTATCTCTACACCACAGCCGAGGAGATGTCGCGCACTGGATTGCCCATTGTTCGCCCGCTCTTCCTGGAGTTTCCGTCTGCCACCCCAGACCAGCACCCTCTTGACCTTGATGCTCCGAATCAATTCATGTTTGGTGCGAGCCTGCTGGTGGCCCCACTTCGCTATCCTGACGAACTGGACAGCTATGCTGTCATTCTGCCACCGGGCGATTGGTACAACTATTGGACAGGCGCGCGGGTGATCGGCTCCGAGAAAATCGAGCCTCATCTGGATGTGTTGCCGGTATATGCTCGTGCAGGATCAATTATTCCGATGCAGCCTTTGACTCAGAGCACAGAGGAGAAGCCAGAAGGGCCGCTGACGCTAAGGGTTTATCCCGGCCCCGACTGTGCTGGAACGTTGTACCAAGATGACGGCACAACCCTGGACTACCAGAAGGGAGAGTATCTGCGATTAAGGTTTTCATGCCAGCCAAGCCCCGAGGGACTGCGAATTCATTTGGGAGCGCCCGAAGGAAATTATCGACCTTGGTGGAAGAGTTACGAAGTGCAGATTTTCGGGTGGGACTCAGGCAAACCCAGGGTTTTGCTGAATGGTAAGGCTGACTCGGCATTATCTTCATCGCTTAGCGCCGGGCAAGTGTTGACTCTGAATTTGCCGGCAAGCGGGGAAACCGACCTTCAAATAATCGCAACTCC
>Ga0070711_100001393_pt1 | contig 13220 bp, 8 predicted proteins | sample LARL53metaG_FD_65452 | JGI IMG/M metagenome (GOLD analysis project Ga0070711, IMG submission 65452) | Corn, switchgrass and miscanthus rhizosphere microbial communities from Kellogg Biological Station, Michigan, USA - LAR L5-3 metaG | ecosystem: Host-associated > Plants > Roots > Rhizosphere ... | reverse complement strand
GCGACGCCCGTCGACTTCCTGGCGTGCGGCGCGCAGAAGTGGCTCCTCAGTCCCTGGGGCACCGGTTTTCTCTATGTGCGCAAGGAACTTTGCACCGAGCTGGAGCCGACTTTCGCGGGATGGGCTGCGTTCATGGGCAGCGACGACTATACCAACCTGACGTCGTACGATCCGCGGCCATGGCCCGACGCGCGTCGTTTCGAGCTGCTCACCTTTCCGGTGCAGGACTTCGCGGCGATGAACGCGTCGCTCGGATTGCTTCTGGGTGCCGGAATCGACGCCGTCGTCACGCACACCAGGGCGCTCCACCGGCCGGTGATCGACTGGGCAGCCCGCAGCGGCGCGACGATCACGTCACCGCAGGGTGCACACGGCTCGGCGATTCTCTGCGTCCGGCCGCGGGGCGACGTCGCGGCGGCGTATGGCCGGCTTCAGGCGTCGGGCGTGCAGTGTTCCTTGCGGGAGGGGGCGATACGGCTCAGTCCGCATCTGTTCAACGAGGTCTCTGAAATGGAGCGATTGGTCCGGTTTCTCGACGGTGGCTGAGCGGCAGTCGCCGCGCGTCCGGAACTCGCTATTTGCGGGCTGACCCTCGCGATGGTGTTGCCGTTGTGTCCTGGAAGCGCTGCAAGGCCTGGCATCCCTCCTCCGAGGTCGAGTCGGCAGGCAGGATCTGCACGATCAACGTCCGGTTATCGGGGTGCGGGACGGGACGCAGCCGCGCGCAGATCGGTTTCAGCGCCTGAATCAGGCTCGCACGCTCGTAATTCCACAGGTCCGAAAGCAGGACATGCGTAACCGGCCCCCTGGGGGCGAGGACATCCTCCAGTCTCCGGGGCGCAAACAGCATGCGACTCGGAATGCCGCGACGCCCACTGATGAGATAGAACGTGGATGGTTTCGATGAAGCGACGACGGCATCCGGCGGCAAGCCCTGCTTCGACCACTCTGCAGCGGCGAGCCACCCTCGCTCGGCTTCCGTGCGGCATGCGTTCCCCGCCGACGCCCGGCAGACGGCGCCCTGGACGGCCGCATCGATCCCTGTGACGACTCCGATGCTTGCCAACACCACGGCAATTGCCAGGACGACGCGATCGGGCCGCGCCGCGCCGAGCCGTCGGGCGAGCACGCCAACACCGAGCAGAAGGCCGGCGATGAGCACAGGGATGAGCGGCACCAGCAGGCGTTGCGCCACGAAAGGGTACACCAGCAACACGCCGGTCATCAAAAGGGCGTAGAGCACCGTGGTTGGCGCGCTCCAGCGAATCCGCCACAATCCGATCGCAGCGACTCCCACGAAGAGAACGCACCATAGGGCGTTGTCGACGGGAGTGCCGGGGATTTCGGGAATGCCGATAACCACTGAACCGATGAGGCGTCCGTAGTTTCCGCCGTTGAAGAGCATCCGCCTGAGCAACGCCAGCAGTTGGCGCGGCTGCACGTACGCGAGATCGTTTTGATATGACCAGCCCAGGGTGTGGCCCGCCGCCCAGTGGGTGTAGGTGAACCACGCGATGACGAGGGCGACGGCAGCGGCACCGACGAACGGCGCCACCTTCCAGCGGCGCTGCAGCACCAGGCCACCCACGACCGCGAGTACGACGGTGATGCCGGCACTGCGAGTGAAGAAGGCGGCGACGGCCGCGCAGCCCGCCAGGAGCCAGAGGGCCTTGCTTGACTGGCTGAGGGCGCGCTGCGCCGCCCAGAGCGCCAGCGTCGTCCACGTAACGAAGAGGATGTCGGAGAGGATCCACCCGGCGTGATGCAGCAACAGCGGGTTGAGCATCACCAGCGCGGCGGACGCCAGGCCGAGTGCATTGCCTGCGATGCGGCGGGTCATCGCCGCGGTGAGCATTGCGGTAAGGGCAAGCAGCAGAAGGTTCGTGACGCGAACCGCCTCGAGGCTGCCCAGCGCCACTGTCCGGACTGCAAGGATCAGCAGCGGGAATCCGGGCGGATATTGCGCGTGTGCCGGCATCCCCGGGAGAAAAATGTCGCGGTATTGGGCATGCCGCAGGGATTGCGCCAGCAGGATGTACGTCGCGTCGTCGCCACCGGTGGTGACAAGCGGCTGTCGGCCGAGCCAGCCGAGAATCATTCCAACGATCGCGACCGCTCCGAGAAGCCAGACTTGCTCGCGAGTCCAGTGGTCAGCCGAGTTTGGGGTAACGTCGCTCACATTAGCCGCATTCGGACTCACGAACGAACCTGACCTGCTTCGCTTCGGCCTCGGTGACGTAGGGTGCCGGGATCAGGCCCGACGCGTCCGGTGCGACGGTTGGGTCGACATAGTCACGGGTGTGGCTGTGGGCGGAGGAGCTGAACGGTCGCACCGGTACGTCGGTAACGGTGAACCGGAAGAGATAGGAAACCGGCGCCACGCCGAGCAGCCAGTGGATGTTGTGATGGTACTCCGAGTTGGTCGTATAGCCGCCCGGGCCGATCGTCATGTCGACCACCTTGCGCAACATGACGTGATCAGCAAACTCCTGCACCCGGTCGTAGTGGCGGATGCCGACTTCGCCCTCGAGCACGAAGAATCCCGACACGACCTGCGAATGCCCGTGCGGGGGCACCTGCCCGCCGGCGCGCACAGCCAGCACGTCGGAACGCACGCCCAGGTGACGAAACAGCCGGAAGCGCCTGCCCCACAGGTCGAACCACGCTGGGGCGGTGGCACCGGAGCTGTCGCCGCGCAGTCCCAGCACGTCGGTCTTGTATCCGCCGTTTCGACTCAGCATCTCGACCTTGCGGCTGAAATCGATGTCCTGCTTGCACGCGGCGGCGTCGAGCTGGGAATAGAATCGATCCAGGTCGCGCCGAAAGTCCTCGTCGCTGATCCTGCCGAACTGGAGCAGCGCGGCACGTCCCCACAACCGGTTGAACGGGTGCGAGTCACGGAGCAATCGTGGGGTCTGCGCGCGAACCAGCAGGTTCGCCGCCCGTTTCTTCATCATATCGTCAAGAGCATCGTCAGGAACCAGCGCCGAGTCAAGCGCGATTTTCGCCGTGAATCCAGTGATCGTACCAGGCCGACAGATTCATGAGGGTCCAGATCTGCACTCCATGATCGGCGACCCCCTGCTCGTGGTCCGCCAGGATCCGCTCGATGCGATCGTAGCGGAACAGGCCGCGTTCCCTCAGGTGCGAGTTCAGGATGACCCGTCGGGCGAATCCGCCCAGACCCTGCCGCAGCCATTCCTCGATCGGGGCGGCAAACGGCTGCTTGGGCCGGTCCACGATCGTGTCGGGTACGCGGCCTCGCATCGCCTCCTTGAACAGGTGCTTGGGGTTCCACCCCTTGAGCTTCAGCATCATCGGGAGCGCCATGGTGTATTCAATGAGCTGGTAATCGAGGAAGGGCTCGCGCGCCTCCAGGCTCTGCGACATGGTGATTTTGTCCACGCGCATGAGCAACAATTCAGCCAGCCGGATCTTGAGGTCCAGGTACATCACCTGTGCGCCGATGTCCGCCCGGGGCCATTCCCGGCGCAGGTCATCCAAGATCCGGGTGACAACCTGCTGCGGAACGGTGTTCTCCGCGGTCCCGGGAGCCAGCAGGCTTGCCCGCGCCTCGTCGCCGAATGCGACCGAGCCCGAGAACAGTCCGGCCCCCGTTGACGCCTTCCTCAGGATGTTCTCGACTCGACCGCCCAGGCCGGTTGCCCGATGCAGCATGCGCGCCGCCTGGTAGCCGGCCGAAAGGCCAGGCTGCGGGAGCGAGAGCAGCGGGCGCCAAAAGCGCCGGTACCGCCGGAAGAACGCAATCCGGGTTTCGTACCCGAAGAACTGCTCGTCACTCCCTTCACCCACCAGAACGACAGGAACCCCGGCATTCGCGGCGAGCCTGCTGACGTAGTGCAGCGGGACGCAAACCGGATCGGCCAGCGGCTCATCCTGCTGGTGCACGAGGTGCGGCAGGTACTCTTCCACATCCCGGACGCCGATCTCGATTTCGTGATGATCGGTCGCAAAGCGCTCGGCGATCTGGCGTGCGAAGGCAAATTCGCTGTACTGCGGGAGGTCGCGGACCCCCACGGAGAAAGTCTGCACGCGGCCCGGACTGCGCCCGGCCATCTCGGCGACCACCGCGCTCGAGTCGAGGCCGCCGCTGAGGAAGGCCCCCACCGGGACGTCGGCGACCATCCGTTTGGCGACGGACTTTGCGAAGAGGTCGCGGATGGTCGCGACAATTTCCGCCTCACGGAAGTGCTTCGGCGCCGGACGCGCAGCCGACACCGCGTCCCAGTACGAGTGGACCAGGAGATTGCCACCAGCGTCGGCGGTCAGGAAGTGTCCCGCGGGGAGCTTGTGAATGCCGGCAAACATGGTGAGCGGGGCGGGCGTGGTCTTGAACGTGAGGTACTGTCCCATGGCCTCGGCGTTCAAGTCGGCCCGGATCTGCGGATGCGCCAGGATGGCCTTGATCTCGGAGGCGAAGATCAGCATGCCCTGCTGTTGCGTGTAGTAGAGCGGCTTGACTCCCAGCCGGTCACGGGCAATGAACCAGGCGCGCTTGCGGTCGTCCCAGATGGCGAAAGCGAACATGCCGTCGAGCTGCTCCAGGCACGCAGGTCCCAGCTCCTCGTAGAGGTGAAGAATGACCTCCATGTCGGTGCTGGACCGGAAGACATGGCCCTTGCGTTCAAGCCCGGGCCGCAGATCCCGGAAATTGTAGATCTCGCCGTTGAACACGATGTGAACGGTGTCGTTTTCGTTGGCCATGGGTTGATGCCCATTGGCGGATAGATCGATAATGCTGAGGCGACGGAAGCCAAGGCCCACCGTACCCGATCGGTCCATCCAGAGGCCGGCATCGTCGGGGCCGCGATGGCGTATCGTGTCGGTCATGCGCGTCAGCAGCGCCCCGGAAAGCGGCGTGGCGCAGCTGGCATAGTTGTGAATACCGAGGATACCACACACGGTGGGACTCCTGACAGGCGGCCTTCTACGATCAGGGCAAGCGCGTGCGATTCACCTCACGCGCGCGAGCAGGCTATCGACAATCCGTTCCGAGGCGTGACCATCCCACAACGGGGGGATGGCTCCAAACCTGGCCTCCCGCGCCAGGACTTCGTCGATGTCCGCGGCAAGGCGCTCCACGCTGGTCAACTTGTTGCTGCCGGTGGTGACCGTGACCGGACGTTCAGTGTTCGGCCGGAGGGTCAGGCACGGCGTCCGGAAATAGGTGCTTTCTTCCTGCAGCCCCCCGGAATCGGTCACGATCAGGCGTGCAGTTTCCGCGAGGCAGAGCGAGTCGTGATAGCCGATGGGTTCGATGACCCGGAATGCGCCGGTGCGTTCGAGTGCGAAGCCGAATCCCGCGGCCATCTTGCGGGTGCGTGGATGCATCGGGAAGACCACCGGAAATCGCTCGGAGAGTCGGCGCAGTTCCGCGATGATTGCTGCCAGGCTCGCGGCGTCGTCCACGTTTGCCGGCCGATGCAAGGTCACGTAGGCGAAGTCCCCGCCCGCGATCCCGAGCTGCCGCGGCAACCCGCTGGCGCGAGCCTGCGCCAGGTTGGCGACCAGTGCGTCGATCATCACGTTCCCGACAAAGTCGATCTTCGAGTCGGGAATGCCTTCGCGCCGCAGGTTGTCGTCAGCGTCGGTCGAGGGTGTCAGCAGCAAGTCCGCCAGTGCATCGGTGACCAGCCGGTTAATCTCCTCCGGCATGGTGCGATCGAAACTCCGGAGGCCCGCCTCGACATGCGCGATCCGGATGCCGAGCTTGGCCGCAACCAGGCTGCACGCAACCGTCGAATTGACGTCGCCGACGACGCCGATCCATTCCGGCCTTTCCTGCAGGCACACATCCTCGAACCGGGTCATGATGTCGGCGGTCTGGCGCGCGTGAGATCCCGACCCGACGGCGAGATTGATGTCCGGTTCCGGGATGCCAAGTTCACTGAAGAAGACGGCGGACATGCGGTCGTCGTAGTGCTGACCGGTGTGAACCAGGCGGTACGTCAGCGCCGACTCCGGGTCGCGCCCCGCCCGCGTCCTGATGCTGCGGATGAGCGGTGCGACCTTCATGAAGTTCGGTCGGGCACCAGCGACCAGGAGAATCTTCCGGGAATTGGGCATCGCCAGCTACCGCGCAGCGAGCCCCATGAAGACATCACCGATGAACGTCCGGTCCGCTTCCACCTGCAGCAGCACGCGCGGGCCTTCCATGATCGCCCGCTGGTCGACCGGGCTGTGCAGGAAGAAATTGATCTGGTAGAGGCCCGTGTTGAGGTTGGCCTTGAAATTCAGCGGCCACGAGAACGGACCGCGCTCCGGCAGATCGAGCCCGGCGTGCTCGAGACAGAATCCGTGAATGCGCGTACCGTCGGTGACCCGGCGCACAGCCACCTCGATTCGATAGTCGGGCGGAAGCAACCGGGCCACTTCGCCTGCGACGACGAGCTCGAGGGACGAGCCCGACGCCACCACGCCCTCCCAGCCCGGCGTGAGGCTGAGGTTCCTTAGCGGGGCGTCGGGCGGGTTCTCGCGTTGCGAGGAGCCGTCCTCGTGGAGATAGGCGCTCACCGCGGCCTCGGGCGAGCCGTGGAACTGGACCGCCCCTCGTTCGAGGACGATGCAGGAGTCGCACAGCTCGACGATCCGGTTGAGCTGATGGGTGACGATGACGGCAGGAATCTGGCCGTGAACCATCTCCTTCAGCCGCTTGAACGCATGGTGCTGGAAGCTGGCGTCGCCGACGGAAAGCACCTCGTCGACGATCAGTGCATCCGGTTCAAGGTGCACGGCAATGGAAAACCCGAGGCGCGCGTTCATCCCGTTCGAGTACCGCTTCACCGGCGTGTCGATGAACTCGCCGACACCGGAAAAGTCGACGATCTGGTCGAACCGGCGCCGGATCTCGTCGCGGCGCATACCCATGATGGCGCCCTGCAGGAATACGTTCTCGCGGCCGGTGAGATCCTGGTGAAATCCCGCCGATACCTCGATGAGCGACCCGACTCGTCCGACAAGAATGCTGCGCCCCCGCGGTGGTTGCAGGATGCCGGTGAGGATCTTGAGGGTGGTCGACTTGCCGGCGCCGTTCCCGCCGATAATACCGAGGCAATGGCCCGGACCTACGTCGAACGAGACATCCCGCAGCGCCCAGAACGCCTCGCGCCTCGAGCTGCTCTCCTGGTCCTTCCGGCCGGTGAGCAGCCGCCGCGTGAGCGCGGGAACCATGTCGCGCAGCGAGTCGTGCGCCGGGCCCTTGCGGAACTCCTTCCAGATTCCTTCGAAAGCGATTCGACCGGACGTCGCCATCTAATAGACCTCCGCGAACCAGGCGGAGGCGCGCCGGAAAAGGCCGAGGCCAGCCACCAGCAGGACCGCCGTGCCCAGGATCGGGGCAATCAGGTCGGTGGGTTGCCAGAGGATGCGCGCGCCGGCCATGTGCGTCGTGGCCAGGTTCAGGTTGCGTGTCAGCGCGAGGTCGAGCCCGACGAGGATCCCGGCGAAGGGGTTCGCCATCACCGCCGCCCGCGCCATTCCGTGGAACGAGGACGGGTCGTACACCACCGGAGTGAAGAATATTCCGAAGGTCAGGAACACCTGCACGATGTACTTGACGTCGCGGAAGAAAATGTTGGCGGCGGCGAGCAGGAGTGCGAGTCCGGACACCAGGAGGACGAGCAGTACCAGAAATACCGGAAACCAGAGGGCCGCCAGTCCGAATCTGGCGCCGAGAAACGGGAGCGCGATGGCGAGCACGCAGAATCCAATGCCGCCATCGACACACTGGGTCACGATCGCCGCTACCGGGAGGACTTCGCGCGGGAAATAGATCTTGGTCACGAGCGAAATGTTGCTGAGCAGGCTCTGGCTTCCGAAGGTCAGCGCGCCGGCCACGAAGCCCCATGCCCACGCCTTGACGGCGAGTGCTGCCAGCGGCGGTGCGTCGGCGCTGCCGCCGCCCTTGAACGCGACGGCCCGGAGCACCAGGCTGGCACCCATCGTCAACAGCGGGAGGAGGACCGCCCACCCGAAGCCCATGATGGCCTGCCGGTATCGCAGGCTGATGTCCCGCCGGACGAACTGAAAGAGCAGCTCGCGATAGCGGACGAGATCCTGTACGACCGTCAACTTCATGCGCCGCTCATGCCTCCTGCCGACTTTGCGTTGACATTCGATTTGATGCCCGCGTGGTGGCGGGTCCCCGGGCCAATCCTACACTCGTCGCAAGAGGCGGGCCGGGGAATAAGGTCCTCACCCGCCCTGGGTCCATTAGTTTCGGTCAATCAGGCAGGGGCGTGGCTTCCTCGCAATGCCCATCACACGATAGACATACGCAAGGATGCCGGCGGCGAAAGATGCATGGCTGCGTGAGAGGATCCAAATGAATCGGGCGCGCAGCATCGTGAAATCTTTGCTGCCTCGGCGGGTCCGTCTTTTCCTGCGCGCGGTTCACCGGGATCTCGTCTTCCGGCGGGCAATGCGGAAATTCCTGGAAGCGCCTGCCGCGTGTCTCGAGCCCGAGAACACCATTGTTGCCGACTTGATCTACGGCTGGGGTAACGAGCCGTGGAGCGCGTCGGATGGGTACCTGGATGGTTGCATTCAGCATGCGCTCGCCTCGAGCGGCCCCATACTCGAATGTGGATCTGGATTGTCCACCCTTCTGGTGGGCGCGGTCGCGCAGCGCCGCGGTCTTGGCTACTGGGCCCTCGAGCATACGCCGGCATGGGCGACGAAAGTGAAAAAGTACCTTGACCGGTACAAGATCCGATCCGTGATCGTATGTGCCGGACCGCTGGTGAACTACGGCGACTACCTCTGGTACAGTCCTCCCCTCGAGTCGATGCCCGACAGCTTTGCGCTGGTGGTGTGTGATGGTCCTCCCGGTACGACCGAAGGAGGAAGATTCGGCCTGGCGCCGATCATGAGGGAGCGGCTCAAGCCCGGGTGCGTGATCCTTCTCGATGATGCCAGTCGCGAGCAGGAACTCGCGATTGCCAAGCGCTGGGAGGCAGAAATCGGGGCCTCATTCGAGATTCTAGGATCCAGCAAGCCCTATATCGAGATGACGGTGCTGGGCGGTGGCGTGATGCCCGGGTCGACGAGAGCGCACTGAGGTGGTGCTCCGGGCAGCCCACGGACATCATGGATTGCGCAGGATCGCCGCTGTTTCTGATTGCACGGGCTGCGATTCACTCAGCGGCACGACGACTCGCTTGGTCCCGAAGGTCACCATCGTTTCCGTCGCGTTGGTAATGACGGTCGGAACGATGCTGGTCGTGAAGGTGCTTGAGCACTGCAGCACCGTCACGACTACGTCGCTGGCGCGCGGCGGCAGCGTCACCGTGACGCCATAACTGCTCACCGCTCCACCACCGCCCAGGGCGAACGTCTCCGTACCAAGGGCCACGTCGGTCGGCGCAAGCACCGAACCCTGGCACTGCCCGTCGCCAGCCGGGTTGCTGAGCGTGAACGTATTGCCGCTGACCTGCGGCGCAGCGTTCACATGCCAGTGCCACACCTTTGTCTTTGTGGGATCCACGATCGTCGTCCGATCGACAATGACGAAGACATCCTGTTGGGGCAGATAGACGACTGTCCGCAGGTAGTCGCTTACACTGCTCTTGTTGCCTGCGAAGTTTCCCGGGAGGTAGTAGGCGTCTTTCGCCTGACCGCGCGCGACAACCAGTGTGTCACTCACATGGCTCGCCACGATTGCGGCGCCATCGTGGTGACTCTGGCCCACGCCGCCTACCGTCAGGTCATTGAACTTGTCGGTCGTCTGTTGTATGCCGCTCGCCGAATAGATGTTCGCGTCGGCCGATATCCAGAAGCTGCCCTTCCAGATGCGGAGACTGTTCGCATCCAGGCCGCTATGACTTTCTCCGGTAGGTCCGGAGCGGAACACCATGGCAGTCGCATTCGGATCAGTCCAGCTCTGGCGAAAGATCAGCACCCCGTCGCCTTTCTCGAGGTAACCCTTCGGCAGACTGCTCAGGTCGGCGGCTGCAGGCTGCGCTGGGTCGTAGTGCAGCAATTCGTCGGTGAGAACGGATGGCGCGCCGATCTCCCGCGCCGGCGCCTGGTCGACGAGATTCAGCCATGCCTGCACCTGGCTCGCCAAAACCCCGTCCACCTTGGCGGGCGCAAGCATGTCGAGCATCGCAATCCGGTCATACGTGAAGAACGGTGCAGTGCTGATGCGCGACTGGTCCCCGAACGGAACCTTGAACTTGCTGCCGGGCATGGTGGTGTGAAGCAGCCACTTGATCGCTGATGTGAACCAGGGGTTGTCCAGCGGCTCGCCCGCGGTCAGATAGGCGTCGGCGAAGCGACCGGCGAACCAGAGATCATAGACACCATAGCCGGTTCCCTCGCTCCACCCGCCGTCCGCACCGACCGAGGCGAAGTACGGGAGGGCCATGCTATTCCACTTGCTGAGTGCGAGCGCCTGATGGTAGGCGGCACGATCGCTGCCGCTGACGGCACCGACGCCGGTATCATCGCCGGCGGCTGCCAGCGCCGCCGGGCCGGTCATCATGAAGCCCCAGAAATAGTTGTCCTTCACATCCCGAATGCCATAGGCGGTGGTCGCGGCATCGGTTTCCGGCCAGACCCAGTCGGCCCGGTTCATCAGCCAGGTGGCGGCCTGATGGCGCTGCGCGACGGTCAATCCCGCATAGCACCAGTCGAGACCCATGGTAACCAGCGGGAGGTTGAAGCGGAACGGATATCCGGAATCGCCCTGCAGGTTGTTGGTCTCGACCGCGTACGCCGTCAGGATCACTCCGGCCCGGGTTGCATAGGCACTGTTGCCGGTCGCGAGATACGACAGGCAAAGGTGACCGAGATAGGTCTCATCGCCGCCGGCGTAAGCCGCGCCCTTGAGCACCTGGGCATCCGCCGCCGCCTTGACCCGCTGCCAGCGGACCGTGTTTGCGGCGGCCTGGGCCTGCAACTGCATCACGCGCGCTGGCGTGAGCCAGACGCGCGGGTGCGCCGGGAGCGCGGATGCTGGAGCGCTCACCCTGGCGTACACGAACTGAACGTTCTTCGTGTCAGCAGCCGCGAGGGTTATCGACTGGCCAGCCGTGATTGGCGCGTAGATGTCTCCGCCGACAGTCGCAGTGGCGGCCAGCAGCGAGTAATCGCCCGGTACCAGGGAATCCAGCGAGACCGAGGCGATGACGTCGCGACGGTACCCGTTGGGCCCCGTCACGCTCAGTTGCGCCGGAATGCCGACCGGGAGTCCGGATGCGGAGATCTGCAGGCTGGCGGGCGTGCCCGATCCTGGCTGGGTGGAAACGGTCACCGTGGCGGTGTCTGCGATTCCGCAGGTGCACGCCGCAATGAGCAGATAACGACCGGCGGTACCGCCAGCCGTGAAGAGGCCGGTTGTCGAGATCGTTCCTCCGGAAGCAGCGAACGTCACCGTCGCAGGATGGTCCGCACCATCGGACCAGACGAGCTTGCTCTTCACCTGAAGCGTGCCTGCCGTGTCAATAGTAGCCGAATCCGGCGTGAGGATCATACTCGTCGCACGGGCCGCCGGTGTCACGACCAGGGGATCGTTGTTGCAGGCAGGGATCGCCAGCGCAAGTAGAATCATCGAAACACGGACACGCATCGGCAGGCTTCTCATTTTGGGTGCACAGGGGTTCGGCGGGCATAATTCGCAACTCGCGGGCCGCCCCGATTCGTCCCCTGTGACCTGAGCACTATTGACAGGCAGCTGTCTGAAAACGCGTCGACGGACGTGCAACTCCGGGCCGTGCGGTCGGTGAATCGGTTGAGATGGGACCTGATTGCGTCGCCCGCCGGAGGAGTCAGGCCGGGTGTTCAGTGGCCGCAACCTCAGTCGTGGCGCGGGTTATCCGGCGACCGTCGCCGTTCGATCCTGCCGCCTGGTGTCGCCTGACGGTGCGACTGTTGCATTGGTGATCACCCCCGCGGGTCGGTCCGATTCGCTCACTTGTCGCAGCCGCGCGACATGCCCGGTTCGGCGTGCCCGTCGCGAAGTTCCGACGCTGCAGTCTGCGCAGGCTGACTCACCGATACCTGGGCCGGTGTTCCCGAATCAAGCAGTGTCGATCTCACCGCCGAGCTGCCGATCGGCGGGAATTCCCCCGCGATCCTCGCGAGTCAACGTCGGCAACATCGTCGCGCTTGACTTCGGATATCGCCGCCGCGATGATCGCTCAATGCGAAGCGCAAGCGGCACTTGCATCCAGAGGCAACCGATGATTTTGGGGACCGTGCATAGTAACCCCTTCGCGCCCCATGTAAACCACCGCCGCCCAGCGGCAACGCTCCGGTAGGGCGGGCGCCCATGCGCAAGGTCACGCTCATTTCGCTGCACTTCGCGCCAAGTGCCGCCAGTGGCGCCTTTCGCATGGTCGGGTTCGCCCGCCACCTCCCGGCGTTCGGGTGGCAGACGTCGGTGATCGCCTGTCCGGACGTCCCCCACGAACCGATCGACCCTGGCCTTCAGGGCGACGTGCCGGCGGACACGCCGGTGCGATACGTCAGGTATCCCGATACCCGGGTGGACCGCCTTGGTCGCCGGTTGCTGACGCTCACTGCCGTGCTCGATCCCCACGTGCTCTGGTGCTACGCTGCCCGGCGGGTGTGCGACGAATGGATCGCCCGGGAGCGCCCCGATGTCGTGCTCACGTCGGGGCCACCGCATGGGGTCCACCTGCTGGGCCGTTGGTTGCGGCGACGGCATCCGGTCCGGCTGGTCACCGACTTCCGCGACGCCTGGGTCAGGACGGAGCCGGTCGGCAGCCGGCCGGTGCCGCGCTGCGCCGCGGTGGAACGGGCGATGATCCATGCCTCGGACGGCATCATCGCCAACGCACCTCGTGCGCGTGACGCCATGGCCCGGATGTATCCCGAATGCGCGCATCAACTGGCGATGGTGCCCAACGGATTTGATCCCGCGCCGCCGCCGGCGCGAGTCCCCCCCGTGGACAGCAACGCCCCGTTGACCGTGCTTCACGCTGGCGAGCTGTATGCCGGCCGTGATCCTCGGGCACTTCTCGATGCCATCGGCGCAGCCGAGCGGTTGGCACCCCAGGCAGTCCCGTGGCACCTGCGATTTGTCGGACGCACCGCCGCGACCGGCGTCGACATCCTGGCGGAAGCCGAGCGCCGCCAATTGCGGAGCCGGGTGACGGTCGAAGGCCAGATGTCGTACGAGGCGGCGAAGGACGAAATGCAGCGGGCTGGAATCCTGCTGCTGATGGACGGGCCTG
>Ga0070711_100001381_pt1 | contig 13272 bp, 15 predicted proteins | sample LARL53metaG_FD_65452 | JGI IMG/M metagenome (GOLD analysis project Ga0070711, IMG submission 65452) | Corn, switchgrass and miscanthus rhizosphere microbial communities from Kellogg Biological Station, Michigan, USA - LAR L5-3 metaG | ecosystem: Host-associated > Plants > Roots > Rhizosphere ... | reverse complement strand
GACGACGTCGCCGTCGTCATCGTCACCCACAACCTGCAGCAGGCCTACCGGATCGCTGACCACGTCGCCTTCATGTACCTGGGCGAGCTGGTCGAGTACAACAGCGCCACCGCCCTCTTCGGCTCGCCCCGCAAGCAGCGCACGCAGGAGTACGTGAGCGGTGCCTTCGGCTAGGCGGACGGCAATGCAGCTCGGGGTCTGCGCGGCCTGCGCGCCGCTGCTTTTCGGCGCCTTCGGCGGCTGCACGACGACGCAGGAGGTGGCCGCCCGCAAGCAGGCCGAATCGAAACGGATCCTGGAAAGGCACGAACGCGTTCGCGAGCAGCGCAAGGTGAAACGAGAGGGGAAGCGAGGATGAGCGCGGTACCCACCCACTACGAATCCTGCGAGGAGTGCGGCGCCCTCCTCGACCCGCAGCAGCGCTACTGCATCGACTGCGCCGCGCGCCGGGGCAACGGCGCCAATCCCTCCTCCCGCTACTTCGCGACGATGAGCCAGCGCGCCCGCCGGCCCGCCGCGCGCCCGGCGCCGAAGCCCACGCTGAGCAGCCGCGCCGCCGCGGTCGGCTTCTTCGCCCTGTTGCCGGCCGCAGTGGCCCTCGGCGTGCTGGTCGGCCGCGGCAACTCCGGCGACGGTGAAAACGAGGCCCTGCTGGAAGCGTTGCGCCAGCAGCAATCGACGGTGGCCAGTGCCCCGGCCGCCGGCGAAACCACGAAGGCGGCGAGCGGCAAGAAGGCAAAAGCCAAAGCGACGGGGACGAAGGAACACAGCAAAGTGGTCGCCCACACCAGCAACGGCGACGTCCACCAGGTGACCGGCTACAAGCCGAGCAAGAAGACGGTCGCGGAAGACACGCACCTGGTCGAAGCGAACCCCGAACAGACGGGCGAAAACTACATCAAGGCACAGCAGAACCTGCCGGACGTGATCCCGGTCGGCGGCGATCCCAACTCCGCGCCGGCACTCCCCACCGGAAAGGGACAGCCATGAACGAGGAGCTCGCCAGAGACGACCTCCTCGCCCAGCGCGACCGGCTGCTGGAGAAGTTCACGATCATGCAGGCGGACCTCGGCGGCGCCTTCTACGAGATGGCGATCCGCGACCGCGTGCGGATGGACGTGCTGACCCGCAAGGCCGCCGAGCTGCAGCGGGTCGACGCCGAGCTGCTGACCGCGGAACGGCTGCTCGAGATGCTCTCGGAGGAGATCGCGTGAAGCCCGCGAGGACGGCCCTTGGGCGGGCGCTGCGCGGCGCGATCGGTGCGGCCGGCTCGCTCAGCGGCAAGCGCCTCAGCCTGCTCGTCGCCTCCTCTCTGGTGGCGACGACGGCGATTCTCGCCAGCGCCCTGACCGGCGCCGGGGGCAACGGCGCCCTGGCGACCCTGCTCGCTCACAACCTTGGAGCCGCCGAGCTGCCGACGACCGAAACGACCCCCGCCCCCGTCGGCGAACCCTCAGCGCCGCCGAGCGAACCCGCCTCCGGAGGCGGCGCGACCCCTTCCGCGACCCCCACCCCCGCGCCGGCGAACGAACCCGCCCCGCCCGCGGCCCCCTCCCCGTCGAGCGGGCCGAGGGGCCCGGCGGAACCCGGCGCCGAAGCCGGGGCGGCGAAGCACGTCTTCCTGATCTCGCTCGCCAGCCCCGGCTACGAAGCCGCCTTCGGCGCCGCCAGCACGATGCCCTACCTCTCGGGCGAGCTGCGGCCCAAGGGGGAGCTCCTCTCCGGCTACTCGTTGATCTCGAGCGCCGGCCTCGCCAACTCGATCGCGGCGGTCTCCGGCCAGCCGCCCAACCCGGCGACGGAAGCGAACTGCCCGACCTACGCCGAATGCCTCCTCCCGGTCGAAACGCTGACCCTGGCCGACCAGCTGGGCAGCGCTCGCCTGGGATGGCGCGCCTACGTCGACGGGATGGTCGACGAAAGCGGGCAGCCGGACAACTGCGTGCACCCGGAATCCGGCCCCGGCGAACAGGGCGACACGGGCCAGTACGCGGTGAGCCAGAACCCGTTCGTCTACTTCCACTCGCTGCTGGACCTGGGGGAATGCGCGAACAACGACGTGCCCCTCACCGAGCTCGACCGAGACCTGCGGCGGAAGAGGACGACCCCGAACTTCGCCTACGTCGCGCCCGACCCCTGCGACGCCGGGGAGGCCGGCCAATGCCCCGAAGGAATTCCGGACGGCGCGGCCGCGGCGGACGGCTTCCTCTCCCGGGTCGTGCCGACGATCCTCGAAGCCCCCGCCTACAGGCAGGATGGCCTGCTCGTCATCGCTTTCGCCGACTCGTCGACGACCTCCCCCCAGGTGGGCGCCCTCCTGGTCTCGCCCTTCGCCGCCCCCGGCGGCACCGACGCGAAGCCCTACACCCCCTACTCGCTGCTGCGTTCGCTTGAGGACCTCTTCGGCCTGCCCCACCTGGGCAAGGCCGGCGGCGCCTCGGTGAAGTCCTTTGCAAGCGGACTTGTCACCCGCTCGGGCGGCGACTGAACCCGCAGGATTGGCTGGCTGAGCCTCGAAACCGGGTTTAGGATCGATCGGTCCGTCCAATTGGACTACGAAAGGGTTACGAATGAACGATGAGAGTCTGATCAGCGGGTGGTGGGTCTTCGCCGGCGTGCTGCTCCTGGTTGCCGGCGTGCTCAACATCATCTACGGCATCGCCGCAATCGGCGACTCGAAGTTCTTCACCGCGAACGCCACCTACATCATCAGCGGCCTGCACACCTGGGGCTGGGTCACCCTGATCCTCGGCGTGCTCGAGCTGGTCGCCGCCTTCTCACTCTTCTCCGGGGGGGAATTCGGCCGCTGGTTCGGCATCTTCGTCGCCTCGCTGAACGCGATCGGTGCGCTGCTCTCGATCCCCGCCTACCCGTTCTGGTCGCTGGCGATCTTCGCCCTCGCGATCATCATCATCTACAAGCTGGCCGAGGGACCGGAAGGCGCGAAGACCGCCTAGCGCGACCCACCAACCTGCTGCGGCCGAAGGCCCCGGGCTCCCGGGGCCTTCGCCGTCGTGGGAGCCTCGACGCGTGCCGACCCGGCCTCCTCGAACCGCGACCACGGCGCCGCTCCGCGTGGGTTCTCCTCGTAGACGACGTCGACGCCAGCGAGGCGATCGTCCCAGGCGCGGCGCCGCTCGTCGAAGAGGATGCCGAGGAAGCCGAGCCCGAACGGGATCCAGGCCAGGACGAGGCCGACGAGCCTCCTGACCGATTGCCTGAACGGCAGGCCCTGCCCCGCGACCGCGAGGCGAATCCCGATGAAGCGCATGCCAAGCGTCTGCCCGGCGAGCGACCAGAACCCGATCAGGTAGAAGGCACCCAGCCCAAGCCAGGCGGCGGTGCCGAAGACCAGCGCCAGGTCCGAGACGCCGTTGCTGTTGCCGGTGAAGGCGGAGGCGATCAGCGCGGCGACGGCGGCGAGGCCGGAGAAGGCGAGGTTGACGATCAGGCCGTCGAGCAGGAAGGCGACTCCGCGGGTGACGATCCCGGCGCGGTCGGTCGGCTCACCGCGACGAGGACGGAAGAAGATCCGCCGCACGACGCGCTCGACGACGCCGTCGACGCGCCTGGTGCCGTCACCGATCGTGTGGCCGATGTCCTCGATCAGGCCGACGCTCTGGGCGCTGATCGCGGCGCGGAGCTCGGGCGCCTCGGCGATCCGCTCGACCAGGCGCTGCGTCTCATCGCTGGCCAGCAGTCGCCGCCAGACCTCGTCGACCAACTCGCTGTCGAGCGCCTCGATCAGCGCCCGCTTGACCGCGTCGCTCTCCAGAGCGCTGTTCATCGCCTCTTCGACGGCGGGGCCCTGAAGGACGCGGGCGATCGCCCGTTCCACTGCCTCGCTCTCGACCGCCGCCACCATCGCCTCCTCGGCCGCCGCCTCGAGCGCGCGGTCGATTCCCGCCGCTTTCGTCACCGAGCGAGCGCCGCGCACCCCGGCGCCGAGCAGTCGCACCGAGAGCGGGGTGTCCTGCGGCTTGCGGTCGTCGGGCATCGTGGCCGAGTCTAAAGCGAAGCGAGCAGTCGATCGAGCAACTCGGCCTGGGCGGGGTTGATCTTCGCCCGGGCGCCGTCGAGCTCGAACCACTCCGCCCGGTCGACCTCGGGGAACTCGCGCTGGGCGCCGGAGTGCGGCGGCCACTCGATGCTGAACGTGTTGCTGTGCAGCGCCGCCGGATCGAAGTCGGCCTCGGCGGCCCAGCACTCGACCGTCTTGCCGCCCTTCTGGCGGACCGCGCCGAGCTCGATCAGCTCCTCGGCGCCGAGCCCGAGGTCGGCTCCGAGCTCCTCCCCCAGCTCGCGCAGCGCGCAGGCACGCGAATCCTCCCCCTCTTCGTATTCGCCCTTGGGGATCGACCAGGCGCCGAGGTCCTTCTTCGCCCAGAACGGCCCGCCGGGGTGGACCAAGAGCACCTCCGGGTCGGGGCCGTGGCGGCGAAAGAGGAGGATGCCGGCGCTGGTCGCCGCCAGAGCGGGCCCTCTACGCCGGTTTTTTGACGACTTTGAAGGAGAAGCTGGCCGGCGTGGAGTCGGTGCCGCCGGCGCTGGTCGCCTCAACCGAGAAGGTGTGCTTGCCCGGCTTGACTTTGTAGGTCTTCGGCGATGCGCAGGGCGCAAAGCTGCCTTTGTCGAGCCTGCACTGGAAGGTGGCGCCGCTGATGTCTGAGGAGAAGGCGAACTTGACTTTCGCCTTTTTCTTGGTCGTCACGACCCTCCCTTTCGGGTGCGTGCCGAGGATCGTGTTGGGAACGGGTGGTGGGGGCGGTTTCGATTCTTCTTTTTTCGATTCTTCTTTTTTCGGCGCCACGACCGTGTAGCTGACGCTTCGTTCCGCGGTGCCGGTATCGGTGTCTTCGGCTTCGACGGTGAAGACGTGAGAGCCCAGTTTCGTGGTATCGAGGGCGCCGCCGTTTGGAACCGGTCCAACGCAGCTCTGAAGCCCCGTGCCGCCGGCCGGGGAGCAGGTGTAGATCGCGCTCACCGCCTGGCCCTGGGTGTAGGTGGCGCCTTCGGTTGGCGAGACGATTTCGATCGTCGGGGGCGCGACGACGGTGTAGGTGACTTCTTTGGTCCCTTCCGTGCCGTCGGCGTCTTCGGCTTCGACGAGGAAGCCGTGCGAGCCGGGGGTTGACGTATCGATCGCCGAGCCGCTGGCGACCGGTCCTTCACAGGTCGAGACCGTGGTCCCTTCGGGAGGGCTGCAGGAGTAGGAGGCGTTGACCGTTTCACCCCGCGTGTAGGTGGCGCCGTTGGCCGGGGAGGAAATTTCGATCGTCGGGGGCACGGGCACGTATTTGATTTCGATTTTCGGTTCCGCTCCAAAGGCGGTCGAGACGATTCCCGAGACGAGAGAGGAGCCGCCCCCTCCCCCGCTGCTGCCGATTTCGCAGGCGCCTGCACCCCCGCCGCCGCCGTAGTAGCCACCGCCTCCCCCGCCACCGGGATCGCTGATGATTCCCGCATCGCCCCCGGCACCGCCTTGACCCAGCGAGCCGCTGCCCGCGACACCACCGAGGCAGCCTTCGGCTCCAGCTCCTCCGGCGCTCGACGTACCCGCACCGCCACCGGCATACACTTCGGCGCTCGAGCCGGCTTCTTCGGCATTCCCGCCGTTCGATCCGGTTCCGGACGGGCCGCTGCCGCCACCGCCGCCGCCGCCAGCCGCGATGATGAGCCGAGTATCGGTCGAAAGTCCCGAAGCGCGCGGCAAGGTCCGGATGTCGGAGGCGCCACCGCCACCACCCGCTCCGTCTCCGCCACCGTTGAAGCCTCCTTCGCCGCCTTCCCCGATGCTCTGGCCGACGCCGCCGACCTCTACGTAAAGGGGCTGGCCGGGGGTGACGGTAATGCTGCCGGTCACCTCCGCCGGCGCACCCCCCACCGAGTCGGTCGCCGCTCCTCCGTAGCCGCCGATCGCGGTCACGCCCAGGCTGGTCACTCCGCCGGGGACGGTGAAGGTCTGCTCGGCGCCGGTGTAGAGGAAGCTTTTGATGACAAAGGCCTGGGCGCCTCCGGCACCGACGGAGAGCGCGAGGACCGACGCGCAAGCGCAGCAGAGCGCGAAGCGCCTGCGGATCCGGCCGGTGAGAAGGTGACCCTCGACGGGAGAAAGTTCTCAGACAAACCGGTTGAAGTCAATGAACAGACAGGCGATCGGCTCAGGCGACCCTGCGGAGCGGCGGGCGGTCCGCACTCGCCGCGCTCGCCGCCAGCCGGCCCGCCTCGAGCCCACTGGCCCAGGCGACCTCGGAGAGCAGGCCGGGCGCCGCGACCATGTCGCCGGCCAGGTAGACGCCGTCGCCGCGATCGACGGCGGGTCGGTCGCGCCAGGTCAGGCCGGGAAAGTCCAGCGCGCCGGTCCGCCCCTCCATCGTCTGACGGCGGCGCCAGGTCTCGCGCTCGCGCCACTCGGGAAGCGTCGCGTCGAGCAGGCGCTCGAGGCGCAGCGCGGCTCCCTCGGTCGTCTCGCCCGGGCGCACCGGTATCTGGGCCTGGACCAGCTCCTCGCCCTCCGGGGCTAGCGAGGGATCGGGGGCACTGAAGCGCTCAACCCAGCCGGCCTCGTCGAGGTCGGAGACGACGAACGGGTCGCCGCGGCGGTGTCTGAGGCCGAGATCGAGGCAGACGGTGTGGCCGCTCGGCCACTCCAGCGAGCCGTCGCCGAGCAGCTCACGCGCCTGGCCCAGCTCGGTGGCGACGATCACGGGCGGGTCGGGCAGAACCTCGACCCGCTGTCCGGTCTCGATCGCCACGCCGAGCTGGCGTGCCCGCCGCTCGAGCGAGGCGACGAGGCTGTTCCAGCCGCCGGTCAGGTAGCGCGCCGTCGGCGGCGGGCTGAGCAGAACGCGAACCGTGTGGCCCCAGATGAAGGCCGCGGAGAGCTCGCCGGGGTCGTGGTGGAAGGTGTAGACGCCGGCGGCGGCCGAGAGCATCTCCGCCGTGCGCTCGCCGGCGAGGCTCTCGACCCAGCCGCGAAAGTCCTTGTCGACCGGCGCCTCGCGCCCGCGCAGCCGCAGGGTCGCGGGAACCGTCGAGAGGGGCGGCGTGCGGCGGCTCGCGCCCTGCCAGCGAAAGCGCAGCCCCGAGAGCGGCGGGCCGCTGTAGGCGGGCAACAGGTCCCGCTCGGCGAGCCACGCCCAGAAGGGACCGTCCTTGTAGATGACGTGGGGACCGAGGTTCGCCTTGTAGGGACCGGCGCTGCTCCGCGCCCGGCCGCCGACGCCGTCGTGAGCCTCGAACAGCTCGACGGTCGCGCCGCCCTCTGCCGCGGCGATGGCCGCGGTGAGTCCCGCGATGCCGCCGCCGGCGATCGTCACCCGCTTGCCGCTCATCGGAAGAAAGGCTAGGACAATACTGGTCCTCTATACAGTGCCAGTAGTGGCCAATTCATCAGGTCCAGTTGGCCCACGGGGCCTACTCGTCGAGCTCGATCGCGAGGCCGAGACGCCGCTGCACGAGCAGATCGAGCGCCGAATCCGCAACGACGTGAGGACCGGCAGGCTTGCTGCCGGGAGCCGCCTCCCCTCCACCCGCGCCCTCGCCGCCGAGCTCGGGGTCTCGCGCGGCGTCGTCACCGAGGCCTACGGCCAGCTCGCCGCGGAGGGGTATCTATTGACGGGGCAGGGCGCGCCGACCCGGGTGGCGCGATCGGTGCGCGGGCCGGCGGCAACCGCGCCGGCGAGGTCGCTGCTGCCGAGCCACCGCTACCGGCTCGACCCCGGCCTCCCCGACCTGGCCGGCTTCCCCCGCGACCGCTGGCTGCGCTCGCTGCGAGCGGCCTGGCGCCGAGCGCCGATCGACGCGATCGACTACCCCGACCCGCGCGGGGTCCCAGTCCTGCGTGAGGCGCTCGCCGACTACCTCGGACGGGTCCGGGGTGCCGCCGTGGACCCCGAGCAGACGATCGTCTGCACCGGGTTCGCCCAGGCGCTGTCGCTGATCGCGCGCTGGCTGGCGCAGCGCGGGGTCGAGCGGATCGCGCTCGAGGACCCGGGCTGGCATGCCCACCGGCTGATCGTCGAAGGGGCGGGCCTGAGCGTCGTCCCGATCCCCGTCGACGCCGAAGGCCTACGCGTGGACGCGCTGGAGACATGTGGGGCGACGGCGGTCGTCACCACCCCCGCCCACCAGTTCCCGACCGGCGCGGTTCTCGGCCCCGAGCGGCGGGCGGCGCTGATCGACTGGGCGGAGCGGGGCGAGCGGCTGATCGTCGAGGACGACTACGACGCCGAGCTGCGCCATGACCGCGGTGGCGTCGGCGCCCTGCAGGGGCTGGCACCCGAGCGGGTCGCCTACATCGGCTCCGCCAGCAAGCGCCTGGCGCCCGGCATGCGCCTGGGTTGGATGCTGACGCCCTCGTGGCTCGGGTGGCCACTGCTCTCGGTGAAGGCGGTCGAGGACCGCGGCTCGGAGGCGATCGGCCAGCTCGCCCTGCACGACTTCATCGTCCGCGGCGAGCTCGAGCGCCACCTGCGGCGCATGCGCCCCCGCTACCAGCGTCGCCGCGAGGCGCTGGTCGAGGCCGTCACCCGCCACCTCCCGGGCGCCCGGCTCGGCGAGGGCGCAGCCGGGCTGTTTGAGCTCGCAGAGCTGCCGGCCGACGTCGACGAGCACTCCGTGATCGCCGCCGCCGCGGAGCGCGGTGTCGGGGTCGAGGGCCTCGGCCTGCACCGCTTCAGGCCCGGCGGCCCCGCCGGACTGGTGCTCGGCTTTGGCGGCCTTCCCGAGGCGGCGATCGAGCAGAGCGTGCGCCTGCTCGGCGAGGCGCTCCGCGATCGGGGGTAGGCTGGAACTCGATGCGAGCGGCAGCCAGGAGGAGATCGACCGCGACGCGCGTGGCCTCTGTCGCCGCCCTCGCCGGAGTGCTCGCGATTGCCGCGCAGAGCTTTGCGAGCGGGCCGCCCAAGATCAGCTGCGCCTACGAAGAAGCCGGCGCTCCTGGGCCGACCGGCAACGTCCTCCGGATCGAAGACCACAGCGCCAGCGCGACCCACGTCTACCGCAAAGGCCAGGAAATCGTCGTCTTCAGCAACGTCGAAGACGAACCGACGGCCTGTGGCGGTGGCACGCCGACCGTTCTCAACGTCGACAAGATCGAATACTCGACCACCAACAGCACCCCCTTCTTCGACTACATCGGCGGCGGGCCGCTGGCGCCGGGCGCGACGCCCGAGGCAAGCGGCCCGGAGATCGAGGTCTACGTGACGGAGGAATTCGAGCCGCCCGTGCTTGCCGTCAGCGGCACCCAGGGCGCGGACTCGATCGTGGTCGGACAGCTCGGCCCGAAACAGGTTGGCGTCAATGCCAATTCGCAGGAAGACGGCGCCGCCCAGGATGCCGATTTCATCCTCAACGCACCCAAACCCAGCCAGGCCGAGATCAGAATCGTCGGCAAGTCCGGCGACGACCGAATGACCGACCTCGGCGGGCCCGGCTTCACCGGCCCGCTGACGACCGACCACGTGAGCTTCGCCGGCGCGGAAGGGAACGACACGATGACCGGCGGCCCGCACCGCGAGCACATGAGCGGCGGTGGCGGCAACGACGTCTTCCTCGCCGGGCCGGGCAACGACACGCTGACGATCGGCGCCGGCCACGATCTCGCCAAGGGCGGCACAGGCGCCGACCGGATCGAGAACATTGGCGACGTCGGCGGCGCGCCGCTCGATACGCAAACCGATCGCATCTTCGCCGGCCCCGGCAACGACGTCGTCGAGTCGGTGCAGATCCCGCAGCAGCTCGGCGGCGATCTCGTCAACTGCGGCGCGGGCAGCCGCGACGAGGCGGAAATCGATCCCGGCGACCGCACCAAGGCATGCGAGAAGATGGAAGTACGCCACCTCGCCCCTGAAAGCTAGACGCGTTATCCGACTTTTCCTCGCTGGAGCGAGGAAAAGTCGGGGTGCGCAACCGTCAGCGGGTGGGCAGGGTCACCGTCAGGTCTGAGACCTGCACGCTGAAGGCAAGGTCGTTGCTCGGCCGCAGATAGGGAGCGTCGCTGCCGAGCAGCACCAGCTTCGCGGTGTGGCCCGGAGCGAACCGGTAGCCGTTGCCGTGCAGTTGGAAGGTCACCTGACCCGACTGGTTTTCGGTGAGGCGGTAGGCGCCGCGCGTGACGAGGCGCTCGCTGCCGTCCGGCGCCACGTCGAAGAGCATCGAGTCGAGCTCGCCGAAGGCGCCGAGGGTCTGGATCGTCGCTTTCACGGTCGGTAGGCCGAGCATGGTGAACCCGGATTCCGTCGTGTTGGAGTAGGTGGCCGTCCCCAGCGCTGGCGATGCGGGGACGGCCCTGCAGGCTTCGGTTGTGCCGGCGATCGGGTCGAACTGGGCGCTCGTGGTCGGGTCGCCGGCGGCGGTGACGACCTGCGTTGCGGCCGAGCCGAAGGTGAGGGCGCCGCTGTGAAGCTGGGCATAGCTCGGCGCGGTGAACGGACCCCCGTCGGGTTCGCTCGCCGGGCAGGTCTGGGTGTAGGCGGTCACCGCGCCGGGCGCCGGCCCGCCGCTCGTGCCGCGCAGGTAGCGGTCGAAGAAGGCGGTTCCTTCTTCGTTGAAGGGCCGGTTGACGGTCGGCTTGTTGGAGCCGCGGCTGTGGCCGAGGTCGCCGAGCTGGAGGCTGACCGGGCTGCTGCCGTGAGCTTGGTTGTAGACGCGGATCGCCTGCTCGGGCGGGAAGAGGTCGTCGGTCCAGCCGTTCTCGATCAGGAGCGGCGCCGGGGTGCCCGGCAGGCCGTAGGCCTGGTGGTGGGCGTAGATCTCGGCCAGGCGTTCTTCGGCCAGCGGCGTCGGCGGCTCACCGGCGCTGGTGAGGGCGAAGTCGGTGGTGAGATCGGCGTCGGGGTTGGTGCAGGGTGCGCTCGCGGGTGCGTCGCCGCAGTAGTAGCCGCTGCTCTGGCCGAGCGCGTAGAGGCCGCTGATATAGCTCTGGATCGGGATCCCGACCGGTTTCAGGCTCTGGCCCGCCGGGGCGACTTCGGTGTCGAGGAAGCGTCCATTGGGAAGGAGCGAGTCGACGAGGTCCGACCAGGGCCAGCGCGGCCAGGCGGCGGTGATCGAGAGCGAGCGGCCTTTCGGGCTCGTCCAGGGTGCGAAGGTGCCGTCCGGCCTGCGGATCCGATCGCGCAGGTAGGCCAGCTCGAGGCTCTGGCCGCCGCCGTAGGAGATGCCGGTGACGCCGATCGCATGCGGCTTCACCAGTCCCTGGTCGACGAGCAGGCCGAGCAGGTACTGGGTGTCGCGCGCCTCGTAGCGGGTGTCGGCGAGGCGGATGTAGCCCTGCCCGCAGGGGCCGGAGTGGTCGCCGGTCGGACCGCCGCCGCAGGAGTGCCCGAATCCGCGGGCGGTGTAGTTGAGGACGGCGTAGCCCTGGCGCGCGAACCAGTCGTTGTTGTAGTGGAAGGTGCTCGAGCCGTCGCCTTCGGGGTCGGTCGACTCGAAGTCGGTCTTTTCGCCGCCGTAGCCGTGCAGCATCACGATCGTCGGGAAAGGCCCGGAGCCTTTGGCCGGCAGGGTCACGTCGACGTCGAGCGGCACGCCGTCGAAGGATGGGACCCCGTCAAGGGTTTCTCCGGCGCCGCCGTCCGTGGTCGGACAGAAGCGCGTGCCGTCGGCGCGGGCAGAGCACTGGTGGCCAAAGGGAGCGGGAGCCGCCGCGCCCGCGGCTTGTGTCACCGCGAGCGCGGCGGCCAGGGAGAGAATCGGGATGTACCGCCAGCGCACGGTCCATACCCTACCAAAAATTAAGTAGCAGACAGGCCCTCGCGGCGTTCGGCGGCGCGCTCGCGCACCTCGGCCTTCTCCTCCAGCGACAGCGCCCCCGGGTGCCCGTCTCCGGGCCAGGGAGTGAGAATCAAGAGGAGACGGGCGTCGGAGCGGGCGGCGATCGTGCGGCGCTCGCCCGGCTCGAATTCGAGCAGGTGACCGTCGCTCGCCGAGGCGCTCTCTCCATCGCCGGTGGTGACGTCAACCTCGCCGTCGAGCACCACCACCCGGGCCCGCTCGTGGACCTCGTGCTCCTGCAGTTCCTCTCCCGCCGGCAATTGCAGGACGACTGCGCGCGCATCCTCGCCGGAGGCGATTATCGCCGGCTCGTGTGGCGACGCCTCGACCGCTTTCAGATCCCAGCTCCGCATTACGTACCTCCTGTACCCCGTAGTCGGTCCGCCTCACGCCGGATCTCGTCCTCGCCAATCGGCTTGCGCCCGTAGACGTCCCAGGCGTTGGCCGCGACGCCCACGCCCCAGCCGAGGATCGGGAAGACCGGCCAGAAGAAGCCGGCGCCGGTAACGGCCTGCTCGCGTAGATCTGTCTCGGTGCTCCGAGCGGCCTCCATGCGTCTTTTGTACCAGGACCGGAGCGCGCTGACCAGCGCCGGTCAGTGTGGGTCAGCGCGGCTCGAGCTGCACGATCGGGATCGTCCGGTTCGCCTTGGCGGCTTCTCGGCGGTAGGCCGCATAGGGCGCGAAAACCCGGTCGGCGAGCGTCCACAGTCGGCGCCGCTCAGCCTCGTCGGTCACCACGGCCGCCCGCATCGGGACGCCGCCGAAGACGACGTCGGGGTTGGCTCGCAGATTGTGGAACCAGGCCGGGTGCTCCGGCAGGCCGAGCTTCGAGGCGACGATCGTCACCCGCTCGCCGTCGTGGAAGTAGATGACCGCGTTGCGCCGCACCGCTCCACTCCTCGCCCCCCTCGTCTCGAGCAGCGCCGTCGGCAGGAAAAGCGCCATTCCAAGCCGCCCCCGGGTAAGCCGCATCAGATACGGATCGAGCTTCCAGAGCACGTGGACGGAAAGGAACCGCCCGAAGCGCGTATTGGCAAGCCCCGCGTAGAGACGCCGGAACGCGCCGGGCTGACGGTTGGGGTCGACGTGCTTGAGCGCGTTAACGCCGTCTTTGTTCACGGACGCCTGGTAACTCGACCGCATTCTTCGGAGGCTATCCGCCATACCCATGCGAGCGTCCTGATCAATCCTCAATCGCCCTAGGGTTGAGCTGCATCGGCCTAACTGGACGGTATTTGAACCGAAGCACCGTTGCGCAAATCAGGACGCTGCACGACGAGGCCGCTACTCGTCCTCCGGCACCCTGAACCCCACCGGCCGCTTCGGCCGAGCGGACGGGGAGATCAACTGTCTCAACGTCTTGAAGATCTGGTCTAGCTGCTCGTCATGCCCACTCAATCCCCGCTCGATCTCTTCGAGCCTCTTCTCAATCGCGGCGTAGGAACTCGCGACCCGGCGAAGCTCGACGAAGGTCCGCATAATCTCGATGTTC
>Ga0070711_100001380_pt1 | contig 13275 bp, 5 predicted proteins | sample LARL53metaG_FD_65452 | JGI IMG/M metagenome (GOLD analysis project Ga0070711, IMG submission 65452) | Corn, switchgrass and miscanthus rhizosphere microbial communities from Kellogg Biological Station, Michigan, USA - LAR L5-3 metaG | ecosystem: Host-associated > Plants > Roots > Rhizosphere ... | reverse complement strand
CCCTGTCACGGCAGAGGTCGCGAGTTCGAGTCTCGTCGTCCCCGCCAGCTTTTTCAACAACTTACAGAGATCAGCGGCAATCCCCCAGGCTCCCCACATCATGCGTGACAAGCAGCCATTATGCGGGACCGGCTTTCCCGGTTCATTCGATTCAGCATGCGATTCAATAACTTAGGGGTAATTTGGGGCCACTTTCCCGTAAAAATACAGCGGGTGGCAAATCTTCCTCTTTAATGTATTTCCAACGTTCTGCTAATATTCTGGTGTAACTTTAGAGCATCCAGAATTTCCCTTTAGCTGGATACGTGAAGGATCAGGCAAAGATGTTTTTGCTGGCTCATAAGTGGATACGAGGTTTGGTTCTTGCATGCATGGTTTTGCTTGCCGGCACGGCCTCATGCTCATGCGATTCTTATGACCCTGATCCCTATGATGATACGCCGCCGGTTGTAACCGTTGAATTCAACTACGTTGTTCCCGGCCGGGTAAGTATCCGGCGTCCTCAGAATCAGAACAAGCGCCCAATCAGAATCGATTCAGCAAGCAAATCGCCACGGCTGCCATTCGCAGAAGCGGGCGGACTGTACGAATCGCTGCTTGTTGTATCTCCCCTTCTCCATGGCTCGCCTCAATGGGTCATTCCACTTAGACGCTAGAACAAGTCCTTTCCGGACCCTGACGCGAATAGCCGCAATTTCATCAAACTGCAGCGCATAAAAATCGCGACAGCAAACGTTCCAATTTAATTTTTGCATGAAGGCCCAGAGGCCGCGGTCGGGCTGGAATGTTACACACAAAATGAGCGTTTGAGACTTGCGCACTAGAAATTAACGATTCGCTTTTTTTGATCTCTATGCCGTCCCATGGAGGACGGTAAGAGGGCCGGAATCGGGCTTCCGGCAAAAAGTCGGGCACCGGCACTGGTAGCCGGCTGGGCACCGCGCATCAGCCAAACACCAGGTTTCGGTGTCCGACTTTTTTATTGAGGAATCGGTGTCACGCTTCAATAGGCACACCGATTCCATCAGATTTCTTCCGTGCCATCGAGCACCGCCGCTGTGGCGTTCATTAGAATTTTTAATGTATTTTTAATCAGTTTCTTGTATTATTCCGGTCTCATGCTCGTTGGAAGTCGGATGCGTTATTGATTGTTTGAAGGCATCCTGGAAACTTTAAAAACACGCCCATAACCCGCGGGTGCCTCGGGACCAACCGCGCTTATTGGCTCCAGGGAATTTCCTGGCCGCCACCTCGCATAAGCGTTAGCAACCCAAGCGACGAAGAGTTGTCCAGATGTATCAACTCGTTGAGACCGCAATGGTCCCTTCGTTGGCCCACAGTTTTGCCGTCAGATCAATCGGCGTTCGAAATGAAACGCCATCAAAACAGAATTGACTGAAGCGGCGCGCTTTTCGCTGATCTGAGGAAACACACCTTCAATAATCCGCCGTACTAGCAGAGCTTCCGGGGGAAAGGCATGCCAAGGCACGCCCATGAGAAGTTTGAAGCAGACCACTACAACGAGACGGAGACGTTCGTTCGAATTTGAGCCCACACGGAAGTTTTCCCTGAGTTGCACTTTGACAGCTCTGGTAGTTCTTTTTGGATTCGCAAACGCCTTTGCGCAAGTCACTTCTCCCACAGCCTCCAACACGCTTCTGGCTACCGGATTCACTCTCCCTTATGGAGCGCAGGTATTGAACGGATCAACAATTAATCCAGCCACGGGCCTGCCTTTCCGGCATCTGTGGACGGCCGATGCAGGCGGCCTCTGCCGTCTCGATCCCGATCTTGATACCGGCGCGCCGTTCACCGTGAATACCGCCACGTGCATTACGACGGTGGCCGGCGTAGCGTTTTCGCCCGGCAGAATGGCCTATGATCCCCTGACGAACACTATCTATTCGGTGAGCGATGGCAATGGCGCCAACGTGGCCCGATATCATTTCCTGCCTGATGGCGATAGCGGCCAGGGATTGGTGAGCGCAACGGCAGAGTTTCTTGGCGATAGCGGCGGCTGCGGACTGGGCGGCAGTTTTCCCTGGGCTTTGGCTTTGGGTCCAGACGGCAATCTCTACGTCACATTTAAGCTCAACGGCAATTTGATACGCGTAATTTCTCCGTCAAGCGCGAGCGTGCCCTGCTCAAACATGGTGACGATGGGCACCACGGCGGATTCGCGCAGAGGATTGACCGTGGCATGGATCGGGCATGACATGTGGGGCTCTGATATTCGCGGATTGTGGCTGATTCAAAATGCTGATCAGTGCTTTACGCCTGCCAACGGAAACACTCCGTGTCATGCGGTCACGAAATTGAAAACGCAGATCACCGGCGCATTTGCGATGACCAGCGATCAGGCTTATCCCGCCGTTAATGGAGATGCCCTGTACATCTCTGAGGCGCAGAATAATATTTTCAAATTGTCGGGCCTATCGAGTGCGAATGGCGCTCTTAATCTCGACAATAACTATGGCAACAACTTTCTCTTTCTCATCAGCGTGGCCATAGACGCATCCAATCCCGCAAACCCGGTTCTTTATGTTGGAGATGATCCAGGACAGGAAGGCGGTGTTGCCGGAGGAGGAAGATACTACGCGGTCTCCACCACTCCATCTGCTCCAACAGTGCCGGGAACTCCTATCGGCGTAACAGCAGGCTCTGGAGATAGCCAGGCATTTATATCCTTCCTGAGCGGAGGTGGCACGCCACCCACGAGCTTTACTGTTCGCAATGCTACGGCATCTAACGGCCACCTGGTGCCGGACGTCGTGGTTGCTGTCAACGGCTCCAGTGTGACGCAAGCCATTACTGTAAACGGGCTAACAAATGGAGTTGCTTACACATTCATTGTTTCAGCCACGAATGCGCAAGGCACAAGTGCATTCTCCGCGCCCAGCAATTCCGTTATTCCGCTGGCGATTACAGTACCTGGCGCACCGACTGGAGTCGTAGCGCAGGCTGCCGATTCTCAGGCAACAGTTGCATGGGTCCCTCCAGCCAATAATGGCAACGCGAACATTGCCAGCTACACAGTCACGGCGCGCATTAATGGCATTGCTACAGCAAACTCAGTCACCACATCCAACGGCACTACCACTTCAGCGGTTGTGACAGGTTTAACAAACGGGACGAGCTATACGTTCACTGTACATGCGACCAACATTAAAGGCGCGGGTGCTGAGTCGGCCCCAAGCAATGCCATCACCCCGACACGCACTCTGGGCGCGACTGACATGGCTATCAACATGACGGGGCCAGCCAGCATCAATTCCGGGGGCAATGCCACGTACTCGATCGCGGTCAGCAATCTGGGTCCAAATTTTGCTCCGCAGGTCACGGTAAATGAATTCGTGCCGGCAGGCGCGACGTTTGTTTCCGGTACGCCGAGCCAGGGAGCTTGCGCGCTGCTGGGATCGCAATTCCAGTGCAACATGGGGGGCATCGTGGCTGGCAGCAATGCCACGCTTACGGTCGTCCTGAATGTAACCTCGGCCATTACTAATACCGCCACAGTGAGCGCGAATGACGCCGCGGGAAATCCGCTGACTGATCCTTCGCCGGTAAACAACACGGCAAGCTTCAGCACATCGATTACTGCGCCTCCCACTACGACAGATCTTCAGGTAACAGGATCGGCGCAGAACGGCGGCCCCAACTCGGGACCGGCGACAACCGATACCTATACCTGGCAGATCAAGAACGCGCAAAACGCCCCCGCGAATGCTGTGATTTTCACGGCGACATTGCCGGCGGGATTGCCCTTCAATTCTGTCTCAACCTCCGCAGGATCTTGCACAGCGCCTCCGGTCGGTGCAACGGGAACCATCACTTGCAATGCAGCTTCTGTGGCGGCAGGACAAACCATGATCGTGACTATCAACGTCAGCGTGCCAGGCCCAGGCATCTTCAGTTCGACCGGACACGCGTCGTTCAACGGTACTGACACCAACACGCCCAACAACACGTTCTCCGTAACAATCAATGCAAGGTAACGTAAGCAGCAAAATGCCGGGAAGACTATTCTTCCCGGCATTTTTATTTTAAAAAGATTTCGATTTATTTTGATTGAGCTGGCTTCGCTCCCTCTGGCTTGCCGCTAGTTGCCGAAGGATTCATCGAAGAAGCCGGCATCCATGCGGAATTTGGCGTCGGACCAAGGTATTGCTCGTTGTAATCGATCTTCACGGAACGATTTTTGGATTGTTCCTGTTTCTCCAGATTCTGTTTGGTCAGAATTCGCACAATCTCATCTTTCGACTTCTCCAGCGAAGGCATCTCGCGGCCTTCCAGCTTGAAAATAATCAATGCCGAAGGTTGCTCGATAATCTGTGTGCATTCTCCTGGCTTCAGGGCAAAAAGCTCTTTTTCCTGGTCTGGGGCATAGATGCCGCGGCGCACAACAGCCATTTTCGTGGTTGGAGGATTCTTGACTCCTAGTTTGTCATAAGCCTCTTTTTGTAATGCGTCCAGATCCTCACCCTTTGCTGCGCGTTCACGAATCTCTTTAGCCAGCCCGGCTGCCTTGGCAGCAAAGTCTTCGTCTTTCAGATTGGCTGTGTTGTATCTAGGGAGCGTGATGCGACGCAGTGTCAGCTCTTCAAACTTGCCTGGATTGGCTGTGTAGTATGCCTGAGTTTCCTGGGCTGAAACTTTCCGGGCTTTTTCATTTTGCAGCGCGGTGTACATATCGCTCATCGCGCGCATGCGGGCCAGGCGCATGACCTCGGCAAAGCGGGGATCTCGTTCGACGCCGGCTTTTTTGGCCGCTTCATAGTTGAGCAGTGTGTTTGCATATCCTTCAGCCACAGCATGGCGCTGGGCCGGAAGCAGCGCGGGGCCAATAGCATTCAGCCCATCGATTACAGCTTCAAACTGCTGCCTGTTTACTACTGTGTTGCAGTTAGCTTCGGCTTTGGATTTGCCAGTGTCACTCTGCGTACAAAGGCCGTGGATTGTGATAACCGGTTCAGACGCCGTTGCCGCAACAGTTTTGGCGCGCGCCGGCGTGGCAGCAGACGCTTTCGCGATCGTGGTGGAAGGTGTTGCTTGTGAAGGTGTCAGTGCCTGCGCCGCCGCAAGGAACAGCAATGCTACTAAAAAACGAGAAGACATACTTAGCTACTTTCCGCGCAAAAATGGCTAATGAATTTTTCGCCATCGTACCATGGTTTGAAGCGGGGTTAGCCCGGAAGAAGCTAATTTAAATTTGAAGCTGCTTTGACAATCGGGAGAAATATATACGAAAAGCAGAAATCATTTGCACTATCTTGCCAGGAACGTCTTTTTGCAACATTAAAATTTTTAATGTGCGCTTAATGTGCCTTTAATTGCCGAAGTCCATTTTTTTATTGCGCGAGTAAGAGTCTGCAAGTATTATTTGCGTCTCTGGAACAGTGGTTGATTTTGCGGGCTGCTGCTCTGGATGGGTTTCAAGTACTTTCCTACCAAATCGACGGTAAATCGGGCACGGCGCTAGTTGGTAGCTGAACGCGAGGTTGGCGTTGGGCTGCTTCTCGTCTATTTACCCAACTCCAGTCTCTAACGATAACTCAGCACCACAAAGGTTAGGCTGGCAGCGGTCCATGCTCTGATTTGTATTTTCTGGCCTCCGTCTTTCTTTCCTTTGTTGCAAACAAAACTGGCACATGGTTGCGCCCTATTGCCAACCGTGCGTCCTTGGAACGCCCATGAGAAGGCATACGCGAATGCCATGCCCACGATGCGGCACGCGCAGCTGACTCCATTGCAATCGTTTCGAGAAGCTCAGCGCTTCCGGACGGGAAAGACGGATATCTTATGAGAAACATTACAAAGACACAGTCTTCGCAGCCTAGAGCCCGCAAGCTGTCTATTTGCCTTGGTTTGCTGTGTGTCACCCTCATCCTTGCGTTCGCCGTAAGCGCGAATGCCCAGAACGTAACGCAGCTTAACGTGCCGACGACTACCGAGTTGTGGGCCGGCACACAGGACTGGAACCAGTTTGGATTGTCTTCAGTGACGGCGCCGGCTTCCGGCATCATCCTGCAAGGAACCGCGATAAGCGCCTTCACCGGCCAGCCGGTCCGCCACCTGTGGTACGGCGACCAGAGCAACGGCATGTGCCGCATCGATCCTGAAGTGGATGATCCGAATTTGACCCAGCCTTCGCCGGGCATTGGACGCTTCAACAACATCGAGCGTACCTGCGTCGGCTTTATTCAGGCCGGCGGATTCGCGCCTCAGCAGTTGACCTATGACCATTCAACGCAAACGCTGTATGCGGCCGATATTCCTCGTACCGCAAACGGCATTATCCGCATGCACTATGATCCCGCGGGTGACAACGGACATGGGACCATCGATCCCATTCACGTTGAATCGTTGATGGGCGCTCAGGGAACGAGAAACGCCGCGGGCGGCTGCCCGGTTGTTCTGGATCCGCGCAACGGCGCTACTCCTGAGACCATGTCCTCGGCCACGCTCGGCCCGGACGGAAATCTCTATATCGGCTGGATGCGTGACGGCGTCATTGAGCGCATCCCTCACCCTGCTACTTTTGATCCCAGCAACGATGCGGAGTGCGCGCTCATCGACGTACCCATTTTCGCGGCCGACGCCAGGCTAGGCAATGGCGGCGCGGCCGGCCATACCTTTGGTCTGGGCTGGATTGGACACACGTTGTTTGGCGCCGACAACATCAGCCCATGGTTCAAAGATAATGCTGACCAGTGCCTCACGCCTGCCAATGGCAACAAGCGCTGCGGGCCAACGTCGGCCGAGGGTATCGGAACGGAAATCCTGGGCGCGTTCGCTCCTGGCCCCCAGGCAGGTCTGGTCAGCGACTTTACCTACGACGGTCCCAACACCACATTTCCCGGCAACTCACTTTATGCGCAAACTCTGGGCGGCGCGGTGCGGGTTATCAATGCCACTGACGTTCAGAACATCGGCGTAACCCCGCAGTTCGGCGGAACCTTCTGCTTCATCACCGGATTATCGATCGACACGACCAATCTGGCCAATGAAACAGTCTTCATTGGATCAGACTGCACGCAAGGCGCAATCAACGGCGCCGGCGCAATCTGGAAGGTGACGCCTCAGCCTCCGGCTGGCGCGCCTCCTGCTGTGCCGTCATCCGTTGTTGCACAGAACGCGACGCCTGCCGGTGCAACATCGGGCGCCGCGATTGTGAGCTGGATTCCTGGTTCCAATGGACAGCAGCTCAGCAGCTTTGTCGTTCACACGGTGCTGGCTTCTGACGGCACAACCCCGGCAATTCCCGATACACCAGTGCCTCCGGCGGCAAACGGCATTCCGCCGAACTCCGTCCAGGTAACTGGCATCCCCCTTGGGACCGCGGTTCAATTCCTGGTTGCATCTTCGAACTCGTTCGGAACCAGCCAGTTCTCTATCGCAAGCGCTGCCTTCACAGCCTTCGTCCCGACGCCTCCGGGCGCGCCGAGCGGAGCTGTGGCCACTGCGGGCAATGCGTCAGCACAAGTTGCGTGGTCGGGGCCTTCCAGTAATGGTGGTCTGCCGATTACCAGCTACACCGTGACCGCTCAGTTGAACGGCACGACATCCGTTGGCAACGTGACCGTTCCGGCAAGCCAAACCGGCTTGAACTTCACCGGCCTGGCCAATGGTTCTCAATATAACTTTGTGGTTGTGGCCACGAACGCGGCCGGCAACAGCGCAGCGTCGCTGCCTTCAAACGCAGTGACACCGTCCGTGCCGGATGTTCAGGACATCGCGATCACGATGAGCTCGCCGTCTTCAATCAATGCTGGTTCATTTGTGACCTTCACCATGACCGTGAGCAACGCAGGTCCTGGCGACGCTCCAAACGTAACCCTGGCCGATAATCTGCCGGCCCCTCTGATTTCGTTTACCACGACTCAGGGCGCCTGCTCGTCACTGGGCAGCAGCTTTAGCTGCACGCTCGGCGGGATGCATGCGGGAGCCAGCGCTACGGTGAAAGTTACCGTTGCGATCGGCACTTCAAGCATCACGGATTCGGCGACCATTACGTTGCGCGATTTGCTTGGCAACGTGAAGACCACCGATCCGAATACGGCCAACAACACCGCCAGCGCCACCACGAACGTGAACTCCGGCGGCGGCTCGCAGGTGAGTGCTGACATCCAGACAACCGGATCTTCCAACAATGGCGGACCGGCAGTTGGCAGCAATGTGCTGTTCACCTGGCAGACCAAGAACAACACCGGCAATGTTACGGCTCCGAACGTTACGTTTGAAGTCACCCTGCCGGCGTCGTTCAACCTGGTCCCTGGCAGCTTGAGCACCAGCATTGGTGGTTGCTCTGTCAATGGCCAAACCCTGGATTGCACTACAGCGAGCCTGGCTGGCGGCACAACGATGCTGGTAACTTACAGCGTCACGCCGACCCTGGCCGGTTCATTCACCACCACCGGAACGAATACTTCGGGTGCAAAAGTCCTGAATCCTGCGCACACGACGTTCCCTGTAACCATTCAGCCTAAGTAATCGCAACCAAGGCTGCCGGGGCGCCAACCAGCGCCTCGGCAGTTGTAAAACTCCAAGGTTTTTAGGGTTTCAGCATTCATCAGGACAATCTCAGACGGAGCAGTTACCGCCCGAGGCAGTCCTTCGGTCTTCCTGCAAAACAATGGACGTTTCCCTGATCGACGGACAGGATTTTGCGAAACGCCCTTGAGCTTTGCCGGAGCGCGGAAGTTGGGTAATTCCCCCGTAGATTACCCAACTTCTTTTATTAGAAAGACCGCGTAGAAGTTGTCCCTCCGCCGTCGCCCCCATGACGCGAAATATAAAGAAACCATAAATATGCAAGGACTTGCACAGTAGTCCGTCCGCGGATGCTGTCCCCAATCCTTAGAGTCTTTAATGTTATTTTAATTTGGCTCTTACGTCGCGACCTCATAGTCGGACTCAAGCGAAGACAGAAAAAATCAATGCGGGTGGGCCGCCAAAGCGCTGGTTTTGCTTTGGCCGTTGCTTATTGTGCGATTTTGAGTTGGAGTAATTGCTTGGATCGTGGATGCAGCAAACTGATGTTGTGCCCGGCACTGTCGCCGGCATCGAGGATTGGTTCCCCGAAAATCGGGCGCCCTGCTGCTGCGTTTTTGCGATCCTGGCGCCACTCAACATTTGATGACATGCTGCATTCGCTGGACCATGGACCGGCCAGCGCTCTTCTTTCCGCCAGACGGCGGGCTTTCTTTCCTCAACAAATTCCTGGAGCGCGGCCAGGAAGTTTCGCGAGTTGGTTTTCCAATCTGCGAAACTCTTTATGAAGTTGGGTAGTTGTTCGCAATTATCCAACTTCTTTTTCCGCCGGCCCAAAACCCTTCATTCTGGAAGTAAGCGCATTTGCGCTGAAACGTGCGTGCCTGCAAAAGCGCGATTTGATTGGTTTCTTAATAAATTTAATATAGTTTTAATTGTTCTCTAATTACTAAAGTCCAATCTCTATCCATCGACGGCTTTGATGTTCTTCCGGGGTTTCTCACGCGCTGGTCAGATTTCACAGACCGGTTTCCCGCTACAACGTCAATACTGAAAGTACGATCTTCAGACTCCTGGGTGGATCCGTCGTGCAACGGCCCTGACTGGCAGAACGTAGTTACCAATTAGGCAGGCGTTTACACCCGGCTCCTAGCGTGAGACCCACGAGTAGTTAGCCAGCCTCCCTTTTGGGCAATCTGCCCCCCGATGATTGATTGATTCATCCGGTTCCAGAGCGCGTTCGCACAACCACCAGCCAGGAATGAATATTTTGACGCGGCGGACTTTGTCCGCCAGGCAAGTGCGATTGAACAATGCGCTTTTTCCCGAAGCAATACGCTTCCGGACGGGAAGGATGAACAAATGCTACTGATGAACTGCGTTGCTAAACAAACCTCCACAAGATCTCACAAGCCATGGATTCACTTGCGGGCAATCTTGACCGCCAAGTTCTGGATGGGCCTGGCTATCTTCTCTGCAGTGCGGAACGGTGCATCGCTGGCGCAATGGCAACCGTATTCTCTTGCCGATGCTGTCTGCGCTTGATGACCGCAGCCGAAGCTCGAACTGCAAGTGTCAGTTGAAAGGAGGCTGATCGAATAAATTTCTAAAACGCTCCTTAGGTGTCAACCGCACGGAGTTGGGTAACTTGCTCGGGCCCTACCTCTCTGACCCACAAGCTTACCCAGCTTCCGATTCGCAAACAAATTCCCAACGCCGCACTTGATAAGCGGCTCGCAAACGAGAGGGAGTAACAAATTGCAATCATAAAAGATTCCTGGAGCGCGGCCAGGATGTTGTAGCAGCACCTTAAGTGTTTAACCTGCACGATTTTGAAGTTGGATGGTTGATGAATCTGCAAGACAATCATCCAACTTCGTTTCTTCACCAGGTTTGGTCGCGCCGGTAAGTTGATAAGTTTTGAGTTAAATTTTCGTAACGCAGATTGAATGATTCCTTGTTATTGAAATTGTTGCAGTAAGTTTTTGGCATTTGACGGCTTTGATGTTCTTCCGGGTCATCTCACGCGCTGGTCAGATAACAACGATCGGTTCCCGCAAAACATCATGACTGAAAAGTTTTTCAGGCTCCTGGGTGGACCGTCTGTGCTGTGGCCCTGATCGACGGAAATAGAAGGCAAGCATTACACCCGGCTCAAAAGCGTGACGATTCTTACGTAGCTTTCAGCCAGCTTTCCTTTTGTAGTCTATCGATCCTTTGGCCCAGCGCGGCGCGCATAGCGTTTATCGCAAAGAAATGTTTTTTTTGACTCGCGGCGGCTCTCCGTCAAGCGGACGGCCCCTTGCGCTCAATTGAATTTGATTTCCTGATTACGCAGCTTCCGGACAGCAAAAGGATAACGACGATGATGGACTTGACGGGCACGACGTATGGAACAATAACCTCAGTTCTCAGGCCATGGCTCAACCTGATGGCGAGCCTGGCCTCCAGATTTTGGATTAGCCTGGTAATTTTCGCGGGGATGGCGGCCCCTGCGGCGAGCGCGCAGCTACCCACTCCCTTTGCCACGGGTGTAACCTCTCCCGGCGGCGGAATGGTTCTGACTGGCACAGCGATCAATCCAAAGACCGGTACGCCCTACCGTCATTTGTGGACCAGTGACCAGGGAGGCTTTGGCCTTTGCCGTATTGATCCTGATGTAGACACGCCAGGACCACACTTCCTGAACAGTGGGTTTTGCATGCCGTTTGTTGATGGCGTGCAGTTCAAGCCAGGTCAATTCGCTTTCGATCCCCTTCTTAACAATATTTATGCGGTTGACCTGCAGGCCAACTCCCGAGGGATCTTCCGGCTGCACTATCTTCCCTCGGGAGGCGGTGGCCATGGCTCAGTGGATCCTATTCATACAGAAGTGTTGGGCGGCAATCAGTTCGCAGGACGCCAGGCGTTGCCCGGATGCGGGATTGCCGGAAACGTTCCTAATTCAGCCGTGCTCGGTCCTGACGGCAACCTTTATATAGGCTTTAAAGCCAGCGGCGATATCCTGCGCGTGACCGCTCCGCAAACTGAGCCACTGCCTTGCGCCAATGTGCAAGTGATTGGAAGCACCCCGGACGGCAGAAAAGATTTTGGTCTGGGCTTTATTGGCCATGATCTTTTCGGTGGCGATGGACTGGCGGCGTGGGTGATCCCCAACGCTGACCAATGCCTCACTCCCCAGAATGGCAACACGCTTTGCCATGGCACCAACATTCTTGTGGCGCAAACTGCGGTCCCCAGTTTTGTGATGAGTGACCAGCTTTATCCGGCGCTCAATGGCAGAAAATTGTTTGTCGGCAATCCCAGTGACGTGACTCTGGTGGACCTGGCGACATTGCAAGTGACCATGAACTACGCTTCAGGGTTCCAGTTCCTGAGCGGAATGGCACTGGACGGCACGAACATGAACCTTTATATAGCTGACGATCCCACCGAAGGAATTGCCGGCGGCTTTGGACGCTGGTGGAACGTGGGCAACAGCGGCTTGAGCATTCGTCCGGCCACGCTGGTGAAGTTTGCCGATGGGGTCACAGCTCCGGCCGGTGGCGCGGTGCTGATCGGTTCGGGGATTAATCCGGCCACCGGCAAGCCGTACCGGCATTTGTGGTCAGGCGATCAAGGTGGATTCGGGCTTTGCCGGCTTGATCCTGACATCGATTCTCCCGGGCCACATCTGATGAATGCCGCGACCTGCATTCCGTTTGTTGCTGGCGTGCAGTTCAAGCCAGGACAGATGGCCTTTGATCCAAACACTAACAATCTCTACACGGTGGATATGCAAGCCAATACCAAGGGCATTTTCCGTCTGCACTTTATTCCTGGAGCAGACAACGGGCACGGCGGCATCGATATCATTCACCAGGAAGTTCTGGCTGGAAATGGCGGCGTAGGCCACAATGGACTGCCGGGATGCGGCATTGCCGGCAACGTTCCCAACTCTGCCGTGCTGGGGCCTGACGACAACCTTTATATAGGTTTTAAACAAAGCGGCGACATTCTGCGCATCACTGCGCCACAAACAGACGTTGTTCCATGCGCCAATGTGCAGGTGATCGGCAGCACCCCGGACAACACCAGGGACATGGGGCTGGGATGGATTGGTCACGATCTATATGGCGGTGACGGTCGCGCGGCATTCATCATTCCCAATGCCGACCAGTGCATGACGCCGCAGAACGGCCTGAACCCCTGCCACGGCACAAATTTTCTACAGAAAGAAACGGTCACTCCGTCGTTTGTCATGAGCGACCAGATTTATCCGGCGCTGAATGGCAGGACGTTGTTTGTCGGGCAGCCGGGAAGCATATCTCTGGTTGATCCCGTATCGTTTCAGGTCAACCTGAGCTATGCCAGCGGATTCCAATTGCTCAGCGCCATGACGCTTGATCCCACGGACCTGACGCTGTTCGTCGCCGACGATCCGGCGCACGGTCTGTTGCCACAGCAAGGGCATTGGTGGGTGGTGGCTCCGCAACCTGTTGCTCCAGCCATTCCAGGTCCGCCGCTGAATGTGGTGGCAACTCCCGGCAATGCGTCAGCGCAGGTGAGTTGGGTTCCCTCTCCAGACGGACAGACTGTGACCAGTTATACGGTGCATAACTTATTTAATTCTCCGGGCTTGAGCATGCCGGATGCCATCGTCACCGCGCCCCCGGGATCCACGGAGGTACCTACATCAATCACCATCCATGGGTTGGTGAATGGTATTCGTTACCAATTTGAAGTTGCGGCCACGGATGCCGTGGGAACAAGCCAATTCTCCAAGCCCAGCCTGATCATCATGCC
>Ga0070711_100001379_pt1 | contig 13277 bp, 12 predicted proteins | sample LARL53metaG_FD_65452 | JGI IMG/M metagenome (GOLD analysis project Ga0070711, IMG submission 65452) | Corn, switchgrass and miscanthus rhizosphere microbial communities from Kellogg Biological Station, Michigan, USA - LAR L5-3 metaG | ecosystem: Host-associated > Plants > Roots > Rhizosphere ... | reverse complement strand
CCAATGTTTAATGCGCCACTGCTTCCTTCAATTCCGGCTCAACCCACTTGTTGTGTTCCTTGATGAGGTCAACCAGACGATCCACGGCCTCGGCTTCGGGGATGTTGAACTTGATGGCCTGCTTGCCGACGTAGAGATTTATCTTGCCGGGCGCGCCGCCCACGTAGCCAAAATCAGCGTCCGCCATTTCGCCGGGGCCGTTCACGATGCAGCCCATGATGGCAATCTTCACGCCCTTGAGATGCTCCGTGCGCGTCTTGATGCGCGCCGTCACGGTCTGGAGATTGAACAGCGTCCGTCCGCACGACGGGCAGGCGACGTAATCGGTCTTGAAGCTGCGGCAGCCGGCGGCTTGGAGAATGTTGTAGGCCAGCCGCAACGATTGGCCACCGCCCGCTTCGCCGCGAACCAGAATCGCGTCGCCAATGCCATCCGCCAGCAGCGCGCCAATGACCACCGACGCGCGAAGCAGAGCAATCTTCGGCTCCAAGGGAACGGGTTCAAAATTGATGCAGTCCTTGAGGAGAATGGGATTGTTCCGGCCCAGCCGTTTCAATTTCGCCGCGAGCAAACGGAACGCAGTGATGGCTGGCAGCTTCACGCCGTCCTTCACGGTGACAAGCTGGGTCTCGCAGTTGATTTCAAAGTCCTGCGTGGGGTCAATCTCGGCAATGTTCAGGTCTTCGTAAATCGCCTCTGGCTTCACGTCGTCCTTCGGGCGAATCTTCGGCGCGACTTTGTCCCACGTTGCCTTGGTGACGACGACGCGGATGAGTTGTTCGCCGCCGCATTTGACGCCGTCGGCCAGTTCAATTTCCGGCGTTTCGCGGCGCTCGAAATGAAATGGGTCAAAAGGGAATGTAGCAGCCGACGTGAGTCGGCTCTGATCATTTAATTTGAGCAGACTCACGTCCGCTGCTACGGAAAGAATTGGAATCTGCGCCAGCAAATCGCGGCAGACTTCAATCTCGCGCGGGGAATCCTCCGTGAGCGAGACGCGAATGGTATCGCCAAGGCCATCGCAGAGCAGGGAACCGATGCCGATGGCAGATTTGATGCGGCCGTCTTCGCCTTCGCCCGCCTCGGTCACGCCGAGGTGAATCGGATAATTCCAGTCCGGCCCTTCCTGTTCCAGCCGAGCGACAAGTAGGCGATAGCACTCAATCATCACCTTGGGATTGGACGACTTCATCGAGAACTTGAAATTGTGGAAGTCGTGCTGGCGGCAGATGCGGGCGAACTCCAGCGCGCTCTCGACCATGCCGAGCGGCGTGTCGCCGTAGCGGTTCATGATGCGGTCGGACAGCGAGCCGTGGTTCGTGCCGATGCGGATGCAGCGCTTCAATTTCTTCGCCTCGATGACAAGCGGCGCGAACTTTTCCTCGATGCGCTTTAATTCGGCGGCGTATTGCTCGTCGGTGTATTCCTTGGTGGCGAATTTCTTTGAGTCGGCGTAATTGCCGGGATTGACGCGGACGACCTCGACCCATTTCACGGCTTCCATCGCGGCTTCGGGCTTGAAATGGATGTCGGCGACAATCGGCACGAGGCAGCCGCGCTTGCGGAGTTCAGCGACGATGTTCTGGAGATTGGCCGCGTCCTTCACGGTCGGCGCAGTGATGCGAACAAGCTGGCAGCCGACGGCGACGAGTTCCAGCGTCTGCTTCACGGATTCGGCGGTGTCCATCGTGTCGCAGGTGAGCATGGACTGCATCACGACGGGATGGTCGCCGCCCATCACAAAGCCGCCGTGCGCCGGCTCGCCGATGGTAATTTCGCGGGATTTGCGGCGTTTGTAAAAGAATGGAGATTCGCAGTAGCGCATGAATTATCTGGCAGGCGCGGGGGTGGAATCAGTCGGCTGCGCGGATTGCTCGATCTGCATGTCGGTGTGGAACATGGCACGATAAAGCCCGAACCGTTTGAGGTCGCCGAAGACGGTGATGTAGAGCATGAACGAAAGCAACAGCACCGCGAAGCCGGTGGTGGTGTATTCGACGAATTTCAGGCTCAACGGGCGGCGGCGGATTTTTTCGATGATGGCCATGAGAATGTGGCCGCCGTCGAGCACGGGGATTGGCAACAGGTTGATGAAGGCGAGATTGATGTTCAGCAGCACGAGGAAACTCAACGCGAGCCGGTAATCGCTGTGCACCTGCGAGGCGAGCATGGCCATGATGCCCACCGGACCGGATAAATCCTTCGCGCCGACGCCGGTTTGCTTCGAGTGCGCCAGGGCGCTGAAGGTGCTGACCATTTTGTCGCAAACGTCCCTGACCTGCGCCCACGGCGTCGGGTGTTGCACCTCATAAACGCCGGCGCTGAAGACGATGCCAATCCGGGCGCGCTTGTTCATCGGATCGTATTGCGGCGTCACGGTGACGCTTTTCTTTTCATTCTTGCGGTTGAAAACAATGACGCATGGCTTGCCCTCCGATTTCGAAATCAATTGAACCATCTGGTCCTGGCCGGGCACGGGAATTCCATTGACGGACAGAATCCTGTCGCCCGGCTGCAATCCCGCCGCCGCCGCCGGCATGCCGCCCTCAACACCGCCGACGACGGGATGTTCGCGCGGATCGAGGTTCAGGATTTTCAGGCCGATTGCCGGGCTGATTGTGGTGGCGAGATTGTAAGTGTTGGAAACGCCGGCGTGTTCAATCATCACCGGGATCACGCTTCGGCGGGCGAGCATCGTGAACTCCATGACATCGTCCCATGACTTGATGGGCTTGTCGTCCACCATCACCACCCGGTCGCCATCGCGAATGCCCATCTTCCATTCCGGAGACGCCGGATCAACCTGGCCGATGACCGGCTGGCTTACCGGCACCGGCAGGCCGACGAAATAAATCAGCGTGGCAATGGCGAACGCAAACACGACGTTCATAAACGGCCCGGCGAAGGCGACGAGAATCTTGTGCAGCGGCGGCGCCGGGGGGACTGGTTCCTCCGAATGGCCTTCGAGCGATTCGGCGGTGATCATTTGCGGCAGCTTCACGAAACCGCCCGCCGGAATCCAGCGGATCGAATAGACGATGCCGTCGCGCTTCCAACTGTAAATGATCGGGCCAAAGCCGATGGCAAACTCCTCCACTTTCATCCCCAATTTGCGCGCCGTCCAAAAATGGCCCAACTCGTGGAAGAAAATGGACGCGCCGAACGCCGCTACGACGGCGGCGACGACATAAATGATGTTCAAAATAGTCATGTAAAATCAGTCCTCCAGAGTATAACAGCGAAATGGCTTTCCGCCATTCAAATTGCCGCGGTGCGCCGCGCCCAGCGGTCCGCCTCCAAAATCTGCTCCAGCGTGGGATGCAAAACGACCTCGTGCGCGTCCAGGGTGCGGTGCACGGTTTCAAAGATCTGCGGGAAATTGATTTTCCGGTTCACGAACGCTTCGACCGCGACTTCGTTCGCGGCGTTCAATACTGCCGGCAGCGTGCCGCCGATTGTGCCGGCCTTGCGCGCGAGTTCGATGGAAGGGAACCGCTCCAAATCCGGCTCCTCAAACGTGAGGCTGCCGAGCTTGGCGAAATCGGTCTGGACACGCTCGCTTGCCGCGCGGTCGGGGTAGGTGAGCGCGTATTGAATCGGCAGGCACATGTCCGGCGTGGACAACTGCGCGAGCATCGCGCCATCCACGAATTCGACCAGCGAATGGACGATGCTTTGCGGATGCACCAGCACGCCGACGCGCGCCATCTCGATGTCGAACAGCCAGCGGGCCTCGATCATTTCCAGTCCCTTGTTGAACAGCGTCGCGGAATCAATCGTGATTTTGCGGCCCATCACCCACGACGGATGCTTGAGCGCGCGCTCGACGGTAATTTCTGGAAACTTCTCCTTCGGCCAATCCTTTTTGTCGCGGAACGGTCCACCGGAAGCTGTGAGCCAGAGTTTGCGGACGGAACTGGAAGGCTTGCCGTCGAGGCACTGGAAAATCGCCGAGTGCTCGCTGTCCACGGCGAGGACGCGAACGCCGTATTTGCGCGCCTCGCTCATCACGATTTCACCGGCCATGACGAGGATTTCTTTCGACGCGATGGCGATGTCCTTGCCGGCGCGAATCGCGGCGAGCGCGGGTTGCAAGCCTGCGGTGCCGACAATCGCAATCAAAACGATGTCGGCGCCCGGCAGCGTGGCAAGTTTCATCAGGCCGTCCGCGCCGGAGAAAACTTTGGTTGAAAATCCAAGGCCGCCTTCAATTTCCTTCGCCTTCGCCGGGTCGGTGATTGAAATGGCGTCCGGCCCGTGCTTGTGGGTTTGTTTGAGCAGCAAATCGGCGTTGTTGCCGGCGGCGAGGCCGACCAGGCGGATGCGGTCCGGCAAATCCTCGGCCACCTTGACGGTGGAAGTGCCGATGCTGCCGGTGCTGCCGAGTAAAACGACGTTTTTCATGGGACTAAAATATGCCGCAGATACAAATACATGATTGGCGCGTTGAACAAAAGGCTGTCGAGCAAATCCAAAATGCCGCCGATGCCGGGAAACAGGCCGCCGGAATCCTTCACGCCCGCCTCGCGTTTGAACAGCGATTCAATCAGGTCGCCGATGACCGCCGTCATGCTCAAGACTATGCCCAAAATCGTCGCGTGCAGAAAATTCATCCCGGCCATTCTGCCGCCGAAGAAATGCACGAACACGAGGCTTGCGGCGGTCGAGACCACAATCGCGCCGGCGAAGCCTTCCCACGTTTTGCCGGGGCTAATGCGCGGAATCATCTTGTGCCGTCCGATGAGCGAGCCGACGGAGTAGGCGCCCATGTCGCTGAATTTGGTGACGAGGATGAAATAAAGGAGAAAATATTTTCCCGCATCCGGGGTGTTGGTGACGGAAAATGGGAAAAAGTTGATTTTCTGGATGAAATTCAGGAGCCACGGCACATACATGAGGCCGAGGAGCGTCGTGGCGATGGCCGTGATTCCCGCCGTGTTGGATTTTGACATCAGTTGCCGAAGACACAGGCCGAGGACGAACAGGATGATGAAGCCCGTTTCAAAATCGTTCACGCGCGCCGGCGAACCCTGCGTGCCGATTTTGCCGATGAGTTCCAGAAACGTCCCCACCATTAGCAGCGCGCCGCCGAGCAGGCCGCACCCTTTGAAGCAGGCGAGGCCGCGCTTTTCGGCGAGGCCGTAAAACTCCGCCAGCCCGGCCAGCGCGAGAAAGACGATGATGAGGAGAAACACGCCGTCCGAAACCAGCGAGCTGCCGGAAAACAAAGCCGCGAGGATCACCGTCCAGAGAATCACCGAGGTGATCAACCGGCGGAGAAAAAGTGCCGCCTTCGAGGGCGTTTGGGCTGGGGCAGCCGCGTCGGACATCCGCGCGAAAATAGCAGGGGCGGAAGCCATTGCCAATTCCCAATTGACATCACGGCTGGCAGATGCGGGCAAATGCCCGGCTTGTCGCGCCGGTGCGCCGGGAGCGCTGGCTGCCAGCGGCGAATCTTTGAAGAAACGACAACTCGCCGGCAAGATGCCAGCGCTCCCGGGAGGTTTTGCAGGGAGATAAGTCAATAATCGTCATCCACCGGTCAACAATCGCCATAGCTGCGCCGGTATTCCAGTGTAGGATTTGGTGACCGACCCGTTCTGCCGAAAAATGGCATGATTCGCGGGTCGCCTGTCGTGTGTTTTATCTACGCGCTGGTTGGTTGCGTGGGGCGACGACGGGTGGTAGTTTGATCTGCAAGAACAACTAAAAATTATGTCGTTAACTCGTAATTATCGCCAATCGCATGACAGGCGCTCCGGATTTACGCTGATAGAACTGCTGGTGGTCATCGCCATCATCGCCATTCTGGCGGCGCTGCTGTTGCCGGCGTTGAGCAGCGCAAAAAAGAAAGCCACGCAGGTGGCCTGTTTCAGCAATCTAAAACAGCTTGGTCTGGCTTGGGTGATGTATGCTCAAGATAATAGTGACCAAATGGTCAACTTGAACACCTATGGGTTGAACGCGGGTAATGTTCCCTGGTGGGCGGATTGGCAACACGGCCAACTTAACCCGGCGGATCCGCCGAACGCGCCTCCCACAACGGCTGCACGAATCAGGGCAGCGGTGGAACAGGGCTACAGACAACCAACCCCCACCATCAAGGGTCCGCTGTTCAAATACGCCCCTAATCCGGACGTGTTGCATTGTCCCGCTGATGTGCGTTGGCAGTTGCCAGTGGGTAAGGGGTGCGGGTGGGACAGTTACTCGGGTTCGACCTATTTGAATGGTGAAAGCGGTGGATTTACCAAAATAACTGCCCTTCGGCACCCTTCCGATCGTTTTGTCTGGATAGAGGGAGCGGATATGCGGGGCTGTAACCAAGGCTCTTGGCAGATGACCGCTTATGGAGACCCCAACTCCAATCCCCCCTTTTCCGCCGCATCATTTGGCGATTCCCCCGCCGCTTTTCATATCACATCCTGTTCCTTGAACTTTGCGGATGGGCATGTGGAAGGTTATTCATGGGGGGATGGACGAACCATTGCCTACGCCGCCAGCACGAACCCAGGCAAGGACGCCGGCTCGGCAGAAAAGACCACCGCACAACAGACCCCCAATCTGGATGCAATGTGGATTGCGGCACACTTTGCCACCCCAAATAATCCGTAAGGTCATGCACGACCCCTTGCGTCCGAGACCGGTGACGTTTCCAATGCAACTCCAGTGCGACAACCGCCGGCGGCTTGTGTGCGGAGTTCACAAAATCGGTGTTCTTTTCCGCAAGAAAGGAGTCGGGTTATTTTGGAGGGAATGGATATTCGATTTGAATAAACCAGTTGAATTTGCAATGTCCCATCAAGATCGGTAAACGGGTCACGACCTCATATTTGCACTCAAAGACTGCGATTGCGGCCCGCCATTAGTTGCCTTGAGTTGAACCTGGTCACCACCAAAGATATGTCTTCCCGCCCGGCCCCGTCCCGGAACCAGGAACGGACTGTTGGTCAAAATCAGTTGTCAGGACAAAATCAACGTGGCCGTCTATGGCCAGCGCATTGCCGCCATCTTTGCTGTGGATTCGGGCGACGCCTTCCAAGTTATTGGGAAAATTAGCCCCGTCATTATATTCAAACGGTCCGGGATTGCCCGATCCGGCCCGGTTTTCATCCGCCTCCCACATCATATAGCACAATGGGCTCCAAATGGTAGTCAACCTTACCGTCGGGGGAAAACTGCCGTATGCCGGGAAGCCGTCCACCGCGCCGTTCTGGACATAACTGGAAAGTTTGTTGTTGCGACCGGGGCCGGTGCCGGAGCCATAATTAGGCACCAGGAGGTAGTCTGGGCTTTTTATATCCACCGGGCAAAGGTAGGCCTTGTAGTTGCCGCAATACTTAAACCACGCGCCTGATTGCCAGGCACCCATCGCATTCGGAAGCAAGCTGTAAGGAGCAGTGGTGCTGTAGGGGTTCGGACACTGACCGGACGGAAAACCCGCCGGCAGGCCCTGGCTGGGGCTCATACTGTAAAGCCAGCCACGCGGGGCGCCGGCTTGGTTGCCGCTATCCCAGTTCGGATACGCCATATGGTCTTCAAAGTCATTGCAATACAGACGGTTGGCCAGTCCCATTTGTTTCAGGTTGCTGATGCACAAGGCATTTTGCGCCCTCGTTTTGGCCGCGGACAAAGCCGGCAAAAGCAAGGCGGCCAGAATGGCGATGATGGCGATGACCACCAGCAGTTCAATCAAGGTAAATCCGGCGCGCTTGTTATTCGGCTGACAACAATAATTATGATTTTGTGACATAAACTGATGCTGTGTGCTCATGGGAATTAGCGTAACACCCGTCACCGTCTCGCGCAAGCATTTGGTGTGTTATTTTGTTTGGGGCTCCTCGTTCGCGCGGTCGTCGGACCGCCTGAAGGCGGCACTACAAACATCAAATTCAGTCGTCGCCTGTTTTCCGGGCCGTGCGCTGCTGCGAGGCATTGCCAGCCACTCCTATCATTATGGCCCATGGTCGTTTACCGGGAACTCGACGCGGTCATTGCGTAGTATTCGTAAAATGGCGATTCTTTTTCGCAAAATGGCGTGGCAATTTGTTCGGAGAAATGTAGGTTCTGGCAAACAAGCCCGTTGGATTCGGCATGAACCGTTCCAAGGTGGACTGTCCGAAGCTCGAAAATATGAAATCATTATTTTGTGCAATCAACCGAAAAGCTCCAGAACGGCGGCAGAAATTCCGGGCTGAAGCAAAGGCATTTACCCTGATTGAGTTGCTGGTGGTCATCGCCATCATCGCCATTCTGGCGGCGCTGTTGCTGCCGGCATTGGCCAAGGCGAAACTGAAGGCCCAGCGGGTGCAATGTATGACCAACCTTCATCAAATTGAAGTCGCGCTCAATGTTTATGCAGGTCAATTCAATGACAAGGTTCCCGTGTTGGGCGGCGGTGCTTGGGCTTGGGATATTCCGACTTCAGCGACCACTCCTATGTTGAGATCCGGTCTGACCAAAAAGACGTTTTATTGTCCGTCAACGGCACCCAAATATACTGACCTACAGAATTGGTTGGGGACTGATGGGAAGGGTTTAAACACATTGTGGAATTTTGGCGGGGCATCATTTAATATTGTGGGCTATGCGCTTGCATTTACGGGGAGTGGCCAAGTGTATTCAACCAATCAAAACACAACCCTTCAGGGGGAAAATGCCTTGAATGCCAACGGAACAGTTTTTGGCTACTATGGTCCTTCGGATCGTGTCTTGTTGGCAGATGTCGCAATTAGTCAACCTCCAGGTGGTAATAACAATTTGCCCGGCTACCAGCACCCGGAGAACAACTATACGGACATCGGAGGTGGTTTCTACATGCACCACTTGAGCGCTCATCTGGATGGGCAAACTGTGCCGTCTGGTGGATTTGAAGGTTTTAAGGACGGCCATGTGGAGTGGCAACTTTTTCAAAACGAGACGCCTCGTTCCAGTGGCCCGAATTTCTGGTGGTAAGGCGCGATGGCGGGCATTTTGAACAGCCGCCGTCTGCCAAAACCCGAGTCCGTTCAGCTTTCAGGTTGGTGTCATTCACAGCGGTTTGACCAAAACCGCGGTCGCACCCGAAAGCCGGCTGGATAATTCCGCGAGGTTTTGGACTGCGGCAGTCCTCTGCCGCTTTTCCACCTCAAGTTGGGCAACGCAAAGCGGCAGGGGGCTGCCGCAGTCCACGACGCTGACGCGCCATTCGTTCGCCCGCTTTCCGTGGCGGGTTTTTCCTTCAAACAAAACAATCTGGCGGGTGGCGGCTGGCGGAGGCATAATCGCTGCGCGTGGAAAAAATTCCCAAAGTCATTCTGCTGATTGAATCCTCCCGCGAATCGGGCCGCGCGCTGCTGCGCGGCATTGCCAGTTACGCCTATCATCATGGCCCGTGGTCGTTTTACTGGGAACCCGCCGGTTTGGAGAAAGGCCAGCGAAACCCCGTCGTGCTGGAAGCCGACGGAGTCATTGCGCGCGACGTGGACATGGTGCCGAGGGAGAAAGGACTGGTCCGCCGGATGCCGGGCGTCGTCATCGGACATCGGCATACGGAAGTGCCGGGCAAGGCCAATGTGGTGACGGATTCCGCCGCCGTCGCGGGAATGGCCGCCGGGCATCTGCTGGGATGCGGCTTCCGGCATTTTGGTTTTTGCGGCTACCGGAACACTTCCTGGTCGGCGGCCCGGCGCGACGTCTTCGCCTCGAAAATTCGCCAGGCCGGCTTCGAGGTGCGGGTGCATGAAGTGCATGAAGTGCGGCCGGACGGAGTGGCGCAGCACGAGAAAAAGGCGCGCGAGTCCATCGTCCGCTGGCTGCGGTCGGTGCCCCGGCCCATCGGATTGATGGCCTGCAACGACGATTTGGGCAAGGAAATCGTGGAAGCCTGCCGCGAGGCCGGTTTGCGGGTGCCCGACGATGTGGCAATCATCGGGGCGGACAACGACGAGGTCGTCTGCGGTCTTTCCAATCCGCCGCTGTCGAGCGTGGCCATTAATTTCGAGCGCGCTGGCTACGAGGCGGCGGGCGTGTTGGACCACCTGATGCGCGGAACCAGGCGCGCGCCGGAGAGGATCATGGTGCGCGCCAGCCACGTGGTGCCGCGCCAATCCACGGACATTCTTGCGGTGGAAGATACCGGTTTGGCGAAGGCGCTGCGTTTCATCCGCGATCATGCCCGGAGCGGCGCGACGGTGGAGGCGACGGCCCGCGCCGCCGGACTGTCAAGGCGGGTGCTGGAAAAACGGTTTCGCAAATTTCTAAAGCATTCCGCTTTGGAGGAAATCCGGCGCGTCCGGACCGATCAAATCGCCCGGATGCTGGTGGAGACCGAACTGCCGGTCAGCCAGATTGCCGAGACGCTCGGCTTTGAGGATGTCCAACACGTGGCGCGATATTTTCGGGCTGGAAAAGGTCTAAGTCCGCTGGCCTACCGCAAGACGCACGGCCGGAAGCACGCGGGGCAAACGCTGGTGGAAACCGCTGGTTCTCTTTAGGGTCTGGCCGGAAACCGTCGAATTTACAATCCTCCTCGTCGTCGTCCTCGTCCTCGTTCTCGAAAACCCATGCAAATCCGAGGACGAGAACGAGGACGAACGAATGCTTGCGTTTCCGGTCGGACACTCTTTAGCAAGCCGGCCGGCGGTGAGTTTGCAGTTCGCCGGATCTCACTTAACGGTTGCGCGGCGCGAAATTTTCTGGCAAATGTTAGCACTCAAACGGCAAGGCTGGGGTCGTAGCTCAGTTGGTAGAGCGCCTCGTTCGCAATGAGGAGGTCAGGGGTTCGACTCCCCTCGGCTCCACCAGCCTTGAAATCAATCGCCCGCGAAAACAAATCCACCCGTGTTCAAGATTGCCATTCGTGTTTGACAAATCCTTCGAGTGAATACAAATTGTCTCTGTGCGCATCATAAAAGAGGCGTTTCTCGTGGCGGCAGGACGGGAACATCCCCCGGCGGCCCGCCACTTGGACGTTTGGCGCAAGACGGTCAGGGCGGCAGCGTGGCGCAATCTGGTGGACGTGCGGCGAAGCTACCCGGACACGGACGCCGTGAAAGTCCGCAGCGGGCGGCAGGTGTTGGTTTTCAACATTCGCCGGAATGACTACCGCCTGATTGCCGCGGCGCATTTCAACCGTCAGATCGTCTATACGCTGCGCTTTATGACGCACGCCGAGTATAGCAAAGATCGTTGGAAAGCCGAATTGTAAGGTCTGTTTCGGAGTTTGAGATACGAAGCCGACGCAAAGCGCGGGAGCGCAGGAAGGAAAAGCAAATATGAAAACAGCAACGCGACTACGATTTGATGCCATGCCAAAAGACTACACCGGCCTGTGCCGGATGCTCACGCCGCGTCCAATCCATGACAAGGTGGAAGTTGAAAACGTCACGGAAATCACGGACGCAATGGCCGGACACAAACTGACGGCGGATCAGGAGGATTATTTCGACCTGCTCTGCCGCCTGATTGAAGATTACGAAGAGGAGCAAGGCCTGCCCGCGCCGAAGGTCAGTGGCTTGGACGCTTTGCAACACCTCTTGGACGCGCACGGCATGAGCGCGGCGGACCTGGCGCGGTTGCTGGACGTTCACCGCACGCTGGGCGCGATGATTTTGCGCGGTGAACGGCGATTGACACTGGCGCACGTTCGCACGCTGGCGAAGCATTTCAGCGTGTCCGCCGATTTGTTTCTCGCGTGAGGGCGCCGGCTTCTGGATCATGAAATCACCGCTCAAAGACAAATGGGTTCTCATCACCGGCGCGTCGTCCGGGTTCGGCGCGGCGGCTGCAAAAGCGTTCGGCGCGCAAGGTGCGAAACTGCTGCTCGGTGCCCGGCGCGTGGACCGGCTGAAAACGGTCGCGGAAGAATCCCGGAAGGCCGGGGCAGGGGAGGCGCATTTCCATTTCCTCGATGTCGCCAGCACGGCGAGCGTCGAGAAATTCATCTTGTGGGCGAAGAAATTAGTCCAAAGCCCGAAGTCCAAAATCCAAAGTCTTCACGTCCTCGTCAACAACGCCGGCGGCGCGCATGGCTTGAGCACGGTGGCCGAGGGCAGGGACACCGATTGGGAGGCGATGATTCAATCGAACGTGCTCGGCGTGCTGCGAATGACGCGCGCGGCGCTGCCGCTCATGGCGCGCGACGCCGGCGCGAGCATCATCAACATCGGCTCGGTCGCCGGCCACGGCGCCTACGAGGGCGGCGCGGTTTATTGCGCGGCGAAGGCGGGCGAACTGCAAATCACACGCGCGCTGCGGCTGGAATTGCTCGGCACCGGCATCCGCGTCGGCACCGTGGATCCGGGCCTTGCGGAAACGGAGTTTTCGCTCGTGCGGTTCAAGGGCGACGCGGCCGCCGCCGGAAAAGTTTACGAAGGGATGAACCCGTTGACCGCCGGGGACATCGCGGAAATTCTGGTTTGGGTCGCCAGCCGCCCGGCGCACGTCAACATTGACGAATTGATTGTGAAGCCGGTGGACCAGGCGGCGATTGGGAAGGTATTTCGGAGAAAATTGTAAGTTTTGAATTTTCAATTTAAGTTGTGTCACCAGTTTCAACTTAATACTCAAAACTCAAAATTTAAAATTGTCAGATTCCCTTGTTCGCGCGCCACAGCAGCACCACGCCGGCGGCCTGGAAAATAAAATTCGGCAGCCAGAAAATCAGGTGCGGCGCAAACTCCGGCCGCGCGGCCAACGTTTCGCCGAGGATGACGAAGCTGTAATAAACCAGCACCAGCCCGAGCGCGATGGCGATGCCGATGTTGGTCTCGCGCCGGTGCATGCGGATGCCGAGCGGGATGCCGACGAGCGCAAAGCCGAAGCACGCGAAGGAGAATGCAATCTGCCGGTTCATCTCGGCGCGGGTCTGTCCAATCAGCTTTTCCACCCCGCGAAACTGGCCGCGCAACTCCGCCGGTGACATGTTCGTGCCCGCCGGCAGATCGAGCCGCTCCAGGCTGCGCGCCTTGTCACGCAACTGCCAGAACGTCATGTCGCTGATTTTGGTATCAGGCGGGACAAAGTTGGCGACGTTGGTCGGGTATAGGTTTTGAGTAAGATATTCGGGAGAAAAAGTATTGAAGCGGTCCTTAAAGCCGCCCACGTTGAACAGGCGTAGATAGATTTCCTTGTTCTTCAAATTCGACTCCAGCCGTGCCTGCGGGGCGTGAAGGAAGAGGACCAGATTAGTTTCGTTTTCGACCTGCCAAATAGATACATCCTTGAGATTGCCGTCGTGATTCTCGCCCACCAGCAGAGTATAACCTGGAAAATCGAAAATGGGCCGGCCGGCGGGCAGT
>Ga0070711_100001378_pt1 | contig 13281 bp, 11 predicted proteins | sample LARL53metaG_FD_65452 | JGI IMG/M metagenome (GOLD analysis project Ga0070711, IMG submission 65452) | Corn, switchgrass and miscanthus rhizosphere microbial communities from Kellogg Biological Station, Michigan, USA - LAR L5-3 metaG | ecosystem: Host-associated > Plants > Roots > Rhizosphere ... | reverse complement strand
ATCCCTTTTTTTATTTTCCAAAATCTTGGGGTTTAGAAGTGAGCCAGAATAAACTATTACGTCGGCTTGCTCTAGCAATTCCTTGGCCTTAAGTGTAATCAGGGATGGGTCGCCGGGGCCAGATCCTACAAAATAAACTGTGTTACTTTCTATCATAGTTCTTGTTCTTAGCCACCATTATCGAAAAATATTTTTCAGTGGGACCTTTAGTTCCTAGCAAATCGCTGAGCTTCTCCATCTTCAAGATCTCTCCTTCCACGGATATGTCCTGGGCAATAGCTATAGCAGAATCATCTGGAAAGCCTGCTTCAGAAAGCATTTCAATTACCCTGTCGAAATATCTACCATCCTTGAGAAAGATAAGTGTATCGCAACAATTCGCAACTTTTTTGATTCTATTTAGATCGTAGCAAGCAGGAATTATGGCAACAGTTTCGTCACCCTCCGCAAGACTTATCTTTGCTTGTGCAGCAAATGCAAACATCGAAGCAACACCAGGCACGATTTCAATTTCAATTTCTTCGTGATTACAAACCAACTCTCTATGAATGTAAATCCATGTACTATACAATGCTGGGTCACCCACCGTTAAGTATACCACTTTTTTGTGTGATCTCACAGCGTTAGCTATCTCCACCGCATTTCTCTTCCAATAGTCCCTCAACGCTTCTCTCTCTTTGATCATCGGAAATACGAGGGTGACGATTCTGGCAGATTTTTTTAAATGCCTTTCGACTACAGAAAGAGCGATACTCGGCTTGCCGTCTTTGGCGGTAGGTGCAAAAATTACGTCTGCAGCTTTGATTATATTTACGGCCTTGACAGTAAGCAATTCCGGATCGCCTGGTCCACAACCCACACAGAATAGCTTCATTAATACAGTCTCTCTAGCAGGATTATTTATATTCACTTTCTCATTTTTTCAATTAAGAATATTTATTCATGATTTTGTGGCAGAAATTATCGTTATCGGATTTCGTGCAATCATCATTGTGCCACTTGTTGTCTTCTTAGCTTTGACAATCGTGGCCTGAGTAATATCTACCTCGCAAAGCTGAATATCGTTAATCGTACTGATAGCATCATAGAGTGTCTCGATTAAAATAGTATCGATTACTATCCTACCTCCCTTCTTTAATCGGTCTATGCCCAAGCGGATAACTCGAGCTGTGTCACCTGAGCTCCCACCGATTATGACTGCGTCAACGTGTGGTATTGATGGCAAAATATCCTGAGCCGATGACAAGATTAACTCCGCATTCACCCCAAACCTAAAGAGATTCCTCTTAGTTAGTTCTATTGCATTCTTGTCGAAATCAATTGCATATACATTCCCTAGCCGAGCTTGCAAACAAATCTCTACTGTAATGCTTCCACTCCCGCAACCTACATCAATAGCCCAAGAATCCTCTCTTAAGCGTAATTTACTGATTGCGAGAGCTCGGATCTCCTCCTTTGTAATTGGAACTTGCTCCGACCTTTCAAATAATTCATCTGGAATCCCACCAGTACGGTAAGTCCAAAGCATTGGATTCCTTTTATCTTGGAACACCATCTATTTTAACGGTAGCATGTTCTGATGCAACCCAGTATAAATTGCAATCATAAACATAATTAGCATGAAAATAAACGGAAATATTCCGTTGGTAGCCAACTTTCGTCTCTGCGGCTTTGGGGTATTCTTTGCAATACGCTTTGCGACTTGATACGATATAATGTAGAATACTAGACCCATAAAGATAGCCGTCCCAACAGCTGGGCCTTGACCAGTTCCCGGTGCAATAGCAAAACCTGTAAATATACCAGCGATCAGTCCGAGAATGGCTCTCATGTAAAAAACTCTGTCAAGAGGATCCAATTATATTACTTTTGTCATTGATTTATACTAGGTTTAATTCCTTACGGTTTATAGTCAGCCGCCGAAGGGGTGTGTTAGATGTGTGTTATAGCCAGCCCGCAGTTTATTTTGGTTAATATTTGTGATAGACCTATCTAACAAGTGTAATGGAATTGTCGGGCATTGAACTGAGATATCTCATAAATGAGATTAATTCAAAGATCACTTCAGAATATTATGTAAGTAATGTAGTAGGAGTCACCAAAGACTCTTTTCTTTTCCGAATGCATCATTCTACTGAGCCCGATATTACGCTAATGTTATCTGTTCGGGGAATATGGCTTACTAGGTTCACGTTCAAGCAAGTGGAGGAGAATGACCTTATTGGTATTATCAAACCTGAGATCGAAAGAGCCAAGATAGAAGCTATCCACCAATCTGGCAGTGAGCGTATCATAACAATAAAGTTTAGGCATTTTGACGGTAAATCAACAGTAATTGTGGCCGAGCTTTTCGGTATCGGAAACATCATTTTGTGTAACGAAGAGATGCAGATTCTCGCCGTTTTGAATCCTATCCACGTTAGACACAGAGTTCTGAAGAAGGGACACCGATATTTTCCTCCGCCAGCTCGTGGAACTGATGTATTTGATATTACACTCGAGCAGTTACAAATCATGCGAAACAGGACAGAAGCAAAAGACCTCGACGTTTTGCGTTGGTTAGGGCGAAATATTTCAATTCCAAAAAAATTTGTAGAAGAAATAGTTCAGAGGGCCAGTATTACCGCTTCAAATGTTGGGCAACTTTCAGACGATGACATGTCTAGAATCTATACAGTTACGAAGGACCTAGTTACAGATCTTAGTGCCGGTAGCCACGAAGCACTTGTAATTTTAGATAACGATGGTAAAGCGCGAGATGCGGTTGCTATTCCAAATGGAAACGCTCCTACGTTGGAATCGACGGGTATGAGGATGAGAAAAGCCCACTCGTATATGGAAGCCGTAGATGAAGTTCTAACCAACGAAATAACGGAGCGACATAGCACTTTGAAAACTACTGAAATTGATAAAAGGGTAGCAGTTCTAGAGCATGACCTAGCAGAGCAGAATAAGGCAAAAGAGGAAGTCATCGCGAAGGCTGGTGTCATAAGGAAGATTGCTAATGACTTGATGGCAATTTCTCTCGAGGGAATCACAACTAGTTTCGATGACGATTCAATGAAAGAGTTCCTTGCTGCTAACCACGCAATCTTTGTAATCGATAAGGGAAGAAAATACCTTGAAGTACTAGGTGAACGAGTCCCTACAACAGATTCGAGCTTCGCAAAAATATCCTCTCTTTTGTTTGGAAGAGCAAAAGAGCTGGAAAGGGGCTGTATATCTATTGAAGACGCAAAAACAAGACTGCACACTCAACTTGCTAATTTAAAAAGCAAAACAACCGCAATCCAGGACAAGATCGTTATCAAAGAGCAAATTGCTAAAGAATGGTACGAGCGTTACAGGTGGTTTGTTACGAGCGAAGGATTACTTGCAATAGGTGGAAGGGACGCCTCATCAAACTCGGCCATCATTCGAAAGCATTTGACAGAAAATGACATCGTGTTTCATGCCGAGGTACATGGTTCACCGTTCTTTATTCTTAAGGACGCAAAGCAAGCTAGCGAAACAGTTGCTAGTCTCCTGGAGGTAGCGCAAGCAACTGTGTCGTTCAGCCGAGCTTGGAAGGATGGATTGTTCAGCGCCGATGCGTATTGGGTTGACCCTAGTCAAATAAAGAAAGGTGCTCCGACAGGACAGTTTGTTCCGAGAGGTTCGTTCGTAATTGAAGGTAAGCGTAGCTACATAAAGGGCATCGAAATAAAACTGGCGGTTGGTCTTATTTGGTCCCACTCGCGCTTTGTACTTGCTTGCGGGCCTTCCAATGCTATAAAGAGACATTCGGTAGTTTACACGCAATTATTGCCTGGGGGGACAGAACCCAATAGCGTAGCAAAAAAAATTAAGGCAGAGCTTGTCAAGGTAGCCTATACAAACCCGGAGACCAAAGATGACAAGAATGTTCAGCTGGCAGATTTCATTAAATCAATTAGTATTGGCGATCTCATTAGTGCAATTCCAAGTGGACTTTCAAAGATTTCTCTGACTGCAAAGGGGGACGCGGAATCGAGCTCAAGCAAAGCTGAGAATCGATGAGCAAAGTAATTAAAGCTAGAAATGAATTCACTGACGTGGTGAAGAGAGAGCTAGCCAAACAACATAGAGATGCTAATATGACAACAAGAGTTCTTGTTAGAGATATCATGAACAGTCCGGTGGTCTCGGCCGCTCTTACTGATACAGTTAAAGATGTTGCCTCAAAAATGAAAGATCAGAAGGTCGGTAGCATTATATTAATGGAAGGAGAAAATCCGGTCGGGATTGTTAGCGACTGGGACATCGTTTCAAACGCTGTGGTTAAGGACGTCAAACCAAGTACTCTAAAAGTTTCAGATTTCATGCAAAAACTCCATTCCATTGAAGGGGAAGAAGGTATCACCGAAGCTGCTCGAATGCTGCGACAACACAATATCAAGCGGTTGGGTGTGGTTTATAAGAAAAGACTTGTTGGCATTATTTCATCGTCAGACGTAATTGCGGTTACCCCAGACCTCGTCGATGTAATTTCTGAGAAAGCAGCAATTGTCAGGGGAGAAACTGGCCGCTCTGCTGGTTCTGTTTCTGGATACTGCGATGAATGCGGGGAATGGTCTGATCTTTTGCAATTTGCAGATGGGACCTTTACTTGCGAAGAATGTAGGGGCGAGGAAGTCATTAGTTAAACCAAAACCGATTTTCCTAGTTGATGCGATGCTCGGAAGTGTCGCTCGAAAATTACGATTTTTTGGTTTAGACACATTGTACATCGCAGACAGCCCCGATGACGAGATAATAAGAATTGGTATCAAAGAGAACAGAATCATTTTAACTTGTGATAAAAATATGTATAGGAGAATAATGAAGGTTGGGGGAAGAGGAACGTTACTCAACGGTTCGGATGACGCAGAAGATATTGCACAAGCATTGTTCAGTTACGGAATAATGTTATCTCCGTACTTAAAGTTCAATTCTCGTTGTACTATGTGTAACGCATTGTTGTCTGAGAGAACACATGCGTATGTAAAAGGAAAAATCCCTATCAACATTCTTAATTGGCATAGCCGATTTTTTGAGTGTATGAACTGCCGTAAGCTCTTTTGGGAAGGTAGTCATTATATGAGTCTTGTAGCAATGTCAACACGGATAGACAATCGTATCGAGGAGCTACTACAGGAAAATAATTCTTATTCCACTGATAGTAATAGCCTGGTCCGCCGTATGCAGAAAGGATCTATTTCTTGCCCTTTTTGTTTACCACCCATCGCTCATAGTTCTTTATCAATTCCTCTACATCTTCGGCGCTTTCCGAATATGTAATAATCACGGCAAATTTACCCTTGCTATCATGCCCCCTTGCAAAATAGCCCCAGAATGTGTCTGGTAGTCTCGCGAAGTTAACTCTGTTTTTGCTAACACCAATTAGATTGCTCGATATGGTATCAATAATCCCGATGGCATCTTTAGCCTCCAACATGAAAGGTTCAATCATTAGTACAACATATAAAATATTAGAACGTGTTATAAGCAAAAATAGAATAATATGTGAACGAGCTAAAGTATATCCGAGATTAAAAGTATTGTAAACGACGTTGGATATTTTTGGATCAGGAAACTAATTCATTAATTGTAAGAGCCCTACCACAGTACCTACATTTCATTATTATCTTATGTTTGTCTACGATATCGATTGTAGATGTGATATCCTCTTCACTATTTGTGACGCAATTTAAGTTCGGACAATTAAAAATTCCTACGATGGAATCGGGGAGCTGTATCTTTCGCTTTTCTACTACTTTGAATTCTCTTATAATATTGATGGTTGCATGCGGCGCAATTAGCGCCAGCTTATCAGTATCATTCTTTTCTAAAGTTCTATTTTCTACCTTTATGATATCTTTTTTTTCATGTTTGCTACTTGGCACATTTAGTGCAACAGTGATGACGTTGCCTTCTTTGCCAGTTATATTGAGCGTACGCAGAACTAGCATAGCACGACCTGATTCAATATGATCAATCACCGTTCCATCTCTTATTCGTCGAACAAGAAGCTGACTACTTTCAGACATAGCTTTGCTTGCCAAATATATCATATCTTGGTAATATTAAACATAATGAAATTTTGTTCTTCATACAGGTCAGCTTGATAAGGAATTTACTTAAAGAGAATGCTATATGAAACGGTGTTCGTCTTCTCACTCACTATTGATGAGTGATTGCATATTATGAAACATCGGCTTTAGTTCAGCGGCCGGTCCATGTATATCTATTCTTGTAGTACCCTGGATAGAAATCTTCGATATTCTAAAGATTATCCCTTTCTCTGAATATTCTAGTCCATTAAGTCGATCGAGTCTCTCACTTACAATATCATCTGACTTGAGAATATGGCCCCTCTGTGCGAATAAAATTATCCTTTTGTCCGTTATCAAGACACGGTACTTTTTATCTCCATATCGAACAGAACATTTGCTATGAAATTTTACGTTTTCCAAAGGGAGTAAAAAATCCTGAAGCGGCATGGAAAGGTGCCTTGTGAATATTAGACAAAATATATATTAAAAGCAGTTGAACCAATTTATCAAAACTGCCAACAAATTTAATCTAAAACAGCAAGCAAAATCATTAGGTTAGCCAGATTTTCATTCAACGAAGCCATTAACGAAGGACGCTGTGCAAAAAATGGGTAAACTATTGCCAAGCGCAGATCTATCTTCTGGCAAGACCTGGAATGTCTTCACCATGATTTACCGTGAAACTTTTATTATGTTTTGCAATTTAATAACATCTTGACTCAGCAAGAACACATTCTGGGGGGCAGAAAGAGAAGGTTTGAGGATTTCAAACAGCTACCAGAAAATCGTCCTGCTATGTTGCTCTCGGCGATCTATTCAGGCGAAGAGCAAAAAGTTTACCTCAAGTTTTATGATCTTCATGAACATTCTATCTGCTTTTGGCGTGACAGAACGAATCACAAACCGTACTGCTATACAAAACTGCAATATTTCGATACAGTCAAAAAAATCATCGAAACAGAGAAAAAATTTACTCTGGAACAGACAAAGAAAATGGAGTTGATTACAGATGAAGAAATTAATATCCTTAAGATAATTGCTCCTGATCCTCTCTCAATTGGCGGTACAGAGAACAGTATTAGAGAAAAAGTCACCACATGGGAAGCAGACATAAAGTATCATGAAAATTACCTCTATGATACAGGATTAATTCCAGGTGCATATTATTTTAGAAAAGGGGAGGAAATTAGCAAATTCGAGCACCAAATTTCAGACAAGGTTCAACATGAACTCAAAAACCTATTGTGGGATAAAATTAAAGAGGAAGCGGGAGGAATCGGTAGTCAACAGTATCAACAGTACATAACGGGTTGGGCCAATCTCCTAAACCAGCCTATTCCTGACTTAAGAAGACTTTCTGTCGATATCGAAGTTGAATCGGAAGAGGGTAGAATGCCTACGCCTCGTGATCATGATAGATCTGTCATTGCGGTAGGATTTGTAGCAAACAACGGATTCAAAAAGGTACTCGTGTTAGACAAAAAGAAAAGTCAATACAATATTCAGTTCATTCCGGAAGCAGAGATTTGCAGCAGTGAAAAAGAGATGCTACAAAAAGCGTTTAAAATTATCGATTCGTACCCTATTATACTCACCTACAACGGTGATGATTTTGATCTCCCGTATCTCTACGCGAGATCACAAGATCCGAAAATTGATCCGACCACAAAATCGGTCATCTCTAAGGATGAAGTTCCAATAATAGTGAAAAGGGAGACATTTACGAAACGAGGAACTCAAGCGGAGCCAGTTCAAACAAGACACGGATTGCATATCGATTTGTTCAGAACTTTTCAGAACAGATCCGTGCAACTATACGCGTTTAGCCACAAATACTCAGAATTCACGTTGAATGCTATTTGTGAAGCACTGCTTGATGACGGCAAAATCGAATTTGAAGGTGATATAAGTGATCTCCCAATCCAGAAATTAGCGGAATATTGCCTCAAAGATGCCGAGCTAACCCTCCGCTTGACCACTTTCAATGATAACTTGTTGATGAAACTTTTAGTGGTAATTAGTAGAATCGGCAGGTTATCTTTGGATGATATTTCCCGTTTCGGCGTTAATCAATGGATAAGAGGAATCTTATATTATGAACACCGAAGACGAGACGCGTTAATCCCACGTCGTGCTGAATTACAGGAAAAGGGAACAGCATCAACTACCGCAATAATTAAGGAGAAAAAATACCGAGGCGGCCTAGTGGTGGAGCCAAAACTAGGAATCCATTTTAATGTAGTAGTAGTAGACTTTGCAAGTCTATATCCTAGCATTATTAAAGTTCATAATCTTTCATACGAAACTGTCAATTGTCCCCATTTATCATGTAAAAGCGATCCGAACCAGCATATCCAGGAAACTACACACTGGATATGCAAGCAAAATAGAGGAATAACGTCTCTTTTAATAGGGTCCTTGCGAGATTTGAGAGTAAATTATTACAAATTCCTCTCTAGGGACAAAACACTGAGCCACGAAGAACGACAACTTTATGGAGTAGTTAGCCAGGCAATCAAAGTAATTCTTAATGCTGCCTATGGAGTGATGGGGGCGGAGATATTTCCATTGTACTGTTTGCCTGTCGCTGACGCAACCGCTGCTATTGGAAGAAGTACCATCGCAAGGACGATCGAGCAATGCAAGCAAATAGGCATAGAGGTGATTTACGGAGATACTGACTCACTTTTTTTGAAAAATCCTTCCAACAAACGAGTGGAAGAAATTGCAGCATGGGCTAGAAGTGTCCTTGGCGTAGACCTAGAGATAGACAAGCAATATCGTTATGTGGTGTTTAGCATTCTGAAGAAAAATTATCTGGGTGTTCTGGCCGATGGAACAGTAGATGTCAAAGGTCTAACTGGAAAAAAATCTCATACTCCACCGTTCATACGAAACGCATTTTACAATATCTTGGATATTTTGAGCAAGGTGAGTTCTGAAAACGACTTCGAATCTGCTAAACAAAAAATCAAAACAATTATTCAACAAAATGCGCTTAATTTAGAGCAAAGAAAAATACCGCTAGAAGAACTTAGTTTTAATGTAATGATAAATAAGTCCCCGGATAAATATGGCAAAGCAATGGGAACAAGCTGGGCCAGATCATTAGACGGCAAAGATACGAAGACAGGCAATTACAAAGGCTTGCCGCAGCACATTAAGGCAGCCAAGTTGCTCGTAGATATTGGCAGGGACATAAAAGCTGGAGATATTGTATCGTACGTGAAGACAAAAAGCGGCGACGGGGTTAAACCGGTGGAACTTGCAAGACCAGAGGAGGTAGATACGGAAAAATACCTAGATGCAATGGAAGCAACGTTCGATCAGCTACTTTCGTCTCTAAACTTTAATTTCAAATCACTCTTAGGCAAACCCAGACAATCGAATCTAGATGATCTATTTTGGGGTAATTAACTTTTCTTGTTGATTGCTACGAGGAGGAAAGAAAAATTAATGGATTTTCTTTTCCATTAAGCGCTTACTTAGGTTTCCAATATTGATGTGAGTTGAGTCGTGCACGAAGGTTAAGTTATTATGCACAGATCGGTCAGAAATTTGACTTTGCGATTGGAAAATATACAATCAACAACAAACTAATCTAACCTTACAGAAGTGGTTTGGATTTTGTTTGTATCGATCGCAGCCAGTATGTTAATGCTGTTCATCTTAAGTATATTGAGAAGTTGACGGCGATGAACATAAGGTTTATCTGCTGCTAAAATAAGAAATTTTAGTCACGGCTGCTAAAATATTGAAAAGATATCTAGACGCTCTCTCTGGTCTGTGCATTCCTCCCGAGAGGACAAGAGGAAGGTATAGCTTCGCAGACATACCTGTTAAGGTTTCGTTCGAAAATTCTAATGTTGTAGTCTACGGTGCACCAATCGATATCACAACCAGTTTTGGAAGAGGAACAATAAGGGGTCCGGAAGCAATGAGGTTAACTTCAGCACGCCAAATTGAATCTTTTCTGTTGGACGAGAACGTGGATATCTATGAGCGCGCTAGAATATTTGATATAGGAGATCTAAAAATCCCTGCATCAGTCAAGAATATTAGAAAAAGAAATCCTAATAATATTGCGTCTAATTTATCATATCTCGGGAGCAAGATTCACAAAATAACTACTCTAATTCATGATGCAAATAAAATACCTGTTCTTATAGGTGGTGAACATACTGTGTCTTATTACGCTCTCAAGGCGCTTTCCGCCGAAAAACCATTGGTAATCCACTTTGATGCCCACAGGGACATGAAACCCGAATATGAAGGAATAAAGTTGTGCCATACCACTCCGTTTTACCATATTATGAATGATGGGTACGTCCAGGGAAAGAATATAATTCAAATCGGAACGCGGCAGACTGATCGAGAAGAAAATAAAATAGCCAAAAAAAATCAAGTTATGACTTTTGACGCGTGGGAAGTGCATGAGAGAATTGATAATCTATTGAAGTATATTCGAAAAGTAACACATAATGAAAATATTTACATATCTTTTGATATTGACGTTTATGATTCACCCTACGTCCCATGCACAGGAACACCAGAACCATTCGGCCTAGACCCTTTTGATGTTAGGAGAATTCTTAAAAGTATATGCTCAACAGCAAAGCTCATAGGCATCGACATTGTTGAAGTGGGATTGAAAAATTGTGATTATCGTGAAGGAACATTGGCGTCGCAAACCTTGCTTCGGGTACTCTCACGACTGCCCGGATTAAAGAAGGCTTCGGGTGTTTCGACCATAGACAATAAGTTACCACCACGAGCCTGAATTAAAACAAAAGAGTGGATATAATTTTGAGAAACAAAAGAGTTCATTGAGGTGTTGAGAATGTCAGACTGAACTCGATGCTTCCTATTTTGTATGTAGGGCAGCGTCTTGTACTACTAATTACACCATGATTTGTGGTCGGTGAGACAGATATGGCGGAAGATTTAGAGGAAGATAAGGCTTCTCGTTTGTCACGGAATTTATTTCGTCTCCAAGTTGTGCTAACATTATCTTTCGTTGTTCTCCTAGTGTTCGATCGCGGACCACAAACATTCCAGTTTGTCTCTCTTTATCTCCTATTACTATAGTGTAGTTAATCCATTCAGTTTCCGATTGTCTAATCTTGTTTGCAACAGATTCATTTCGGTCATCTATATCTGTCCTGACCTTTCGTCTAGAAAGCTCTGCATAGATTTCTCTACAAATATCTAAATGCTGCGTGCTTACAGGAATGACACGGACCTGGGTGTGGGCAAGCCAAAGGGGTAGTGATGGTTTTCCCCCGTTTCTTGCAACTATTGCGCAGTTTTCTAATAGCGCGAACATTACTCTTTCAATTGCGCCACTCGGAGAATTGTGCAATATAATTGGGTTTTTCCTTTTGCCATCCTCATCAACAAATTCGATTCCGTAACGGTTACCATTCTCGACATCGATCTGATCAGTAGAGAGAGCAGATGCTTTTCCAGTACTATCGATATAATTAAACTCCCACTTTAGAATAAAATAAAAAGATCTATCCTTCCACATCTCCACTAAAACTGGCCTTCCAAACATGCCCGCTATTTTATTTATGAATGCCTTGTTCTCAGTATAGAAATCTTCAGTAAACCGTATAGCCATTTCGAGGTCTTTTCTCGTAGAAAGTCCCAACGCATTGATCACGGTGGTGGATAATTCAAACCGCAGAAGTAATTCCTCTTTTGCCTGCTCCATATTTCTGCATAGTGCGTGACAGTCAGGCATACTGAAGGCCCTAAGTCGACGCAGGCCGGAGAGCTCACCACTCTTTTCCCTTCTGAAGCTATAGCGAGTAAGCTCATAAAGCCTCAATGGAAGATGCTTATATGACAACTGAAAGTCTTTAGCCATCAAAAATTGGCCGAAACATGCAGCAAATCTCAAGAAGAGTTGTTTATTGTTATCACTTGTGATGGTATATTGGCGGGCAGGAAAGCGATTGAAGTAACTTTCTAGAGATGGGTGTTTGGAATCATACATTATGGGTGTTTCTACTTCAATCCCTCCATATTCCATTACCTGCTGGGTAACATATTGTTCAATTAACGATTTCATCAATTTGCCCTTCGGATAGTAACGCATATTCCCAACATCGGAAGCAGGCTCATAATCCGCAATCGCCATTCTTTTCATTAATCTGATATGAGCTGGCTGTTCGTCAGTTGACCTCTTCTTGGCCATTTCATAGTTAGCTAGAGTATGCAGCTTTTCCTCTCCCGCTTTGAATTTGTAGTCCCTGATAGGCGACAGCTTCCCGTCGGGTTCCAAAATGCACCAGATCGATGTTAATTTTTCCTCTTTGTCTAGTGCGGACGAAACCTTCGTTTCATAAGAATTACTAATACGGTCGCCGCTGCTGGCAGCAACTTGGGCAATACTGGCGGAGCGTCTGTTTATTATTTTATAACTTTCAGCCAATGGGTGTCCTTTAACCTTGATTTCAAAGGCCTTGGTCCATCCGAAGGGTGCTCTATAAACCTCGAGGATACGCTCCTTTGCAAATTTTTCAATTGCCATGATAACTTTAAGAGCAGTGTCGCCCGGAGCAAGATCAGAGGTCAGGTGCGCATACGGATAAATCAGTAATCGATGGCTTTTCAGTTTGGCGAGATAGCTTTCGATTTCATTAACTGCAATACAAGCAAGGCTTTCGTCATCTCCATTCTCTATGGCGACGAGAGTAACGACAAGCTCTTCCAAACGAACTTTGCTCATAGAAGCATTTTCTTCGGCTTCTCCGATCTCCTTGGCGATGGGTTGATATGCTATGAAATCAGAATGGAGTTGAAGTAAGCGCATTTATTATTGACGAACAAAGTATAATCAGAGAGGAAATAAAGGTTTTTCAAATATGACTTTTTATTGCCAGCGGGCCCTCTCGTTTTCTCGATCGTCTTTTGTAACTTTTTTCCATTCTTTGTAATGCGTTTTACAAAGATAAACACGTTTGTCCGAGTTGACAATCAGATCTGCCGCCATACGTGCCTTGCTACCGCTCATCGACCGCTGCGCCGATTGCTCGCAACCTTGAACGCTACAATTTACCCCTTTCTCCACCCTGCCCATGTAGGTCCGGAAGTAACAATGCAAATATAAAAGCTAATCGACAACTAGCAAAGCTTGACATGGAAAATAAAAATCTCTGCATAGGAATTAGACAAGAGACTAATTTTGGAAGAAATGACCATTGCAATATTCTTTCGTTCG
>Ga0070711_100001374_pt1 | contig 13299 bp, 14 predicted proteins | sample LARL53metaG_FD_65452 | JGI IMG/M metagenome (GOLD analysis project Ga0070711, IMG submission 65452) | Corn, switchgrass and miscanthus rhizosphere microbial communities from Kellogg Biological Station, Michigan, USA - LAR L5-3 metaG | ecosystem: Host-associated > Plants > Roots > Rhizosphere ... | reverse complement strand
GGCGAGTCACAGGCAATCAAGGTAATTACTGAACAATTAAGGCAGAGTCCACAGTATCTTCAGTGGCAGGCTATCAACAGATGGAATGGACAAATGCCATATGCTCTTGGAGGCGGCGGATTTCCATTTTTCCAGTTACCATTGCAAAAACAACCACAATCATTACAACCTTCTCAGCAAAACCAAACCAAACAATAGATCTCGATTTCAATAAAAACAATGGGAGCCAAGAGAACACAGATGTTATGTCAATTTAAAAGGCAATCGATAACAGATCCGTGACCCCTGATGAGTCAAAGAAAAATTGGCAATCATCTTAAGATCTTGGAACTGACGATATAAAGCTAGCTAAAATCTATAACTGTACTTGCGCTAACGGGCTTTGTGACTGCGAGAATTGATTTGGAGGATTGTCATTACGGAGAAGCATGTTCGGATAAAGACTTTACTATCTTTTAATTACTGGCCCTAGTTTAGTATATAGAATAAGACTCTCAACAGTTAACAAGTAATTTGTCTCTATAATTGGATCCTTTCCAACAGGCATTTTTTGTTTGATGTATCGATATGTATCTCAGAATGTAGAACCACAGACTCGGCGATCTCAAAAGAAGGCAATAAATAGATTGGGATCCGAAATCAACAATGGCAAGTAATATTGGTGATCAAAACGAAGTCGATATACGAGCCTGATGAAAAAGACGACGGAATTAGAGTTTTAATTACAAGATATTATCCAAGAGGTATAAGGAAAGGTAAATTTGATTGTTGGAATAAAGAACTGTCACCAAGCGGTAATTTATTAAAAAATTATCGACAGGGTAATTATAATTGGGAAGAATTCAAAAGTGCCTTTCTTTCAGAGATGAGGAACAATAAGGAGAGTTTAGAAACGATACATGCTTTGAATGCAGAAAATAAATCCATGGTCATTACCTTGCTGTGCTACGAAAGAGAAGGGCGGCAGCCGTGTCACCGATATATAGTAAGAGACATAATCAAAAAGCCACAACTTTTGTATACGTAAGCCATCAGAGATATTATAGAAGGCAGCGTTAATCTGTACTCCACATCATAATTGCATGGAACCACTGCTAAGAAAGGAAAAACAAAAGGAATGCAGGCTTGTGGATACTAGGTTTCTATACCACTTCTTGAACCTGGATATTTGCCATATCCCTTCTGAAATTGGATAGGAAACGTTCTGCCACAACAACTTTTAATAGACTAAATCCAAGAATTTCCTTATTGTTTGGTTCTATAGCAATCCAAAACCAAATGAATTCTGAACCCATCTGTAAGATAATTAGATTTGCTGTTGTGGTGATGATGTTACACTAGGTTCTAAAATGACTCGCTTCTTTAGATCTTAAGCTAAATAAAGTCTTATACCAAACAATTGACTTTAACTAGCTTTTACTTAATTCTTCTCTCTGTCGATCATGTTTACACTCCATAACTGGAGAAATAGCCAGCTTCAGGCAAGATGCTTTCAACGGAAATGACTTAATATGTCACGACCACGACAATCCCATGATAGTTAGTGCAATGCTAAAAAGAGGTTACATTATTCTAATTGCAGGAGCAGTTCTGCTAATTTCAGGTATAGTCATTACAGCGTCATCTACTAGGTTCTTTGCAGCTACAATCATGCGAGAAAATACTGTTTCAAGTGGCGTCTCGATTAGGCCACATGCTTCAGTAAATGCACCTATTAATGTGATAGATACCACTAGGCCTGTATCAGTGGCAATACATGTAGAACGCGATATTGGTACTTCTAGCACCACTGGAGGTCAAGTACCAGACAACACTCTAAGAGAAACCGTACTAAATCCAAATGGAGTGATAATGACAAACAATGAATTCACAAAACAATTCTTTACTACATTTAAACCAGATATTGTAGGAAAATATACACTTACTGTCTACAATTTAGGAAATAGTCCTGTTAGTATTGGTGTGTTAGTTGGTAACCTTCCATTTATAAGTGCAAATAATCAAATTAATTTTAATTCATTAAGCGGATTAATAGCAGGCGTTATTCTAACCATTGCTGGAATTATTGCTCTGATAGCGGGAATCATAGTACTGGTATTGGACAGGAGGAGAATCTCGCCAAAAACAGAAGCAACTTTAGCCTCGTCGTCGTTATTATCTGCAGCAGAAACAATAACAACAACAAAAGCTCAAACAATAGTATTGGCTAGTTGGCGTGACAGATTTATTGCTTGGCTGATAGATTTTATCATTGTCTCAATAGGACTTGGTATAATCTTCGCTGCAGTATCTCTACCATTTTGGATTGCATTTCCACACTGGTTTGATGAAAGCACAAACGTGAATACAGCCTCTAGGGGTCTAGGTGCCCCGTGGCCTCCTTATATCATATCTAGTCTTGTATTCATGGCATACTGGACTTACTTTGAATTGACGACTGGCCAATCTATAGGTAAGAAACTATTGCATTTGAGGACAACTGATCTATCCGGCAAGAGTATCGATGTAAAAACTGCTGTAATTGAAAGCTTCGGTAAAGCATTCCTACTTCCGTTAGATGCGCTGTTAGGATGGCTATTCACCAATGATAAAAGACAGAGAATATTTAATAGGGCAAGCAATACAATTGTCATTAAATTAGCTGAGGAAAGCAATAGTGTATTCAACAATGTAAAATATGTAAAGGATTAAGAATTAATTAATTAATTACCAAAACACAAGCACATTTTTACTGATGATTCGGATTAACGGTAATACGCTATTATGAAAGATGCGCCATGATACTATGTGCAAAAAGATTAAGATGCAAACAAATCTCATACTACAAGCATAATTTTTCTTTTCTAGCCTATCTTCAGAAAGCACATGTTGTTGATGATAGGATAGAATCGATAAAAATTTTATATAAAAGAAGAAAAAAGATATTGGTAATTATTGGTGCCGTTATATCACTATCAGTTGTTGCAATAGGAATTGGAATTACTACAACTCGTGCGTCGGGTTATAACAACACTACTGATTTATACAAATAAACACAATGTACAGGAGAAGCACTTGATTTTGGTCAAAAAGGTGTTATCAGTCATGTTGGCGGATTTAATGGAGCCATTTATGAATGCACATTATGATATGCTAACTCGACAGATGGAGATGTGGTGTATCCAAGCTAAAACGATCTATGATATGGAAGACAATAAACTGAAAAGAAGAATGTCGACAACAACACCAATACTATCTAGTTAGTAAAGTACCCTTGAATTTTTTTGTTATTATTGTTATTATCCTGCAGTAGCTGTTTTTTCAGGTCCTTAACTCTATTTCTAATAGTCACTTCCGTTACTCCAGCAGCATCTGCAATATTAGCCTGAGTTATATTCTCGCCTGTATTCAAAGATGCTAAGTACAGTACGGATGCCGCAAGTCCCATAGGATCTTTTCCAGCAGATAATGTCTCTCTTTGAATAACATTGTTCATAATTTCTGCTGCCTGTCGTTTAGTTTTCTCGTTTAGCTTAGCTTTATTTGCGACTCTTGAGACACATTTCATAGGATCAACAATTGGAATCTTGAGGTCAAGTTCAAAACAGAGCAGCCTATAGCTTCGAGCAACCTCTTTCAATCTAACATTACTACCTACAGATATGTCCTTCAAGGTTCTTGGAGTTCCCAATTCCCTACATGAAATACATATTGCAGCAGACAAAATTCCAGAGATTGTTCTTCCACGTATTAGCATTCTTTGTTGGGCCTTTCTGTAGATATAGGCTGTTTTCTCAACTACTGTGTCTGATAAGCCGAGTTTATCTTTCAACACACCGAGCTGAAAGAAGGCCTGCTTAAGATTTCTATCAGTTGGTGTATGAGTCTGGGTTCTTATGTCCCACGTCTTTAGTCTTTCCATAGTAGAACGCATAAGGGGATCTATTTTTTGTCCACTAGCATCCCTATCTGTTCTTCCGATTATTGTTGATAAACCCATATCATGTCGAGCTAACGACGTTGACATGCCTGTTCTGCTTCTGTCATTTGATCCATATGATTTTGGAAAATTCTGCGGTTCTGGCTGTGTTTCTAAAATCTTGTCTAAAAGAACCTGGCCGCATTTGCTACATATCGTCTCACCAGACTCAGCATCTGTAATTATTTGATTACTTCCGCAAATGGAACATATCAACGCAGTATTAGAAGACGGAACAGAAGTTTGTAGCTTCTGCGAGTTAGAAGAATCTTTTTTCTTGTTGTTCAGGTAACCTTTATTGTCATCATCGTTGAATTCAGAAATTAAACCTAGGTATCTTACCATGACTAACTATAATACGGTAATTATATATAAATACGTATGTTACCAGTTAGATAGTGGATAACGATGTGGTAAGTGTTTTCACTAACTATACAAAGGTAACTATATAAAAAGAGGATAGTTCATGATACCTGTGGAAGCAACCAGATGAGCCACTACTGTTAATACTGCCATGACACAAATAATAAATCCATCGGACAAAATTGAAATGAAGTCTTGTCCAATTAATAACACATTTGAAATAATTAGCAAAAAATTTACAATTCTGATTGTTAGAAATATAGTAAACGGCAAACAAAAACCAGATTTAACCAACTACTAAATTCTTTTGAAGGAGCCAATCCTAAAACTATCTGCAAGGCTAAGAGAAATGGAGAAGTTTGAATTAATAAAGCGTAAAGTCTACTCTCATGAAACACCTATAAGAATAGAATATTATCCAACAGAAAAAGGTCTGGCTTTACAGCCAATTCTGGACGTGATGGCAGCATACTCTATGAAGTACTGTAGTAAGGATGTATTCAAAGATGCAAAGCCGCGAGAATTCAATGAAGTTTACGGAAGAAATATGGCTGAAATTCCCCCGGCAAACCATCCACATTCTTAGATGTGTCTACTACAATATGCTATATCTATGGGATGCATATATGCTAACAAATACGTAGCAGGCATGTATTTTGAGAATCTTCTGACATCTAGATAACATACCAGTGTTTCTGCAACATAATTATTGCTGAAAATAGCAGCGCCCTCACAATTATTGGGGTCATCAGGAAGAAAGACACTGAGAAGACCACGATATCCAAAGATCTTATTTCCCTGTCAAAATTGCTAAATCGGCTGCAGATAAAGAGTCATGGTTCTTTCACTACAAGAGTTATAACAACTATGTTGCATAAGAATACTACTTAGGTATGAAGTGGTCGTATGAAGGGAATATAGGAAAGTCCTCAGCTCTCAAAGCTAAAGAGATCGGTGTTATTATAGGTAAAAAGATATTGATTCTGACATCACAAGCAGGTTATGTAGTAGGAAGGATTATTGTTATTCTGTTCAAAAAAGCAAAGGCTACTGGAAAACAAGAAGGTAAAGAAATTGCAAATATTCTAAGACGACTGGCAGTATTCTTGGTTGTAAAGACAAAGACTACAGGAAAAGAGAATGCTATACAGTCAGGGCAATTACTAAAAAAGCTAGCCAGGATAACTGGTAGAAAGGCAAAATCTGTGGCAAAAGATGCAGGTGCGAAGTCAAGGCCATTATTAAAAGAATTAGCGATCATGATTAGTATAAAAGCAAACAAGGCTATCGAACAGACCAAACGGGGAATTAAAGCTGATATGAAAGCTACCAAAGCCAGCAATCTAGCCAAAATCTCAGAAGAACTGCCTGAAATTGTTACCAAAAGGGTGAATTTGAATGAGAGATTAGCACAAGAAGCAAGGAAAGAGACTGGCGTTGATTGTGAAGCGGCAGAACTTAATTCGCTTGCGATTGAGAATAGAACGTATTATAGCTCCAAACTTCCAATGAGTCCAAAAATTGTTACAAATAGAGGTTGTATAAAAGTCAATGGCAAGAGCTTTGGTTTAATACAGATAATCCAAAGAAACTAGAACCAACGTTAGTTTTGGCGACAGAACTCGAATAGCGGGACGCGTCCTCTTTGTAGCACATTGTCTTGTAAAAGAGGCCACTTACTCATTAGTTTACGTTATCGTATTTTTAATTCTTCTCTTTCTTCTAAATATTGCTTCAGATTTTATATCTGTTAAAATGAAGGAAAATACTGGATTGAAAGCTGTGACAGCAGCAGGAAAGCTTTCGAGACCGTCAGCAATTTTTAATACAAGACTAATATCGCATAGATGGTTTGAATCTTTAACGGCGAATTGTGCTGTTATTAGTCCTCTCTCTACATCTTCAAACACTCTTCTTGTAATCCACATGGCATCCCTTCTGTCTGCAATAACATGTAGCTTCATTTCTTTTCCTATCCATTGTTCAGGCAGATCATTCAAAACATAGAGAATGTGATCATTGATTTTTTCTTTATTGTCATCACAGGTTGTCGTTACAGATTTTGGAGTCGATGCTGTTTGCTCTGATGCCGATGATAGTTGGTGTTCTTCCAAATACTCTTCTTTAGACTTATTTTCCTTAGGATCTACTCTTGATTGAGGTTCGATTACTTCTTCTTTAGAAGATGATAATTGTTGCTTTATCTTTTTCTGAAACCAGATCTTAAAATCCATAAAGTGTGTTATTGTATGATAGAATTATTAATGTTAAGTTTTGCTGCGATAACTGTATTCATTAGAAAAGCCTTATGCATAGAGGTATAACAGATTTTGATAATCTCTATTCTTTCAGTTTTCGATAACTTACTTACGATTCAAAAATTGATTGCGTAGTACTCTGGCGGCCGATCTAAGCGTCTACCCATAATACCCCTTTATCATAACTACAAAAATGACAAGACGGATTGATAAGCTATAGATAATAACTCTTTTTGGCTACTACTCTTATGATATAGTAGTTGAATCGGCTTTCAGACTCCAACAACAACTTTTCTATCCCAAAACAGGCACAAGAGTTGAAGGATAGAGTTCGTAGGGACTCGGAACGATATGACGAAACATTTCGAGTTGGAGTGGAAGTTGAAGGATGTTTGCTGGATAATAAAGGAATGCCTGTTAATGCTGCTCCATTAATTGAAGAGCTAAAGGGAACCACACATGAACTTGATTTCGAATATGGCATATGCCAGTTTGAATACAAAACTCCACCAACTCCAATGGACAGCCTCCTTGATCTCAATAGTTTGTTTGAAGAATTTATCGAACACCTGGATAGAGCAGTCCAGAAAGTATACAAGGGAAAGGAGATGGTATTTCCTGTATTCCTTGGAGCCAATCCATCTCCACAGATATTAAATGATGATAGCTACAGACTGATAACCGATAAACCACGGTATATGAAGCTCGCACATTGGCAAAGGGAGATGCCTGATGTTGAGATTGAAGGCCACAAATTTAAAGCATTACAAATTCCATCTGCCATTCAGGGTTTTCATCTTCATCTCCAAGGACAGAATCCTTTCCATACAGCACAAATGTTCAATCACATATTAAATTTGATACCTTCTGCCATTATACTCGGAGCCAATAGCCGGCTCCTTGCAGGTAGGATATTTTCTATGCACGAACCACGAATTCACCTATACGATCAGTCAGAACAGCAAAATTCAGGCTTTCCAACTATTACTCGATATCTGGATGGCGTTGAAGACTACATAGATTATATCACTTCGCGGAACAAAATTATTGCGAAAGGTTATTTTGAATTAGAAAAGGAGAGGCATGACGATCTACGAATTCGTTTGAATCTAGATTTTTACCGTGTTGAAACCCGAATTATGTCTGTACAACCTACTCCTAAAGCATTAATGGCTTTGACAGAGTTCTTCATAGGTTATCTTTACAGAGCTATTCATGAGGATAGGCAATTACGACCACTCTCTTCGTTAAGAGAAGAAAGATTATCCGTAGTCAGATCTGGATTTAATGCCAAGACGCATTTTAACATAATCGAGACAATAAGAAACCAACTGGACTTTGCACGCAAAGGGCTATCTGATTTGGGTATAAAACCGGAGTTTCTCGGCGTATTAGACAGTAGATTGGAAAGCAGAAATACCCCTGGAGAATACGTAGCGAAATTATGGCAGGAGAAGTTCAACGGTTCTGTAGAACAAACAGTTTTTGAAGTAATATCTAATATCTGGGAGAAGACAAAGAATAATCGACCTATAACTTAACACCATGGTTTCTTGTGTCATCATTAACATGTTTTATATGGTTGATATTTGTCTTCCTAGATGAAGGATATTATTGAAACTAAGTGAATACTATTAAAATGAACAATGATGATGGTGATGATGGTGATGCTATTACAGACCTGCAGACCCTGATTAGACAGCCTAGCGTTTCTGCAAAAAATCAAGGATTGGTCTCATGTGCTCAAGTAGTTGTACAGATAATGCGAAAAGCCGGAATTGACTCTAGACTTCTTTATCTTGATAATCTTCTAAAGGCAGAGCAAGAGGATATTGATCCTGCTTTTCCTACGTCAGCGCCATTAGTCTATGGTGAAGTTAGATCTAAATCAAATCCCAATGGAAAGACCATTTTGTTTTACAATCATTATGATGTTCAACCAGTAGAACCAATAGAACTATGGGACGAAGATCCTTTTAGTGGAAAAGTTGCAGGAAACTTTATCTTTGGACGCGGTTCAGCGGATGATAAAGGCGAGTTAATTACTAGAATCAAGGCAGTAGAATATTATTTGAAAAAGACTGGCGATGTACCTTGTAATGTTAAATTTATTGTCGAAGGTGAAGAAGAGATTGGAAGTATACATTTAAAGAAATACCTTAGCCTGTACAGAGAGATATTTGAGTGTGACGGAGTTATATGGGAGAGCGGCTTTGTGGATGCTAGCGGCAGATCGATCATTTCTTTAGGGCAAAAAGGTATTCTGTCTGTCGAAATTATCTCAAAAGGGCCGAGTAGAGACGCTCATTCAGGTCTTGCGGTTTTAATTGAAAATCCAGCATGGAAGCTTGTTAATATACTAAATAGTATAAGAGATGATAAAGGAGAAATTTTAATAAAAGACTGGTATGAAGAAGTAAGGCAATTTACAATTGAAGAACTCTCTTTTATTAACAAAGAACCATTTGATGAGGAGGCATTAAAGAAAGAGTACGGTATAACTAAATTTCTCAACAACGCCAAAGGCATCGCGGTTAAGAAAGCATTTGAAGGATTGCCTACATGCAATATTTCTGGATTAGTATCAGGATATATTGGTAAAGGTTCAAAAACTGTACTTCCATCGATAGCTATTGCAAAATTAGATTTTAGGCTAGTCCCAGATATGATTCCAGAGATACAAATTAAAAGGCTCAGAAAGCATATCAAGGCTTACAGGTCTCAGAATAATGATAATTATGATTATGATATAGATGTGAGGTTTCTAGATGGAGAACCAGCGTCTAGAACACCTGTACATCACCCATTCGTAAATATTGTTAAGGAAGCTGCAGCAGAAGTCTACGACGATGTGATTATCAATGTGTCTTCAGCAGGTACAGGACCGATGTATTATTTTGATAAAATCTTGGGCGTACCGTCTGTTTGTATAGGGGGGAGTGATATATCCAACCGAGCTCATTCGCCAAATGAGTATATGAGAATCGATTCATTAAACAAAACCATAAAGTGTATCGCAGTTATTTTAAAGAAATTTGGTGACATAAATTTGAACCTGAATCTTTGGAAATAGGATACTCGAAAATGGAACCATTATCCCCAAGATAGTGATGGAGATAATTGCTGCTGAATATAATAAACAAGTTAATGTTATTCTGTTATAGATGGAAGGGGTGGAAAGAATAAGAGATAATCGAAGCAGGATCATAAAGGTAGCATTATTCGTGAATTCAGAAAGGCGCAGACAACACCTCCAGGAAAATAATTCTGGCTATTTTTTCTGCATTATATCCTAGAATTTATGAATCCATACTGAAATCCTCTCATAAATATGGTGACATGTATTTATTTACTGCAAATTGTCGAAACTCACAGTTTTGATGTTTTTATTATTATTATTATTAGATTAGTATGTATTGATATAATATTTTATTTTAGAATCAAAGTTATATTGAGTCTAGCTATCTGAGTCTTTTTTTACATTTATCTAACCGTTCACTTAACTTAAAGGATGTTGTGACCTCTTACTTAGTTGAGGATGAGGCATCATTTGCGTTAGGTTATTAATGTTGTTAACTATATTCATCAAATAAGACATCATGTCAACAACAAATAAAACCCTTCCAAATTTGATGTGGGTTGAAAGATATCGCCCAGTAAAACTAGAACAAGTTATCGATCAAAAGGAAATTGTTAATGGATTGAGAAACCTTATTAAGAATCCTTATGAGATTCCGCATCTTTTGTTTGCCGGACCAGCCGGGGTAGGAAAGACTACTGCTGCCCTGTGCATTGCAAGAGAATTACTTGGAGAAGAGTGGCAAAGAAATACTCTTGAACTAAATGCGTCTGACGAAAGAGGGATCAAAATGGTTCGTGAAAGAGTGAAAGAATTTGCAGCTGTCATGAAGCTTGCGACTGGCAATAAAGATGATATGTTTTTTAGAATAATTATCCTTGACGAAGCAGATGAAATGACATCTGAAGCTCAAACCGCACTGAGAAGAATCATCGAGGATAGCTCAAAAACAACACGCTTCATAATAATCTGCAATTATCTGTCACAGATTATTGAGCCAATTCAAAGCAGGTGCGTTGTATTTCGGTTTATGAGATTGCCGAGGGAGGATGTCGTAGGCTACTTAAAAACAATCTGTGAAAAAGAAGGGGTAAAATATGAAGAGAAAGCACTCTCGCAGATTTATGGTGCCACTTCTGGAGATTTGCGCCATTCAATCAATATTCTTCAAGCAGCTGCAGGAATGGGCTCTGTTTCAATCGCCAACGTTGTTGCCTCAATAGGAATTTCGGGTAAATTTAAAGTTGGAGAAATTATTAGATCTGCCATTGCTGGAAAGTTCAGTGATGCCAGGATCAAATTGCTCGAATTAACAAGTGTATATGGAATGTCCGAAGGTGATTTTCTTAAGTATGCCAACCAAGAATTGTACGATATGAAGTTAGACCATCTCGATGAATTGGCAGCATTAATGGCAGAGTATGATTACCGACTTGCAGTAGGTGCGCATCCTGAAATTCAATTATCTGCCTTGCTCGCACAACTGGGAAAACTGGGATCGAAGGAGAAATAGAGGACAAAGATATACTCGTTTCACTAGTTCGAAATATGCCTATTGTTTACCTTGTACAACCAGCCAAATTTGTTTTATTTTAAGTGACAGTCAGGAAAATGCTGCGTTACCTATTCCTGTTTTTTTGTCTTAAATTGTAGTTACAATGAAACCAACAAACCAAAACAGCACCATAAAGAATAGGAAGAAAAGAAATACTTCCCGTATGCTTTTACCTTGTTTGGATAATTCCAAAACTTTACTTTCTCTTTCGGTGCTTGAAGTCTTTTGCTATTACCATTACAAAGAACATACTACGCTATAGGCATTACCATTATACATATTGATACCATCATTACTACCTTGATATCACTTGTTACCATTGGCCTAGTACGAGTACGTGTCTTATAGAGTAAGATTATACTCCTATCTTATGTCAGCTGGCAATTTCACGGTCTTGCCAAATCTGCCAATATACAAATCTGTTTATTCTTCATTCGCATGGTTCAAACCCCATCTAGATCTCACTTTATCCTCCAGTCTGTAGAAGATCAGTCTATCAAACACAAAACCGATCGCAAAGATAGTGATCATGGATGCAATTATTTGATCCATGAGCTGGAATTCCCTTCCAACAAGTAGAATATGACCTAAACCTACTGATGCTGCAATCAGTATTTCAGCTCCTATTAATGCATGCCATGCAAATGACCACGCTTGCCTTATACCAACAATTAATGATGGCGTGGCCGCAGGAATCATTACAGACGTGAACAGTGACATACCAGTTGCGCCCATATTTTTAGCGGCGCGAAGATAGATTGCATTTATGTTACGGATTCCGCTATAGGTGGATAGCATAACCGAGAAAATCGAGCTCAAGACTACCACAAACAAGATGCCAAAATCGTTTAATCCAACTAATAGAATTGCAAATGGCACCCATGCAATACTAGGGAATGACTGTAAACCCACGGCAAATGAGCTCATAGTTTTACCAAAGTCTCTGAATCTTACCATTAGCAATCCAGTTCCGACACCCAGAATAATAGAGATTGAGAATCCAGCAACAAGTCTCCACATTGTCATACCTATGCTCATAACCAATGAGCCATTGAAAAGCAAATCTGCGAAAGACTGAGCTACCATTGCTGGTGATGGGAGTGAAACTTTGGGAAATATCCCAAGGATAAACACTATCTGCCATACACCTAAAAATGCAGCAAGAAATAATATTACATGGCCTATGTCTTGAATGTCGATCCTTTTACTTCTTGCTTTTTGCCTTTCTGTTCTCCCTTTAATGGGCGACCATCGATGCAATTTCCTTATCTCCAATTTCGCCATCGTTAGAAATGTGCAATTCTCGGAATTCTTCTATGATCTTTTTGTAATGGGATCCATAGAGACCGTTTATCTGCGACGCGTGTGAGATCGATCCTACATTCTTTCTTCATACCATGTGATAACTGATGAATGTAAGCATCTACAAATTTTGATAAATCTACTATTTCTATAGAATTCATCGCAATATCATTTCCCTTATCATTAAGCATATCTGCAATTTCTCATATCGTGGAGCACAACGCAATATAACTTAGTACAAACATGCAATTGAAACCAGAATTATGCAAAATTAGCATCTATAAGTCATGAGGTAGGCCATTAAGGACAGCTTCAATTACAGATACTCTATGTGAGGCAGATACAGAGCCAGATGACTTGCCGGGTGCTTTGAACTCGTTCTAGAAACGAATTAGCATCAATCGCTAATAATGTCTTGTAAACCATAATGCAAGAAGTTTGCAGTCACATGTTCTTAAATATTATTTCGTTTTCCTTTTGATTTGGCACGAAATGGGCTACCCATATGAAGGTAATAAAATAGATTGTAGTGAAGATACAAGTCTGAACATTATTGAAGTTTTTACACAATGAAATGACAACATAAACTCTGATAACAAAAACTTCTAAAGCTAATTTTGAATTACTAAAAGTGGTGCCCAATTCAGAGTTCCTTTTATAAGGATCAAAGCCAATCAGACTGAATCGGGTAATAAGTTTTCCTTCGTGTATCTTCAAGACTGTTCTTCTCCATCACTAATCCTTGTTGTTTTAATTCCTCAATTGCGTTCTGAACTGTTCTTCG
>Ga0070711_100001372_pt1 | contig 13308 bp, 17 predicted proteins | sample LARL53metaG_FD_65452 | JGI IMG/M metagenome (GOLD analysis project Ga0070711, IMG submission 65452) | Corn, switchgrass and miscanthus rhizosphere microbial communities from Kellogg Biological Station, Michigan, USA - LAR L5-3 metaG | ecosystem: Host-associated > Plants > Roots > Rhizosphere ... | reverse complement strand
ACTTTGAAATTCTGGCTGAATCAGGGCAGTCCAGCGTCTTGTCTCCGAGGTCCGACCAGAGCGGCGCGCACGAGTCGTCCAAGTCGTTCGGGTCCGTCAGGTGATAGCTGTTTCCGATCCTGAGCGTCAGCACGCACGGTACGTCCTGCGGGTTCACGTCCACGTCAATCTGGACGCGACTAACGATTTTATCTCGATCCGTCAATCCGAGCGGGATCATTCCTCGAAGGACAGTGTTGTAACCGACTCGATAATACACAGCCGTCTCGACATCAACGGTCAGGTCGTCATTCGTGATGACGTATTCTTTCGAGAACACACCACCAAACGATTTGATGGCCCAGTCCACGTTGCTCGCGCCGATCAGGTCTTGTTGCTCGTTACACCCGGTTCCTGTCGGTGTGCGGCGATAGTTCGTCAGGAACAACCAACCACTCGGATCAACGTCAGCTGTTTTGAACTGAGTTTGTGCATACAGCGTCCAGTTGTTGTATGGACTTCCTGCGCTCGGCCAGGAGAAGATCAGTTCACCGGTTGAGGGGCGATACTCGGCAACCGGACCTTCGCAATCGCTGCCGTCCATTGCCGTGTCCGATTTGGTGTAGATGACGCCGGAAGCGCGATTCAACCAGTCGGTATGATCCCGGTCGTTGCGTTCCGGGGTGGCAAGGTAAGGGTTATAGTTGTAGATGCCGTCCCTCGACATGTACCAGATGTTGTAACCGTCGCTGACGATGGCGTTCGGGAACGCGAGACATCCGGTCTGATTCTTCGGCTCGTTATAGACGCGCTCGAATGAAAAAACGGAATCAGAGGAAGCGGAAATGCTCATCTTCCAAATACTGCGCCGGGTGAAGATGTAGAGGGAATTCAGCAGGGGGATAGCATTCAGGATTTCATCGCCGTAAGTGAGATCCTGCGCGCCGGCCAGACTGTCAGGGAAAGCAACACCCATCCCCCAACTCAACGGCAGTTCAAAATCGCTCCAAATAATGCGGGCCGTTTGGCGAGTCGGCCCCGAGCCGTCGTCCTGGATGACGTTCATCAGGATTGTGAAACCGCCCCACATGACGACAACGCGCGCGGCAGTCACTTTGCGCTCGCTGAGAAGCTCCGGTATATCCTGAGCGGTGCCGCTCCCGAGAACGTGATACTGCACATGCTCCGCGTTGTTCGTGAAAACAACCGTGTCGTTAATCTCGGCCGATTTCCAGTGATACCCGGCATCAGCCATGCTAGTTCTAAGCTTGGTCCAATCGCCCGTCGTTTCGTTGAGTGTTGCCAGAAAAGTCTTGCCGCCGACAAACAGACTGCGGGTCCCGTCTTGAGCCGTGGATTCAAACCCCATCAGGAGCGGTTCGCGGGTGCCGTCCTGCTTGTGGAAATCGTGATTGCCGTCGCCGCCGAAGAAATGATCGAACCCTGGACGCCTGCACCGCTTTCCGTTCGTAGTGCATTGAAGATTTTCGAGCCAACGGAATGCGCCAATCGGGATGTCAGCGGGCCGACTACGAACATCGAGCAATCCGGTAAGCGGCGCGAGCGAGATAGTTGACCAAAGGTCTTTTTTTGAAGGCATCAGTTATTGCCGAATGCCTGACCCTATGACTGCTGACTGATTACTTCAAGTATTTACGAAGATTTAAAAAACTCAGGCAATTGCCTGACTAGATGAAAGAACACCGCTAATTCCAGTTGAATTCTGGAAACAGTTTTGGGGTTATTGATGCTTGTGAAGTTGAGCGGCATCGGGATTTGTTGTATCTGAGCGGTGGTAATCATTGAACTACAGTTCACGGAAAGAGCCATCAAATCACAGAGTAATTCAATTTGACCGGACTTGGAGTTGGCTATTTCCCATCCTCGTTTTAAGACCCACTCGTGTCCACGCTGTTTTACTAAGTCAACGGCTTGTTTATAGATAGCGTCTGCTTCGGCTTCGGTTTGTTCGGCGTTGATATTCGAGTCCATACTGAAATGCGGTCTGCCAGATTAGGCTTTTGTTGACCGGCGACAAGTCTGCGCCGTGCATCACACGCCGTCACACACATCTGGCTCTAACGGGTCGCGCTCTCCGGTTAAGACTGTGATGCAAATTCATATCAAACCAACTGACCAGCGAGCGGTCCGTTCAGCGAAACCAACTGGGGATGTTGCTCGGGGAAGTTGCGAGACATCAGGCGTGCGGTCGCGTCCATCCACGACTGCCACGTCTGTCCTGGTGCCATCGCTTCGAGGAATGAGCCCGTGAATGCCCCATTGTCATCCCCATCCCCTGCCGTCTCGTCTCGCTGACACGCGGCAAGCAAGACGACGTTGGCTTGAACAGAAGCAGGAGCAAGGCGAAGAACCGGCAGATTTCGGGTGACAAATAGCGGAGCCACACGGATACGCTTCATTGCCCGGTCAAGTCCACCTGAATGGCAGGAATCACAGATCACCGCCACGTTCACACCAACCTTGAATAAGGAGAGCAGTGAACGTAGCTCGGAATCGTCTAATTGCCCGTCGAATAAGCACAGCGTTTCCGTTGTGCCGCTGAGAAGGCCTTGGCCCTGTCCGCCGTGTCCGCTATCAGAGAAAAGGAAAGTGTCACCCGGCGCGAGAGTGTTTGCGGCATCAGTTATTTCTCGGCGCGCACATTCGAGAGTGCATTGCTCGTCAAAAAATCCTTTGGCGTCGTATCCCAATCCTCCGAACACGCCAGCCATATCTTCAGCGTCATGCCAGCATCCCGACAGAAACCCCTGCCAGCCGCCATAGGCCGCACCAGACACCTGATTCATGCCGAAATGAACAGATCGCTTCATTCTCGTGGCGGGCCGATGTGCGCGCCCTCGACAAGCGCGGCGTGGACAGCATCACCTTGATCTTGATTGTGGAAATCGTAGCTCGGCATAGTCCAGACCGATTCTATGAGTTTGACAGCCTTGGCCCGCTGTAGCGCCAGGACCGCCGCAGGAGATGGCGGATTCGGGAATGTGATACGAATGGCGGTGGATCGGACGGCAGGCGGTGTGGCGTGGTGATAGTTAGGGTTCTGAGTGTCAACTCCTGGCGAGTGGCAGCCGGCGAGCAGGAGCGCGAGACAGAAAAGGAATCGTTTCATTTTGGCGGCGGCAGTACTCGAGGATTCGGCGGCGAGCCTTCAAAGCCCGAGGTCATATCCTCGATTATTTCCGACTTCACGCCGGTTGTGACACCCGCCGAACTGGTCACGCGGTGCGTATCAGCAATTGCAGCCGCGTTAATTTTGTTAGTCGAAACCGGAATGAGCGTAGTCGTATCACTGAACCAGCCGAAACGAAATCGGATAGTTGTGCTGCCGTCCGTGCTCACTGGCACATTGGCGTCAAGGCCGGCGCCGCGGGTGTGGTGAACGATTGCGAGATTGCCGCGCTCAAGCTCGTGGACGATGCCGACGCAGCCGGTGACCGAGACGATAGGGAGAATGAGAAGTAGGCGCTTCACTGCTGCAATTCCTGATGGGTAGGTTCGCCGTTCTTTCCGAACGGACCTGTCCCGATTATCCAACCAACAAAATGCCTCTCGTCGCTGGCCAACCTTAACGCCCGACGATGCGCCTTGACGCGAGATTTGTTCGCCTGGATTCCTTGCTTTAACGCGGCCTCGAATCCGTCTCTCAGCAAGATCGTCGCAACATCATTCTTATTCAGTCCGCCCGTTACTGCATCGGCCAAATAATTCTCGTATTCATTGACGGCTAACTGGATCGCAGCGCTGATATACGGGTTCGTGCTGATGCCTGCCAGCGCCGTTCGTAATACGGCCACGTCAGAACTGCCGTTGCTCACGAGCACGCCAATCGCGGCTTGCGCATCCTGGAACGGCTTGATGCTCGCAGGTTCAAGATTCTCGACCAGAACGACCACTGGTCCGAGCGTCATGTTGATGTTCTTCGCGGCTTTTACCGCGTCGAATGAGTTTGTGCTACTACCGCCGAGAGAGCCGCACCCAGTAAGCGCCATCGGCCCAACGCTAACGGCGAACGGGATTAGGCTGGCTAAGAGGATGACGAGATAAGGAAGTTTTTTCTTCATAGATGATAAAGGAAAAGCCGGGGCACGTTGACCCCGGCGTTTGGTTAGAATTTCATAACATTCGTTCTTTTGACAACTGAACTAATCAACCCAAGTTTTACGCTTTAAGCCAAGGTTTGTAAAGGGCTTTCTGGCGCTCCAAATACCGCTCGCGCCTTAAACGCCGGTCCCTCTGCCGCTCCGTCTCAACCTTGTCCCCTTGCGTGTTGAACTCAAAGGTCATTGGCTCACGCTCTTGCCTGCCCCACGGCAGACCGTTCTTGGCGAAATACTCGCGTGCGCCTTTGATGATCTCATATCGTTCAGCGGGGGTTAATCGGCGGGGATGCTCAATGGGCCGTTTCTTGGGCATCGCGGGGATGGGGCACGAGATAGTCTTTGATGTTGTCTGGGACTGTGTTTGCGAACGTCAAATGCTCTGCGATGATCGTTTTACCTTCCTCGCACATATCGCCGTCGCCAGCTTTAAGATAGGTGTCGCAATCCTTGCACGTAATAACGTGGTTGAAGATTTCCGACCACGCATTGCAGAACCGAATCTTGAATTCGTTTGAGAGTTTCATTTTACAATCGCATTAGTGCGGCTATGACTCATCCTCACCAGCCAATCCTCGACAACCCGCTTTTTCGTCTCAGCCTGATAATGGTCCCTAAGCGCCCGCGACTCGGCCCGCCGTTCGTGCGCTGGCCAGTGATCGAAATGATCTGGCGGGCGTTGGGGAGCAGGAGCGCGGGCGGGAGTGGGTGGGGTGTGGGAGCAACCGGAGATGACTAAAAAGGTGAGCGCGGCAAGGCTCTTACTTGCAGTCCAAACACCGCCATATTCGATACGACAGGAATTACCCTGACACTTCTCAGGCATGGCTTGCCTAGGTATGGACGCGCTCATAATGGGCTAAGGAAAATCAATCGGCTGAGTTTCATAGGGCACGAAAAGCGGGTGTTCTGGAAATCCTAAATCGGTTTTGAGGAGGCATTTCAGTTTAATACGAAGGCTGGCCAATCCAGCCGATACATTCAGGTTTTGTTTCATAAAACCTCCGTTATTGCCCCACGCAGCAATAATAATTCCGGCTTCGGATGCGCATTTTGAAATGTGATAAAAATTGTCGTCGCCAACAGGATCAATAGCCTTCCGCATATCCTTTGGGTGTCTAGCTCGACAAGCGAACAGATTACACATGCACAGAGCGCCATAGCCCCAACGCTTCGCAAAGCCGACGCACTTGCGAATTGTTGGGTCGTCGTTTGTTGAATCGGCTGTCGAAGGATTAAGGCCGATGAACATGGCGTACTTCGCAGAGTTATTGCCCTCGCGTTCTTCTAACTCCAAAACATCATCCATCCAGTCTCGCCAAAGCACGTAGCGATAAACGCGGTCATCGCTGAGAATGGTTTTGCGCTCGATCATAAATTCACTCCCGGCGCAGAGTTATTATTTGCCTAGCCTATCTAAGATTTGTTTCACGATACGTTGTTCCATTTTGTCCAAATGGTTGTGAACGATAATCGCTTGAAGCGTCATCAGTGCTATCAATAGCAGCACGCCCAAGAAAACCAGTGTTTCCATAGTCTCTTTCCTGTCCCCTGATTCCCCATACCAGAAATTCCGGTAGTGTCCTAATTTGACGGCAAATTCCGTGCCGTCAAATTAGGACACTACCCGGCGCTGTCGTCTTACTTTCATCCCGGCATTCTGCCAAAAAATCAGGGACTACAGATAAGAGACACAACAGTTTTTTCCGCCTATCAGTCTTGATTCAAGACAGATAAAACTTAACCGTTCGTTGTTTGTCTTGATGGCCGAATCTTAATGCCCATTTCCTTGCATTGTCGTCTTAGGTGGGCGAAGCCATCAACAGAATGCACCTTCAAGAGAAGCCTGTCTTTATAGACCCTCTCTGCTATCTGGCGGATCGTAAAAGTTCGCCACCGAATCCCGCTACGCTGCCCTTTGATTTTAAGCAACTCCAACCGCACCGGATCGGCGGGCGTAAAGTTGCCAAGCTTGTCTTTGAAAAAGGCTGCGGCCTCTGCCAGTTCAATAATGGTTTCTTTGTCGCAGTCCAACACGGCTTTGATAAAGACATCGCACACGAGCGCCTTCCACGCCTTGAAGTTTTCAGACGGTTCTCTACCCCCAAAGCGATTCATTCTGACCTCCGCATTTGAGTCGTGAAACCTGCTAAGCAAAAACTCAAGGACCGACAATTTTTTGCCGTACTCGGCGACTTGCTTGGCGGTGCTGTCATCGCCCCCCAACGAGAGGGAGACAATCTGCTTGGGTAGCGTGGTGCGTGACTTTTTTTGGCTATGCCGAATTCCATAAAAGAAGCCCGAAACGGGCGGGAGAGTAAATTCAAATTAGGACACTACCGAAATTCCATTAGCAGTCAGTGACGATAGCTGAATGGAGTTGCTTCTAGTAGGGGAAATCAACGGACTTTGGTTGTCAGCTATCGTCACGAAGCTATAAAACCACAGCTCGGAACGGATGGAAAGAACAATCTTTGAAAATCTGCTTGCGTGTCCCTGAGTATGCGCTATCCTTTGCTTGTTCGGTCCGGTCTGAAAAGCCGGTGGAAGATTGAACGCAGCTTTTAGTCAGTCCTCTCGGGGTGTTGGCATGGCATTGTTGACACCGCTCAATCTTCCATGAGTTCTTTTCAGCCGAGAGGACTCTTGTCCTTGTTCTTTGAGAGCGGGGTAGTAAAGTTGCGGGAAAGCTGCCGCAACCCGGATTAAGACGCCGACACTAAAATTGCAATTGCTGGCTCATTACCAGCATGGCTTGAGTAAGTGCCCCGCTCTCAGAGAACAATCCGAACCGTGAAACGGCTTCATGCCATACGGTTTGCCGGAACATGGTTGGCTCGCCTTCGGGCGATGCTGGCGTTAGCGCGGGCGATACGAGCCGAAAGCGAGCACTCGTTACCCCCTGCGAACAAGACGAAAAACGATTGTCCTTTGAACTGCGGGCCTTGTGGTGGAATAGCAGACACACGACATAGTAGGCATACTGCGATTTACGTTGCAGGCCGAAACGCCGCGCATGACCGGGATGTAAAACGGTCCATGTATGCAGGTGCAAATCCTGTCAAAGCCCGCCATTCAGAGGACAGCGGTTTTTCTTATTTATGAATGGACACAAAATCTTGAAAGACTCCCTATTGGCCTTCTGGTCTAAGTTTGGAGGTAGAAAAAATAATGGTGTTGGATTCAACCCTGAGTCAAAACTGAAGTCGCTTATCGAAATGGCCGCGCTTGTGATTGCCTACAAAAAGCAGCAGCCGCTTGACGCCCGACGGGATCAATTCGATGAGGCAAAATCAGGACTCCACCCGTTTAGAAGATTTGGGGTTTGTTTTGTGTGTGGATTGTGGGCCACATGCCGCCATCACATAGTTCAACTTCAACACGGCGGGATAAACTCAAAGAAAAATGTTGTCTCACTTTGCGATAAGTGTCATGCCGAAATCCATCCGTGGCTCCGCTAATTACGGCACCGTCTCAACCGCTTTCAACTTAGACCGCCGCACACATTTCCTTCTACCCCTGCCGTCTTTCAAAACGAGCCAGTGCTTTGTCCATCGCAGCACCTTGCGAATATCAACCTTCTCGTCATACACGAACGTCTGGCGAGTGCCGTCCGTCATAACCAAGGTTATGGTCACGGCTTGGCCGGGTCGGGCGGCGGCAGTGGCGTTGTCGGCTGCTTTTTCCAAAGCGCGGTATCTGCGCCAGTGTTACCCGTCGCGCTGCCGTTGGCTCGACCCTTCACATAGTCAGAGAACGCACCACTAAGGAAGCTGTTCAGTGCGTTGGCTCCCTGACCAATAGCGATCACGATAATCACTATCCAAACGATTCCTGGCGGCCACGTCCGGTCAGTGACCCACTGTGCAAGCGCCTGACCGAAACTCAAACAGACCGCGGAAATCACAGTTGCAGAGCCTTTGCTGATTACGATGCCGGTATCAAGTTTCATTTGGGTGGGTCTTTAGATTTATCTGTTTCAGATTTTGCGCCAGCAGCGAACGCGGCTTCCCCGGTTGCCTTCACCAGCGCGTCCTTCATAGAATTCGTCGCCTTCTCGATTTTCTGGATGTTCTCGTAATTGACGCGCTGCCGAAACTCCATGCGCTTCATCCACACGGCGATGAGAGCCAGCACGACGACCTGAATCGCGCCAATCAGTGCGACACCAAGGGCTATTTTTACTTGGTCGCTCATGGCTTCGGTTTCACACCAATAATGGCTTCCACAACCGAAAGCCGTTTATCTCGCGCTTCCTCCATAGTGACGCGAATCTCCTGTTGAGCTTCCATGCGGGTGATTTTCTCGTTCACCTTGACCACGGTATTGCCAATCCAACCGAGCGCGGCAAGGGCCACAATCATCAGCCATGTGTTAAAATTGATCTGGCTAACTCGGCTTACGGTTTCTCTGCTCATTGGTTCTGATTCTTTCATTGACCGTGTTTCACCACCTTACCAATGGATGTCCAGTCAATCCGAGCAGGAAGTTCACAATAACAATCAGCCCAATCAGGATGAAAAGGCCATTCCAGATCGTCATGGCAATCGGCGGGGCTTGAAGTTGGCCGATGAACCACTTTCCAACCCACCAAACGAGCGCCACACAGATCCCGATGAGCAGGACGTAAATGAGGGATTGGACAAGCCCACTGTCGCCGCCCGTCCGCACCGAAATATCCCCAAGCATCATTGGAACATTCAACAGGAATCCCATTGAAAGCCCGACCGAATATTCTTTCACGTGTGTTAAGTTCATAATTTTTCTTTTCAATACCGATTTGTTGACACTAACCAAAGTATTAAAACGCCGCCGAGAATGCCAATGAATATGGCGAGCCAGCAAAGCAGGTTTGAGAGTCGGTTGCTCATCGTGGCGGGGCGTTCGTTCCCCATGGCGGATCAGTTATTGGATCCCACGGGACAACCACTGGGTCAGGCTCGGATGGCGCAAAGAACGGCCCAATACGCTCCTTGTGCCCGCGCATCCGAAATAGTTCGAGCGGCAACGTGCCCGCAACCTCCATGATGTTAGTCGGCCCACCGGACGGCATTTCGAGGTTGTAAAGCCATTGGTAAATTTCCCACGTCGCGCCGTTTGTTGAGTGCATCACGTCCCAAAATCGGTAATCCTGCCAGTTCGGAGGATAGACGAAATACGTCACACGCGCTGGTTGCGGCGGCGGCTGTATGATCGCCTTGAAACGTGGCGGCGGCGCAGTCTTGCAGCCGACCATTAGCGCGAGCACCACACCCAAATACTTTGTCAGGAAACCGTTGAAGATCGCGTGGCGCGTAATTGCTGCTACTCTCTGCCCATACTCCAAATGGCTGGCCCCAATCTTTCTCGCAATCTTGTTCACGCAGTCCTGTATGGCGTTTACACAGCACCCCCTTTTCTCCGCGATTTCTCGGCGAGACATTCCGAGAGCTATCGAGGATGCGACTCGCTTTTGAAGGCAGGTCAGTTGCCCGCCGACAGACATTGAAAGTTCCCGCTTGTCGTTACGCTGGACATCGGCCTTCTTCGCATTCTTACACTGGTAGCAGCGCAGCGACTTAATGTCTTTGCGCTCGCCGCATTCACAATATTTGTGCCGCTCCTTTTTGATCGCTTCTTTGACCTGCGACATTAACAAGGCATCCGGGTCGCTATCGCTGCGCTTTCTGGCAGCGACCATTCGAGCCAAGCAAAGGTTGTTAGCCAAGTCAAAATCGGTTCGCGTGTTCACCTTGAACTCGACCGGCAATCCGAGAATATTTTTTGCGTGTCGGAATTTCATCTTATATTCACCGTCCCGGCGTTAAACGTTCCGACTGTCATTGAGGAAAAATTAGTTACCAGTGTGAGCACCGCAATACCACCACTCGGCAGGCTCGCCGTATAACTGCTTGACGAGAAACCTACGTAAGCATGGTTTACTACGTCCCGAATCTGCGCGGGCTTATCCTTCAAGCCAACGTCATCCCAATTGACCGTGATGTTTGTGGATACGGCTGTCCCGTTCACCAGTGCTACCGCCATGCCGTTTGTAATCGGCTTCGCATACCCATCCATGTTTCCGCCCGTTCCTATGATTCGGCTTATGCGCGTGCCCGGTCTATAAACTTTATCTTGATGAATCGCCGCCAGTTCAGTGTTCAATGCAAGCGCAAGAGTCCCGGCGCTCATGTTGGTCATGCTGTTACTCCACATCAGCGGACCTCCCTGGACGATCCATAAACCATACTGAGTTATGTCCTGAGTAGCTGTTAATTGCGGGTTCAAAACTGCTATTTGCAAATCATCCGCGTCATTCCAGTAGCCGTTAGTTGTGATGCCGACGTAGGTGTTGTAGGCGTCTGCCCTCGAGAGCACGTTGGCAAAAGTCGCATCCGTATCCAGCGACACCCGGGCACTATTCGCTACTCCCGGAGTCCATGCCCCCGGAACGGAACTGACAATTGTAACAATCTCCAATCGCATCGGTCGAGATGCTTGAAGGACGGCACCCGCCATTACCGCCGCCTGCTCCTGCGCCGTGTAAGTGTGGCCGTTTACCGTGACACCATTGCAGAAGTCGAAGTTGATGTAGTCTATTCCCCATGCTGCAAACTGATTTACGGAGTTGGTCCAGTAACCCGCAATCCCTTCATCGTATTCAGTGTCGGAGCCAATCTTCTCGCCTTGGCAAGCGATGCCCGCTTTCAATCCCAAGCTGTGAATGTAGGTGACCAATGGCCCAATGCCGTCCGGGAACTTCGTCGCGTCCGGGTTAGGAGCGCCTAATGAGTTAGTTGTTTTGTCGCTCCAGTGCGCCCCAATGTTGATATAGAAGTCCGCTCCTACTGAAGCCCAAGTGTCCTGAACGCCGTTCGTGTGAACGAAACGCGATCCATTCGTAATCAACGTCGCGTTGTTCACGCTGAACCAATAGTAGTATGGATTCCAGCCGACAGCGGGGGAGTTGAACCCATTCGTCAGCGCCAGAACCGAGTTTCCAATCAGAAACACCAGAACGCAAACGCTAATTCGTAAAATCGTCATAGAACAGCGTTTGCAGGTTGGTGACATCCGCAGTCGAGAGCGAGCGCGTCCAGTAGCCAATTTCGTCAATGCCGCCGTTGTTGCTGCTTCCATCAATACCGCTTCCACCACCTGAGAAACCATTGATCGTGAAATTCTCGGAGTCGGTTCGCGGTGTATCGGTGTAGCTGACTATCGCTGCGCCCGTTCGAGGCTCATTATTTACCTGAATCCAGATTTGCTGCAACGCGGCGTCCCACCCTACCACAGTATGGTTATAGACTCCCGTTGTGAAGCTGGCAGCGGACACCGCCACAATATTCCCACTGTCGTCTGCCTTACGCATTCCAAACTCAAACACGCCTCCACCCGGACCAAAGATGAACCAGTTGTGCCCCGTTCCAAATTCCGAAGCTAAAACTTCGCCATCAATCGCGCTGGCGGTTCTGCCCCATATTGATAACGTCCATGAGCCAGTGCGGAGAAAATCAGTGCTCGCACTATCACCGTATGTGGAAGTCGAAACTTGTCTCCCGAGAAGGTGTTTGGCGGTAAGTGGGGTTTGCAGTAAGTTACCGTGTTTGGTCAACGTGTGTCCGTTTCCAGTTGCATCCGCCCAATCTGCATTATCGGAATCCTCGCAGCGCCAGTAAGCAATCAGGTTAGCCAACAATCCATTCCCACTGGCAGCCGCATTCGTGATGCCGAGTTGTGCGTTGGACAGCCGCGCGTTGCCGAGTTGGACCTGCGCACGAATCAGCCGAGGAACGAATATCATCGGCACGAATAACGCACCGCGCTTTATGAATTGTCGGCGTTTCATTACCACAACTTCCGCGTAAAGGTGTTCGCCACGAACGCCACAGAAGCCCCTGTTCCACTACTCTCATCCGCAAAATAATAAACCTCGTTTGGCCCTACCAAAGCTGACAGCGTGTCGGCCACGGTCAAAGAAGCCAATGGTCCAGACGAGATTGTAAGTTTATTCGTCACGTTCCCTTCTACGTAAAGCGTGACAATCGCTGTGCCTGCCGCTGCCCCATTGAGCGTAAAGCTGGCGGTAACGAAAGCCCGCTGTGATCCGTTGCTGTAGCGCGTTCCTAAAACGATTGCGTTGGTGATTGAGAATATTGGCGCGGCATTGGTCGCCATATTATTCACGCCGCCAAAGAAATTCGTATTCCCTCCAATCGTCTGAATAGCCGGATTGCCGCCAGTGCTGTAAAAAGTGGCGTTGGTGCCGATGCCGTTGGTTGTGGAGACAAACGGACCAACGACACCTGTTAAGTGTGACGCATCTCCCCAAAATGCCCCGGCGATAACATCAGCTTTAGACGCGCCGCTACCCACGTACAAAGCGCCGCCAAAATTGGTAAGACCGACCGTAGAGAATCCGGGGCTGGTGATGCGCGTATCAGTGACGTTGGTGCCGCTGACAATCGTTGGCCCAGTCAAAATATTGTTAGTGCCGGTGCCTGAATTGGTAGAAATACCAGTGCCGCCACTGCCTGCTGTGGCGGTCAAGTTAGTGCCTCCAATCAGAGACAATCCGCTACCAACCCATACGTTACTCAAGCCGTTACCTGCGGTGATGCCTAGAAGTGTAGATGGGGCCAAAGCAGGAAATGTAACATTTGTTAGATAGTTCTGCTCTGAGTTCAGAACTCCCACATTTCCCAACCCAATGCTGACGATTGGCCCGTTCGTAATCGCCGTGATTCCGTTGGTGCCTGCCGCGACAGAGACGCCGCCGCCAGTTCCAGTCTGAGGGCCATTTGTCCAAGCCGTGCCGCTCCAAATCAGGATTTGTCCTGGCGTTGGGGCCGTTCCGGTAACGGTTACGTCAGTGTGGTTTGTCAGCGGTCCAGCGCGAGCCTTTGGAACCGTGCCGCTTGAAAGAGATGATGCGTTTAGGGATGATAAATTTACTCCCGAACCACTAAACCCGCCAGAATCAGCGTTCACTGTGCCACTGGTGAGAGTCAAATGAACACCGCCTCCATATATCTGAAATTGGCTATTGTTGGTGCCTTCAATGTAATCCACATAGTTAGTATGCCCCGAGACGATGTTGGCACTTAAACTACTCAAAGTGGCGTCGGCACCGTTCGTCAGAACCTTCGCCAATATTGCATTGCTCGCCGTGTTCATTTCGGAGCGCGTACTGTTTTGAAGGTTGTTCAAGTTCGGAGCGGCGAGCACGTCG
>Ga0070711_100001367_pt1 | contig 13327 bp, 11 predicted proteins | sample LARL53metaG_FD_65452 | JGI IMG/M metagenome (GOLD analysis project Ga0070711, IMG submission 65452) | Corn, switchgrass and miscanthus rhizosphere microbial communities from Kellogg Biological Station, Michigan, USA - LAR L5-3 metaG | ecosystem: Host-associated > Plants > Roots > Rhizosphere ... | reverse complement strand
CTTTCGTGCATCGGTGACAACCGCAACGAGCTGGCGGGCCAGCTCCTCAGCCTCATCGACTGACATGTTGATCAAAGCGTCACGGCTGTACTTCCCGAAGGGCCGCAGGGATACGCACGCGGCCAACTCGTCTCCCTCACTGTCTAGATGCGGCGGCATCGAGAACACATAAGGAGTTCGGTCGTCTTCGATGCGGAAAGTGCTCACCAACATGGAGTGGAAACTACAACGCTCCCGACGAAGTGACGCTGATAACCCCTCTCGGGCACCGTGCTTCGTGCTATCGCCGGCTTCCGTGGCCGTCATGGATTGTGTTGTGTTGGGCCAGTTGGTTCAGACGACGGACGGGAAGTGGGTCACCCGCCCACCGACAGATGCCAGAACGGATACCGGCTTGACGTCCGGCGTTAGGCCGTCCGACTGCTTTGGTATTCCAGGAGCGCCCTCCGAGTTTGCATACGTGCGCGCGAGCCACCACTGCGGCCTCCGCCATCTGGCGGGACCACGTTTAGTGCCGGTTTTCGCGTCTCAGCGCGTCTCAGTGACTGTGAGTGTGGACGTTTAGCTTGTCGACGCGCAGGATCATGCGATCGGACAATTCAAGGAACGGGTTCTCATCTCCTGCAGCCACAGGCGAGTAGCCCATCCTTCGCACCTCTGTCGCGTACTCGCGCACGTCGCTCGCGAATTGCGCCAACTCATCCATGAAGTGGCTGGACATGATGGCCGCACCTCTTTTTGGTCGGCACCCGGGTGCGTCCAGTTGCAAGCGGTCGACTCGATTGCCTTCTCGTAGCTGGCAGCGCGAGGCGCGGACCCATACCGCAGCCGCTGCCTTAACCGATCCTTCAACGGTACTCGGCCCATGAATGGAGCAAGCTACTTGTGAAGGCATAGGCTTGGAGCCCTGTTGGCCGATCTCGTACCGACCACTCGCGGGAAGTGGATCACCCACCCGCCGACCCGCTGCCCGAAGACACGCTCGGCCCAGGCGAAGTCCTCGTCGGCCACCAAGCGTGTCCCGGGCATGGCGGTGGGCACACGTACAGGACCTGCCGCATCTAGGCGAAACTGTTTACACGCCAGTGTTTTCCGATCAATGACGGTTGCCGCGCCGGCACAACGAGGTTGTCTATTGGTCGGCACCAATGCCAATCTCTAGAGCCCGGATCCGGCCAGGGTGAAGGACGTGCCGACCGCGTTCGGCACGAATGCGGTGGGCAGCGCCGCGGCAAGCCGATGCTGAGCCTTCCAGCCCGTGCAGTGCGCGGGCACCAGCACATCGGGTGCCATGTCGACGACCGCAGCCACGGTGGGCTCGATGACGGGCTCGAAGGCCGGTCCGGTGAGGTGGAAACCACCGAGCAGGGCATGCAGCCGGTCCACACCGGTCAGCCGCATCGCGTGCCGGGCGATGTTCACCGCACCGGCGTGGCCGCACCCGGTGAGCACCACGAGTCCGCGCCCGCGGACGTGGACCACCAGCGCCTGCTCGTCGAGGATCAGCGGGTCGGGCTCCCACCGCCCGTCGCGCCATGCCTCGTGGTAGGGCAGGCCGCGCTCGAACTCCGTGGTGCGGTCGACCTCCCCGGTGATGAGTATCGAGCCGTCCAGCAGCAGCGAGGGCTGCCGCCGCTCGATCACCTCGAGGCCCTCGGCCTCCAGTGCGGAACGGCTGAGCGTCGGCAGCTCCCACGGCGCTTGGTCGGGCAGGGCGAGGCGGCGCCGGCTCCAGACCAGCGGATGCACGGTGAGCGGTAGCCCGCTGCGGCCCCGCAACCGAGCCAGGCCAGGGAAGCCGCCATCATGATCTGCGTGGCCGTGGCTGAGCACCACGACCTCGATCGCGGCCACCTCGAGGCCGAGTCGCTCGAAGTTGCTCGCCATCCCGTCCGGTGACACCCCGGTGTCGAACAGCACGGTGTGCGCGGTCGCGCCGCGGCGGGTGGTGACCAGCGCGGAGAAGCCGTGCTCGGCGATCAGCCCGGGATAGGTTCGGCCCTCTTCGAACTGCGGTGCCGGGACACCGGCGACCGCGGGGAACGGCGCGCGGCGGGCCGGGCCGATGTCGCCCATCAGGGCGTCGTAGCTGTTGTCCACGAGCGTCGTGATGACGACCTCATCGACCGCTTCCAGAGCGATGGGGTCCACCGCCGTTCCTTCCGCCGGGCGCGGGAGGATCGCCGCGACCTTAGTGGGCGAGCCGCCACCATCACACATAAACCCATGCTGCACCCCCGCGGCCTGGGGGCCAACGCCCCCGAGGCCGGCACTGGGCATTAATTCGTGATGCCGGAGGCGATTCGCTGCAGATCCGTGGGGAATACTCACCGCCTCGACCGAGCGAGGTCACGTCGCCTTAGGCACCTCGGATGACTTCACGGGGAGGAATAGCGCACGTTCGGGATATGCCCATTCCGGCAGCAAATCGCGCGAAACTGTCTACACACCAATGCTTTCCGAACATTGCAGGATGCGGAACCTCGACAAGAGGTGAGTGCCGTGCAGCTGCGCGGCGAAGCATCCGGCGGACGCCGCAGCAGCAGGTTCAGTCCTCGCTTCGGCTGGCGTGCGTCAGCGGCAACTGCAGACAGCGCCCGACCGTGCGACCGGCGCGGAACCTACGAATGATGACACGGCGGATGGTGTGTGCCGGTGGTCATCATCAGGTAGACCTGGGGTGTGCTCGAGCTGCGCCCCAACTGCGAATGTTGCGACGTTGACCTTCCGCCCGCGTCGACGGAGGCGATGATCTGCACTTACGAGTGCACCTTCTGCCATCGCTGCGTCGACGGCCACTTAATGGGTATGTGTCCCAACTGCGGCGGCAACTTGTGCCCCCGGCCGATCCGACCCGCTGTCCTGCTTGACCGCAACCCGCCGTCACAGCACCGCATCCACGCCGCGACCCCATGTCCGCTGCGGTGAGCCAACGGCCGCCGCCGCACGCCCGTAGGGTCCTAACTATTCGGGTTGGCCAAAGGAGGCACCGATGAGCGGGCAGCAGCAGGCGCGAAAGCAGCAAACCCATTCCGCCGAGGTCCGACAGGTATACGAACGCGTGCTGGCCGGAGCGTCGGTGCGCAGCCGCTATATCGAGGTGGCCGGCGATCGGGTCCATCTCTTGGAGAAGAGCACCGGGTCGCCGGTAGTGCTCCTCCACGGCAATGAGAACTCAGCGAGGTTCTTGCTTGCCATCGCTGAACGAACTCGAGGGGGTCCGCGCGATGGCGATCGACCTGCCCGGGGTAGGGCTGAGCGACCCGATCGACCTCCCACGAAAACGCTACCGCGAGACCGCGGTCGCATGGCTGGACAGCCTGCTCGACGCCCTCGAGTTGGACGCCGCCGCGCTGCTTGGGCACTCAGGGGGCGGGCGGTGGCGCTGTGGTACGCAATCCGCTCACCCGGGCCGGGGTCATGCGGCTCGTGCTGATCGGTGCCCGGATTGCCCAAGACCCGCTGCCCGTTGCCGATCCGACTGATCGCCATCCCCGGGATGGGCGAGCTGCTGTCGCGGTTGGTGCCACCCAGCCCGAAATCGGTGCTGCGGTTCGCGAGGTTCGTGGGCGAGAAGGCGACCCTTGCCGCTCACCCGGACTTGGTCGACTTGATGGTGGCCACGGGCCGGGACCCGATCGCCGCCGCAAGCGCCAGGGCAGAGATACGCGTGTTGGTCGCGCCGTTCGCCTTGCTGTCGCCTTCTGGGTTCCGGCGTCATTCCAGCGTGCAACCCGACGGGCTGCGCCAGCTGGCAATGCCCACGCTGGTGGTATGGGGTGAACAAGACCCGCTCGGCAGCGTTTCGGTCGTCCAGGCAGTGACCAAGCTCATCCCGCACGCGCGACTGAAGGCGCTGCCCACCGGCCACGCGCCATGGCTCGGGCAGCCTGCGCAGACTGCCGCGACGGTCGCGGACTTCGTGCGGTGACCGGGTGAAGTCACACGATTCGAGCTTCTCCGGCGGCTTCTTGGACTCGGCAGGCATGGATCGCCGAACTGGCAGCCCGTCCGGCCGCAGACGATTGAGCATCACTTCCGAGGGAGTGTCTGAACAACCAGCGGGCTGATCGCCAACGGGTGCGACGTGGTGACGGTGCAGCGGGCGAACGCGACGACGACGCTGGCCACCTACACGCACTTGTGGCCGACCGCCGAGGAGCGCATCAGCAAAGCATCTGAGGCGCTGATGAAATCCTCAAGCGGAATTCTTGTGAACTCTGTGCGGACTGAGGCGACCTGAAAACGCTCTGACCTGCGCAAACGGCGCGAATGGGACGGTTACTGCAGAACGGTACGCACTCGCCGCAGATCCAAGATGCCGGGCGCGCCCACGTCGGTGGATTGGCGAGCCTGCTTCTCGCGGATGTCCGACATATCCACCTTTCCAGGGGTGAAGCCCGTCGCGTCGAAGCGGCGGCCCCGCCGGGATTCTGCCTCAACGGCGTTGACCGGCGGGTTGTCGTACGCACGGCCGCCCGGGTGCGACACATGGTAGGTACAGCCGCCCCGTGACACTCCCGTCACGGTGTCGACCAGCTCGAAGCGCAGCGGCCCGTCGACGGTGATGGTCGGGTGCAGCGCGCTGGGCGGCTGCCATGCGCGGAACCGCACTCCGCCGACCTGGACGTCGGGATTGTCGGTGGCCAGCAGCGGGATCGGGTAGCCGTTCGCGGTGACGACGTAGCGGTGCCGGTCCGCGCCGATCAGCCGGACCTGGATGCGTTCCACCGACGAGTCGACGTAGCGGGCGGTACCGCCCAAGCTGGATTCCTCGCCGAGCACGTTCCACGGTTCGATGGCGCCACGCAGCTCGATCTCCACGCCGTCGAAAACCGCGGTGCCGATGCGCGGGAACCGGAACTCGGTGAACGGGTCAAGCCAGCTGGTGTCGAAGTTGATGTCGTGCGCGCGCAGATCGGCAGCGACATCGGCGATGTCGTGAATCAGGAAGTGCGGCAACAAGTATCGGCCGTGCAGGTTGGCGCCGTGGCGAATGAGCGGGGCGCGTAGCGGCTCATCCCAGAACCAGGCCACCAGCGATCGCACCAACAGCGACTGCACCATCGCCATTTGGTAATGCGGAGGCATCTCGAAGCCGCGCAGCTCCAGCAGCCCCAGCCGACCGCGCGCGCTATCGGGGCTGTAGAGCTTGTCGATGCAGAACTCGGCGCGATGGGTGTTGCCGGTGATGTCGGTCAGCAGATGGCGCAGTGCGCGGTCGGTCACCCACGGCTTCGCGGTGCCTGCGCCCTGGGTGAGTCGCGCGATCTCGGCGAAGGCGATCTCCAGCTCGTAGAGCGCCTCGGCGCGGCCCTCGTCCACGCGCGGCGCCTGCGAGGTGGTGCCGACGAACCGGCCGGCGAACAGATACGACAGCGACGGGTGGCGCTGCCAATAGGTCAACAGCGACACCAAGAGGTCGGGGCGCCGCAGCAGCGGCGAACCGGCGGGCGTGATGCCGCCCAGCGTGATGTGGTTGCCGCCGCCGGTGCCGCCGTGCGTTCCGTCGACGTCGAACGACTCGGTGGACAGCCGGGCCAGGCGCGCCTGCTCGTAGAGGGTTTCCAGTTGTTGGCGCTGCTCGGCGAAGCTGGCCGTCGGCGCCACGTTTACCTCGATGACGCCCGGGTCGGGGGTGATGGTCATCGAGCCGATCCGCGGATCGGGCGGCGGTCCGTAGCCTTCGATCACCACGGGTGAGTCGACCTCGGCGGCGGCCGCTTCGACGCGGGTGATCAGGTCGACGAAATGTTCCAATTCCTCGGTCGGCGGCAGGTAGATGTAAAGCAGCCCGTCGCGGACCTCGGCGACGATGGCGGTGGTGGGCGCGGCATCGGCGTCCTCGACCTCGGCGGCGTCTGCCTCGGTTTCGACGGCCAGGGTGCCCCGACCGGTCAGCGGGTCTCGGTCGTAGGTCGGCCGCGGCGGCTCCCAACTGATCGAATTCAGCGGCAGCCGCAGTCCGGCCGGCGAATCGCCCTCGAGCAGCACGATGCGCCCGCGGCGCAGTTTCCAGTCCGCGCTGGCCCAGCCCGAGTCCTCCTCGCGGCGGTGCAGCGGCAGCACATACGCCGCCGGCTCCGTGACGGGCTCGTCGAGGCGGGACAGAAGCGCGGCGCGGGCGTCGGACGCGTCGCCCGCCAAATCGTCTGCGGCAGCAACCGGTTCGCCTTCGGGTTGCCGCACCGCACTGGCCAGTCGGCCCAGCGCGTCCTCATAGGCCGGCCGCACCTGGGCCGCGGGCAGCCCGAGACCGTCTGCAATCGCACCCAGCACCTGCTGCCCGGCGTCCGGCGCGAGGGCGGGCGGCTCGGCTGCAGACTCCCACGGGTCGGCCAGCAGCGCCTCATCGGTCCACAGCGGTTGGCCGTCGGTGCGCCAGAACAGCCGAATCTGCCAGCGCGGCAAAGGTTCTCCAGGATACCACTTGCCCTGGCTGCGTTGCACCAGTCCTTGCGGCGCCCACACCTTCTTCAGCCGGGCTGCCAGCGCCGAGGCCCGCTCGCGTTTGTGCGGGCCGTCGGCGTCGGTGGTCCACTCGGAGTCCACCTGGTTGTCAATCGAGACGAATGTCGGTTCACCGCCGACAGTGAGCCGCACGTCACCGGCGGCGAGCCGTTCGTCGACGCGGGCGCCCAGCGCGCAGATCGCGCCCCATGCGGCCTCGGTGTAGGGCAACGTGACTCGGGGATCCTCGTGCACGCGGGTGACCACGTTGGAGAAGTCCAATGTGGTCTCACACGGTTCGGTCGCGCCGGTAATCGGCGCCGCCGACTCGGGATGCGGCGTCGCCGACAGCGGGATGTGACCCTCGCCGGCGAACAACCCCGACGTCGGGTCGAGCCCGATCCAGCCGGCCCCGGGGATGTAGACCTCGGCCCAGGCGTGCAGGTCGGTGAAGTCGGCGGCGGGGCCCGATGGCCCGTCGAGCGCCTCCACATCGGATGTCAACTGCACCAGATAGCCGGACACGAATCGGGCGGCCAGCCCCAGCTGCCGCAGGACCGACACCAGCAGCCACGCCGAGTCGCGACACGAGCCGATCCCGGTGCGCAGCGTGAAATCCGGTGTCTGCACACCCGGTTCCATCCGCAGGCTGTAGCCGACGTCGGCGTTAACCGCGCGGTTGAGCGCGACCAGGAAGTCGATGGTGCGGGTGCCGGGCGCGACGGAAAAATTCTTCACCCACGCCTGCACGAGGTCACCAGGCCCTGAGCCTTCGCCGTTCTCGTCGACCGGCCGCAGATAGGGCTTGAGGTCCTCGGCCAGCGCCTTTGGGTATTCGAAGCCAGCCGGACCAGACCAGTGTTCGGCCCAGTCCTCGATGAAGAAGTCGAACGGATTGATGACCTTCATGTCGGCGATGAGCCCCACCGTGATCGTCAGGCTGCGGGCACGATTCGGGAACACCAGCCGCGCCAGGAAGTTGCCGAACGCGTCCTGCTGCCAATTGATGAAGTGATCGGCGGGCTCGACCTGCAGCGAATAGGCCTCGATCGGGGTCCGCGAGTGCGGCGCGGGGCGCAGCCGAACGACATGGGGATGCACCTCCACCAGCCGATCGAACGTGTAGCTGGTGCGATGCTCCAGCGCCACCTTGATGCCCATCCGCTGATCCCATCACAAGCTTTCATCGCGCGCAGCGGAGGGCTGGGTGCACAATCGTGCGCGTGGCAACGTGGGACGACGTCGGGCGAATCGTCGGTGAGCTTCCCGAAACCGCGGAGGCCTCACCCCGCAACTGGCGGGTGCGCAAAAAGCTGATCGCCTGGGAGCGACCGCTGCGCAAGGCCGACTACGCGGCACTCGGCGCCGACGCACCTGAGGGAGCCATTCTCGGCGCCCGGGTGGCGGATGAGGGCGTGAAGTTCGCGCTCATCGCCGACGACCCCGGCGTGTACTTCACCACCCCGCACTTCGATGGCTACCCGGCGGTGCTGGTGCGCCTGGCCGAGATCGGCGTGCCCGAGCTCGAAGAACTGCTTACCGAGGCCTGGCTCGCGCAGGCGCCGAAAACGCTTAGCAGAGAGTTCCTGAACAGAAGCTGAAAAGCGCTGGGAGACAACGGGCTATCGGCGGAGTTACGCTGTGCGACGTGAGGACCCGAATTCTCACGATCACCGCAGCGGTGTCGTTCACAGCAGCGAGCGCCGCGTGCGCGAGCGGACCCTCGACGCCACCGTCCGCCAGCACCTCGACAGCCGTCGCGCCCACCGCCTCGGTCACGAGTCCGGGCCCGATGAAGATCACCGACCCCTATTCGCCGACGATCGAGCCGTCGAACTTCACGACCAAGATAGACAATCCGTACTTCCCGCTGACGCCGGGTACCCGCACCATTTATGAGGCAACCACACAGGATGGGCTGCAACGCACGACCACCGAGGTTACCCGCGACACCAAGAACATCATGGGTGTCGACACCGTCGTCGTCCACGACACAGTGACCATCGACAACGAGCCCTTCGAAGACACACTGGACTGGTATGCGCAGGACCGGGACGGCAACGTGTGGTACTTCGGCGAAGCCACAAAGGAATTCAAGGACGGCTCCGCGGACACGGCGGGCTCATTTGAGGCCGGAGTCAACGGCGCCCTACCCGGCGTCATCATGCCGGGGCATCCACATGTCGGCGATCAGTACCGCCAGGAGTACGCAAAGGGCGTCGCGGAGGACACCGGGGAGGTCCTCGATCTCACCGGCAGTGAAACCACCCCGCTCACCGGGCCCGTCAAGAACCTGCTGGTCACGAAGGACTCCGACCTGCTCGATCCCAGCGCGCCCGGCGAGAACAAGTACTTCGCCCGCGGCATCGGGCTGATCCTCACCGTGCAAACAACAGGGCCGCCCGAGCGCGACCAAGCCACCGTCGTCGAAAAATTCTGACATGACCATGCTCGAGGGGCCATCACCTTTCTGACGCCATCGATGAGCCACTGCGCGAACCGCGGTACGGCACGGCGACCGTGGTGATCGCACTCAGCGCAACCGCGCTGGTGGCGGTGGCCGTCGTGCCGACGATCCCGCTCACCACCACCGCCGGCCCAGGAGACCACCGACTTCTTAGGGCCGCCAGGAGCGAATCAATAGTGGCGTTGTCAAGCGTTCCTGCACGATGGCTGTGAATTTTTACCCCGGCGTCGACGCCGCGGAGGATGATCGGTCGCATGGCTGCAACAGATCCCACCTTTTACCGCAGCCCGGGTGCCGCCATCGCCGCGGCGCCCGAGCAGCTTGCTTACGTTGTCGCATTCGACCCGGCCGGCCAGGCGAAAGACGCGCTTGCCGTGGTGGACTGCGACCTCACGTCATCGTCGTACGGACGGGTGGTCGGCTGGTCGGAGCTTCCGACGGCAGGCAACGAACTGCACCACTTCGGCTGGAACGCCTGCTCGAGCGCCCTGTGCCACGAGGGCCACGACGGTCATTCCGTGGAGCGGCGCTACCTTGTCATTCCCGGTATCCGGTCGTCGAACACCTACATCCTCGACATCAAACCGGACCCGCGGAACCCGGTGTTGGCGCACACGATTGGGGCCGACGAACTCGCGGCCAAGGCGGGATACTCGCGGCCGCACACCGTGCACTGCGGGCCCGGCGGCATCTTCATGTCCGCGCTGGGCGGACCGAATGGCGACGACGGCCCTGGCGGCGTCGCGCTGCTCGACCACGACACGTTCGAGGTGGTCGGGCCGTGGGAGAAGGACCGCGGACCGCAGTACTTCGCCTACGACGTGTGGTGGCATCTGCGCCACGACACGGTGATCACGTCGGAGTGGGCCTCGCCGTCGATGATCGAGAACGGGCTGAACCCGGAGGATCTGCTGGGCCGAAAATTCGGGCACCACCTGAACTTCTGGAGCCTGTCCGAGCGCAAGCTGACTCAGCGCGTCGACCTCGGCGACGCGCATCAGATGGTGCTGGAACTGCGGCCCGCTCACGACCCGTCAAAGACGTGGGGGTTCGCCGGCGTGGTGATCAGCGTCGAGGACCTGTCCGCCTCGGTGTGGCTATGGCACCGAGACGGCGACCGGTGGGCGGTGGACAAGGTCATCACGATCCCCGCCGAACCCGCCGACGCCGACGACCTGCCGCCGGCGTTGAAACCGTTCGGTGCGGTGCCGCCGCTGGTGTCCGACATCGACCTGTCGGTCGACGACGGTTGGCTGTACGTATCATGTTGGGGCACAGGCGAACTCAAGCAGTTCGATGTCAGGGATCCCTTCCACCCGCGCGAGACGGCGTCCGTTCGCCTGGGCGGGGTGGTGCGGCGTGAACCGCACCCGGCGGAGCCGGAGCTGCGGCTCGCAGGCGGGCCGCAGATGATCGAGATCAGCCGCGACGGCCGGCGCGTCTACGTCACCAATTCGCTGTACGCGGCGTGGGACGAGGTGTTCTACCCAGACGGGGTCGGCTCGTGGATGGCCAAGTTGGATGCCGACGTCGACGCGGGCGGACTGGCTCCCGACTCCGGGTTCTTCCCCCATGGTGACGACTTCCGTGGCCTGCGGGTGCACCAGACCCGGCTGCAGGGCGGTGATGCGTCGAGTGACTCCTACTGTTTCACCGACTGAGTCGCCTGCGTGTGGGCATGGATCAGCCTCGTCAGCTCGAGGATCTGATTCGACAACTCAATAAGCTGCTTGTTCTGGGCGTCCTGTTCCTGGGCCATCTTCCACTGCAGATCCGCGGCCGCCTGGCGTTTGAAGTCGGCCCGGTTCTGGCTGATCATCACGGAGGTCGACCGGAAGATTGCCTCGAGCGACACGATCATCGTCAACAGGCCAAAGGGATAGCCCTGGCACGAACCCGTGGTGCGCCGGGTGATCAGTGGTGGTGTTTGACATGGCTCACCGTAGCTATGAGCAACCGCGGCCGTGTTGCCGCAGCGGTGAACCCGCTTCAGGTCAGCTCTTGGCCAACTGAACCACGAGTTCGCCGGCCGGCACGTGATGGCCGCGCTCGCAACGGATCTCGACGGTGGCCTCGGCGCCGCAGTCCCGATGGGCAAGCCGCAGCTGCGGGCTGTACGGCAGGTGGCGCCGGCCCCACTCGAACATCGCCCAGACGACCGGCATGAAATCGAGCCCGGCATCCGTGAGTACATATTCGTCGCGGCTGCGCTGGCCGGGCTCCTTGTAGGGCCTGCGCTCCAGCAGGCCGGCGTCCACCAGTTCGTTCAGGCGCGCCGACGCCGCGGCCTTGGTGACGCCGACTCGTCGCCAGAAGTCTTCGAACCGGGTGGTGCCGTAGTAGGCCTCCCGCATGATCAGCATCGCCGACTTGGTGCCGAGCAACGCCATGGTCTTCTCGATCGGGCACTTTCCCACCGCCGACCAGGCGTCCCGGTCGGCGAGTGTGCCCTGCAGCACTGTCATGGAATTCACTCCTCTCCTGGGTTGTTATCACTATACCTAGGTGTTATAGCTGGATATAGAGAGCACTACTCAGAGTCGAGTACAGGAGGTAGCAATGGCCGGATACGTAGGCCGGGACGCGGTCATCGTAGGAGCGGTCCGCACCCCGATCGGAAAGGGCAAGGCTGGGGGCGCGCTGCACGACGTGCTGCCCGTCGACCTTCTGGGCCACAGTCTGAAGGAACTGGTCGGCCGGACCGGGATCGATCCGGTCCAGATCGACGACGTCATCGCCGGCGCGGTCACCCAGGTGGGCGATCAGGCCGTCAACATCGCGCGCAACGCGCTGTTGGGCGCAGGCTTCCCGGAGAGTGTGCCGGGCACGACGGTCGACCGTCAGTGCGGCAGCAGCCAGCAGGCCATCAGCTTCGCCGCCCAAGGCGTCATCTCGGGCGCTTACGACATCGTGGTCGCCGCGGGCGTCGAGTCGATGGGCCGGGTCCCGATGGGCTCCAGTGTGTTGCCGGGCAGCGACCCGTTCGGTCAGATGGCGCAGCGCTACCCCGAAGGCCTTGTGCCACAGGGCATCAGCGCGGAGCTGATCGCCGCGAAGTGGGGTTTCTCGCGCCAGCAACTCGACGAGTTCTCCGCGGGTAGCCACGAAAAGGCTGCGGCGGCAACCAAAGAGGGCCGATTCGACAACGAACTGGCGCCGATCGCCGGGCTCACGACGGACGAGATCATCCGTCCGGGAACCACTGTCGAGACGCTGGCCGGATTGAAGCCCGCGTTCTACACCCCGGCGTATGAGACCCGCTTCCCGCAGATCAAGTGGGAGATCACCGCGGGCAACTCGTCGCCGCTGTCGGACGGGAGCGCTGCCCTGCTGATCACCACCAGCGAGGTGGCGCACCGCCTCGGCCTGCGTCCGCTGGCGAGGATCCACACGGCCACCGTGGTCGGGTCCGACCCGCTGTACATGCTGACCGGTGTCATCCCGGCGACCGAAAAGGTCTTGCAGCGCGCGGGATTGACGCTCGCCGACATCGACCTGTTCGAGGTGAACGAGGCGTTCGCACCGGTGGTGCTGGCGTGGGCGCATGACACCGGCGCCGACCTGGCCAAGACGAACGTCAACGGCGGCGCGATCGCGATCGGCCACCCGCTGGGCGCCAGCGGTGCGCGGATCATGACGACGATGGTCAACGCGCTCGAGCAGCGCGGCGGCCGCTACGGGCTGCAGACGATGTGCGAGGCCGGCGGCATGGCCAACGCCACCATCATCGAGCGGCTTTAAGGCTTGCCCCCCCGATTGCGCTCAGGGTCGTGATCTGGTGCCTTTCACGGCCCTGAGTGCAATCTCCCAGCCTGGCTTAGACGCGCTGCAGCTCGAACAGCGGGATGATGCGGGTGGTTTTGGCCTGGTAATCACCGAAACCCGGCGCGACGTGCACCACCTTGGGGTACGCCTCGTCGCGCTCCTCGGCGGGCAGTTCCCTGGCGGTTACGTCGTATGCGTCCGTGCCTACTTCGACATGCGCGCTCGGATTGGCCCGCAGGTTGTGTACCCAGTCGGGGTTCGTGTCGGCGCCCGCCTTCGACCCGATGATGATCATCTTGCCGTCGATGCTCAGATACGCCAGCGGCGCCAAGCGCGGCTGGCCCGATTTGGCGCCGGTGGTGGTCAGCAGTAGAAGAGTTGCGCCTTCGAACGGTCCGCCGACCTTGCCGTCGTTGGCACGGAACTCCTCGATGATGCTCTTGTTGAACGCCTTCATGGTTTCGGCGTCAGGTATTTCGGTCATCCAATCTCCTTCAGTGCCGGCAATAGTTGTTCGGCCACGGATTCAGGTCCGCGGTGAGCGACCCTATCCGCAGGATCAGGTGTAGCGCGCCCGCCTCTACATAACGCGCCAGCCAGTCCAGGCATTCGGCGACGGAGCCGCCGCGGATCGCCTGCACATAG
>Ga0070711_100001365_pt1 | contig 13339 bp, 10 predicted proteins | sample LARL53metaG_FD_65452 | JGI IMG/M metagenome (GOLD analysis project Ga0070711, IMG submission 65452) | Corn, switchgrass and miscanthus rhizosphere microbial communities from Kellogg Biological Station, Michigan, USA - LAR L5-3 metaG | ecosystem: Host-associated > Plants > Roots > Rhizosphere ... | reverse complement strand
CCGGCAAGATGGTGGCCACACCGCGAGAAGGCACGCTCCTGCCACAGACCTATCTCTTCACGCGCGGGACAACGCGCGGCCAAATCGTCGCGCGCATGCAAAAAGCGCAAGGCGATCTGATCGCAAAACTGTGGCCCTCGCGCGATCAGGGTCTGCCGTACACGACCCCGCAGCAGGCATTGATCCTCGCCTCCATCGTCGAAAAGGAGACCGCGCGGCCGCAGGAGCGCAGGCACATCGCGGCGCTCTTCGTCAATCGCTTGCGCCTCGGCATGAAGCTGCAATCCGATCCGACCATCATCTACGGAATCAGCGCCGGCTATCCTCTCGGCCACGGCATCCGCCAGAGCGAACTTGCCAAGGCGACGCCCTACAACACCTACGTCATCACCGGCCTGCCGCCGACGCCGATCTGCAATCCCGGGACCGATGCCATCCGCGCGGTGCTCAATCCGGGCACGACGAAGGATCTCTATTTCGTGGCGTCGGGTGACGGCGGCCACGTCTTCTCGGCCAGCATCGCCGACCAGGCGAAGAATGTCGCTGCCTTGCGGGCCCGCGAACGCGCACAGCAGTCGACGGCCGGCCACAAATAGCGCCCTTGCGCCCACTGGTTGCGGCGCTATCGTTCACTCTCCAGCGGAGTCGCGATGGCCATTGTCAGCATGACGGGATTTGCCGAGGCGCATGGCAGCCGCGACGGCGCGCGCTGGCGCTGGGAAGCCAAGTGTGTCAACGGCCGTGGGCTCGACCTGCGTCTGCGCACGCCGCCTGGCTTCGACGGCATTGAACCAGCTGCGCGGGCGCTTGCCGGTGAACGCTTCAAGCGTGGTTCGCTGCAGGCGCAGTTGACGTTCGAGAGCGGGGAAAACGCGCGCGGCCTCAAGATCGACCCTGCAGCGCTCGCAGCGGCGGTGCGCATTGCCCGCGAAGTCGCCAGCGAAACGGGGCTGGCGCCGGCTCGCGTCGATGGACTCCTGGCGCTGAAGGGCGTGATCGTCCAGGAGGAGGCGTTGCCGATCGAAGCACCGGAGCGGGCGCTGCGCGATGCTGCGATCATCGAGACGCTGGCGACGGCATTGGACGCGCTGGCCCGGGCACGTGTCGCGGAGGGCAACAAGCTGCACGCCATTTTGGTGGCGCAAATGAACCAGATCGATCGGCTGACCAGCGAGGCGGGCACGCTTGCCGCGACCCAGCCCAAAGCGCTGCGTGACAAGCTGATCGCGCAAGTGCATGAAATGCTGAGCGGCAGCGGCATTGCCGAGGATCGTTTGGCGCAGGAGGCGGCGCTGCTCGCAGTAAAAGCCGATATCCGCGAGGAGTTGGACCGGCTGCACTCCCATGTGCACGAGGCGCGTCTGCTGATGAATTCAGGCGAGGCGGTGGGGCGCAAACTCGACTTCCTGGCGCAGGAATTCAACCGCGAGGCCAATACACTCTGTTCCAAGTCCTCCGACATCGCGCTGACGCGCATCGGACTTGCGCTCAAAGCGGCCATCGACCAGTTCCGCGAGCAGGCCCAGAATGTCGAATGAGCCTGCAGAATGACCGCCGAGATCAAACGACGTGGTTTGATGCTTGTCCTTTCCTCGCCGTCGGGCGCGGGCAAAACGACGCTTTCGCGCGAGCTGCTGCAGTCGGACAACGGCATCGTGATCTCGGTGTCGGCGACCACGCGTGCGCGGCGTCCGAACGAAGTCGACGGACGCGACTATCATTTCGTCTCGCCCGAAAAGTTCTCAGCGATGGTGAAGTCGGATGAATTCTTCGAACACGCCACCGTCTTCGAACACCGCTACGGCACGCCGAAGCAGCCGGTCATGGCTGCGCTCGCCGCCGGACGTGATGTTCTTTTCGACATCGACTGGCAAGGCACGCAGCAGCTCAAGGAACGCGCGCGCGAAGACCTCGTCAGCGTATTTGTCCTGCCGCCCAGCCACGATGAGCTCGAGCGGCGGCTGAAGACGCGGGCGCAAGACAGCGACGACGTCGTCGCGCGGCGCATGGCCAAGGCGGCAAGCGAAATCAGCCACTGGCCGGAATATGATTATGTCGTGCTCAACCGCGACATCGCGCGAGCCCTAGCGCAGGTCAAAGCGATCCTCGAAGCCGAACGCGCGCGCCGCACGCGGCTGATCGGCGTGGGCGAGTTCGTGGCGGAATTAATGAAGTGATGCCCTCGCCCGACCGCTTGCCGCGTGTCAGTTTATGTTCACCCGATAGACCTTCTTCGCGGTGCCGCTGAAGAGCGCGGTCTTTTCGCTCGATGAATAGTTCGCCGCGACGCGCTTGAACGCATTCCAGAGCGAAACATAATCGCAGCCGAAACGGTCGACCGGGAAGTTGCTCTCGAACATGCAGCGCTCGGCGCCGAAGGCCTCGATCACCGACTCGAGATAGGGCTTCCACTGCTTGGCAAGCGTCTCCGACGATGGATCGGGCTCCGCCATGCGCAGCTTCCAGCCGGCGAAGGGCATCGGTAACCCACCGGCCTTGACGTAGACGTTCGGACACTTGGCAAGCGTCTTGATGTTGTCGCGCCAGATGCCGAAGCGCTCCTGGAGCTTCCCTTTATAGGCGCCGATACCAAGCGGTGTACCGACATGATCGAGCACGATGGTGGTGTCGGGGAAGGATTTCGCAAGATCGATCAGGTCGGGAAGCTGCGGCTCGAGCAACCAGGCGTCGAACGACAGTCCGAGCTTGTGCAGCACCTTGAAGCCCTCGCGAAACTTGGCATCGAGGTAGAGTCCCGGACTTGCACGCCCGGCGAGCGGACCGAGCACGCCAGGATCAGGATCATACGAACAGCTGTGGCGAATGCCGCGAAAGCGGCCATGGCCGGCGGCGATGTGCGAGCGCAAGACATCTTCCGCCGCCGCACCGAGGCGAAGATCGACATGGCCGACGATACCGGCGCAGGCGCGCACATCGCCATATAGGCCGCTCGCCGTCATCGCGGCGACCCCGTTGACGAATTCGGTCTCGCCGACGCAGCGCAGCGCCTCCGGCCCGTCGGCGCGGTACATCGCACCGCACTCCATATAGATCGTGCCGCGGACATTGTGCCCGGCCTTCAGGTCGGCGAGCAGTTCGGGCAGGAGATAGCGAGGCGTATTGCGGATGATGTCCATGAAGCCGTGGTCGGACGGCGGCAGGTTGCGCAAAATCTCCGTCGGCCGGTCCCACATGTGATGATGCGGATCGACGATGGGCAGATCGGGTTCGAGAATGGCTTCGGGCATTTCGGTGTCCTCGCGCTCATCCTTCGACCAGGATGAGGAAATTGCACAATGTTCTCATGCTTCGACGGGCTCAGCATGAGGGAATACAGACGCGGTCCACATCCTGAGCTTGTCGACGGACGAGGACCGCGATGAACTTACGGCGTCAGAACCACGCGGCCGGTGATCTTGCCCTCGCGCAAATCGTCGAGCGTCTGGTTCGCGGCGCTGAGTGGTCGTGTCGTGAAGGGAATCGGGTCGACCTTGCCGGCCTTCACCAGCTCCATCATCTCGCGCGTGTCGTCGAGCGAGCCGACCATCGAGCCGTTGATCGAGATCGCGCGGAACGGGAACATCGGGATCGGCATCGACATCGCGCCGCCGAAGAGCCCGACGATGATCACCTTGCCGCCGCGCCGCACGCACTGGCTGGCATAGGCGAACGTCTTCTCCGAACCCACAAAGTCGACCACCGCATAAGCGCCGCCGCCCGTGTCGGCCATCAGCTTCTTGGCGCTTTCCGGATCCTTGGTGTTGTAGGTCGCCGAGGCGCCCGCCTTTTTCGCTGCAGCCAATTTCTCGTCGTCGATATCGGCAGCGAGCGGGCCTTTGCCGAACAACGCCTTGGCGAACTGCACGCCCATCATGCCGACGCCGCCGACGCCCAGCACGAGAACCTGATCGTTGGCGCCGAGCTTGCCGACCTTCTTCATCGCGGAGAAGGCGGTGAGGCCCGAGCACATGTAGGCCGCGCCAAGCGCCGGGTTGGTCTTGCCATAGTCGATGAGATATTTCGGATGCGGCACCATCACATGCGTGGCGTAACCGCCCGCCACGCCGGACGAGCAGCCGAGTTGGCGCGGGCCGCCGACGCAGATGTTTTCCTCGCCGCGCTCGCACGCTGGGCACTTGCCGCAGCCGATCCACGGAAACGCCGCATAGCGTTGTCCGACGCTGACGCCCTTCACGTCCGGTCCGATGGCGATGACTTCGCCTTCGATCTCGTGGCCGAGCGTATGCGGCAGCTTCATGTTCGCCATGGGCAGCTTGTTGCCACCGCCGAGGTCGAAGTAGCCATCATGGATGTGCACATCGGAGTGGCAGACGCCGGCATTGTGCACCTTGAGCAGGATTTCCGTGCCCTTGGGCGTGGGCGTCGGAGTCTCGACCAGTTGCAGCGGCTTGCCGAATTCCGTGATCGCCTGACTTTGCATGCGCGTCTCCCTTGGTTTTTTCTTGCTGGCTGCGAGTGTGGCACGCCGTTCCGCAGCCGCTCAACGGTTATCGGTCGGATTGGAGAGACATTCCTCTAGACCCGCTCTGCCATCCCACACTCCAGCGGGGCGATGACAATCAGAACATTTCTCGACCTGAAGCCGAAAACACCCGTGCCAGGCTCGCAAACGCCGCTACGGAAAGTTGTTCCGGACGCGCGGTGGGCTCGATTCCGGCGGTACGGATGCGCGCCTCCGCGTCGGTTGCGAGCGGCTTCAGGCTCTGGCGCAGCATCTTGCGCCGCTGTCCGAAGGCCGCCGCCGTGACCTTCTCGAGATCGGCGAGGTTAGCCGGCGCCGCCGGTTCAGCCAGCGGTTCCAAGCGCACGACGCTCGAGGTGATCTTCGGCGGCGGCACGAAGGCGCTGCGCGTCACATCGAACAGGATCTTCGGCTTGGTCCGCCACTGCGCCAGCACTGAAAGCCGGCCATAGGCTTCGCCGCCCGGCTTCGCGACGATGCGCATCGCCACCTCACGCTGGAACATGAGGGTGAGACTGTCGAAAAAGGGCGGCCACTGCGCAGTCGTCAGCCATTTCACCAGAAGAGCCGTGCCGATGTTGTAGGGGAGGTTGGCCGCGATGCGCACACGCTCACCCTTCAGCAGTTCGTATTCATCGAGTTTGAGTGCGTCGGCCGCGACGACTTGCAGTCGGCCGGGGTAAGCCGCGGCGATTTCGGCAAGCGCAGGAATGCAGCGTTCGTCGCGTTCGACCGCGATGACGCGTTTGGCGCCTTCCACCAGTAGCGCACGCGTCAGTCCGCCAGGTCCGGGACCGACTTCGTAAAGCGTCGTATTCTCGAGCGGACCTGCGGCGCGCGCGATACGCCGCGTCAGATTGAGGTCGAAGAGAAAATTCTGTCCGAGCGATTTCTTGGCGCGCAGATCATGCGCCGCGATCACGTCGCGTAGCGGCGGCAGACCGTCTTTCATAAGCCTACCGCTTCGCTGTTTGAGGCTGGCCGGCGTCCGCCATCTGGGCGGCCATGCGGATGGCGGCGATCATGCTGCGCGCGTCGGCTTTGCCGGTGCCGGCAATGTCAAAGGCAGTGCCGTGATCGGGCGAGGTCCGAATGATCGGCAAGCCGAGCGTGACGTTCACCGCCTCCCAGAAGGACAGCGTCTTGATCGGAATCAGCGCTTGGTCGTGGAACATGCAGAGCGCCGCATCATAGCTTGCCCGCGCCTCTGCATGGAACAGCGTGTCGGCGGGCAAGGGTCCACGCACGGCGTGACCGCGCGACGTGAGGAGCGCCACTGCCGGCGCGATGATCGCACGCTCTTCGCCGCCGAGCACGCCGTCCTCGCCGGCGTGCGGATTGAGCCCAGAGACCGCGAGGCGTGGCGCAGCAATAGCGAAATAGCGCGTGAGCGCTGCGAGGATGATCTCAGCCGTCTCGACGATCGCCTCGGTCGTGAGCGCCGAGGGCACCGACGCAAGCGATGTGTGGATCGTCAATGGCGCGACCCGCAACTGATCGCTCGCCAGCAGCATCACGGCGCGCGGCACGCCGGTCAGGGCCTGGAGATATTCGGTGTGTCCAGGATGGGCAAAGCCGCCATGGACGAGAACCGCTTTGTTGATGGGCGCGGTGACCAGCGCCGCGGCTTCGCCCGACTGGACGAGAGCGACGGCCGTGTCGATTGCTTCGATGACGGCAGCCGAATTGCCCGCGAGCGGCTTTGCCGCCGAGCGCACGGCGTGGGCTTTCGTTGCGACGATGGCCTGCTGATCCGCCAGACCGCAGCTTGCAAACACCGACGCATCGCCGATGAGCCGCAACGGATGTCGATCAACTTTGCCGCCCAAACTTTTGAATGCAGCGACAGCGATCTCCGGACCAATGCCGGCCGGCTCGCCCATCGTCACGAGGATCGGTGCGTCGGCTGCTGCTCGCCTAGCGGGTTTCGACATTGGCGTTGCGCCTGAGGTCCCGCAGGTAGCGCCGCGACAGGTTCGTGATCTGCTGATCGAACAGCTGCTCCTCGATCTGCTGGCGTGAGGGAATGGTGTAGGCGGTAATCACCGGTGCGCGCTTGTCGCATCGCACCATCATCTCGATACCGGCCGGTGAGAAGAACGGCGTCGTTGCTTCGCCGGGACCTGCCTTGTTGATGGCGTCCTGAATTTCCGCGCTGAGATCGGTGATCTTGATGCCCATCTTGGCGAGATCCTGGACCACCATCCCGTGCACTTGCTGGGCGAGTCTCGGAAGCGTGTCGCAGCCATTGACGTGATCGTGAATCTGCACTGCGATCTTCATTGCATTTTCTTTGAGCGCCTTGGGCGGCGTCGGACCAAGCGGCAACAATATGCGCGCAACGGTGAGCGGTCCGACCGGTTTCAACGTCGCCGGATCGGGAATCTTCGTTCCCAAACCTTCCTGCCGGTCGCGCAGACCCAGAATGTAATAGCCGCCGGTGGAGCGCACCGGTTCCGAGACAGCGCCGACCTGCAGACGTTGCAAGGCGTCGTCGACCTCTTGGGGCAATTGGCCCTGATGCACCCAGCCAAGATCGCCGCCCGAAGCAGCCGTCGGGCTTTGACTGAACTGCCGCGCCACGGTTCCGAACTGCGCGCCGGAATGCAGTTGCGTTTCGATGTCCTGGGCGTCCTTCAGCACCTTGGCATCGACATCGGGATTGTCGACCTGGAGAAAGATCTCCGAGACCAGGAAGTGCGGCTTGCTTGCCCCTTCCTGGAGCCGCGCCAGTTCGGCGTCGACGTCGGCAGGCGTGATGTTCACGCGATCCTGGAATTCGTCCTGCACCGCTTTTTGCCAGGCGATCTGCACCGCGATTTGGCCGCGCAGCGTAGCGATGTCGACGCCGCCCTTCTTCAGAAGCTCGGTGAGCTGATCCTTGGTCAGGTGGTTGTCGCTGGTTATGCGTTCGATCGACTTGTCGACGTCGGTCGGCGAAACGGTGATGCCTTTCTTGCGCGCTTCCTGGATCTCAAGTTGCTCGGTCTCGAGTTGCACGAGCACCTGGCCGCGCAGCTTGGCGAGAATGTCCGGAGTCGCCTGCAAGCCCGACGTCGCAACGAAGAGCAGCATGCGCTGGCGCAGATCATATTCGGTGATGATCGCATCATTGACGATCGCCGCCACGCCGTCCGCGGGTCCGGTGTCCGACTGCACCGCCGCGCCGGCCGGCGGCGAAGGCAGCTCAGCCGCAGGGGTGGGCGAAGCCGGCGGCGCCGGGGCTCTCTTGGCGAGCGCCGGCGCCGCGCAGAGGAGCAGCGCGAGGCCAAAAACGGCGCGGAATCGACTCTTGCGATACAAGGCTCGGCCCTTCGGCAGCAATCTCAATGGTTTACGCGCTCGCCCCCGAACCGGGCCGGGAGAATAAGCAAAATCGCCTGCGGTTCAAGGATGGGAGAACACATCCTGTGGAAAGAGACTAAACGGCGTGATCGGTTGGTCTCCGGTCTTCAGGTTGAACCGCAGGATAATAGACGTCGATGGCGGCAGGTCGCGGTCGGTCGTGAACTTGCGCCGGTAGGCGATCGAAATGCCCAGGCACTCATCCTCATAGCCGAGGCCAAGCTCCGTATCCAGCATGCGTCCGGCCAGAAGATCGCGCCGGATTGCGCCGAACGCCTGCCAATTGCGATAAAAGTTGATGTCAGCCTGCGCATTGATTTCCTCGCGCGCATCGAGGCCCAGCGTGCTCAATTCCTGCGGCAGCTGAACGTAGCTGATTTGCACCGTCGAGCGATTGTAGATGCCTGTCAGATAGACCTCGTGCCGCCTCACCGTGCCATCGGCGCGGTCTATATCGATGCGATCCGTGAGATCGATATAGGGCAGGAACTTTATGCTGACGCGCCCGACAATATCGGACGTCGTACCGTGCTGACCCGAATCAACGCCGAAGATCGGATCAGGCTTCCAGCGATAGGTCTGACCGAGAATGGCGTCGATCGAACCGGAGGGAAACGCGGCGCGGGCGTGCAGTCCGACATTCGCCCGCGGGCCGCTTTCGACCAGATCGTAGCCCGGCAACTGGTCAAAACTCAGGATGTTATTTTCGTCGAGTTCGAACGCCGCACTGTCTTCCACGGGAATGCCTGGCGGATTGCCGCCGTAGGGCTGCAGGATCAGCTGTGCGATCGGCTCAATGATTACCGCGCGCCCGGTGCCCATGCTGGAAATGAACGGCCAACGCCAGTCGAGCGCCGCATACGGTATGCCACGCGAGATGAACTTGTCGCTCGAATTCAACGGCGGCGGATTGCTGACATGATAAAGGTCGGCTCGCCCATCGAGCTGTAGCGTCAGCAACTGTCCGCCCGGCAAAATCGTCGGCCAGCGCATGCGTGCCTCGGCTGTGGCGCGCTGGCTGTCGACGCCGATGTCGCGCGTCAGCGACACGCTGTTGAAGTCGAAACGAAACTGACCGCCGAGCCACTTGTGCAGCGGACTGAAGTTGAACTCCACCAGCGGCAGCGCGATGGGGATGATCTTGCTGTTGTCCGTCGCGCGCAGGCCCTGGAAGAAATAGCCGGTGACGGCGAAGCGCGTGCGCGCGCCGGTCCCTTCGACAAAGATGTCGTTGACCAGCCGGTCGGCCTGCGAGAAATCATAGCGCTTGAGATAGGTGTCGTTGGAGGTCAGCTGCGCATCAAAGCCCGTCGCCCAGTCTTGGCTGAGCGGAATGCGCCCCGAACCGAACAGGCTCGCATACCACTGGTGTTCCTTTTCCGACAGGCCGCCGTAAGGATTGTAGGCAACGCTGCCCTGCAGCCACATGCCGCCGTGCTGCCAGCGTTCGCGATATTCACCGGCCAGTACCTCGCCGCCATGCGAGGTGATGATCGGTGTGATCGTGGCGTCGTTCGATGGCGACAGCGCGATATAGATGGGCAATCTCGCGAAATATCCGACCGACGTCGAACTTCCGAGATCCGGCGTCAAGATACCCGAGGCGTAGCGAACCGATGGATCCGGTTGGGTCAGATAGGGCGTGAAAAACACCGGCACATTGAAGAATTCGAGCGTCGCGCCTTTGAATATGATGCGGTGCTTGAGCTGGTCGTAAATCACGTGACTGGCCTGCACCCGCCAAACCGGCGAGCGTTGCCCCGGTTGGTTGCAGATCTTGCACGGCGTGTAGGACGCATCGAACGCCTCGGTGAAGCGTCCCTGACTGCGCGTGGCGCTCGCGGCGACGAGGCGGCCGTTTTTTCCGATCAGCGCCGCGAAGCTGCGTAACGCGCCGTCGCGCATCTTGTCCTTCAGTGTCACCTCATCGGCGAAGGCGACGTTGCCGTTTTCGTCCGTGACACTGACATGACCGCTGGCCGTCATCGTGTCGGTTTTCTCGTCGTACGAGACTTGCTCGGCCAGCAGGATGCGGCCTTCGCTGTCGATCTCGACATGGCCATGCGCGGTGACAACGTGATTGTCGACGTCATAGTCGAGCTGGTCGGCCTGCAGAAGAAATTGACCTTTGAGCGCCAATTGCTGGGCCGCTTCGGCGCCGGTGAGCGGAAGCAGCAACGCGGCGGCGACAAGGAGGGGGCGGATCATCCGTCCTCCGTGTTGAACACAAGTGTCATTCCGATGAGGATCGAAGCGATCGCCGGCGCGGTGGCGGCGAGAATGACCGGCAGGATCGCGCTCTGGCCCAGCGCGCGCGCGAATTCGCTGAAGAAGTAGACGCCGAAGCCTGCGAGCGCACTGACGAGTATGACGCGCGGCAGGCCGCCGCTGCGTCCGAGGCGGACGGAGAAACTCGCCGCCATGAACACCATCGCCGCGAACAGCGCTGGCGTCGCAAGCAGGGTGTAGAGATAGAGCTCATAGCGAACGGCTGAAAATCCCGCGCTCTGCGCGGTGTGGATGAAGCCGGGCAGTTGCCAGAAGGACAGCGTGTCGGGCGGCGCGAAACTTTCCTGGATCTGCGCGGGCGTCAGCGTCGTTTCCAGCTTGTAGGCATCGTGATGGACGGGGCTGCCGTCGGTGCCGCTGACCCAGGCGTCCTTCAACATCCAGATTCCGGCATCGAGTTGCGCCGACTTCGCATCGACGCGGCCGAGGAAACGATCGTCGGCGCCGTAGAGGAACACGATCACGTCTTCCAGATGGACGCCTTGCTCGGTGACGCGAAGAGCATGGATCACAGATTGCTGCGTGGCATTGCCCTGGCGCAGCCATAAACCGTTGCGCGATACGGCCAGCTGCGAAGCTTCGCCCTTTATGTACTTGGCCTCGAGCGCGGTGAACTGCGCCAGCATGCGTGCCGAAATCGGCGTGACGATCATGACGACGAAGATGCCGAGCGCGGCGGCGACAGCGAGCGGCGGCGCAAGAAAGTCCCACGCCGACATGCCGGCGGCACGGATCGCGACCAGCTCCTGGCTGCGCGACAGACGCGCGAAGGCGAAAACGCCACCCAGCAGCACGGCGAACGGCAGCATCTTTTGGCCGAGATCGGGCAGTTGCAGTATCGCCATCCCGATGACGATGAGCGTGGAGACGCCGTGACCTGCCGTCCGGTTGGTCAGGTCCACCGCGTCGATCGAAAACGCCAGCATGAGAAAGACGCAGTAGACGATGGCGACGCCGAAGAGGAATTGTTCCGCGAGATAGCGATAGAGTGTCCACGACCAACTCATGTGAGCGCCTCAGCCGGTTTGCTGTGCGCGAAGCGCGCAAACGGATTGGTGCCGGAAAGCACCACGAGCGCAATCGCAGCGCCCAATATCGGTATGACGTAGAAGAGAAAGAGCAGCGACGGCGTGCTAACGGCGAGGCCTTGCACGCCATAACCAGCAATGCGCACGACGGCTGCCGCAAGCGCTGCCAGGGCCAGGCGCAAAGCGTTGGCGCCGCGCGCACGGCGTCCGCGCAAGACAGCCGCCAGCGCGATCATCGCGAACGCGATGCAATAGAGTGGCTGCGACAAGCGGTTATGGCCTTCGGCGATATAGGCGTTGCGAAGTTTCTGCGGCAATTTTGGATTGGGCTGGAAAAGTTCGGGCAGATAACGCTCGCTGGTGGCGCGGTCGGTGGCGCGCGCCGGACCAGCGAACTGGTCGAGATCGAAGACATCGCGCTGGAACTTGAGCACCGTCAGCTGGCCGCCGGCATGGGCGCTTTCCTCGACGGTGCCGTCGAACATGATGAGACGCGCGCCGGCCGGCGTCTGTGCCAGCTGACCGCGCACGGCGAGATAGGTGACCGGCGTCTTCTTGTTGCGATTGTCGTGCACCATGACGCCGCGGATGGTTCCGTCCGAGTTGAGTTCGCGGATGAAGACAGTCAGCCCATCCGCCGGCGTGTTGAATTCGCCTTCGTTCAACAGTGCCGCTCCGATATCGGCACGGATGTCGACGACCTTGTCCTTCATCGCGCGCTGACCCGCCGGCATCAGATAGAGGCCGCAAAGATAGGTCAGCGCCATGGTGATCGCGGCGGCGAGCAAGACGGGGACTGCGATCTGTGCCCGGCTAAAACCTGCCGCCGACATAACGACGAGCTCGCTGTCGGAATTGAGCTTGTTGAGAGCGAACAAGGTTCCCGCGAAATAGGCGATCGGCAGGATGATGACGAGCAGGCTCGGCACTATGAGCAGCGTGAGGTAGATGAAGGTCGGCGCCGACTGGCCGCGATTGATGACGAGGTCAAGCAGGCGGAGCGACTGAGTCAGCCAGATCACCGCCGTCAGCAGCAGGGCAAAGAGGACGGTCGGGCCGATCATCTGCCCAAGCACATAGATCGACAGTCGTGGCAGTCTCACGCTTCGAGCCGTCCTGGCGCGGGAGTGCACACTTTTGTGTGCGCCCTTTCGCCCCTTCTGTGATTCGACCTAAACTAGCATTCCGGCGCGGATATCCGGCAATATGGATCGGCCGCGTTCCTGCCAGTTATATCGACCAATGCCGGCTTGGTGTCACGTCACTACCAACAAAATTCGGGAGAGAGCCAATGCAATTGTCGTTTGCCGCGCCGCATTCGGTGGAATCGGGTGCGTGGATTGTCGGCGCCCTCGAAGGCGGTGCGTTGACCACGGCGGCGCAGCGCGCCGACAAGATGGTCAGTGGCGCGCTCAACCGTGCGCTCAAGCTCAGCCGTTACACAGGTAAATCCGGGCAGGTTCTGGAAATCCTGGCGCCGTCCGGGAGCAAGGCATCGCGTGTTCTGCTCGTGGGTCTCGGCAAGGCGGCGGAGTTCGATGCAACGAAGGCGGAGCAGCTCGCCGCCTCGATCAACGGCCGGTTGAGTGGTGCCGGCGAGACGGCTGCAACTTTTGAGATCGATGTACCGAAAGGCTCGAAGCTCAAGGCAGGCGAACTCGCAGCGCATCTGGCGTTCGGCGCACAGCTGAAAAGCTATGCCTTCAACCTCTATCGCACCAAGAATCTGGATGAGTACGAGTTCAAGCTGAAAAAGGTGACGATCGCGACGCCGGCGCTGGCCGATGCCAAGAAGCAGTGGGCGGCGCTCGAAGGCATCGCCGGAGGCATCTTTACGGCACGCGATCTGGTGAACGAGCCGCCAAATGTTCTTCATACGGAGGAATTTGCCAAGCGCGCCAAAACGCTTCTCAGCAAGCTCGGCGTCAAGGTTGAGATCCTTGGCGAAGCGGAGATGAAGAAGCTCGGCATGGGCTCGCTTTTGGGCGTCGGCCAGGGCAGCGAAAGCGAAAGCCAGCTCGTCGTCATGCAGTGGAGCGGCGCCCGCAAAAAGAAGGAGGCGCCCGTCGCCTTCGTCGGCAAGGGCGTGTGCTTCGATTCCGGCGGCCTCTCGTTGAAAACCGGTCCTGGCATGATGAACATGAAGGGCGACATGGGCGGTGCCGCCGCCGTCGTCGGCACGATGCAGGCGCTC
>Ga0070711_100001360_pt1 | contig 13359 bp, 7 predicted proteins | sample LARL53metaG_FD_65452 | JGI IMG/M metagenome (GOLD analysis project Ga0070711, IMG submission 65452) | Corn, switchgrass and miscanthus rhizosphere microbial communities from Kellogg Biological Station, Michigan, USA - LAR L5-3 metaG | ecosystem: Host-associated > Plants > Roots > Rhizosphere ... | reverse complement strand
GGGTTGAGACGAACTTAGAAGGCGTTGCCGTGGCCAAGGGTGAACATCTGAAGCTGGATAACGAAGGTGGAGCGGAGGTTACAACTCCGCGCACACGATATCTGACGACCGGGATTCAAGTACTGCTGGCGGCCTCGCAGGCGTCTCCCGATCGCGATGCGGGAGAGGGGGGACAGAGCGTCGGCGAAGCGGGAGGCGGAGCGGTGAGCGGCGCATCGGGATTTAAGTTGGTAGGGATGGTTGTGGGAATCGCTGCACATTCCCGCGTGGTGTCGGCCGGTTTCGGATCGTATGGAGCCGCGATGTCCATTTACTCTCATTTTCTGGCACGCGGACGCGATGTGGTCTATCCGAAAGACATGCCGATGGTAATCGGGCTAGGATCTCAGGACAGGAATCAGCAAATACCAGCAAAACCGTCAGCAAAATTAGTGCGCTGATGAACCCTCGTTCTGAAACTAATGTTCTTTAGGCAAAGAAAGGCTCAGGGACTCAAAAACAGGCCCGAAGCAAGTGCGTACTCACCTTTTTCGACGGTCGATCCTCCGCCATAGGTCTTACTCCATGCAGCCACTGACGGAGGTCCACTACAACCGACTATAGCTGATTTCTGTACTGCTCTAATGCAATCCGAACCAGCTGGCTGCGTGTTCGCACGGACGTTTTAGAAAACAATTGCTGGAGAGTGTTCTTGACTACACTCTCTGAGACTCCCAATCGTGACGCGATTTCTTTGTTGGTCAGACCCTGAACAAGGAACCGGAGTACGTCCGATTCGCGATTGTTTAAGGCGGGGCCCTCTTGGCTGCCAGACGCACTCGCACTCGACTGTGCGCTGTCGCTCCGTTCTTCGGTGACGTCGGCAATGATCGCCGCCACCTTCGGAACACTTCCTTCTTTATAGCTGGAGAACCACACGTCCGCCAGAAACGACTCCCCATTGCCTCGATGGCCTCGGCATTGCATTGATGCCTTAAACTGTGGTCCCTCTTCCCAGCGCAGTGCGTGATGGAGTTCAGGCAAAAATGCGGCGATCGGCTGGCCGATCAGAGTTCCATTGCGTGGGGCCATGAGCATGGACGCAGCGTCGTTAGCGAGCTCGATAATGCCATGTTCGTCAACGGTGACAATCGCTGCAGGACTCGTTTCCACCAGAACGCGTATTCGCTCCTGGGACGCTAATCTCAGCCGGCGGTTGCGCAGGACTTCAGAGATGAACAGTCCGCAGCCGATGAGTGCCAGCGCTTCGAAACTGGAACGGATGGGGGCATCGGCTGGGGCCAAGTTGCTGAAGCGCTCGCTGAGCAATGCACATGCGATCCCCATCAGGGCGATTGCCCACCGCGGCAGAAACCCCGCAGCCAGCATGATGGGAAACAAATAGAAGAAGCCGAGCGAGATGTAGGGCTTGGTCCACCAGTCGAGGGCTCCGATCGCCAGGACGATACCACCGCTGATAAGCAGAACCACCGTTCGTTGCCGTGGTTCCCATATCCATTCCAAGTTCAGCATAGATCTTTTGGTGAATCGCTGATTATCCATCACTTGCAGCCGTTTCCCAAGCCAATCAAACGGTTTCGTCGGGGCTCGCCCTTCGGCAATCTAAAGATTAATCCTCCACACCACGCCATGGACCCCTTTGGCGGGGGCCGTTCAGCGTGTCCTAAGCAACAGGTCAACGCCAGTTCTCCGATTTCTGTAATCAAAATATTGCCGACCCAAGCCTTTTGAGTGTCTACCCGTGGACCGGCGTTTCAGGATACATAAACTCCAACGCCCGTTATGAGGTTGCGGGAGAGTTCTGTCTATCTCGCCCGGAACGGAGTCATGGATGCACAAAATGCTTTGGCTGTGCTGTGCGCTGATGTTTTGTAGCACTTGTTCCTCAGCGCAGACACAGACCGCCTCCACCTGGGAGCAGGTGCGCGAGCGTTTTGAACGACAAAATTCAACACTGGTGGCAGACCAGATCAATGTCAATGAATCCAAGGCCCAGGAGATCACCGCACATCTGCGTCCCAACCCGAATTTCACTCTCCTGACCGATGGTACTCAGATCGCTCCTTACAAAGGAGTCTGGCAGCCGCTAACTGGCACCATGCTTACTACCAACTTTAGCTACCTGCACGAACGGGAGGGCAAACGCGAACTGCGCCTGGAGAGCGCCGAGAAAGCCACCGGTGTTGTCGTCTCAACTCACGCCGATGTTGAGAGAACGCTCCTTTTCAGTCTACGCGGCGCGTTTGTGTCAATACTAGAAGCCAAAGCCGTACTGCAGCTGGCTAAGGACAACCTCGCTTATTACGATCACCTCCTTGACGTTAGCCGAGAACGCCTCAAGGCTGGCGATATCGCACAAATCGATCTGGATCGGCTGGAGTTGCAGCGCGTACAGTATGAATCCGATCTGCAAACCGCCGAAGTCAATCTGCGCACCGCAAAGATTCAACTACTCACGTTGCTGAACGATCGGGAGCCGGTAGAACAATTCGATGTGAACGGCCCATTCGATTTTGTCGATCAACTTGCCACCCGTGACGATTTTCGAAAAATCGCACTGGAGACACGACCCGATCTCAAGGCCGCCATTGAAGCCATAGAAAAGGCACGAAGCGACCATAAGTTAGCCGTCGCAAACGGATCAACAGACCCGACGGTTAGCACATGGTGGTCGTACAACCCGTCTTTTAACAATCCATTTGACCACCAAACGTTGGGCGCGAGTCTGAGCATTCCCCTGCGGCTATTCGACCGCAATCAGGGGGAAAAGCTGCGAACGCTACTGGAGATTACCCGCGCCGAAAGATTGCGCGATGCCGCCGAAGCCCAGGTACTCAGTGACGTCGACTCCGCCTACGCCACCCTTGCCAGCACGCTTCGCCTGCTTCGTCCGTACAAGGCGACTTACTTACCACAATCTGTCCGCGTGCGGGACACGGTCTCGTTTGCTTATCAGAACGGTGGAGCTTCTCTGCTGGATTTTCTGAACGCACAGACTGAATACCGAGGTGTGCAACTGAACTACGTAAACCTAGTCGGCTCTTATCTGATGGTGGCGGCTCAATTGAACACGGCGGTAGGGCGCGAGCTATTGCCATGAAAAACGTCAAAAGGAGGCTTATGGGTACTGTCTGCGGAGTCCTCGTTCTCGCAATGATCCCGAGTTCTTGCTCCAACGAGACGAAGGCGGCTCCGACAAAGACCGAAGTCACCGTTGATCCCAATCTGTACACCGTGGCACACCCGGAGTTGTTCAAGCTGGTCACGGCTGAAAGCCGCGATGTGCCAACGATGTTGACGGCCAACGGAAGCATCACGCCGGATGTGAATCGCACGATACACGTAACCTCGCAAGGTGCCGGACGGGTTGTCGACCTGAAAGTTCGGCTTGGGGACTACGTAAAGAAAGGCCAAGTTTTGCTTACGATCCGTAGCGCCGACCTCGCCACTGCGCTCTCTGATTACCAGAAGTCGGTCGCGGATGAACGCTTAGCTAAGAAAGCGCTGGACCGGGCGCAGCTGCTCAATTCGCACGGTGCTCTTGCAGAAAAAGACCTGCAGCAAGCTGAGGATACAGAGGATAAGGCTCGTGTGGATGTTCAGAACACTGAACAACACGTTCGCATATTGGGCGCAGATCCAGTTCATCCCAGTTCTCTGATTGAAATTCGCGCACCCGTCTCCGGGGCTATCGTCGAGCAGAACGTTTCGGGATTCGAGGGGATAAAGAGCCTCGACAATAGTCCGAGCCTGTTTACCATTGCCGATCTAACTCAGGTATGGGCGCTGTGTGATGTTTATGAAAACGACCTCGGCGGAGTACATCTCGGGGACAACGCCGATCTTCGGTTGAACGCCTATCCCGAGAGCCTCTATCAAGGTAAGGTCACCGATATTTCGCGCGTGCTTGATCCAACCACGCGCGCGGCCAAGGTTCGCATCGTGTTGCCCAACCGCGACGGATCATTGCGCCCCGGCATGTTCGCCGTTGCCATGTTCCGTTCGCGCAAGTTGCATTCGCGTATTTTTGTCCCCTCGACGGCAGTTATGCGTCTTCAGGATAAGGATTGGGTGTTTCGGCGAGAGGGACCGAGCAAATTTCGCCTCGTCGAGATACATACAGTTGGCGCAGGCGCAGATGGTACGCAGCAGATTCAGACTGGGGTCAAGGCTGGCGATGAACTGATCGCCAACGCGCTGGAGTTCTCGTCGAGTGTCGCGGAGCAGGGCAAGTGATACGGTATTTGATCGACTTCGCTCTCCGCAACCGTATTTTGGTCCTGAGTGTAGCGGTTGTCCTTTTTATTTGGGGAGTATTCTCTTTCCACAGTCTACCCGTCGAAGCCTACCCCGATGTCGCGGACACCTATACACAAATCATCACCCAATGGCCGGGCCATGCGGCCGAAGAGGTAGAACAGCAAACTACAGTCCCGCTCGAAGTCCAGTTGAATGGCGTAGCGCACATGACCCATCTGCGCTCGGTGTCTCTGGCCGGACTATCGGTAATAACCATCATTTACGACGATCAGATCACGACCCTGAATGCTCGTCAGGAAGTAATCGACCGGCTGCAACAAGTCACTCTGCCACAAGGTGTGAATCCAGGGCTGGGCCCCGACTATAGCCCAACCGGGCAGATCATGTTTTTTACCCTGGCCAGCACCAATCCGAAATACGACGTGATGGAACTCAAGACTCTTCAGGATTGGTTCGTTCGCAACCAACTGAAATCGGTTCCGAACGTAGTCGAGGTAAATATCTTTGGTGGGCCGACACGCGAATACCAAGTTCAGATCGATCCCGGTAAAGTCGTCTCTTACGGACTCTCACTCGGTCAGGTGGAACAGGCGCTAAGCAACAACAATATCAATGCTGGCGGAGGTTTCATCGAGCGGGGGGAACAGGCGCTGAACGTGCGCGCCGTTGGCCTGATGACGAACACTGATGACATTGGGGCCACGGTGGTTAAGGTCGCGAACGGTATTCCGGTACGAGTTCGCGACCTTGGCATGGTGGTTCAGACGCCAAAGGTTCGATTGGGACGACTCGGGAGAACAACCCGCCATGAGGACGGAACAATCATCAACAATGACGATGTGGTCGAAGGCATCGTGCTGCTTCGCAAGGGTTCCGAGGCCGATGCGACCCTTGAGGCCCTTCATCGAAAGATTAAGGAGCTGAACGAAGGCATTCTGCCAAAAGGGGTGAAGATTGTCCCCCATCTCGACCGGAGCGACCTCGTTCACTACACCACCCATACCGTACTGCGGAATCTGACGGATGGAGTTCTGCTCGTCACCCTCATTTTGTTTCTGTTCCTGGGCAATGTTCGCAGCGCGCTGATCGTGACCATCACTATTCCCTTCGCCTTGTTGTTCGCCGCGATCTTGCTCGATCTGAGTCACATTCCCGCAAATCTGCTCTCACTGGGTGCACTGGATTTTGGCATGGTGGTTGATGGCTCGGTGGTGATGGTTGAAAACATCCTTCGTCATGCTGAGTACGAACGGGGCAAAAAGACAGTGCTGGAGATGATCGCGACCGCGGCGCACGAAGTGCAGAAGCCTGTGTTTTTCGCTCGCATCATCATCATCGTTTCCTATCTGCCCATATTTACCCTGCAGCGTGTCGAAGGCCGTTTGTTCAGACCGATGGCGTGGACCGTGGCGTTTGCACTAGTAGGGGCGCTCTTGTTCGCACTCTTGATTGCGCCTGTCCTGTGCAGTCTCCTGTTCAAAGGCGAAATCAAAGAATGGCGTAATCCTGTACTTCAGTGGATGCAGGAGCACTACGGCCGCCTACTGGAGTGGTGTTTCGATCACCTGAAGCTGACGCTAGGAGTGGGGGTCGCGGCGTTCGCCTTCATGCTCTTTATCGGTTTCAGCGGCGTAATCGGTTCTGAGTTTCTTCCCCACCTTGATGAAGGCGCTATCTGGGTACGTGGCACACTTGCTCCCAGCACTGGTCCCTCGGCAGGAATCGATCTCGCAAACCGAGCCCGCCGCGCGCTGGCCAGCTTTCCCGAAGCCAAGCAGGTGGTGAGCCAGGTAGGGCGTCCAGACGATGGCAGCGATGCCAGCGGATTCTACAACACGGAATTCTTTGTTGATTTGTTGCCGCGTGCGAAATGGCGTTCCGAGTTCAAGACGAAGGATGACCTCATCGCCGCCATGGATAAAGAGCTGAACAAATTCCCCGGTGTGAACTGGAATTTCTCTCAACCAATTTCCGACAACGTTGAAGAAGCCGTCAGTGGTGTTAAAGGTGAGCTAGCGGTCAAACTCTTTGGCACAGATTTGAAGGTCCTTGAAACCAAAGCGAATGAAATCCGAGACGTAATGAGCAAGATCTCAGGTGTGGCCGACCTCGGCACATTCGAGGTTCGCGGTCAGCCAAATGTGAATCTAGTTGTGGACCGAGCTTCGGCTGACCGCTTCGGGATCAATGTCAGCGATGTTCAGGACGCAGTAGAAACCGCAGTGGGCGGCAAAGCTGTGAGCCAAATCTTGGTCGGCGAACAGCGTTACGACCTCACGGTGCGTTATCAACAACCGTTTCGCAAGACGGTAGAGGACGTCGCTGATGTGCGAATCCAGGCACCGTCTGGTGAGCGAGTTTCTCTGGGGCAGCTCTGCCAGATCAGACTGGAAGATGGCGCTTCCTCGATCTACCGCGAGGGGAACTCCCGTTACATCGCTATCAAGTACAGCGTGCGCGGGCGCGACCTCGGGAGCACAGTCCGTCAAGCAATCGGGGAAGTTCAGCAGAACGTGCCGTTACCGGAAGGCTATCACCTGGATTGGACGGGCGAATATGAAAGCCAGCAGCGCGCTAACCGTCGCTTGGCAGTCATCGTACCGATCACCATCCTGCTCATGTCCTTCATTCTTTATTCCGCCTTTGACTCGTGGAAGTGGGTCGGACTGATTCTCGCGGTCGTGGCGCTTGCACCGTTGGGCGGATTCCTGAGCCTCCTGGTCACCGGAACACACTTCTCTGTCTCGTCGGGGCTGGGATTTCTTGCACTCATCGGCGTTTCCGTTGAGATCGGCGTGATCATGGTGGAGTACATGAATCAACTCCGTACCCGAGGCATGAGCCCGCGCGACGCGGCCAAAGAAGGTGCGGCACTTCGCCTACGGCCCATCATGATGACCATGTTGGTAGCGACGCTCGGCTTGCTGCCCGCCGCCATGTCACATGACATTGGTTCCGATTCACAACGTCCCTTTGCCATTGTGATTGTTGGCGGACTAATCGTGGAACTCGTCGTCAGTCTTATATTGCTACCCACGCTCTACGTTTTTTGGGCCCGTCGAAACGATCAGCTGCCACCGCCTGAAATTGGTTTCCTGGAGGAAGGTGAGCATGTTGACTAGCGGACGTATCTTTCCAGCAGCTCTCATGGACTCCGGGGAAGGCAAGGAATAAGAAATTCCCTATGCGTCGGAAATAACCTCCCAACCAACTATTTTCGTCGAAGAGCCGTTGGGTGATAATTCTGATCTTGGACCTGTCGCCCTGATGCAGACCTGGCTTCGTGCCACACTGGAAGGTGCACTTCGAAAGCTGATCCTTTGCCAGGGGTGCTCTCGACAGCGATTGAGCCATTGTGCTGCTGCACAATCCAGAGCGCAATCGCAAGACCAAGGCCCGCTCCACCAAAATCCCGGCTTCTGGCCTTGTCGGCGCGGTAAAAGCGTTCAAAGATTTTTCCCTGATCCTCAGAGGCGATGCCGATGCCAGTGTCGGCCACTCTAATTACCGCCTGGTCTCCGCGCTCGTCGAGAAGAAGGCTGATTTGTCCGGGAGGGGGAGTGTACTTAACGGCATTATCAAGCAGGATATTCAGCAGTTGCTGCAGGGCGGTCTTGTCCCCCATTACATTCAATTCTGTTTCGGTGACACTTACCAGGAATCCAAGTGATCTTGAGGAGGCAACCGTCCGCCACATGTCCGCAGCTCTCGAGCCGGCCCCACGAAGATCGACGGAGCACATTTCCAGAACCTCGCGGCCGGTGTCTGCTCGGGCGATCGTAAGGAGCTTCTCGATCATCAAGGTCGTGGTCTCCGCCTCCCCCTGTATATGAAGGAGAGCTTCACGATATTCTTCCGGTGTTCGTGACTTGCGTAGTGCGATTTCAGCCTCGGTCCGAATCAGCGATACGGGAGTGCGGAGCTCGTGGGACGCATTGGCGGTAAATTGGGTGATGCGGGAAAATGCAGCCTCAATGCGGCTCAGCATCTCGTTCAGAGTATCGGAGAGGCGCTGCAGTTCATCCCCTGTGTGCAACGGCTCCAGACGGCGGCTGAGATCTGAGCCGCCGATCGTGCGAGCGGCACGCGTAAGGGCATCGACCGGCGACAGGGCCCTGGTACTGACCCAATATCCAACCATGGACGCTGCTAGAAGGATGACTGGGGCGAACAGCAACAGGTAACTCCGAAAGAGGGCCAAGGTTTGAGTCTCGTCATCGATGGGCACACCGGTTTGCACGTCGAAGCGGCGGCCAGAAACTACAATGCTCTGACTGACAAAGCGAAACGGCTTTCCGCCAACCCGGCGATTTGCATGAACCGCTTGTAAGAACCGGTCTGTGGTTGGGGTAAAGGACGCCTTCTGCATAAACGGCGCCCGATAGATCCAATCGGATGGGGGCGCATAGATTTGCAGGTAGTCGCCCGAGTGCTCCAGAACATAACTTTCTGTCACTTCCTCTTGCAATTTCGCAATTGAGGCATCTTTTTTCTGAGCCTGCAAGAAGTGCCGCAGGTCATCCATCTGATTCGCCAGCTCGTTGTCCGAGATTTCAAAGAGGCTGTGGCGCAAGATGAACCACATGCCGAATCCAAAGAGGAGTTGAGCGGCCGCAAAGACGATGAAATAGGAGAGTGTTAGGCGCAGACCGATGGACAGTCTTCTCATTGGAGAGATTCTGCGCGCAGGATGTAACCTACCCCGCGCACCGTATGAATCAGTTTTGGACGCACGTCATCCTGAATCTTGTGGCGCAGCAGGCGTACAAAGACATCTAGCGTATTGTCTTCAATCTCGCGATCGAAACCCCAGACTGCTTCAATCAAGTATTGGCGCCGCACCACGGATCCGGCCTGGTAAATAAGTTGCTCTAGCAGACTATATTCCGTTCGCGTTAGTGAGATCTTCACGCCACTGCGGGAAACGTCGCGGGTGCCCGGGTCAAGGGTAAGATCGCCTACCTGGAGCAGAAGAGGCTGCGGCACACGGGCCCGACGCTGGACGGCTCGGAGGCGGGCCAGAAGTTCATTGAAGGAAAACGGTTTGGTGAGGTAGTCGTCCGCGCCGACATCAAGCCCGTGAACGATGTCGGGCACCGAGTCTTTGGCTGTGAGCATGAGAACCGGAGTGGCAACTTTCTCCGAGCGCAGACGTCTGGCCAGTTCGTAACCGTCGAGTTTTGGCATCATGATATCGAGGATAATGACGTCGAAGTCGTAGTTCGCAGCCATGTCCAATCCGCTGCTTCCGTCGGTGGCGCATGTAACGGTATGCCCTTCTTCTGTAAGGCCTTTGCGCAATAATTCGACCATTCGCTTTTCGTCTTCGACCACCAGGAGTTTCATCGAGGCACCGGGCACATCTGGAAAACGAGGTTGCATCATCCTAAGCGAGAATTGTGAATATTGTGTTAAAGCACCAGAACGGAGTCTGAAAAAAAATTAACCGTCACTTCACGCGTTGTTTACATGCCATTCTTATACTCCCGTTATTGGTTCACACGCTAAGACTTAACGTTTCTCCCGGAGGCCCGTGACTTCCGAGGGTATCCACTACGCGATTCTCAGTATTAACCGCTTTGATTGCACAAGCTAATAGAGGAGTGTTATGTGCCTGCGGCGTTTGTCCCAAACCACACGCTTCTTTTTACTCGCTCGATGGGCTGTTCTGATTTCGATCCTGCCAACGATCGCCGTAGTGGCAGCGGTCGGACAGATCGATCGGGCAGTGCTCGAAGGTACGGTGACAGATCCGACCGGGGCATTGGTCCGAACTGCCAAGGTGAAAGTCGTGGCAGTAGACACCGGTCTCAGCCAAGAACAACAGACCAATTCCAACGGCTACTACCGCTTGCCGGGCCTGGCGGTTGGCGATTACACCATAACCGCGACCAGCCCGCAGTTTGCCACGAAGGTTATCGATCACTTGGTGCTCGAGGTGGGTCAGACGCGCACCCTGAATATCCAACTCCAGGTTGGTCCGGTCTCCGAGAGAGTTGAAGTCGACGCGGCCGCCGAACCGGCAGAGCGCAGTTCCGCCGAGGCGTCCACAGTCGTTGACACGGACCAAATACTGAATCTCCCTAACAACGGACGCGACTGGTCCAGCTTCACTCTGCTCGCTCCTTTCGCTCAGGATGACGGCGGGGGCGACCAACGAACCATTCGTTTCGCTGGCCGAGCGCGTGACGACAACAACTTCCAGTTTGACGGGGTCGACGCGGGGGGCATTCAAGAGCAAGCTCAGAAATCGCAGACACGGCTGCAGATCTCGCAGGATGCGGTCGAGGAGTACCGGGTCAACAGCGCCCTGTACGACGCGGAATATGGCACTCAGGCCGGCGGCCAGATCGACGTTGTCACGAAATCGGGGACAAACGAGTATCATGGCACCGCCTTCGGATATCTGAGAAATTCCGTATTCGACGCCCGGAACTTCAATGACTTTGACCTCAATGGAAACCCGGCTATCCCGCCCTTCCGCATGGGGCAATATGGAGTAACGCTCGGCGGTCCGATTAAGAAGAACAAGACTTTTTTCTTTGTCAGCTACGAGGGGCTTCGCCAGTTTCAGTCGACGACCCAGGTATTTACGGTGCCTTCAGGCTTCTGTTGCGGCGATCTCGGCTCGGGCACTTTGGCAAGTGGGTTTCAGCAGAACGTGCTAAACACATCCCCCCAGATGTGCAGCATCATGCAAGCCTACCCCTGGCGAGCTTCCGTCGCCAGCGTCAATGGCTGTGCGCCACGCTTTGTCTATCCTGACTCGGCGTTCCAATGGTTGGGGCAGGATCCGACAGCACAGAACTTTGATCCCAATGCTGACAATGTGACGGCTGCGACCCCTACAACCATCCATGAAGACACGTGGTTGGTCCGTCTTGACCATAGGATCAATGAAAATACGCTGCTATATGGCCGTGCCCAGCGCGATATCAGCCTGGTGGACGCTCCCAACGGCAGCAGCTTGCCAGCCGACAAACTGCAAACGATCAACCATCCGGCAAATTATCTCGTCGCGCTGCAACACACATTCACGCCGAATCTCTTCAATGAAACCAAGTTTTTTATCAACCGCTCTCCTTACCACAATCCGCAGTCCAGCGCGCTTCCGTTTGCGGTAAAAACGAGCAACTTCGTCATGTTGAATGACAATACAGCGGATATCGAAATTGGTACCACATTTGGAGTGGTTGATAACTTGAGTTGGACGCACGGTCGGCACACTTTCAAGACTGGCATGGAGATTCGCCGTGTCCGGCTCAATCAAGGCCAAACTGAGGACAACGTTCTCAGCTTCGCCAGCGAAGCCGACATGACCGCCGCCACGCTCTCCGATATCAGCTTCGTCGCCCCCTGGTGCTGCCACGCGTTGCGCCGCACCTTTTACATGCCCTACTTCCAGGACGAGTGGAAGATCACTCCAACCCTCACCTTGACGGCGGGACTTCGCTGGGAGTATTACGGGGTTGCGCATGAGGCATCGAATCGGACCACGGTTTTTGACCTGAACCAGTTTCACGGAGTCTGCCTGGGATCAGGGTCGATCAACACCTTGCCCGTGCCACCAGGTGCGGGCCCAGTCAATACGCCGTCGTGCCCCAAGGATCCGTCCTTCTATAGCCCCAACTACAAAAACATCGATCCCAGATTGGCTGTGGCCTGGGCCCCGGCCGCCCTTCACGGAAAGACCGTGATCCGCAGCGGTTTTGGCATCTACCACGGCGCGGCGCAGAACGATGATCTGAATGCCGGACTCGAGAGCGATACCTTTCGCGTAAAGGTTAACCAGTCGGTTGCGTTGATACCTGCCTTCGAGCAGACGACTCCCGATCTCTCAAGTGTGACAGTACAAAAGCAGGGGTCGCACCCTCGCGCCTTGCAGCGGCAAGACCGCCGCGACTTATATGCGGAGACGTGGGGACTGACTGTCGAGCAGGAATTGCCAGCCAGCTTCCTGGTTTCAGCGCAGTATCTCGGAAGCCGCGGTGTGCATCTTTTTTCTCGCGGCGGCGTGAATCTCTGCACTGCTCCGGTCACCTTTAATCCAGTGGACGGAGACTGCGTCCGGCCGCTTGACCGGTTTTATCCAGACCCCAATAATCCGGATCCCTTTGGTTCGGTCGACATAAAAAGAGACATCGGCTCTAGCACCTACAACGCCCTGGGATTGTCCCTCGAGCGCCGCTTCAGTAAGGGTCTTTCCTTTCAATCGCGATACACCTGGTCGCACTCCATAAATGACGGGTCGGTGGGTGGAGGTGAATCGAACGGGCCGGAAAATGTCAACTGCCTAGCTTGCGATAAAGGGCCGAGCGTCTTTGACGTTCGGAATAATTTCACTGTAAACGTTGTCTACGAACTCCCATTTGGGCCGGGCAAGGCGTTTCTGAGCGATTCGGGTGCGTTCGGAAAAGTCGTCGGGGGCTGGAGTTTGAGCAGTATAGGCCTTTGGCACACCGGACATCCACTAACCGTCAAGATGGATCTCAGCGATAACATCACAGGGGGGCCTTTCGACGGACTTCCGTTCACCTACCTCCTGCCCGACGGCAATGATCAAACCGACCAGCGCCCCGATATTATTCCGGGAGTGCCGCTCACTTTGCCGGGAGCCGGGCACAATGGCACACCCCTAATCAATGCTGCGGCCTTTCAGGCGCCGCCGGTCGACGCAAATGGAAACTTCACTCACTTTGGTGACGCCGGGAACGGCCTGATCCGTGGTCTTAATACCTGGCAAGTCGATCTCTCGCTGACCAAGACGACCAAGCTTACCGAACGGCTGGCGATGGAGTTTGGTGTGCAGGCTTTCAATGTCTTTAACCACGTTCAGCTTGGCGATCCAGGGAACTTCACGCTTGTTTACGACCCAGGAAACGGCCCCACGCATCTGGATGTTCCCGGAACCTTCGGAATCATCACTTCGACAGTAAATTTCAATAACAACAACGACAACGCGGCCTCGCCGAACACCGGTTCCGGACTGCCGCGCCAAATTCAATTCATGGTCCGCTTGAAATTTTAGCCAGTCCAGACCGCTGTCCGCGTGGCTGGCAAGGCCAATTTGGTTCTGCTCGGCCTCGAAAGAAATCAAGC
>Ga0070711_100001355_pt1 | contig 13374 bp, 14 predicted proteins | sample LARL53metaG_FD_65452 | JGI IMG/M metagenome (GOLD analysis project Ga0070711, IMG submission 65452) | Corn, switchgrass and miscanthus rhizosphere microbial communities from Kellogg Biological Station, Michigan, USA - LAR L5-3 metaG | ecosystem: Host-associated > Plants > Roots > Rhizosphere ... | reverse complement strand
GAGCCGCAGGTAAGTCGTCAGGCCCCGCCGCATTGAGGCCCTTCGTGTCTCCGAGGTCGCCCCCGCCGCATCGGGGCGCGCTCTCGGTTGCAGGCCAAGTATCGGGTCGGCGGAGCTGGTTGATCCATCACCCTTCTACGGTTGACTGCCGTCGTTCACTGGACGGCGATCGGCTCGGCCGACGGGCCGGGCGGCGAGCCGAGCGTCTAATAGGGCTTTGCGAAAGCGCGCCGTGCGAGGCGAGCAGTGCTGTAACCAAGCGCACCCACAGCGGCGGTCGCGAGAGCGATCAGGTTCGTCGTGACGCAGGTTCGGCAGGCATTGCAGCAGACAGCGGCGGCGGGAGCGTTCTCGCCATACTTTCCGGCGACCTGAGCGACCCTGCCAGTCCAGATCTGCTTCACAGCTGAACCTTAGCGCTCGGCCTCACAACGTAGGCATCGCTCGCTACCGTCTGCCTAGATGACCGCGGACGTAGTGCATCGCCACGGCCGCCGCGTCCACAGCCATCCGCACACGGGCACGCATCGTCACCTCGCACTGCTGTTGCGTCCGTCAGAACCCGTAGCGGAGACCCACGACCACGGACACTCGCACGGGCTGATCGATCCCTCGATCGTCCGTTCGCGGTCAGGTATCCGAGCCGTCTCGTGGAGCCTCGTCATCCTGACCTTGACGGCCTTCGCGCAGACGGTCATCTACAAGCAGACGCTGAGCGTCGCCCTGCTCGCTGACCTGATCCACAACTTTGGTGACGCGCTGACCGCGATCCCGCTCGGCGTCGCCTTCTTCCTACGCAGCGCCCGCGGCGAGCGTTGGGCTGGCCTGGCGGTAGTGCTCGCGATCTTCATCAGCGCTTTGGTTGCCCTCGGTCAAACGATCGAGCGCTTCATCCACCCGCGGACGCTGTCGCATCTCTGGCTCCTCGCGGCGGCTGGCCTGATCGGGTTCGTCGGAAACGAGATCGCGGCGCAAGTACGGCTGCGGGCAGGGCGCAGGTTGCACAGCCCCGCTCTCGTGGCCGATGGTCACCACGCTCGCGTCGACGGGTTCGTCTCGGTCGGCGTGATCGCAAGTGCCGCCGTCGTCGCCGCGGGCGTGCCTATCGCTGATCCGATCATCGGCCTCGTGATCACGCTCGTCATCCTCAAGGTCACCTGGGACGCCTGGTGGACGGTCGAAGGCAGGGCCACGACATGAGGGCCGGGCGGCGAGCCGAACGCCCTGTGCGCGGGTGCTTACGCTGCGCGACCGCCCCGGAGTCGAGGCTAGGCAGCCTTCGCCCGCTCGTCGAGTGACTGTTCGGCCAGCGGGAGCCGGGCGACCCACTCGAGGTGGCCAGACGCCCGGCTCCCCTGTCCATACGGATCCCGCAGCCGAGTCAGATCCTGCGTCAAGCACGCACGCGGCACGAGTGAATCGCCGCTATTTGCGACGTTGTCGGCCTCGGCGCTCGTAGCGATCGACGCTAGGTAGTACGGTCGAGTCCTGGCGTTCGGAATGGTGGCGTCCGGGGCGATGGCGCGGACCGCACGAACATCGTCGCCGACCTGCTCACTCTCCCCCCAAGGAGCCGCCCAGCTCCACCGGAGTAGGTCGCGCCTCGGGCGCTCACCTCTCAGAACCTGTAACCGACGGGATGGTGTCGCCCGCCGGCACGGACCTTGGTAGAGGGCTTGAGCGAATTGACACTTGCTTGCAATACCTGCACACTGGTTGAACGCGCATCGTCGCGTGCGGGACGTAGGGCACCACTGGGGGAGAGTCCTATCTGCGGGCACTAACTTCGTCAGCCGCGGCGGTGCGCGTCAGTCTCCGCCGACTCACGGCCGCCCGCTCGAAACGCGCGATTTGCAGGCCGAAGTAGTGACGGAACGGATACCGCGCCTCCGCTTGACGCTGCCGGCGCTGGTGGCAGACTGCGACTGCCGTCAGGGAAGACGAGTTCATCGTCAAGCGTCTTCTGCACGATCTCTCCCCCAGAAAGAAGACACCCTGGCCGGTCACTGACACTGCTGGGGCAGGCCGGGTGCACCCGAGTTGCCCCAGGGTGTCCTCTCGGGTAACGCGCCTCGATCCATCAGTCGCCCCGCCTCCCGTCCGGCCCGTGCATGTCCATGGACCGGACGGGAACACGCCGCCACACGGGCAGCGCTGATCTACCGCTCGGCGGGGAATCGGCCGCGTGACCGACTCAAGACCAACGCGGCCGAGCTTTGGTCACGCGGCCTCGCCTGACATCTCGGCGAACTCGGCCTCGAGCTGTTCCATCGCCGCCTGCTTCCGGGCCTCGTTGTGCTGCTTGCGGAGCTGCTCCATCTCGGCGGCGAGCTTCCGCATCTTCGGAGTCCCGCTGGCGGTTGGTCAGCGTGGTCGTGGCTTCCGCCGCGGCGATGATGCGCTCGCGCTTGTCCTCGAGGTCGAGCTTCTCGCGCACAGCCTGACTTTCCACCGCGCCGACGTGTCCGTTGAGGACGAACGCGATCGAGGCGTCGACCTGCGCCAGGCGCGAGGCGATCCACGACTTGGCCAGTTCTCGCATGTCCTTGCGTGTCCGGCTTCCCGCGACGGTTGCGTACTCGCTCTCGGTCGCGGCCAGACGGCCGACGAGGGCTTCGAGCTTCTCGTCGACGTCGCTCATGGCCGCACCGATCCGGTCCTGATCGCGTCTCGGGCCTGTGCCGCGTACAGCAGCTTGGCGCTTTGCCTGCTGCTCTTCCAACGGCACCTTCTCCTCGATCAGCCCTCGGGGAAGCTACTAGATGGGCTCCTTGCGACGGTCTTGGTGTAGCCCAATGATGAGTCCGCGCGAGCGCGTCAGCGCCTACACGGCGCCAGCCGGAGGCTGCGAGCTAATGGCCAGCGGCGGCGGCAGCCGGTGGATCGACATGTAGCGGACACCCTCCGGCCCGGCGGGCACGATCCCGATCGATCTGCCTCAGCTCGCCGCGGCTTGACGGCCAGATCCTCGGGTGACATTCCCGCACGCTGGCCCAGGCGACGGGATCGACGTCAGCCGTCAGGAGAGCGCGCGCTCAAGTCAGCACGGTCTGTCGGTGTTCGGGGCATCACGACCTCGACCGGCAGCCGGAGCAGGGCCAGGGTCTTCGACAACCTGCTGCGCGGGGTCCGCACCCGGGACCGCTCGGCGACCTGAAAGGGCGCGCCTGCCGTGCCTCCTAGATTGACGGCGTGAGGCCGAAGGCGTCGCCATGATCCCCCGCTGCGCCGAGTGCGAAGCCGCCTGGCTGCCGGCCGACGAGGAGCGCTGGCGAGCCAATCTCGGCTGTGACGAGTTCTTCGATCCGCCGGAGATCGTCTTCTATTGCCGGGGCTGCGCCGAGCGCGAGTTCGCCAACAACTAGTTCTTGAGGGGCCTCTGCGGCTTCGCTGAGTCGCGGTTTGCGAGCCTGACGGCGATGTAGATGACGAAGCCCAGGATGGCGATCCAGACGAGCGGCATGATCGTCATCCAGAGCCAGGCCCATCCTGGCATATGCCCGTACATGCCTACCCTCGCCTCGGCTTCATGGCGACCATCGTCCGGATCATGTCGACGCAGAAGCCACCGCAGATGATCGCGCCGACGATTGAGATGACAGGCGAGCCCGCGATCCCGCCAAGCACCGCGATGAAGGCGCCTGCGACGCAGCCGAGCATGTGGAACCGATGGTGGACGAGATGGTGCTTGAGCCCTTTCATGCTGCACCTCACAAAGCCGGCTAATGGAGATCGACTCCGAGCATGCCTCTCGAGTCGCCGCGCACCATCGGGGGCCGCTCGGAATCCCCCTGCGGCCTAGTACTGAAGGCCCGACGCGCCTATGTTCACCGTGCCGTCCGGCCCCAGCCCTTACGGAGGGAGGAACCGGATGGCCGGCTTTCTATTCCAGGCTCGAGTCGCCTGAGGTCGGCTCTACCGCCCCGGTCGCGCGGAGCCGTGAGGTCGAGCTCCAGGCTGGTGACGCGCCCGCCGAGGTGATGGGATTGTACGCCTCGCAGGACGCCGAGCGCGGCCGCGGCCACGGTGCTCAGATGTCGCTCGCGGTTGCGTCTGCGGGGGAGGGTTGGTGCACCACGAGGACGGAGCACCGGGCTCGATGTGCGACCCGTTCGCTGATGCTCCCGAGCGCGCGGAGGCCGTGCAGGCTGCGCGAGCCGACGACGATGAGGTCTGCTACTCGGGAGCGCTCGACGAATGCGGCGACCGGATGTTCCGGATCCCAGGTGTCGACCTTGTCCCCCCAGGCGCTGTCTGGCCGGGCCGATTCGTCGCCCGTTGCGGAGACGACCTCGACGGTTGCGCCGATCCGTGCCGCGAGCTCGTCCGCTGTCGCGAGCGCGGCGAGCGCGGGGGCGGAGCCGTCGAAGCCGACGACGACGCTCGCCGGCTTCCAGCTGCGGCCCGCGTGGGGGCGGGCGATCAGCACCGAGCAGGTGCCGTCGTGCAGGAGCTCGGTGGCGGTGTCTCCCATGACGATCCCGAGAAAGCGGCTGCTGTGCCGGCCTCCGAGCGCAAGTAGCGTCGCGTCGGCTTCGTCGCGCGCGTGCCGCAGGACGTGCAGGGGCCCGCCTCTCGCGACGCGCGCCGTTGAGTCGGGTCGTCCGCCGAGGATCGAGGCCGCCGCGTCCCGCGCCGTCGTTGCTTCCTCGACGAGTCCGTCCACCCAGTAAGCGGAGTCGAAGCCGGTGCGGCGCGCCGGGCTCGTGTCGAGCGCGGTGACGGCGTGGACCGAGGATCCTTCGGCCGGTGCGAGGAGGAGCGTTTGGCGGAGCGCCTCGAATCCCCACTCGGTGCCGTCGACGCCGACCACGACTCGCGCGAACACCGCCATCGAGGCACTGTATCCCCGAGATGGGCTTGGACATTGATCGAGCGGCGAGGAGCATCGACCCCGACCGATGACCGGTCGTCCGCGTCGCCAAGGCGAGGTCGGCGGCGACGCGGACAGGCCACGCGTCGACCCCTCCAGCGGAGGGAGCCGGCAGCGGTGACGTCAGCTGTCTCCTCGGCATCTCGGTCCAGGCTGCTGGGCAGGCTGCTCTGGCTGTCGGTGGCCGCCGCGGTGACGACGATCGCGCTGAAGATGCTCGCCTGGCAGCTGACGGATTCGGTCGGGTTTCTGTCGGATGCGCTCGAGTCGGTGGTGAACCTCGTGGCGGCGCTGGTCGCGATGGGGATGCTGCGGTGGGCGAGCACGCCGCCGGACGAGCAGCACCTGTTCGGGCACGAGAAGGCGGAGTACTTCTCTGCGGGGGTGGAGGGAGGGTTGATCCTGCTCGCGGCGGTTTCGATTGCATGGACGGCTGTCATGCGGCTGATTCATCCGGTGGAGCTCGTAGACATCGGGATCGGTGTCGCCCTTTCGGCTGCGGCGTCGGTGGTGAACCTCACGGTTGGCCTTGTGCTGATCCGGGCCGGCAAGGAGTCGCGCTCGATCACGGTCGAGGCGGACGGACGGCATCTGCTCACCGACGTCTGGACGTCGGCCGGCGTGATCGCGGGCGTCCTCGTCGTCGGCGCGACGGGCTGGCTCCGGGTAGACCCGGTGGTCGCGCTGTTCGTGGCCGCGAACATCGTCGTCACCGGGGTCTCGCTGCTACGGCGTGCAGGCGCGGGGCTGATGGATCACGCGCTGTCGCCTGCGGAGCAGGATGCGCTCGAGCGGGTGTTGGCGAGGTACCGCCACGACGGCGTGTCGTTCCATGCAGTGCGCACGCGGCAGGCCGGGCGACGGTCGTTCGTGTCGCTGCACGTGCTCGTGCCGGGCGCCTGGAGCGTGAGCGAGGCGCACGCGCTTGCCGACGGCCTCGAGCGGGAGATTCAGTCGACGCTTCCGGGTGCCGCCGTGATCACGCACCTCGAGCCGAGCGGCGACCCCGCGTCGATCGCAGACGCCGAGTTAGAGCGGTCGGAGCCGTGACGTGATCCAGGCCGGAGTGGGCGCCGCCGGATTAGGGGAAGCCTGGCGGGCCGAGGCAAGCGTGGTCGCGGCGGCCCTGGGCACGGACGCCCGACGGGGACTGAGCGCGGCGGAGGCGACCGCGAGGCTGGCGCGCTTCGGGCCGAATCGGCTCGAGGCGGCCGAGCGCGTGCCGGCGTGGCGGAAGTTCCTGGGCCAGTTCGCCGACCCGCTGATCTATCTGCTGCTCGCGGCCGTCGTCGTCTCGCTCGTCGCGTGGGCGCTCGAGGGGGGCAAGTCGGCGCCGTACGACGCGATCGTGATCTCGGCGATCGTTGTCGCCAATGCCGTGCTCGGCTACGTGCAGGAGGCGCGTGCCGAGCAGGCGGTCGCGGCACTGCAGCGGATGTCGGCCGCGACGGCGGGGGTCGTGCGCGATGGACGGGAGGAGCGGATCCCGGCCACCGGGGTGGTGCCCGGCGACCTCCTGGCGCTCGCCGAGGGAGACGCGGTCGCGGCCGACGCCCGACTGGTCGAGGCCGCGTCGCTGACCGTCGCGGAGGCCTCGCTGACTGGGGAGAGCGAGGCGGTGCTGAAGGACGTCGACTCGATCGCGGAACCGGTCGGACTGGGCGACCGGGTGAACATGGTGTTCAGCGGCACCGCAGTCGTGCGCGGCCGCGGCCGCGCAGTCGTGACCGCGACCGCAATGGCGACCGAGATGGGCACCGTCGCCCGTCTGCTTGGAGAGACGGAGGCGCAGGCCACGCCGCTACAGCGGGAGGTCGACCGGATCGGCCGCATGCTGGGGATCGCGGTGATCGTGATCGCGGCGGTCGTGGTTGGCGCGATTCTGCTCACGGCCGATCTCCGATCAGCGTCGGATCTGGTCTCGGTGCTGCTCATCGGGGTGTCGCTGGCGGTGGCCGCGGTACCGGAGGGCCTGCCGGCGGTGCTGTCGGTGGTGCTGGCGCTCGGCGTGCAGCGGATGGCGCAGGAGCGGGCGATCGTGAAGAAGCTGTCCTCGGTCGAGACGCTCGGCTCGGCGTCGGTGATCTGCGCCGATAAGACCGGGACGCTGACGAAGAACGAGATGACGATCGAGAAGGTCGTCACCGGCTCGGGCGAGGTCGACGTCACCGGCAGCGGCTACCGGCCCGATGGTGAGCTGCGCGTGGACGGGCATCCGCTTGACGACGCTGTCCTGCTGGACGAGGTGCGGGCGGTGCTCGCGGGTGGGAGCCTGGCAAACGACGCCGTGCTGCGTGAGGAAGAAGGCGAGTGGACGATCCAGGGCGATCCCACCGAGGCCGCGTTCCTGGTCGCCGAGGCGAAGGTCGAAGGGCTCGCCGAGATGCGCCGCGCGCGGTTCGAGCGCGTCGGCGAGGTGCCGTTCAGCTCCGAGCGGAAGCTGATGAGCACGGTGCACACCGACCTCGAGGGCGAACCCGGCGTCGCCGTGGTCACCAAGGGCGCACCTGACGTGCTGCTCGGCCGCTGTGCCGAGGAGCGCCTCGGTGGGCGTGTGTGGCCGCTGACGGAGGAGCGCCGGAGCGAGATCCTCACGACGGTCGACCAGCTCGCTGACCTGGCGCTGCGAACGCTGGCGGTCGCCTACCGGCCGCTGCCGGCGGACGAGCGGCCGCCGCATGACGAGACGGTTGAGCGGGAGCTCATCTACCTGGGGCTGGTCGGGATCATCGACCCGCCGCGGCCAGAGGCGCGGGTCGCGATCGCCGACGCGCACGACGCCGGCGTGCGCGTGCTGATGATTACCGGCGACCACCCGCACACTGCTGCGCGGATCGCCTCCGATCTCGGCATCGCGGCGGCCGGATCTCGCGTCGTTACGGGCGCCGAGCTAGAGGCAATGGACGACGACGCGCGCGCGGCCGCGGTGCGGGAGGTGTCCGTCTACGCCCGCGTTTCGCCGGAGCACAAGCTGCGGATCGTCGACGCGCTCCATGCGGACGGGCGGATCGTCGCGATGACCGGCGACGGCGTCAACGACGCGCCCGCGCTGAAAGCGGCGGACATCGGCGTCGCGATGGGCGTCGCAGGCACCGAGGTCGCCAAGGAGGCGGCCGACATGATCCTCGCCGACGACGACTTCGCGACGATCGTCAGCGCCGTCCGCGAGGGCCGCGGGATCTTCGCCAACATCCGCAAGTTCCTGCGCTTCCTCCTCTCGTCGAACATCGGCGAGGTCTTCACGATGTTCTTCGGGGTCGTTCTCGCCGGCGTGATCGGGCTCGAGGACACCGGCGAGGCGATCGCAGTGCCGCTACTCGCGACCCAGATCCTCTGGATCAACCTGCTCACCGACGGCGCACCGGCGCTGGCGCTCGGCATGGACGCCCCTCCGGACGACATCATGTCGCGGCCGCCGCGCCGGCTCACCGACCGTGTGATCGACGCCGAGATGTGGATCGGGATCGTCTGGGTCGGCGCCGTGATGGCGGCGGTGACACTCCTCGCGCTCGACCTCCGCCTCCCCGGCGGCTTCGTCGGCGGCTCCGGGAACGTCATCGAGGCGCGGACGATGGCGTTCACGACCCTCGTGTTCGCCCAGCTCTTCAACTGCTTCAACGCCCGCTCCGACCGCACGAGCGCTTTCCACCGGCTGTTCACGAACCGCTGGCTGTGGGGAGCGATCGCGCTCTCGGCGACACTCCAGGTCGCCGTCGTCGAGTTGCCGTTTCTCAATGACGCCTTCGGCACGATGCCGCTCGGGGCAGAGGAATGGCTGATCTGTATCGGCCTCGCGAGTGTCGTGCTCTGGGCCGACGAGGCCAAGAAGCTGCTCGAACGCCCGGCTCGGCTGGCCACGTCAAGTAGTCGAGGCAAACGGATCGGAGGCGGCCCCGACTCGGGGCGATTCACGCCTTGGGGAGACTGAATGGGAACTCGCTGGCGCGGGTGCCTGTCGGTGCGGAAGGGTCAGCCAGGCGAGCTCTCGTCCTGCGTGATGATCCAGAGCGGTGTCAGCACCACGGTCGAGAGCACGTACACGAACAGGCAGAGCCTGACCTTGCGCACGCGCTCGAGATGCCGCTGGGAGTGATTTCAGGTTGAACGCGATTTTCGGGGCCGACGCGCGGTCTCTTATCCGGACGGGTCGCCCTCGATTAGTTCACGCTGAACGGGCCAAGCTCGAGCAGCCCGACTATCACTACTGAGTAGCGTCTATACCCGACAACCTTCAGGCGAGAGGACGCTGGCCCAGTCGAGCCCTCAGTCGCCTCAGTAGCCTCTCCACCCGCACAGCAGCAAGCATGAAGGGACTGAAGAAGATGGCCGACAAGAGGGTTTGGTTCATCACTGGCGCTGGCCGTGGCATGGGCGTCGACATCGCGCAGGCCGCGCTCGGCGCCGGCCACGCACTCGTCGCGACCGGCCGCAACACCGAGGTCGTGGCCAAGGCCGTCGGCGAGGCTGAGGACCTGCTCGTGGTCGAGCTCGACATCACGCGACTGGCGTCGGCGGAGGCGGCGGTGCAGGCTGCGCTCGACCGCTTCGGCCGCATCGACGTGCTGGTCAACAACGCCGGCAACTTCTATGCCGGCTTCTTCGAGGAGCTGACGCCTGAGCAGATCGAGCGTTCGTTGACGACAAACCTCGTCGGACCGATGAACGTCACGCGCGCCGTCCTACCCGTGATGCGCAACCAGCGCTCCGGGAACGTCGTCACGATCACGTCGACCGCCGGCATCGTGGGGCAGGAGTTCTGCTCGGCCTACGCCGCCGCGAAGTTCGGGGTCGAGGGATGGATAGAGTCGCTGCGCTTCGAGGTGGAGCGGTTCGGTATCCACACCACGATCGTGGAACCGGGCTTCTTCCGCACCGAGCTGCTCGAAAAGGAGTCAACGGCATACGCCGACTTATCGATCGACGACTACGCCGAGCGCACCGCCGAGACCCGGCCCGCCTGGGAGGCGATGAGCGGCAAGCAGGGCGGCGACCCGGCGAAGCTCGCGAAGGCCCTGGTCACCGTCGTCGAACAGGAACACCCGCCGCTTCGCTGGGTTGCAGGCGCCGATGCGGTCGAGACCGTCGAACAGAAGGCCAACGACCTGCTCGCGCAGGTCGATGCCTACCGCGACCTGTCGTCGTCGCTCGCGTTCGACGTTGCTGAAGCCGGAGGTGAGGCGTAGGTCGGCCGCGACATGGCGCTCATGTGACATTCCCGCACACTGGCCCAGGTCAGAGCACTCTGGCAGCGGCTCGAGCAACCTCGCGCTGATTCAATTGCTGCGCGAGTACTTCATTTCACGCTGGATGTCAGCCTCGGTGATCGGACGGTGCAGGCTCGCGGGCCAGTGGCCGAAGGCTCGCCAGGCGTCGATTGCGAGGAGGAAGCCCCAGATCACCGAAACCCACGCCGGCCAGGGCATGATCCCATCCGCCGAGTGGTCGGTCAGCGCCCAGATCAGCCACAGAACGCCGTTGACCGTGACGTAGGCGACGGCGTCCTCGATGAACTTGCGTTTCCGCTTGAGACTGGCAATTGCAGCGTCGCGTAGTTCCGCATCTACTCGGGCGATCGGATCGCCGCTCGACTCGGGAGCGTGTTGCGGTGTGATCGTCGCGCTCATTGCACGTCACCTCCACGTCGCTTCACCTCTAGTGTCCGTCGAATTCCCTAGCCACACATCCGGGTGAGCGCTGAACTCCGGTGCCACGATGTACGGGCTGCCCACGTGACATTCCCCAACGCTGGCGCAGGCCGCCGTTCTTGCCCTTACCGACCTTGGCTGGCCGCGGGAATTCCGTAGTTCCGGGTAAGCGGTTCAGGGGCGGCGCGGATTCGCCGCGTAACGCAGAGATGGATGATCAACGTGTCAACGGGTCCAGGTTGAGGGAACCTGGTCGAAGGAGGTGTGCGTGATGCGTGCACTGAATTTGCCGCATGGCGGCGTGTCGTTGCGACGCCAGGTCCGCGATCCGCAGGTCATGGTGTCGCTCGTTGCGACTGCCTGCGTTCTGGTCGAGGCGGTCATCGCGAAGAACGTGATCGATGTGGAACTGGACTTCTTCATCCAACTCGCCCCGATGTGGATCTTTATCGCCTACCTGGTGAGCGGCCTTCGCGATCGCACAAGTGAGATCGCGTTCATCGCCGTGATCATCCTGACGACAGCCGCCATTCTCGTTCTTTACGCGGTCTGAGAACCTCTCGTCTGCCGGAGTGCTCGGGGAGCACTCTATGACTCCCGGGCCGCCGAGAGGTTCGCCGTGTCGTAGCCGCACTGCTCGGCGTCATTCCCGCACACTGGCGCACGCGACCTCGCTCCTCCTGCACGGAAGCCGTCACGCCTTGGGGAGAGCCGCGACCCTCCGCTTACTCCCACCAGAAGGCTTCGCCGAGTACCAGGAAGGCATGCAGTGCCTGGAACACCGGAGAGCGGGAGCCACAGCAGCGTCCCCCGCTCGTGCCTGACCTTTCGCGACGATCGCGGCCAAAAACGCAGCGAGTGAGCCCAGGAACCCCGTGAGCGCCATGATCCCGAGGACCCATCCGAGCAAGGTGTCATCGACTGCGCGCTCGACTCCGCCGGCGTACGCAATCGCGACTACTGCGACCGACACGGCGAATACCACCCCGAACACAGCGGACAGGCGGACCGCCCATATCCAGCGAAGCGGCCATGAGGGTGGGCGTCACTGTTCGGCGCGGGGACGTGAGCTGGAACGAGGGTGACTCTCATCGAACTCACCTCCCTTCCACCCCTCAGTATCGCGCGGATCGCCGACTCAGACATCGGTATTCGCAGGCAGACACCATCCGATCCGAAGCGGTAAGGCCGCAACCCGGCAATGCTCGACCGAACCAGCGTGCACTCTCAGGGAACCATTCCCGAACACTGGCGCATGGCGCGATCCCGCCGCCCGGTCAGGTGACGCGCGCCCTACTGGACAGAGCGCTAGGCGAGCGTCAAGACGAGGCGATTAGAAGTTCCACGAGCAACGCCGCGGCCATGAGGAACCACACGAGCGCTACGAAGACCGTGAGCGCTCGCTCTCTCTCCCGGAAGATCGCCTGGAGCGCCACGACGCCGCTGGCCAGAGCGACCACGATCATCGGAAACCCGCCCACCGGCCCCATGAGCCGCCAACCCATCCCGAGCACGAAGCTCGCCACCGCCAGCCCGACTGCCCACTTCCCGAGCCGTGTCGTGGGCGCAACTGCGAAGCGACGCGGTTTCTCGACCGGCAGCCGCTGGTGAAACCCGCTGCTGGACATCCCCGACACCTCCTTCGTCGTCAGCAGCGTCGCATCGAGCAGGCGCCCCGAGCATCGGGGCGCTCCCCAGTCGTCCTGCGGCTTACCCGCAGAACCGTATTCAGGGCAGAAACCCCGAGCCGTGGGACTTCGTGCCGAGGCGAAGCCTGTTCGCACGTCGGTCGGGTGCGTGGGCCCAGTGGCACTCCACGTATCGGATCACCGCGTGAGCCGTGAAGGTCGGGCTCGTCGAGTGACATTCCCGCACACTGGCCCACCCGAGCCCCACGGCTAACCGGCTGAGCGTCGGACGACCGCGACAATGGTCTGCCACTGGCGCGGGGGCACACGGAAGCCCGAGACGATGAGTTTCCCGAACATCGCCACTCGCGTGCCCGTAGCCCACCGGTTCGACAGCCGCCGGTACACAACCTTGGCGTCGCGGAGGCTGCGATGCAAGATGACGTGCACCGAGTAGCCCGATTGTTCGATGCTGAGCCAGCAAGCGGAAGCGCCGGGGCCGGGTCCATCAACAAAGCCGCATCGCTTCTGAACGGGAAACCCCGCGTGCCGGAGCGCCGTCGCAATCCGCGGCGGGACTTCGAGGCGGGTACCAGCGTGTGACGCAGCCAGGCTCTGCGAAGCGCAGACGACCGCCAGACACGCGACCGTTGCGAACAGCATTCGCCTCACGAGTCGGATGATACGACCTCTTCTGGTGACATTCCCGCACGCTCGCCCAGGCCACATTCCGCCTACCAATTGCCGCGCCGTAGCGCGAGTTCTCCGCGCTCGCGAGCCTCGCTCTGCTTGCGGATCCACAGGTTCCCACCGACCTGCGGGGCAGGCATCGGCCGTTGTCCACGTCCTGCGTTCGGGAAAGTGGGAAGCCGGAAGCTTCGTCTGCGATCTTCTAGCCGCAGCCCTTAATGACGGGAAAACCGCAGCGGACGTCCGTGTCGGGCCCGACGCCGCGACATCGAAAGGCCAAGACAATGGCCGCCATGCTCCTTCTTGCCACAAATCCGATGGCGATAGCGGGCCTCATCGCCGGCGTCCTCATGGTGTTCGCAGGACGCAGCAAGAGTCGCCTCGCATGGCGCCGGGCCGAATGCCCGGTCTGCCATCAGCCACAGCCATCCTGTCGGTGCCGCTGGCTATGAGGAGCTCAGACACCGTTCACCCGGAGACGTCGGCTACGGACGCATCGCCCGGCGCAGACACGAGCAGCACCAGTGACTTTTTGCTC
>Ga0070711_100001354_pt1 | contig 13375 bp, 10 predicted proteins | sample LARL53metaG_FD_65452 | JGI IMG/M metagenome (GOLD analysis project Ga0070711, IMG submission 65452) | Corn, switchgrass and miscanthus rhizosphere microbial communities from Kellogg Biological Station, Michigan, USA - LAR L5-3 metaG | ecosystem: Host-associated > Plants > Roots > Rhizosphere ... | reverse complement strand
CTCAAGGGAAGCTGCGGAAACTCGATTTGCAGAGGCGATGGTGCGCGCGGGCCTGCAGATCAAGCTCAATGCTTCAAGCGAAGTCCGCGTCTGATATTGGATAGCATACAAAAGGATGGTAGCGTTTCCGCTTTCATTATGCGCGAGAACAAAGACAAAACGATTCTCACCGTGGATGATAATGACGCTCTTCGTTATTCGCTAGCGAGAACGCTCACGGAAGGAGGCTACAACGTAAAAGAGGCGTCGAACGGTGCGGATGCCTTACGCTTGGCGGATGAGGGGCCCGATCTCATCACCCTCGATGTGCATCTTCCTGACATGGATGGATTCGAAATCTGTCGCTTGCTGAAGGGAAATCCTCGCACCGCCCACATCCCGGTCCTGCATATTTCCGCGACATTCGTGGATACGGAATACCGGGTTCGCGGACTGGAAACCGGGGCGGACGGCTATCTCGCCGAGCCGATCTCGCGCGACGAACTTCTGGCGACGGTGGGAGCGTTGCTCCGGCTCAAGCAAGCCGAACGAGCCGCCCGCCTGCATGCGGCTGAAGCTGAAAAAGCCAGAAAGGACCTTGAGGTTGCTCACAATGAACTTGAGCAGCGCGTGCAACAGCGCACCGAAGAATTGGCCCGGATGACCGAGGAGATTCGAGAACTCACCGGTAAGCTTTTGAGGTTGCAGGATGACGAAAGAAGGCGGCTGGCGCGGGAGTTGCATGACAGTACCGGGCAGATGCTGGTCGCGATGAAATTGGCGTTGGATGAGATGAGTGTAGAGGCGAAAGGCCAGAAGATTGAATCGCTCGTCGCAAAAACGGTGGCTCTGAATGAAGACATGAGTCGACAGCTGCGCACCATGTCGTACCTGCTGCATCCGCCGCTCCTCGATGAGGTGGGCCTGCCGTCGGCCCTGCAGTGGTACGCGGATGGTTTTGCCGACCGCAGTGGGATCAAGGTAGAGCTGCAGATCAGCCCGCAGTTCGGACGTCTCCCTGACGATATGGAGATTGCCCTTTTTCGCGTGGTGCAGGAGTGTCTAACCAATATTCACCGTCACTCCGGAAGCGCAACCGCCAACATTCAGTTGAGCCGAGCGGACGACAAGGTTCACGTCGAGATCGTCGACACCGGCTCGGGTATTTCGCCCGAACGGGTCCATGCCAATCGGGTCGTTCCCGGGGTAGGGCTTATGGGGATCGAGGAACGAATGCGGCAATTTGGCGGACAGGTCGAGATTCGGTCCACCGACAACGGTACCGCCGTGAGTGCATCGATTCCGTTGAGAGGAAAGGTGTCAGAGGCGGTGTGAGAGTTACTCGGTTGTACGCTTCATTCCTCTGATGGAGGCCGCGAGAGCCACGCCGTTCAAGCGGTTTCGGCCGTACCTACCCATTAGTGCCATATATGGCACCAGTGAGCCATTTACCGGGTCAGGGGGTGGAGTTACATTGTCCTTGAGCAGCACTTGGGGGAGGGCTGATCAACAGACGTCCCGTGACTCATTCGAGTCTGGGGCGTTTTGTTTTGCGCCAAAAACGGCCTTTCCCCGGCCTTTCGTTCTAATTCCGCCGGTTTCGGTCCCTCCGTTTCAATTCCGATTCTCCGCCCCGACTTGGCTATCACTCCATGTTTCGATGGTGGTAGATTTGTTTGCGCCTTTCATTGCGATCGCCCTTGACGGTCCTAGGAGCTGGTCATGCCCGTGCAGTTAGCCCGCCGCGAGTTTCTCGCGGGAATGGTTGCCATGACGACCGCGACGGCCGCCTCTGGATTCCCCACAATGCCCGACAACAATTCACCGTTCCGCGTCTCTGTCATCAATGATGAGATTTCCCAGGATTTTGGCCGCGCTTGCGAGGTAGCCTCTCGCGAATTCGGCATGGAATGGATGGAACTTCGCGGCATGTGGAAGAAAAACATCGTCAGCCTCGATGAGAAAGAAGTGGCGGAGGCGCGTCGCATTCTCGAAAAGTACAATTTGAAGGTGACCGACATAGCCAGCCCGCTGTTTAAGGTCGACTGGCCCGGCGCACCGAAGTCCAAGTTTCGGGAAAACGGCTCTTTCGGCGCGAATTTTACCCCGGAGCAGCAGGACGAAGTGCTGGAGCGCGCCATGGATTTGGCCAAAGCGTTTCAGACGGATCGCGTGCGCTGTTTCGACTTCTGGCGCTTGGAAGATCAAGCTCCTTATCGTTCTGCCATTAACGACAGATTGCGAAACGCTGCCGAGAAGGCGGCGAAAAAGGGCATCATCCTGGTGCTTGAAAACGAATCGGCGTGCAACACTGCAACGGGCGCTGAAGCCGCGAAAGTTCTGAGCTCAGTGCAGACTCCCTCGTTCATGCTGAATTGGGATCCGGGCAACGCGGCTGCCGCCGGCGAAATTCCATTTCCTGATGGCTACAATCTCCTGCCCCAAGATCGGATCGGTCACTGTCATTGCAAAGACGTCGTCCATCAAGGGAAAAGGTATGATTGGGCCCCGATGGGCGGAGGAATGATTGATTGGGCCGGCCAGTTCAAGGCACTCAAGCGCGATGGCTATCACTACGCCGTGAGTTTAGAAACTCACTGGAGTGGTGGCGGATCACCCGAAGAGTGTTCACGCAAGAGTTGGGCAGGAATGAAAAAACTTCTGCAGCAGGCGGGCGCCCTGTAGATCGCGAGGAGAAGAGATGAACGATCAGACTAGACGAACTTTCTTGAAGCAGGCCGCGATGGGAACAGCCGCCGTGCTGGCATATCCCACCTCCACCGTGCTCGGTGCGAACGACCGCATCCGCGTCGGGATGATCGGCGTCGGCGACCGCGGGAATGACTTGCTGGGACAGATTCGGTCGGTGCAGGGTGTGGAAGTCGTTGCGATGGCCGACATCTACAGTCGCCGCCGCGACGAGGCCAAGAGCAAAGTTCCCGGCATTCAGACCTTCGACGACTATCGCCGCCTGCTCGACATGAACGACGTCGACGCCGTCATCGTAGCCAGCCCACTCCATATTCATACTCGTCATTTCCTCGACACGCTGGCCGCCGGTAAGGACCTGTATGCCGAGAAGACAATGACGTGGTCGATTCCAGAAGCTGACCAGTGCATGGCCGCGGCGAAGGCCTCGAACCGCGTCATCCAGATCGGCTTGCAGCATCAGAGTTCCGGCGCGCAGACCGATGCGCGGCGGTGGATCAAAGACGGAATGGTCGGGAAAGTCACCCAAGTCGAATCATGGATGAGCCGCAATACTCCTCACGGCAAAGGCCAGTGGGTGCGTCCGGTGCCCTCTGACTGCACTGCACAAAACGTCAGTTGGAGCGCGTTCCTCAACAGCAGGCCAGATCGCCCCTTCGATCCCTACAAACTCATCAACTGGCGCTTATTCTGGGAGTTTGCTGGCGGCAATTGCGCCGAGAACATGGTGCACCAGATCGCCTGGATCATGGGCGCACTCGACTTGCCGATCCCCTCGGCCGCCTATATGTCAGGCGGCGTGTTCTCCGAAAAAGATGGCCGCGAAGTTCCCGACACGATGGTTGTTACCCTCGACTTCCCGAACATGGTGGTGACCTGGCAGTCGACCTTCAGCAACAAGCACTACGACATGGCCGATCGAATCCTTGGAAGCGACGGCACGCTCGAGCATCACTTCGAAGAGCCGCTGGAATATTGGCCCGAAAAGACGAACCGTCCCGATGGAGAGGCCAAGCGTGGTGGCTCTCAGAATCAGAACCACATGGCCAACTGGATCGACTGCGTCCGCAGCCGCGCTGTCCCCAACGCTCCGCCGGAGATCGGCTACCGTTCGGCGATCGCCGTGCATATGGCAAACCTCTCTTATAAGAACAAACGCCGGCTCACGCTGGAGGAAGCAAAAGCGATTAAGCCCGAATTCTAGACGCCGTCCCGGACGGCCGTTCTGCAGCAGGAGATGCGGACCAGGTCCCGCAGTCCCGCTCGTCAGCGCAGATCGGACTGAGGCAAGGTCCTGAGCCCTGACCACCTTTCAGTTCCTTTCCCAATCTGTTACTGTTTTCAGTCAACTTTTGTGGGTTCGTGTGACGAATATCACAGAATTTACAAGCCATCCCATGAAAGGATGTCCGGTCGCAGCCGGATTTCCGAAGGCGCCGAGGCAATTCCATCGCAGGCTCGGCAGGGAAAGGGTGAGGGTCGCGTGATTGTTGGAGTTCCGAAGGAAAGTTACCCCGGGGAGCGGCGGGTCGCGCTCGTTCCCGTAGCAATTCCCAATCTCATTAAAGCGGGACTCGAGGTCATCGTCGAAACCGGCGCCGGCGAGCCTGCCGGTTATCCTGACGCGTTGTATGTGGACAAAGGCGCGAAGATTGTGCCTGATCGCACAGCCGTGTTCAGCACCGCCGATATTGTGGTTCAGGTGCTCTGCTACGGCTCGAACGACGTCACCGGCAAGGCCGACTTGCCCCTGATGCGCAGCGGTCAAACCCTGATCGGATTTCTGCGTCCATTCGGATCAGCAGACATCGTTCAGCAGATCGCGCAAGCTGGCGTGACGTCTTTCTCGGTAGAACTTATGCCCCGCACTACCCGCGCTCAGAGCATGGACGCTCTTTCATCCATGGCTACGTGCTGCGGATACAAAGCGGTCTTGCTTGCCGCTGAGACGTCGCCTCGCATCTTTCCCATGATGACCACTGCCGCCGGCACGATCACCCCGGCGCGCGTCTTCGTCATCGGTGCTGGTGTTGCCGGACTTCAAGCCATTTCGACCGCCCGTCGACTCGGAGCCGTTGCTTCTGCTTACGACATGCGCCCCGCTGCGAAAGAACAGGTGCAGAGCCTTGGTGGACGCTTCGTCGAACTCCCTATTGAAGCCCAGAATGCACAGGATGCACGCGGCTACGGTACCGCGCAGGACGAAACGTTCTATGCCCGGCAGCGGGAACTTCTAACCCGCGTGGTCGCCGAGAGCGACATTGTGATTACCGCCGCGGTCATCCCCGGCAAGAAGTCTCCGGTGCTGATCACTGCGGATATGGTCAAAGGCATGGCTCCGGGTTCAGTGATCGTCGATCTCGCTGCCGAGCGCGGCGGAAACTGCGAACTCACGCAGACGGGGAAGACGGTGGACGCTCATGGCGTCACAATCATTGGCGCCATTAACCTGGCCAGCAGCGTTCCTTATCACGCCAGCCAGATGTATGCCCGCAATCTGACGACGTTCCTGCTGTACATGGTGAAAGAAGGCAAACTGCAACTGAATCCGCAGGACGAAATCGTTCGCGAAACCATGATCACCAGCGGCGGTGAAGTTGTGAACGCCCGGGTGCGAGAATTTTTCAAGATGCCCGCGCTGGCAACGGCGGGTGGATAGTATGTTGCGCTACGGCGCGCATGTGGGGAAGGTATAGGGAAGGGCACGGCTTCAGCCGTGCCGTAAACAGCAAGAAGGTGGGGCTTCAGCCCCTGAGGAGCAAGATGGGTTCTAACATCATCAACGCGTTGTTCGTATTCATGTTGGCGGCATTCATTGGATTCGAAGTCATCCGCCACGTCTCACCTTTGCTGCACACTCCGCTCATGTCGCTGACCAACGCTCTTGACGCGATCGCGGTGGTCGGCGCCATTGTTCTGGTTGGCGAGCACAAGAGCACTTTCGCGACTCTGCTGGGTTTTATCGCAATTGTTGCCGCCACCAGCAATGTGGTTGGCGGATTCTTCATCACCGACCGCATGCTCAGAATGTTCAAAACCAGCCGTCCCACAAAACCGCAATTAACGAAATAATATGCCGACCGAGTTTGCTGGAAGCCAGTACCTCATCGAAATCATCTATCTCGTCGCCAGCGCCCTCTTTATTCTTTCGCTGAAGTGGATGAGTTCTCCCGCCACCGCGCGCCACGGCATCCTGGCGGGCGAAATTGGCATGGTGCTGGCCATTGCCGGCACACTGCTCCATCACGGCATCATCGATTACAAGTGGATCGTCATTGCGCTGGTGCTGGGCAGCGGCATCGGTATTCCCCTGGGGATGGTTCAGATGACGGCCGTCCCACAACGGACAGCCCTTAGCCACGCGTTCGGCGCATTGTGCGTCACGCTGGTCGGCACCGCCGAATTCTACTTGCGCAGCCCGAACGTTCCAAAGTTCATGATGTCGGTGCTCTCGATGGAAGTGATCCTCGGAGGCCTGACCTTTACCGGCAGCCTGATGGCGGCGGGAAAATTACAGGAAATCCTGCCCCAACGCCCGATCACATATAAAGGACAGAATTTCGTCAACTTCTTACTGTTCGTGGTCGCGCTGGGAAGCGCCATTTACCTCGTGCTGCATCCGGAAGCAAAAATTTTCTTCCCGATTATCGTTGGCGTGTCTTTGATCTTCGGAATCCTGCTGGTGATTCCGATTGGTGGCGCCGACATGCCGACCGTAATCTCGCTGTTGAACTCCTATGCTGGTCTCTCCGCAGCCGCCATGGGCTTCGTGCTCGACTCAAAGCTGCTGATCATTGCCGGCGCCCTCGACGGATCCTCCGGCCTCATCCTCTCGATCATCATGTCGAAGGCAATGAACCGGTCCTTCACCAACGTGCTCTTTGGGGCCTTCGGCCAGGTACAGGCGTCGGCCGCTGCGGGGCAAGAAGCCAAGCCCGTACGCAGCGCCACCGCCGAAGAAGCCGCAGCGATTTTACTGGCAGCGAATAAAGTGGTCATCGTCCCCGGCTATGGAATGGCAGTCGCGCAGGCCCAGCACAAAGTCCGCGAGCTTTATGACGCGCTCACCAAGAAAGGCGTTGAGGTTCGATTCGCCATCCACCCGGTAGCCGGGCGAATGCCCGGTCACATGAACGTGCTACTCGCGGAAGCGGACATTCCCTACGACCGCCTCATCGAAATGGACGAGATCAATGGCGATTTCCCGCAGACTGATGTCGCCCTCATCATCGGCGCCAACGACGTGACCAATCCCGCCGCCCGCACGGATCATTCGAGCCCGATCTTCGGCATGCCGATCCTCGACGTCGACAAGGCTCACACTGTCATGGTCATCAAGCGCAGCATGAACCCAGGCTTTGCTGGTATCGACAACCCGCTCTACTACCTCGACAACACTCTGATGCTTTTCGGCGATGCGAAACAGTTTGTAGGCGGGATTGTGCGCGAATTGGGTGGCGGACACTAAAGAAGCCTCAAGAGGAATCTCAGCGATCGCTTCAGGTAATGCTCACTCTCCCCTAGGTCGTTAACGCCCTTTTCGACTACCGTACATCCTTCGAGGCGCATCGATAAACTCCACTTTTTGCAGCGAGTCGATAAAGGCACTGGACCCGCGGTGAACACTCTGGATGCGTGCTGTTGCGGAATCGAGAACGCGTGCCAGATCGTCGCCGTAGTCGCGTGGGCGATCCTCCCGCAATTTTCGCTTCGCCTTGTCTGCCGAGAACCAGGCGGGGTTGCGATCTAATTCCCGTGGCGACTCGAGCCAGGAAATTTCGCAAAGATGAGCGCTGACCAGCACTTCGGCCATGCCAGGCTCCCTTCCTCCCTTGCGGTACGCGTACCGAGCAAATGGAGCTTCCTCGATTCGGCCGTGCACTCCGGCTTCTTCAAACGCCTCAAGAGCGGCGGCCTGAGCGTGAGTCAAGCCGGCCTCAGCGTTGCCCTTGGGAAAAATCCAACGTCCCGCCCGGGTTCGAACCAGAAGGAATTCAATGGTGCGATTGCGCACGCGATAGCAGACGGCTGCGACCTGCTCCGACCCGCGCAGCCGGCGTAGCTGCCTGAGCGGGACGAACGGTGCAGCACGGCGAGGCGCAGAGGAAGACCAGCTGTGGACGAGGCGCGAATCGGCAGCACTCATTGCAAAAGAGTGCAGGATTTCGTCGGCATCTGCCAAGAGTACAACTTGGTTCTCTGGGAGTTTCAACGAAAGACGCCGACAAACGGGCGGGAATCTTTCTACGCACTTGCGTCACGGGAACTGGGCGCGACAGTATCTTGATGGCCAGGAGCGGCATTTGCGCGGCCGCGAGGATAACTTTGGACAATCTCTATTGTCTGCGCTGTAACCGCGAACTTGAGCCCGGACACAAATCGGTCGCGGTGTATATGTTTGCGAACACCGTCGGCATCCGGCCGCGCCAGAAGTCAACGTCACAACGGATGTGCTTCTGTCCGCAGTGCTCCGTCTCGCTGGCCATGGGGCCGCCGCCGGAAGGCGCGCTCAACCTGGCGGCATGGCAAATGATTCGAGACTTGGTGAGCGCCGATCCAGCTCTAAACCAGGCCGCTTGGGATACCCTGCGAGGAGTGGTTGGACTCTTGCCCGCGACGGGAACCGACGGTCCGCGCCGCACGAATGCAGGCGGCTACTTCGAGTTCTGAGATCGTTCCAACCGCTTTTCGTCTGCGTACCTATTTAGAACGCAGAGGCGAATTTCTAAGATTTACCACTCACGCCTCTTCCATTCTGTGGCCGCGTGTAGCATCCTCTTCATAACTATGAAAACTCTTCTGATCCGTCTTCTTGTATTACCCATTCTGTTCTCATCGATCTTCACTCTGGCTCAATCTCAACCCCAACTCAACCTGATGCCCATGCCCGCCAGCGTGCAGGCTGGCAATGGCCAATTGCCGATCATGCAATCCTTCTCCGTTGCTGTTACCGGAACTCACGATGCATCGCTCGATAGCGAAGTCCAACGCTTCCAGGATCAATTGTCGCGGCAAACCGGAATTCCATTCCGTCCCAAGGCTGGTGCCACACCAACGCTGCGAGTTCAGGCCGACAAAGGTCGTGAGGCAGTTCAGAAACTCGGCGAAGATGAATCCTACGAACTCACCGTCACCGATTCCAGCGCAAAACTTACGGCGCCGACAACGCTCGGAGTTCTGCGCGGCCTACAGACTTTTCTTCAACTCGTGCAAATCACCCCGGCCGGATTCGCGGCTCCTGCCGTCACCATTAAGGACCAGCCCCGGTTTCCCTGGCGTGGCCTTCTCATTGACGTCAGCCGCCACTTCATCCCAATGGACGCGCTTAAACGCAATCTCGACGGTATGGCTGCCGTCAAGATGAACGTTCTGCACTGGCATCTTTCCGACGATCAGGGATTCCGCGTGGAGAGCAAGGCATTTCCCAAACTTACTGGCATGGGGTCCGACGGCCAGTTCTACACGCAGTCCGCGATCCGCGACCTCATTTCGTACGCGCATGATCGCGGCATCCGCGTGATGCCCGAGTTCGATATGCCTGGCCACAGCCGTTCGTGGGTCATCGGATATCCCGACCTTGCTAGCGGAGCCGGGCCATTCACGCTGGAAGATGGCGATCCAATCTTGGATCCGACGCGAGACTCGACTTACAAGTTTCTCGAAAAATTTATTGCCGAAATGGCCAAGCTGTTTCCCGATGCCTACTTCCACATCGGAGGCGACGAGGTTGACGGTAAGCAATGGGATGCGAACCCGAAGATTCAGGAATTTATTCACTCCCACAACATGAAGGGCAACCAGGATCTGCAGGCCTATTTCAATCAACGCCTGGAAAAGATTGTTGCCAAGAATCACAAGACCATGGTCGGCTGGGATGAGATTCTGCATCCGAACTTGCCAAAAACGATCGTCGTACAGTCGTGGCGCGGGCAGGCCTCGTTGGCCGCGGCCGCGAAACAAGGCTACCGCGGTCTGCTTTCGTTTGGATACTACGTCGACCTGATGTGGCCGGCGGCGCGGCACTATGCCGTCGATCCTATGGCCGATGCCGCAGCGGCTCTCACTCCGCAAGAGAAGAGTTTGATTCTCGGTGGCGAGTCGTGTCAGTGGGCAGAATGGGTGACTCCGGAGATCATTGACTCGCACATCTGGCCGCGCAACGCAGTGATTGCGGAGCGATTGTGGTCTCCGCAGGAAGTGAAAGATGTCGCCTCGATGTACGCAAGGATGAACGCTGTCAGTCTCGAACTCGAGTTCGTGGGCCTCAAACATAATTCCGCGCGGACGCTCATGCTCGATCGGATGGCCGGATCCACCGATATCAGCGCCCTGCAAGTTCTCGCGAACGTCGTCGAACCTGTCAAAGACTACAACCGCTGGGATGATGCAAAGGGTCCCATCGATTTTCACGCTCCACTCAATCGCTTGATCGACGCCGCGAATCCTGAGAGTGACACCGCACGCCAATTCAACGATCTGGTGCAGGTTTTCGTGAAGAGTGGATACAAAGACCAAGCGGTCGAAGCTCAACTCCGTACGTGGCTCGTGACCTGGCGCGATAACGATGCCAAACTGCGTCCGCTGCTCAACCAATCGGCACTGTTGACGGAGGACGTGCCCTTGTCGCAGAGTCTATCTGCGCTGGGAGCCGCGGGTCTGCAGGCTCTCGACTATCTCAACAAAGGCCAAACCGCCCCTGACGCCTGGAAGACGCAGCAACTCAGTCTCATCGAGCAATCCAGGAAACCGATGGCTGATGTGCTGCTCATGGTGGTTGCACCCGTACAGCAGTTGGTAGAAGCGAGCGCAACCCAACATAACTAAACCGTGCCTAGCCGGTCTGTCACCCTGCCGGAGAAGATGACACGCAGTTGCAAGAGTGAAGTCTGACTAAAAAATAAGCCCCGCCAGTTCTCGGCGGGGCTTAGAACTTGCAAAGAATCTCTCACGGCCTAAATTTGTAAATTGCGCCGTCGTTTCCGCTGCCACCGTGCACAGTCGCACCGTAGAAAATTCCCGACGGATCCGCGACTAGTCCGTTATAGGCAAAGCCCGGCTGAGGTGTTCCCGGAAAACGGTAGGCCACGGTCTCACTCCACTTCCCGGTAGAGTCGCGCGACATTTTGAAAATCGTGCCGCAGCCGCAGGCCGCAGCCCCACCTTCACTCGTAGTGCCGTAAAGATTGCCCGCCGCGTCCGCCACCAAGGTGCTGATCGGACTACCTCCGTCCGAGCCTCCTTGAAAGCTATACAACACACGCTCGGTCCATGCGCCGTTGATCTTCGTGAGCTGGTATACCGTTCCCAAGTCATTGGCTCCGGCATAGTAGGTGGTGCCGTAGAAATTCCCGGCCTTGTCGGCAATCAACCCACCGTACGGCAAAGCACCGTCGGGCGAATCTTTGAAGGCGTAAAGCGTCGTCAACTGCCATAGCCCTTGATGAAGAGACATCTCAAAGACCGTTCCGAAGCCGTTCGCGCCGCCCACCGTGCAGACACCGAAAAGATTTCCGGCAGCGTCGATCAAGAGCCTGCTGGCCGATCCGCCACCACCGTCGTCGCCGCCGGTGAAGGTATGGATCACGCGGAACTTCCAGGCTCCCACGTCTTCTCGTAGCTGGTAGACGACGCCTATCCCGTTAGCCCCACCGGTCGGGGTCGTCCCAAAAACATCGCCGTTCTTATCGATCGCCACCGGGCTCCCTGGTCCCGAGCCGTCGCTTCCGGTAAATGTGTGAATCACAGTCTGGTTCCAGGTCCCGCCGGAGTTCGACAGCTTGTAGACCACGCCGCAACCGCCCTCGCACGATCCTCCTCCGCCCGTCACCGCGGTTCCATACAGATTTCCCTCCGCATCGAGCGTTACGCCTTTGTAAGGCTCGCCGCCGTCCGCGCCGCCCGTGAAGTCATAGAGCACGGTATGCGCGCCCGCGGGGGTAACTTGGAAGACCGTGCCGCCTCCGAAGACTCCGCCTTGCACCGATGTGCCGTAAAGATTGCCTGCACTGTCCCTCACGAGTTCAGTGTCGGTGTACTCGCCGTCGGCGCTGCCGCCAAAGCTGTAGACGAGTTTAGTCGCGCTTGCTGCCCACGCAGCCGTGATCAACAATGAGGTTGCCGCACCGATTGCCAGCATCCTGCCTGCATAAGTCCAGACATGCTTGCTCTGCATGTTGCCTCCATAAGATTTTGATCGAAGCGGGCTACGTCACCGGTAGCGGGCTAAAACTTTAGCACTGAAACGGCCCAAAAGCACGTCCGGAGAATGGGAAGCGCAGAAGCCTCCATTCACTCGGCTGGCACCGGTCTGAGCATGGAAATCAGTGGTGGCGTGGTATTCTATTAATACCAGCTGCGCACCGTCTTGGCGGAATTCCTCGCAGGTCCTGAAGAAGTCACAAAGAAATCATGCTTTCAGTTAGCAATGTTTCAATGCGCTTCGGCGCCAAAATACTGTTCGACGAAGTCTCAACCGCCTTCACGCCGGGCAAGCGCTATGGCCTGACCGGGCCGAACGGCGCCGGCAAGTCCACGTTCATGAAGTTGCTGAGCGGCGAACTCGAACCGCAAAAGGGCACCGTCGTCCGGCCCCGCAAACTCGGAGTCCTGAGTCAAGATCAGTTTGCCTTCGACGCCTATTCCGCGATCGATACCGTCATCATGGGTAACAAACGCCTGTGGGCTGCCGTGCAGGAGCGCGATGCCATCTATGAAAAGCCCGAAATCACCGATGCCGATGGCATGAAACTTGGCGAACTCGAAGGCATTGTCGGCGAAGAAGATGGTTACACCGCTGAAAGTGATGCCGCAATCCTGCTGCAGGGCCTCGATATCCCCGACGAGTTGCACAGCCGCAAGATGGGCGAGTTGCAGGGCGGACAGAAGGTTCGCGTCCTCCTCGCACAGGCTTTATTCGGGCACCCGCAAGCGTTGCTGCTCGACGAGCCCACGAACCACCTCGACTTGGATTCGATTCACTGGCTGCAGGGATTCCTGAATGTCTACGACGGCGTAGTGATCGCCATCTCGCACGACCGGCACTTCCTCAACAGCATTTGCACCCATATCGCGGACATCGACTACGAGACGATCATCACTTACACCGGCACCTACGATGACATGGTGGTAGCCAAGACCCAGGTTCGCTCGCAGATTGAGTCGCAGAATGCGCAGCGCGAGAAGAAGATTTCGCAGTTGAATGAATTCATTGCCCGGTTTGCCGCCGGCACGCGTTCCAGTCAAGTGCAGTCACGCCGCAAGGAAGTCGAACGGCTGCAAGTCACCGAACTGGCCAAGTCGAACATCCAGCGCCCGTTCATCAAGTTCGAGCAGAAGCGGCCTTCGGGCAAGCACATTCTGGAAGTCGAACATTTGGGTAAAGCGTATGGCGAGAACGAGGTCATTAAGAACTTCACCGCCAGTGTGACCCGTGGCGAAAGGATCGCGCTGATGGGCCGCAACGGTGCAGGCAAGACCACGCTTCTGAATGCGCTGCTGGCCAACTCCCCGACTACTCCAGAGGCCGAACTTCGGAAGACCAGCGGATACGAGGGTCCCTTCGTGGACTCGGGCAAGGTGATCTGGGGCCACGAAGCCTCAATCGGCTATTTCGCGCAAGATCATCGCAGTCTGATCGAAGGTGGCACCACAGCGATCGAGTGGTTGCATCAGTGGGACGGTGCAGCCG
>Ga0070711_100001351_pt1 | contig 13398 bp, 9 predicted proteins | sample LARL53metaG_FD_65452 | JGI IMG/M metagenome (GOLD analysis project Ga0070711, IMG submission 65452) | Corn, switchgrass and miscanthus rhizosphere microbial communities from Kellogg Biological Station, Michigan, USA - LAR L5-3 metaG | ecosystem: Host-associated > Plants > Roots > Rhizosphere ... | reverse complement strand
TGCCGCGAAGGTGCTGGGCAGTTCGCGTCCGCCGATTCTCGACCTCGTGTTGCCCAGTGCAGTCGGGGAGGCAACCGGTGACAGTGAGTTGCTCCGACAACTGCAGGAGATACCGGTGCAGCAGCGCGCCGGTTTCGTGACCGAATTCCTCCAGCGCGAAGTGCAGAACTTCCTGCGGCTCGCCCAACCGCCCGCCGCAACCAGTCGGTTCCTGGACCTGGGTACGGATTCACTGATGGCGATCGAACTCCGTAACCGGTTGCACAGTCAGTTCGGTGGCGCGTTCACGATCAACGCGACCGCGGTATTCGACTATCCGACCATCGGAGGGCTCGCCGAGTATCTCGTGAGTCAGCTGCCCGACTCGGAATCACCGTCGGAGGAGGCGCAACCCGTCGCAGCGTCCGAATCTCAGGATTAATCGCTCCAGCGCGTCGCTTCCATCTCCGGAGGCAATACCGACTGCATCGGCACGTCGAGGCCGTCATAGATGCCGGGCTTCTGCTCCGCCAACCAATTGAGCGCGCCGAGCAGGCGATTGGCCGCAGTGGTGTTGCCGCCGTCGGCGCGCGTGCCGCCTTGGAGGTCGGCGCGGCTGACGATGGTCAGCTGCGGGTCACCATCGACGAACACCCGGTGGTCGCCGACTCCTTGGTCCGGCTGCGGCCAGTCCACCGCGCACGACGCATGAATCCGAGTGATGTGGTCGACGATGACGCGTTCCCGACCCTTCGACTTACCGATCACCTTGAGCCAGAAGGCACCTTGCGTGCCCTTCTCGAACCGCCCCATCACGGTGTCGACCGACTCTTCGAGCGGCAACCGTTCGACCTCCTCGGTGATCTCGTCGATTTCCAGCCCCAAGCCCCTGGCGATCAACCGGATGTTTCCGCCCCACACCATGGTCGGGACCGTCGGCAGCAGCATCATCGGCACTTCGTCCATGGACCCCCCAAAACCGCACGACACCTTGACCGCGTAAGGCTGGTTGTAGGTCGAGTAGTCGAAGATCTCCTGGCAGTGGATCGACTTGATCCGGGTGCACAGCCCCGCGGCGATCACGGCCAGGGCGTCGTTGCCCCAACCCGGATCCACGCCGCTGACGAGAAGGGTCGCCCCGCCTTCCTCGGCGGCCGCGGTGAGGCGAGCCACCCATTCCGGCGGCGCGGACCGCGGGTCGTAGAGCGAATACAGCGACGGCGTCACGACATGCTTGCCTGCGCGCAGGCATCGCACGATGTCGTCGACGGCCTCGTCGGGCCGGATGTCGCCCGAGGCCATGTAGGCCACGGCATCGCAGCCGGCCAGCGCGGCGTCAACGTCGGTCGTCGCCGAAACGCCCGACTCGGCGTCCAGCCGGGCGAACGTCGCCGCGTCCCTACCTGCCTTATCCACCGACGACGTGATGACGCCTGACAGCTGCAACCCGGGAAACGCCACCGCGCTCCGGATCGCTGTAGCTCCCATATTCCCTGTTCCCCACACCGCGACACGAAGCACTCGCACACCCTAACCGGACGGTTGGTGATGAAGCTCACAGAGTGTCAAACTTGCAGCTCAGACAGCTGTCAAACTGCGCTTTTGGCATCCCGACCAACCGGCGGGTTGCTTAGACACTGGAAATTGCTCGCGGGTGCTTTGTGTTGAAGTTACTGAGCGGTATAGTTCGGGCCAGTTACTGGTGGGTAACTTAACCAAAGTACCCAACCACAAGTGGCCGTCTCGATGAGGAGGAAACGTGAGCCACTACAAGAGCAACGTCCGTGACCAGGTGTTCAACCTGTTCGAGGTGTTCGGCGTGGACAAGGCGCTCGGTGAGGGCGCATACACCGACCTGGACGCCGACACCGCCACCGAGATGCTGGGCGAGATCGCCCGGCTGGCCGAGGGTCCGGTCGCAGAGTCGTTCGCCGACGCCGACCGCAACCCGCCGGTGTTCGACCCCAAGACGCATTCGGTGACGCTGCCCGATTCCTTCAAGAAGTCGATGCGTGCCATCTTCGACGGCGGCTGGGACAAGATCGGCCTCGTCGAGGAGCTCGGCGGGATGCCGATGCCCTCCGCGCTGAAGTGGGCCCTGATCGAGCACATCCTCGGCGCCAACCCAGCTGCGTACATGTACGCGATGGGCGCGGGCATGGCGCAGATCTTCTACAACCAAGGCACCGAGGAGCAGAAGAAGTGGGCCGTTCTGGCCGCCGAGCGCGGTTGGACCGCGACCATGGTGCTCACCGAGCCCGATGCCGGTTCTGATGTCGGCGCCGGGCGGACCAAGGCCGTCCAACAGGAGGATGGCTCCTGGCACATCGACGGTGTGAAGCGCTTCATCACCTCCGGTGACGCCGACGACCTCGGCGAGAACATCATTCACCTGGTGCTGGCCCGCCCCGAGGGCGCCGGACCGGGCACCAAGGGCCTGTCGCTGTTCTTCGTGCCGAAGTTCCTCTTCGACCCGGAGACCGGCGAGCCGCGCGAGCGCAACGGTGTGTTCGTCACCAATGTCGAGCACAAGATGGGCCTGAAGGTCTCGGCAACCTGCGAGCTGTCGCTCGGCCAGCACGGCGTCCCCGCCAAGGGCTGGCTCGTTGGCGAGGTTCACGACGGCATTGCCCAGATGTTCGACGTTATCGAGCAGGCCCGAATGATGGTGGGCACCAAGGCGATCGCCACCCTGTCGACCGGTTACCTCAACGCGCTGGCGTACGCCAAGGAGCGTGTCCAGGGTGCCGATCTGACCCAGATGACCGACAAGGCGGCGCCGCGCGTGACCATCACGCATCACCCGGACGTGCGTCGTTCGCTGATGACCCAGAAGGCCTACGCCGAGGGTCTGCGTGCGCTGTACCTCTACACCGCGACGTTCCAGGACTCCGCGGTCGCCAAGGCGCTGCACGATGTGGACGCCGAACTGGCGGTCAAGGTCAACGATCTGCTGCTCCCGATCGTCAAGGGTGTCGGCTCGGAGCAGGCCTACGCGAAGCTCACCGAGAGCCTGCAGACCTTCGGTGGGTCCGGCTTCCTGCAGGACTACCCGATCGAGCAGTACATCCGTGACGCCAAGATCGACTCGCTCTACGAGGGCACGACGGCCATCCAGGCGCAGGACTTCTTCTTCCGCAAGATCGTCCGCGACAAGGGTCAATCGCTTGCCCACGTTGCCGGGCAGGTCGAGGCGTTCGTCAAGAACGAGGCAGGCAATGGCCGGCTGAAGGCCCAGCGGGCACTGCTGGCCACCGCGCTGCAGGACGTCCAGGGCATGGCCGCCACGCTGACCGGCTACCTGATGGCCGCGCAGGAGAACCCGACCGAGCTCTACAAGGTAGGCCTGGGTTCGGTGCGCTTCCTGATGAGCGTCGGCGACCTGATCATCGGCTGGCTGCTGCAGCAGCAGGCCGCGGTGGCCATCGAGGCGCTCGACGCCGGGGCCAGCGGTGACGATCGCGCCTTCTACGAGGGCAAGATCGCGGTGGCGTCGTTCTTCGCGAAGAACGTCCTGCCGCTGCTCACCAGCACCCGTCAGGTGATCGACACGCTCGACAACGAGGTTATGGAACTGGACGAGGCGGCTTTCTAGGTCTTCTCAGCCGCTTCGTACGCAACAGGCCCCCGACGACGCTCGGGGGCCTTTTGCGTTGGTCAGCGGTCCGGGCCGATTGGCCCGATTCGAGTAGTCGAGTACGCGACCCAACCCTGGACAGCGGATCGATACTGATTGCCTAGCAGTTTCGGTTGCAGGAGCGGGGGAAGACATGACGAAAAGCGACGGGCCACGCCAAGGGAGCACCGCCTGATGGCCAAGGATGCGGCAGGCAATTGGATCGGCTATGGGCCCGGCGACAGCAGCCCTGAGGTGGCCAGGATCGAGCACCGTATGTTGGCGGCCTACCCGGCCAACAGTCACGCGCACGAACTCGGCGTCAGGGAGGACCAGCTCTACACCGAGGAGACCGCAGCGGCGGTCAAGGAGCTGGCCAAGTTCGTCAACAACGATCCGATGCTGCTGGAGCGCATGGCGGGCGGCAAGCGGCTGGCCCGGGCCGAGGATCTCGGTGTGGCGGACTTGGCGTTTCGCAAGGCAATCGGCGCCTACATCCCGCCGGATGCCGCGATCCCGCCTCCGCACCGATCGAAGTACCCGATCCAGGGGGTGTGGGCCGACTCGCGGGCGTTCTTCAACCCGCCTGATGCGCACAGCTTCCTCAAGGCCACCGACCAGTTCCGTGACGAGTTCATGCGGCTGTACCGCCCGATGGCCGGGACGCCGATCTGGCTCATCGGCTACTCGATGGGCGGAATGTCGGTCTTCAAGTGCCTGACCGCGTTGCCGCCGGAGTGGCGGCAGTTCGTCGTTGGCGTCAGCACCATGGGCGACCCGTGCATGCCGCCCGACGGCAGCCTGAACGGTAACGACACCGGCGAGGGCATCACCAAGCAGTACCAACCGGAATGGGTGCGCGACCGCTACTGGTCATACAGCATCGAAGGCGACTGGTATCCGCGCTGCGCCAACCCATTGCTGTTCGCGCTCGGCGAGGTCGTTGCCCGGATGGAGCTGACGCCGGAGTTCGTGCTGTTCCTGCTCGGCTGGCTCCCGACGCTGCCCGGCAAGATGCTCACCGGGCAGGCGGCGACCGATGACCCGCTGGGCGGGACACTGGCACCGTTGGCGCAAGCGATAAGCACCGGAGGAGCCAACGTGATCGGCCAGTTCTTCTCGGCCGGACAGGTTCTGGCAATGCTCCCGCAGGTCATCTGGCTGCTGACCGACGCGATCAAGTTCGTCGTCACCGGGGCGCACGGGAAGTACGGCGACCCGGCCTTTGCCCACTGGGACGGCATGACCGCGGTGGATCATGCCGTGGCCACCATCCGGCGCGTCGCTCCGCGGGGCTGCACCTTGTACCTGCTGCCGGGCACGTGGAGCACCTGGGACCAGCTGTTCCAGTTCGACATCGCCGCCCGTCTCCAGGGCGACTGACAATCTGGTGCCAGCGCCGACGTTCGAGATCTGTTGAGCGGTCGTCGTTTTCCGGCGGCTGTCGCCATTCATGTCTGAAAGCGTTCGGCTGCAGCCGATCTCGCCTACCCGGGTGGTGGTGGATCGAGCATGAGGACTCGGGTGCCGTCCCAGTGGTATCGCACCGTTGTGACGCTGCCGTCATCGCATGCTGTGCAGCTCTGACCCCACCGGTACCGGAGTACCACCGTGTCGGGGGTCGATGCCTCTGAATCCAAAGACGTAAACCCGTAGGCCTTCCAGGTGCCGGTGCCCAAGAACTCGCCACGGTGGAACATGAGCGCCTGGATCGGCGAGCTTCCCGTTGCTCCTTCGATAGTCACCAACACGGTGGACAGATCCGCACACGGGTCGTAGTTGCTTTCGAGGGGAGCGCTTGCGAACCGGCGGCCGGTGACCCGCTCGTTGGGCAGCACCGCCAGCGCCGTCCACACAGCGCTGGCCTGGTCCGGGCCACATTGCGCGGACGCCGGCGCGATCCGGTCCGACCACCCGATCGAACCGGTGGCGACGACAACCACCACTGCGACGGACTCGCCGACGACCCGCAGCGCGCGCGGCGAGAATCCCCACCCGTGCAATCGTCCGGGCACTTCGTCCTCCCGTCCCACCGCCTCGATCGTCGTCATCGTGAGGATATGGCAGGGCAAAGCCTCATACGGCGATTCGGCAACAGCGCTGCGCCCTTCCCAATCGACACCTCTCGGCGACTGACCGGCGATAAGCCGGCCGCTTCCTCACCGACCCCAATTGCGTTGGGGCTCAGGCAGTAGCCGACGGGCGTGGTATTCGGCTTGGCCACGTATCGCAGCTGACGTCCCGTGGCATCAAGATCATCTCGCGGCGGGAGATCGCACCTGCCTACGAGAGCAGAATCTGCCTACGAGAGCAGAAACAGGTACTCGATTACTCACATGCGGAGCGCGCCGCAGACCTACTCTTCTCATACGCGGGCAAACACAACAGCGGGGGAAACCTATGTCGACGATAGAACCGACCTGGCTGGCCAGTCACCGTATCGGCGTGCGTGGCAGCGGCGTCGTCAGCAGACACGGACACGGGGCAATCCGATGAGCTTCATATCGTTCAGCAACCAGCCGCTGTTCACCCGCGAGGAGATCGCGCAGAGAGTCCACGCCGTCTCGGTTACCCGCGGGCTCGACGAACTCGCGACTGTGATCGCGCTGATGACGATCGCCACCGAGGTGGGTGCGAACGGGCACTGGTGGTGCCCGTGGAACGCGAAGGACCCGAGCTCGCAGAACTATCCACACGACTCAGAGTCGGACGACGGCCGCAGTGTTGGCTACTTCCAGCAACAGAACGGTAGCGCCGGGGAAACCGTTGCGGGCAGCGACGACTGGTGGGGGCCGATGCAAACCCGCATGACCATCGACCATGCCGCCGACACGTTCTTGTCGCGCCTGGCCGATGAGTACTGCAGCGCCAAGGACAACCCCGCCCTGGCGGGTCAGTTCGCCCAACGCGTGCAAGGCTCGGCCTTTCCCGACCGTTATGCACAGCACTGGGACGAGGCATGGGATGTGCTGCGTCGCGCACTGACGGACCAACCAGCGCCGACGCCCGGCGGGACCGGGGGATTCACGGGCGACCCGGTATGGCTCGAGGACGTGTTGAGGGAAGCGCTCGGCGATCGACTGGTCGTAGAGCCAGGATGGAACGAACGCGGCGCTGGCGGCACCATGGGCGACATCTGGGGGGTGATGATCCATCACACGGGCAACGCCAACGAGACGGTCGACCACATTCGTGACGGCGTCCAGCAGCCGAGCGGGTTTCTGCACGGCCCACTGGCGCAGTGTCTGTTGACACCTGATGGCAAGTGCCACCTGATCGCGGTCGGACCGTGCAACCATGCGGGCATCGGCTCCTACCCCGGCCTGGGCACCAACAATGGCAACCGGCGCCTCATCGGATTCGAGTGCTGCTGGCCCACGCCACGGCCGGACCTGCCGCAGGGCTATGACCCGAACGAGCGGTGGACCACACCGCTGATCATCACGATGCGTGACGCCACCGCCGCCGTGCTCAAGAAACTGGGCTACGGGTCCGCTCGCGTCATAGGTCATAAGGAGTATGCGGGTGCCGCGCAAGGCAAATGGGACCCCGGCAACCTGTCGATGAACTGGTTCCGCACCGAAGTCCAAAAGGATCTTGACGGCTTCGTGTTCCCCGGAGAACAGCCCGTACAGCATCCCGATCCCGGACCCGCTCCGATCAATCCGCCGATACTGCAGCCACCGCCCAACAAGCGCACCGATCGCCAACTGCTCGAAGACATTTGGGACCAGTTGCGCGGGCCCGGCGGCAACGGATGGTCCCAGCTCGGCGGCAAGACGGTGGTCGACTATCTGTTCGAGATAGGAAGATTCGCCACCGAATTGCACAGGCAGCTCGACGAGCTACGGGCCATGCAATCCGGTTCGGGGCCGAACGGACAACCCGGCGCGCCGGCCAAGAAGGCAGCTGCCAAGAAGGTCCCCGCCAAAAAGGCGCCTGCCAAAAAGGCGGCCAAGAAGCCGGCCGCCAATAGAAGCCTCGCCAAGAAGTCGGCCGCGAAGAAGACCACCACCGCCAAGAAGCCGACCGCCAAGAAGACCACCGCCAAGAAGTCGGCCGCGAAAATGACCGCCAAGAAGACGTGAGGTCCGCATGACCAGATACATGCCTGTGCGCGCGGGAACGTACCAGACATCGTCGAAGTTCGGACCCCGTGGCGGCGGAATGCATTGGGGTCTGGACTTCGCCGCACCGGACGGGACGAAAATCTATGCGGCGCAAGCGGGATCGGTCGTGCACATCGGCGCGGCGGATGGATTCGGTCAGTGGATCGTCATCGACCATCCGGGCGAGGCGGGCAGCGGGACGACCGTTTACGGCCATATGTGGGATGCTCACGCCACAGGCTTACGCCAGGGCGACCAGGTCAACGCGGGCCAGCACATCGCCTTCGTCGGCAACAACGGCGACTCATCAGGCCACCACTTGCATTTCGAGGTCCATCCCACGGTGTGGTCACCACGCAGCCAGCAGGACCCCGAACCGTGGCTCGTGGGTGCGCTGGAACCCGGAGCAGCGGTCGTCGATGGCCAACCGCAACCAGAAGCGCCACGCGAGCCGACGACGGACCACGACATGCTGGTCGAGATCTACCGCCTGCTGACCACCCCAGTGCCGAGCCGGTCGATCTATCGCGACAACAACCAACCGGTCGACATCTGGCGCGGAATGTTGTTGAACATCGACGGAATGGCCCACGAAGCCTACGTCGAGAGAGAAGCGCTGCTCGGCTACGAACCCGCCGTTGCGATCGTTCGGCGCTGCGCGGAAAACAGCGATGACCCCCAGGCACGCCAGCGCGCGGCGTTCATTCTGTCGACGATCGCCGAGCGTCCGCAGGTCGGCAACGGCGAGGTTCGCCCTCACCGACCACCCGCGAAGAAAGTCGCGAAAGCACCGGCGAAGAAGGCCGCGAAGGCTTCGGCGAAGAAGGCCGCAGCGCCTGCGCGAAAGGCCATGCGCAAACACTGAAAAGAGTCCTCGTTACGCATTTGCGTTATCGGGATGCTCGCGGGTTTGCAGCGCCAGTCTCTCGGCGGTGTCGGAGGAGCAGCACTGCCGTCACTCGAAGTGGTAAAGAGTATTGACGTTGTCGTGCAACTTGTTTGCCAGCGGCGGCGCTTCATGGGTGTCGGTGACGACTTCGATGTAGGTGGCACGCTCGCCCTGGCTCGCGCGGGCCAGGGCCTCGTCGAGTTCACCGAGAGTAGTGACCCGCTGCGTGAACCATCCTTCGCACCCCAGTGCGTGGGGAAGTTCGGCGTAGTTCCACGACGCGACGTCGTTATAAGCAATGTCGGGGTCCTTACACAGCAGCCGCTCGATGAGATAACCGGAGTTGTTGAGCACGAAGATGATTGGGCGCAGACCGAGGCGATGGAACTGGCAGATCTCCTGTGCGGTCAGCTGATGGGAACCCTCGCCGGTGATGAGCACCACCCGACGGTCCGGGGCGGCGACGGCTGCGCCGAGTGCCGCAGGAGTGGCCCACCGATCGACCCCCACAGCGTCTGGTTGTAGAACCGGGCGCCGGTCGGAAGATGGGCGAATGCCAGACCCATCGAAGCCGTCCCCGTCTCGGCGACCACGATGTCATCAGGTCGCAGGAAGTTCTCCCAACGTGGGTACAGGGTATTGGCGGCAATCGGGTCGGAGTCGGCTCCTGTCACTGGTCCCAGTGACGCGGGACGTAGACCGTTGTATGCGTGTGGTTTCAAGTCGCGGGCGGTGAGTTCGCGAAGAAGGTCGGCCAACTCCACGTTCTGGTAGACCGTCGCGCCAACCTTCGTGCGATGCAATCCGATGTCGATCACGCGCGCCGGATCCAGCCGCGCGGTGAACGCTCCTGTGTTGAAGTCGGTCTGCATCGTGCCGAGGCTGATCACCGCATCGGCCGATTCGACGAATTCGCGTACCTGTTCGTCCATCAGCCGACCGTCGTACATCCCGACGTAGTTGGGATGGTGTTCGTCGATGACCGACTTGTCGGCGAACATGGTTGCGAACGGCAGTCCGGCGGCTTCGATGAACTTGACCGCCAGGTCGCTGATGCGGAGCCGGTCGAGCAGCACGCCCGGCAGCACGCATGTGTTCGGTGCCGCGCTTAGGGCTGCAACGACCGCGTCGGTTGCCGCCCTGAGAGCGCGTGATTCGCTCGCCGGACAGGGAAGCGGCTCCGCAGAAGTCAGGACCGGCTTGTCGACGACATCGGAGGGGAACGCCATGTACACGGGTCGGCGGTTGTAGAGCGCCTCGGCGATCAACCGTTCAGTTTCGGCGACCGCATTGTCCGGGGTGATGATCGCGCTGGCGCCGACGACTGTGTCGGCCATCTTTCGGAACAGTTCGAATTCCCCGTTGCCCAGCGTGTGGTGCACCAGTGTGCGATCACCCTGCGTTGCGAGGTTGGGCATTCCGGTCAGATGGAAGACCGGCAGGTGCTCGGCATACGAGCCGGCCACCGCGGCGATGGCGCTGAGCTCACCGACACCATAAGTGGTGCTCACCGCGGCCACGCCTTTGATGCGGGCATAGCCATCAGCGGCGTAGCCGGCATTGAGTTCATTACAGCATCCGATCCAATTGAGGTCGGGATGGGCGACGATCGCGTCTTGCACCGGAAACGCGAAGTCGCCTGGTACGCCGAAGACGTCATCGACGCCGATCTCATGCAGCCGGCGCAAGACGTATTCGATGACGGTCGGAGTCGTGGTCATGACAAACACCTTTCACTCGGCGGCTTCGGTTTTGGCGTCTCTGTTGACGGAACCGGGAAACCTCGACAAGTGCACGTCGTCCGAGCCAAACAGCGTTCTCGGGGTAATGAACCCGTGGAAACCACCGGCACGCCGCGGAATGCGGATTGAAGTGCAAACATGGCTCGCATGATGGGTGCCCGGCTTGAGGCCGGGTTGGTTGGGCGCCGTGAGGAGCAGGACAGAATCGCTGCCCTGCTTGCTGGTGCGCGGTCAGGTCAGAGCGGCGTGCTCGTCATCCGCGGGGAGGCGGGGATAGGCAAGACGGCGCTGCTGTCCCATATGGCCGCGGCGGCCTCGGATTTTCGCGTTCTCCACGTCTGTGGTTCCGAACTAAAGATGGAGTTTCCATACGCAGGGGTGCAGCAGCTGTGTGGACCTTTGTTGGCTTTCGTAGCTCAACTTCCTGAGCCGCAGCAGAGGGCTTTGGAGGTATCGCTCGGACTGAAGGACGGAGACCTCCCGACCGGCTGCTGGTCAGTCTGGCCGTTCTCACGCTGCTCGGTGCGGCCAGCAACGACCGGCCAACGTTGTGCGTCGTCGATGATGCGCAGTGGATCGACACGAGTTCGTTGCAGACGCTCTCCTTCGTGGCAAGGCGACTCCTTGCGGAGCCGATCGTCATGGTTCGCGGCCCGGCGCGCGGGCGCTGAACAGGAACTTCGAGGGCATCCCAAAACAGTGCTGGCCGGTCTCAACGGCGAGGAGTCGCAGTCGCTGCTCATGTCGGTGTTGCCTGGTCCCCTCGACGAGTACGTCAAAGACAATCTCCTGGCCGAGGCGAAGGGCAATCCGCTGGCATTGCTCGAACTGCATCGCGCCTTGACTCCTGCCGAACTCGCAGGCGGTTACGGACTTGCCACCGCAACCAACCCTCATGCCCTGGAGAGCAGCTTCTGCAGGCGATTGAGTGCGCTCCCTCGCCAGACGCTGTTGCTGTTACTCCTCGCGGCCGCCGACCCCGCCGGAAGGCCGGAATGGCTTCGGGCGGCTGCCAAGCGCCTCGGCATCTCGGTCGACGCCGCCGACGCCGCCGAAGCAGAAGGTCTCATCACGGTCGAAGACGGGATTCGGTTCCGCCATCCGCTCATTCGTTCCGCCATCTACCGGAGCGCCTCTTTCACGGATCGGCGAGCCGCCCACACTGCCCTCGCCGCGGTGATCACCGGGCCGTCCGCTGACGACTACCGCGCCTGGCATCGCTCGCACGGCACGTTGTCGGACGACGACGAGGTCGCCGACGACCTCGAACACTCCGCCGAGCGTGCGCGCGGCAGGGGTGGAGCGGCGGCCGAAGCAAAATTGGACGCTGGCCTACCGCGCGCCGCACTTCCGCTGATCACCACCGTCGAAGCAGCCACCGATGACGAAACACTCACTGCACGAGCGGAATTGATCCGCGCGAAGGCGGCATTCGCGGCCAGCCGTGGCGCCGATGCGCCTGCGCTGTTGTTGTCGGCTGCGGCACGACTTGCACACCTCGACAGCAAGTTGTCACGCGAGACCTACCTGCAGGCCGTGACGGCGTCGATCCTCGTCGGCCGGTGTGCTACCGACGCGACCAACACCCCGTCGGCGGTGGCGAAGGCAGCCAAGATGGCGCCCCCACCGTCACAACCGCCTCGCGCGGTCGACCACCTCCTCGATGGGCTCGTTGTCCGACTCACAGAAGGCCACCGTGCCGCGGCACCGAAGCTCAAAGAGGCGATCAGCGCATACATGGCCGAAGTCGAGAATCGAACGGCCGACCCACGCTGGCACGACATTACGCATCGCGTCTGTCTCGACGTGTTCGACATCGAGACGTACAACTTCTTGGCGGAGCGCCAACTCGAGCAGTTGCGCATCGATGGCGCCTTGACGGTACTTCCGCTGGCCCTTCAGACCTACTCCGGGATAGCCGTCACCTACGGCAACTTCACCAGAGCCGCGATGCTCCTCGACGAGTCACAGGTGATCACCAGTGCCACTGGGGCGCCGCTGCCCCGGATGCGTGTGGGCCTACCTCGCGGCCTACCGCGGTCAGGAGAAAAAGTGCCGAGAGATCGTCGAGACCACCATCAGCCTTGCTGAACAGCGCGGTGAGGGATTCGACATCGACGGTGCCCTCTACTCGGCGGCGATCCTGCACCTCGGGTTGAGCCAGTACCCTGAAGCGCTCGCCGCGGCCTCCTCCGCTAGGCAACATGACGACGTCGGCGTCCAAACCCACATTCTCAACGAACTGGTCGAGGCGGCGGCCCGTTGCGGTGAACGCTCCATTGCGAAGGACGCTGCAGACGAGTTGCAGCAACAAGCCCAAGTGTGCGGTACCGACACAGCCCTCGGCATGGCCGCGCGGGCAGTCGCGCTGGTCAGTGACGGCCCATCCGCTGACACGAAATACCGCACCGCGATCGATCATCTACAGCGCAGCCCCTTCGTCGTGTACCTACCGAGAGCGCATCTCGTCTACGGTGAGTGGCTTCGCCGAGAGAAACGACGCGCCGAGGCGCGCGTGCAACTTCGAACCGCCTACGACTCATTCGTGCAGATGCGCGCCGACGGCTTCGCCAACCGGGCTCGCCGTGAATTGAGGGCGACCGGTGAACCAGTTCTCGCCCGCAGCCACAGCCCAAACACCGGGCTCACAACGCAGGAAGCGCAGATCGCCACGCTGGCCCGAGACGGCTACACGAACTCCGAAATCGCCGAGCAGCTGTACATCAGCCCCAGAACCGTCGAATGGCACCTCAACCACATCTTCGGAAAGCTCAACATCACGTCCCGCAGACAACTCCGCCACAAGCAGTTCGACGCAACTTAGCGATCGAGCCTCCAGGTGTAAGGCCTTGATTCCCAACACCATCAATCGTTATCAAGAAGCGCCGTTCATCGTTATCAAGACACACCATCAATTTCACGAAGGCGCTGGCGGCATTACAGGACCATTGGGTCTTCACGCGCCGCGTTGCGGGGGACGTCGCGCGCGACGCTGATCGGTTGGATCACGGCTGCGATGGGGAGGAGAACATGCGCCAACCACTAGCGACGCTTGCTTGTGCA
>Ga0070711_100001338_pt1 | contig 13484 bp, 14 predicted proteins | sample LARL53metaG_FD_65452 | JGI IMG/M metagenome (GOLD analysis project Ga0070711, IMG submission 65452) | Corn, switchgrass and miscanthus rhizosphere microbial communities from Kellogg Biological Station, Michigan, USA - LAR L5-3 metaG | ecosystem: Host-associated > Plants > Roots > Rhizosphere ... | reverse complement strand
CAAATCCCTGACCGGCGCCACCGATGCCGCGACGCTGCGCGCCTACCGCGATCGCTATCGCGAAGGCATCGTCCGCCGACCGGTTGCCGCCGATGAAGCCGACGCCAAGGCCCTCTATCGCGTGCTCGCTGCGATCGGCGGCCGCGATCTGGTCGGATCAGCCACCGAGCTTGAGCCCGGCACCTTCTACCGCGCGGCACCGAAGGACTGACGCGATGCGCCTGCTGTCGGTTGCCGTATTGGTCATCAGCTGGTGGATCGCTGCCATCACCCTGGGCAGCGCCAAATTGCCGGCGCCGCCCGAAGTGCTCGAAGCCATGCTGAACGAAGCAAGATCGGGCGCGCTGTTCGTCAATCTCGGCGCGACGCTGGCGCGCGTCGCATTGTCCTTTGTGCTGGCGATGACGCTCGGCGCCGCGATCGGCTACTGGATGGGCCGCGTCAGGCTCGCCGACCAGTTTGGCGATCCCTGGCTGATCCTGCTGCTCAACCTTCCCGCCCTTGTCGTCATCGTCCTCGCCTACATCTGGGCCGGCTTGACCGAGGCGGCCGCGATCGCGGCGATTGCCATCAACAAGCTTCCGACCGCGGTCGTGACGCTGCGCGAGGGTACGCGAGCGCTCGATCCCGCGCTCGACGAGATGGCGGCGGTCTTTGCCGTTCCGCGCGGCAGGGCGTTCCGCCATGTCGTGCTGCCGCAACTCGCGCCCTATATCGCGGCGGCCGCGCGATCGGGCCTTGCGCTGATCTGGAAGATCGTTCTGGTGGCAGAATATCTGGGGCGGCCCAACGGCATCGGCTTCGAGATCGGCGTCGCCTTCCAGTTGTTCGACATTCCTCTCCTGCTTGCCTATTCGTTGAGTTTCGCCGTCGTCGTCTTCATGATCGAGACCGCCCTCGTGCGACCCTTTGAAACAAGGATATCGAGGTGGCGGCTCCGTGCGGCTTGATGTCGACATTTCAGGCAAGGCTTTTACCAACGCAGCAGGCAAACGCAGCGAGGTGCTGCGCAACATCGCGTTCAGTCTCGTGCAGGGTGAGGTCGCCGTCTTTCTCGGCCCGTCCGGCTGTGGCAAGACCACCCTGGTCCGGATCCTGACCGGCCTCGATCGGGATTATCAGGGCCGCCTGTCGCACCCCTCGCCATTGCGGATCGGAATGGTGTTTCAGGAGCCGCGGCTCCTGCCGTGGCGATCGGTCGAGGACAATGTGCGGCTGGCCGCACCGGATGTGGATGCGGCAAGGCTTTCGTCCCTCTTCGAGGTGCTGGAATTGAGCGCACATCGCGCCCACTTCCCCGGCGAGCTATCGCTCGGATTGGCCCGGCGTGTCGCGCTGGCTCGCGCCCTGGCAATCGAGCCCGATTTCCTCGTCCTGGACGAGCCGCTGGTATCTCTCGATGCGGCGCTCGCCGCCCGGCTTCGCGCACAAATCGCGACCCTGCTCGACGGCCGTCCGATCATGACCCTGTTGGTGACCCACAGTCTTGAAGACGCCGTCCGTCTTGGCGATCGCGTCTTCCTGCTGTCGGCACGCCCGGCCAGCATTCTTCACGTTATTCCAATCGCAAAGCCCAGATCGGCAAGGAGCGATGCCGACATCAGGGAGACCCGCCACGATCTCGCACGGCTCTGCCTCACCGACGGCTGAGCCGCATCCAACGCTTGATCAAAACGGCGGGTTCGCTTCAGATGGTACGTGCAATATCCAGGGGAGGATGATCATGCCGCGCATGCTGATTGCGCTTTGCTTGTTGGCGATGGCACTGCCGGGCCCGTTGACGGCACAGGGAAAGGGAATCCGCTTGTGGAACCTGACCACGGCGACCATTTCCGGCTTCCAGCTCTCCCCCGCCGGCAAGGCTGACTGGGGACCGAACCAGACCCTGAACGATAAGGACAAGGAGGTCGACCACGATGAGCGGCTGCGCATCACCGGGATAACGCCCGGGACATACGACGCCAGGGTCGGCTATCGCGACAACAGGCAATGCTTCGTTCGCAATATCGAAATCAAGGCGGACGCGGTGTTTTCGATATCGGACAAGGATCTGAAGGACTGCAACAAGTAGCGCCGGCTCAACTCGCGGGCGTGGCGTTGCCTTCGGCCTTTTCGCGCATATGCGGATACTCGCAGCGCCATTTCACCGCGGTCCAGTTTGGATGTTGGCCGATCCATTGCGCGACATAGGGCGGCGCCGCCATGGCGCATTGCCGCAACGAAAAGCTCGCCGAAAATATCAGGCTCTGTTCCTGGCAGTTGGTCGGAGCGAGCACGGCACAAACCGTGATGATCAGGTTGATTGTATCCATCTCGATACCTCTGAGCTGGCGGTTCGATTCAACGATAGATACGAGGCCGCCATAGCCAAGTTTTCACTGAACGGCCGTCGCAAACTCAAAAATTAACGCCGAACACCAGCCGCGCCTGGTGCCGTTCGAAATTCACGAGGTCGAGGCCAGTGCTGGACCCGGCCGGACGACCCCAGGCCTGGACGCTCCATGTTGCGGTCAGACGCGAACGTTCGGACAGCTGGAAGTATGCGGTCGGTCCGACAAAGAAAGCCTGGCCGGAGAATTCCTCCAGCCCGATCCCGTCATATTTCCGGAAATACCGCGCTTCGCCGCCAAGCAGGAATCCCGGACGAAGCTGCGCCATTGCACCGAGCGCAACGCTAAGGACTGAGTCCTGTTCCTGCGTCGGCGCGCCCGCCAGACGCGTCCATTCCGGCTGATAACCGAGATTGAGCGTGGCGACGGCCATACCCGGGATCAGGTCGCGTTCGAGCGCCAGGGTCAATTCGGTTCCGTAGCTTTGCGCCCGCGACGCCGTGACCTCGTCGATGCGATCGCCATGCCCCTCGACCGCAAGCGTGAGGCCGAACGGCGCGGTTGTCCGGTCGAGAAAGCGATAGCGCAGATCGAGCGACGCGCCCTGCCAGGCAAGCTGATCGCGATCGGCGAAGCCCGGAACGGAGTCGATGTGATGGGCCGCCAGCGTCGTTCCGAGCTCGATGCGGAAGTTGTTCACCGGCACGAATTCCAGTTCGAGCTGCTGGCTCAGGGCCTGATAGCTGCCGCCGATCCTGGAAAATCGACCGGTGGTCTCGGTCTGGAATTCACGCTCGCCGCGTTCGCCGACGTCGACGCCGATCATGAAGCCATAGATATGCTCGGTGTCGATGCCTTCCGCATGGCCGCGCGCGCCCGACAGCAGCATGCAAAGCATCGCCATGCAGATTGATCGTGCGGGAATCGCCATACCCTTCGCCGTGAACCAAAGACGGCGCCAGCCTATCACAGCCGGACAGCGCAAGAGGGCGTCCTTTTCTGATTTGCCGGGGAAATGTTCGGATGAGGGACGGAGATATTGGCGGGAGGCAATATGAAAGCAACAGACAGCAGACGTCTGCCACGGCCCGGCATGATCGCCGGAGCCGGGCAGAACGTTTCTGCTATTACTTGCGCGTCGCGCAGACGTACATGTTGATTTCCATGCCCACCTGCACTTCGACGATCTTCGGAGTTTTCCAGCTCATTCGACTCTCCCAAGAAATGTGGCGCAACCGAGCGCCGACCTGAACGTAGGACGGCGGAGCATTCTGCGCAAGCTCTTCGCCATCAGCCGCGCAGCCGGCTACCTCATCACCTGCAACAGCACGCGTCCTGCCGGCCTGTTCAGCTCGTTGGCATCCACCGTTCCATCTGCATCCGGGTCGGCCGCATGAAAGCGCTGTTCGACGACCGCCTGGAATTCGTCGAGCGTGAGCGTTCCGTCATGGTCTGGGTCGGCGGCCGCCAACTGCTTTGCGGTGAGCCGGCCTGCCAGTTCGCTCCGATCAAGCGTACCGTCGTGATCGCGATCGAGCCTTGCGAACAGCGCCGCAGACGCCTTTTTCACCTCGGCAAGGTCAAGCGTACCGTCAGCATCGGTATCGAAGGCCTTCACGGCATTGCCGCGCGGCGCAGCCGTCGCGAACGAGCCTCCGAGCAGCATCAAGGCCACCGGGACCACGAGGATTGACGGACGTAACGTCATTGCTGGCTCCAATTTCGATGGTGACAGGTTTCGGGTGGCAGCCGCGATCCCGTCTCTGCTAGTCCCTCACGTCGCGCGGCTTAAGGATGTGGGAGGATTGCATGGCATCATCAAGAAACCTGGTCATCTCACTGTTGTTCCTCGGCTTTGCATCCTGCGCGTTCGCTGAAGACCGAAAGGCGGATCAGGGCGGAGAACCGACCGCCTCGCCGGCGACCCGGACCGGCAAAGAAAGACTTGGCCCGAAATGGAACGACGAGCAGCGCATCGACAACTGCAAGGTTCCGCTCGACAAGCGCGGCAACAAGCCGCGGCCCAGCGCCTGCGCCAACGATCAGCCGAGCTGATCGCGCGCCTCAAATCACGTCCGGCGACACGCCGCCGTGCTGTGCCTTGTGGATCGCGGACGGCGCGACACCGAAGCATTTCCGGAAGACCCGGCTGAAATGCGACGAGCTCGAGAAGCCCCATGAGAACGCGACGTCGGTGATCGTCTTGCCCGCATGCGCCTCGAGCTCCTGCCGGCAATGCTGCAGCCTGGCGCGCCAGATGTAGTCGCTGACGGTCATGCCCCGCTCGCTGAAGATCATGTGCAGATAGCGCTTGGTGCAGCCGAGTGCCGCCGAGATCCGGTCGATACTGAGATCGGGGTCGCGCAAATGCTCGCGGATGAACCCTTGCGCCCGCACATACATGGCCTCGGGGCCGACCCGGTCGAAAGTCGTATCCGCCTCGCGCAGCGGCAGCAGCAGCAGGTCGATCAGAGAGTCGGCGACCGTGGCAGCGCTGTTAGCCGACAGCCTTGTCGCCTCGTCGAACGCCGCATGGACAAAATCATACGCGATCCGGCCGGTTCCGTTCAGCGCTGACAACTTGCATGCCGACATTCTGCCAAAATGGAACCCGCGCTCGCGCAGCAATTCCTTGGGCACGATCACGACCTCATGTCGTGTCAGCGACGGGCTGATGATCGTGTGCGGAGAGGAAACGTCATAGGCGAGACAATCGCCCGGCTTGACCTGGATCTGGCAGCCGTTCTGCTCGAAGTACGAAACGCCGCAGGTCTGGAACAGGATCTTGATGAAGGGATGTTCGCTGTTGTGGCTCGGGGTGGTCGCGTGCGCGATGCGGTGCTGGCTCACTTCAATCTGGCACAGCTTCAATTTCGAGACGCTGGTGTAATTGACCCGCGCTTCCAATGTCGACGCTTCGAGCGGATCGACATTGAACCGGCCGCAGAGATCGGTCAGCGCATCTGACCAGACCTGGACCTGTTTTTTCGGCCCCAATCCGGCTGTGCTGAGCGAGTGAACTGTGTCGGACATTTGGTGGCCACCATTTGGATCATCCGTGAAAGGCTCGCGGCAAATCACGGTAAGCGACGTTCAGCCGAGGCGGTCAGAATCGATGTGCGAGGCGTTCTCCCGTCGATAATCCTCCGACTAAGTTTCGGCGTCGTCAAGAAAAACCTCTTTGTGGGCAACATCCCAGAGGGATTAACGGCCGGCGGCTCCCATAATCGGCGTTCTTGGACCAAAGTCGACCGAAGAAAAATTCGCGATGCTTCCCTGCTGAGCAAAGACGCTTCGCTCTTGGGCAAGTCTCCAGCGTTCCGGGGGAATAGGGATAGAGTTCAAGAATCGGAAAGTGGGGCCGCCCTGTGGCGGGAACCCATAGCTCTAACTGGGAGGAAGCCACGATGCGAAAAGTGCTACTCGCAACCGGTGTCTGCGCCGCAGCGGTCATTGCCGCTGGCAGCGCCGCGGCGAATGATGAACTGAACAAGATGTCGCAGAACCCAGCCGAGTGGGTGATGCCGACGGGCGATTATGCCAATACCCGCTACTCCAAACTGAAACAGATCGATGCGTCCAATGTCGGCAAGCTGCAGGTCGCCTGGACGTTCTCGACCGGCGTGCTGCGCGGCCACGAAGGCGGCCCGCTCATTGTCGGCAACGTCATGTACGTGCACACCCCCTTCCCGAACAAGGTCTATGCTCTTGACCTATCCAACGAGAACAAGATCATCTGGAGCTATGAGCCGAAGCAGGATCCGAACGTCATCCCGGTGATGTGCTGCGATACGGTCAATCGTGGTCTCGCCTATGCCGACGGCAAGATCTTCCTGCATCAGGCCGACGACAAGCTTGTCGCGCTCAACGCCAAGGACGGCAAGGTCGCGTGGACAGCGGTCAATGGCGATCCCAGCAAGGGACAGACCGGAACATCCGCGGCCATGGTCGTCAAGGACAAGGTGCTGGTCGGAACCTCCGGCGGCGAGTTCGGCGTCCAGTGCAGCATGACCGCCTACGACATCAAGGACGGCAAGCAGGTCTGGAAGGCCTATTCGGAAGGACCGGACAACCAGATCCTGGTCGACCCGGAGAAGACCACTGCGCTCGGCAAGCCGGTCGGCAAGGATTCGAGCATCAAGACCTGGGAAGGCGATCAGTGGAAAATCGGCGGCGGCTGCACCTGGGGCTGGCTCGCCTATGATCCGCAGCTCGACCTCGTCTATTACGGTTCAGGCAACCCCTCGACCTGGAATCCGAAGCAGCGTCCGGGCGACAACAAATGGTCGATGACCATCTTCGCACGCAACGCGGACACCGGGATGGCGAAGTGGGTCTATCAGATGACGCCCCACGACGAATGGGACTATGACGGCGTCAACGAAATGATCCTCACCGATCAGTCGGTCAACGGCCAGCCGCGCAAGCTGCTGACCCATTTCGACCGCAACGGCCTCGGCTATACGCTCGACCGTGCGTCCGGCGAATTGCTCGTGGCGCAGAAGTTCGATCCGAAGGTCAACTGGACCTCCGGCGTCGACATGGACAAGAACTCGGCGACCTATGGTCGTCCAAAGGTTCTCGACGCGGCGTCGACCGACAAGGCGGGTGAGGACCACAACGTGAAGGGCATCTGCCCGGCCGCGCTCGGCTCAAAGGACGAGCAGCCGGCAGCCTACTCGCCGGACACGCAGCTGTTCTATGTCCCGACCAACCACGTCTGCATGGACTATGAGCCGTTCAAGGTGAGCTACACCGCCGGCCAGCCCTATGTCGGGGCGACGCTGTCGATGTATCCGCCCGAGGGCGAGACCAACATGGGCAACTTCATTGCCTGGGACGGCAAGACGGGCAAGATCGTCTGGTCGAACAAGGAGCAGTTCTCGGTCTGGTCAGGCGCACTCGCGACCGCCGGCGGCGTCGTGTTCTACGGCACGCTGGAAGGTTACCTGAAGGCGGTCGATGCCAAGACGGGCAAGGAACTGTACAAGTTCAAGACGCCGTCCGGCATCATCGGCAACGTCACGACCTATGAGCACGGCGGCAAGCAGTATGTGGCCGTGCTGTCCGGTGTCGGCGGTTGGGCAGGCATCGGTCTCGCAGCCGGGCTCACCAATCCGACTGACGGCCTCGGCGCAGTCGGTGGTTACGCCGCGCTCACCAACTATACCGCACTCGGCGGAGCGCTCACGGTGTTCGCGCTGCCGCAGCAATGAGCTGACAGCCTCGTCCGGCGCGTGGGGAGACCCGCGCGCCGGATACCTCAAATTCACAGCCGAGGAAAAGCTCTTGCGTATCATCTGCGTGGCAGCAGCGATCATCCTGATCGCTGCCGGCGGAATTGCCTTCGCCGACGGCTCCGGCGATCCGGCCGCGGTCAAGTCCGAGGACGGGAAATACCTCGATAAGGAGGGAAACCCCACCTACAAGGTCCAGGCCGATGGCACGGTTGACTGGTACACCTACTCCGGATTCCGCCGCTATCACTCCGAGTGCCACGTCTGCCATGGACCGAACGGCATGGGATCGAGCTACGCCCCCGCACTGAAGGAATCGCTGAAGGCAATGAGCTATGGCGATTTCATCGCCGTCGTCGCCAGCGGCCGCAAGAACATCAATACGGCGCAGGAGAACGTGATGCCGGCCTTCGGCGATAATCCGAATGTCGCCTGCTATATGGATGACCTCTACGTCTATCTGCGCGCGCGGGCCAACGACGCGATCGGACCCGTGCGGCCGGGAAAGCATGAAGACAAAAGCAAGGCCTATACCGATTCTGAAAATTCCTGCATGGGCCATAAGGGTTGAACAGGCAGAGCGGAAAGCGAAACAGGATTCGACCATGAAGACACGCGCCGCCATTGCCTTCGAGGCCAAGAAGCCGCTGGAGATCGTCGAGCTCGATCTTGACGGGCCGAAGGCCGGCGAAGTCCTGGTCGAGATCAAGGCCACGGGCATCTGCCACACCGATGCATACACCCTCGACGGTTTCGACAGCGAAGGCCTCTTCCCCTCGATCCTCGGTCATGAGGGCGCGGGCATCGTTCGCGAGATCGGCGCCGGCGTCACTTCGGTGAAGCCGGGCGACCACGTGATCCCGCTCTACACGCCCGAATGCCGCCAGTGCAAAAGCTGTCTCAGCCAGAAGACCAATCTATGCACGGCGATCCGCGCCACGCAGGGCAAGGGCGTCATGCCCGACGGCACGTCGCGCTTCAGCCACAAGGGCAAGACGATCTATCATTACATGGGCTGCTCGACGTTCTCGAACTTCACCGTGCTGCCGGAGATCGCGGTGGCGAAGATCCGTCAGGACGCTCCCTTCGACAAGAGTTGCTACATCGGCTGCGGCGTCACCACCGGCGTCGGAGCCGTGGTCAACACGGCAAAGGTCACGCCGGGCGCCAACGTCGTCGTGTTCGGGCTCGGCGGCATCGGGCTCAACGTCATCCAGGGCGCAAAAATGGTCGGCGCCAACAAGATCATCGGCGTCGACGTCAACGATTCGAAGGACGAATGGGGCCGCAAGTTCGGCATGACCGACTTCGTCAATCCGACCAAAATCGGCGGCGATATCGTCCAGCATCTCGTCACCCTGACCGACGGCGGCGCCGACTACACATTCGACTGCACCGGCAATACCACCGTGATGCGCCAGGCGCTCGAGGCCTGCCATCGCGGCTGGGGCGTCTCGGTCGTGATCGGCGTTGCCGAAGCCGGCAAGGAGATCGCGACCCGGCCGTTCCAGCTTGTCACTGGCCGCGTCTGGAAGGGGACCGCGTTCGGCGGCGCCCGCGGCCGCACCGATGTGCCGAAGATCGTCGACTGGTACATGGACAAGAAGATTCAGATCGACCCGATGATCACGCACGTCCTCAAGCTCGAGGACATCAACAAGGGATTCGACCTGATGCATGAAGGCAAGTCGATCCGCTCGGTCGTCGTCTACTAGATCAAAACAGCAAACTGAGGAGGATAGCGCATGAGTGTTCAACTCCACCCATCGATTGACAGCGGCGTGAAGAAGGGCTCCGGCAGCTTCGGCGGCGGGACCCTGGTCTGCAAATGCAAGGACCGGCCGGTCAAGGTCGGCATCAAGGGCGATGTCGCTCATAATCATGCCTGCGGCTGCACTAAATGCTGGAAGCCGGCGGGTGCGACCTTCTCGGTCGTCGCCGTGGTCCCTCGCCAGAACGTGACGGTCCTCGAAAACGGCGACAAGCTGCAGATCGTCGATCCCTCGGCGGTGATCCAGCGCTATGCGTGCAAGGCCTGCGGGACCCACATGTACGGCCGCATCGAGAACAAGGGCCACCCCTTCTACGGTCTCGACTTCATTCATCCCGAACTGTTCCAGGAATCCGGCTCGGCAGCGCCGGGCTTTGCGGCGTTCGTGTCCTCCGTGATCGAATCCGGCGTCAGGCCGGAGCAGATGGATGCGATCCGCGGCAGGCTGAAGGAACTGGGCCTGGAGCCCTATGATTGCCTTTCGCCGGCACTGATGGATGCGATCGCCACACATGTGGCGAAGTCGAAGATGGCCGCCTGAAGAACGGCTGATCCTACGGCAGTCTCCCAGGCGCGGCGCGACAACCGCGCGTGGGGTGACTGTGTGGGCTGCAATTCCGTTCTCCCTTCTCCCCCTCGGCTTCGCCGGCATCAGCCAGCGAAGCTGTTCTTTTGCCGGGCTCGAGCTCCAGAACACTTCTCTGTGAAGCGTGCTCATCAGCTATTCTGTTAGCTTTGCAACGCCGGCTCGACGGCGCACCAAACCGAGGGGGGACACCAACACCACAGATCGTGAAATGAGGTCGATCAGCCTGTTGCCCGCGCGATCAACGCGAGGCCGGGGCGCAATGGATGCGAGCAACCGGAAACATGTTCTGGCTCGCGTCCGAGAAGACATCACAGCTTAGGCAGAGCGAGGAACGATCATGATCAAGTTGAACATCAACGGCAAGGAACAAAGCTGGGACGGCGATCCGGACCTTTCGCTGCTCTGGTTTCTCCGCGACGAAGCCGGATTGACCGGCACCAAATTCGGATGCGGCCAGGCGCTATGCGGCGCGTGCACCGTCATCATCGACAAGCAGGCCGTCCGCGCCTGCATTACCTCGGTTTCCGACGCCGCAGGCCGGCAGGTCACCACGATCGAAGGCCTGCACCCCACCGGCGATCATCCCGTTCAGAAAGCGTGGCGGCAGGTCAACGTCCCGCAATGCGGTTATTGCCAGGCCGGACAGATCATGCAGGCGGCCGCGCTGCTGGCCGAGAATTCGAAGCCTTCCCACGACCAGATCCGCGAAGCGATGGCGGGCAACATCTGCCGGTGCGGCTGTTACCAGCGCATCGAGAACGCCGTGCATCTCGCATCCACGGGGGTCTGATCATGAACATCATCACAAGCCCGAACAGGTTGCGCGGCTTCGAGCGGCATGCCGCCAAGGTCGCGAAAGTGTCGCGCCGAAGCATTTTGAAGGGTCTCGGTATTACCGGCGGTTTCGTGCTTGCCGCACCCGTGATGTCGCGGCCGTCCTTCGCCTATGAGACCGGCGCCGGCAAGATGCCGCATGGCGTCGTCGTCGATCCCCGCGTTTTCGTCGCGATCGCGCCTGACGGCAACGTGACGATCATTGCGCATCGCTCCGAAATGGGAACGGGCGTGCGCACGAGCCTGCCGCTCGTCGTCGCCGAGGAGATGGAAGCCGACTGGAATCGCGTCAAGGTGCAGCAGGCGCATGGCGACGAGGTCAAGTTCGGCAACCAGGACACCGACGGTTCGCGCAGCACGCGCCATTACCTGATGCCGATGCGGCAGATCGGGGCCTGCGCGCGCACCATGCTCGAAAACGCAGCCGCCAAGCGCTGGGGCGTGCCCGCGACAGAAGTGAAGGCCGCAAATCACGAGATCGTCCATTCCGCGAGCGGACGCCGTCTCGGTTTCGGCGAGCTTGCGGCGGATGCCGCAAAGGAGCCGGTTCCGGCCATCGACAGTTTGAAGCTGAAGGACCCCAAGAACTTCCGCTATCTCGGCAAGGGCGAGGTCAGCATCGTCGATCTCCGCGACATCACGGTCGGGGCTGCGCGTTACGGCGCCGATGTCCGCCTTCCCGGCATGAAATATGCCGTGATCGCGCGACCTCCGGTGACCGGCGGCAAGCTCGTCTCCTTCGACGGCGCCGAGGCCATGAAGGTGCCGGGAGTCGAAAAGGTGATGGAGGTGAAGGGCTGGCCGTGGCCGTCCAAATTCCAGCCGCTGGGCGGCGTTGCCGTTATCGCCCGCAACACGGGTGCCGCGATCAAGGGCCGCGACGCATTGAAGATCGTCTGGGATGACGGCGCAAACGCCAAATACGACTCGATCGCCTACCGGGCCGAACTCGAGGAGGCCGCACGCAAGCCCGGCCTTGTCGTGCGCAAGGAAGGCGATGTCGACGCTGCGTTGAAATCCGCCGACAAGGTGATCGTCGGTGAATATTATGCGCCGCACCTGGCTCATGTGAGCATGGAGCCTCCGGTCGCGGTCGCCGACGTCAAGGGCGACAAGGCCGAGATCTGGGCCCCCGTGCAAAGCCCGGGCGGAACGCGCGAGGACGTCGCCAAGACCCTCGGCATTCCCGAAGACAACGTGACCATCAATGTCACGCTGCTCGGCGGCGGCTTCGGACGCAAATCGAAATGCGACTTCGCGCTGGAGGCGGCCCTGCTCTCCAAGGAGCTGGGCGCGCCGGTGAAGGTGCAATGGACGCGCGAGGACGACGTCCAGCATGATTTCCTCCATACGGTTTCGGTGGAGCGGATCGAGGCTGGCCTCGACAAGAACGGCAAGGTGATTGCCTGGCGGCACCGCAGCGCCGCACCGAGCATCGGTGCGACATTCGGCGCCGGCGCCGTGCACCAGCTCGGACTCGAGCTCGGCATGGGACTGGTCGACATGCCGTTCGAGATCGCCAACATCCAGTGCGAAAACCCGGAGGCCAAGGCGTATACGCGCATTGGCTGGTTCCGGTCGGTCTCGAACATTCCGCGCGCCTTTGCCGTCCAGTCGATGGTCGGTGAACTCGCGCACGCGACCAACCGCGATCAAAAGGACATGCTGCTGGAGTTGATCGGCTCACCGCGCGTCCTCAAGCTCGACTCGGTCAAGGAGCTCTGGAATTACGGCGAGCCCTATGACAGCTACCCCATCGACACCGGCCGGCTGCGCCGCGTGGTGGAGCTGGTCGCGCAAAAAGGCGAATGGGGACGCTCGGTGCCAAAAGGCCACGGTCTCGGCATTGCGGTGCACCGCAGCTTCGTCAGCTACATCGCGACCATCGTCGAGGTCGCGGTCGATGAGAAGGGCAAACTCACGGTCCCAAGAGTCGACACGGCGATCGATTGCGGCACCTACATCAATCCCGAACGCATCCAGTCGCAAATCGAGGGCACCGCGATCATGGGGCTGAGCCTCGCCAAATATGGCGAGATCAGCTTCAAGGACGGCAAGGTGCAGCAGAAGAACTTCGACGACTTCGCGGTGGTACGTATGGACGAAGCGCCGCTGGTGACCAATGTCCACATTGTCCCGCCGGCGGCCGACACGCCGCCAAGCGGTGCCGGCGAACCCGGCGTGCCGCCGTTTGCACCGGCCTTGATGAACGCGATCTTTGCCGCAACCGGCAAGCGCATCCGGGCGTTGCCGCTCGGCAAGCAACTGGAGACGTAAATCCGGCGGCGGTGTCCGCCTGCCGAAACCAAACAAGCTGCGGCGGACATCGTGTCCGCCGCAGCTTTCATCCAATTTGTGCAATTGCCTTCGATTGTTTTGGGGATTGGGTCTCAGCACCCACAGTTCCCCCGTCCGTGCCGGAATTCCGGACATCAAGGCCGGGGGAGCCGCTGCCTTCGCTCTCGGAAAAAGGCGCACCGGTGGTCGTAGGTCACCGCGCGCCTGTCCGTGGCGCAAAAGCCGGAAACATTGGCGCCAGACCACAAGACTGCCTTTCGACTTTTCCCTGACCATCGGTCGCGATCTCAGGTGGAGGCCGCGCCGTCGGGGGCCTATGGCCAAAGGATCGTCGACGACCCCGCTTCCTACTATCCGGGTCGTCCGCCCGGCTTTATGATCGGCCGCCAGTATTGCGATCTGAAAGCTGTCCCCCTGTTTCAGGG
>Ga0070711_100001337_pt1 | contig 13485 bp, 11 predicted proteins | sample LARL53metaG_FD_65452 | JGI IMG/M metagenome (GOLD analysis project Ga0070711, IMG submission 65452) | Corn, switchgrass and miscanthus rhizosphere microbial communities from Kellogg Biological Station, Michigan, USA - LAR L5-3 metaG | ecosystem: Host-associated > Plants > Roots > Rhizosphere ... | reverse complement strand
CGCCGAAGAGCAGGGCTTGCATCGCGGCGGCGGCTCCGACCGCGGAGGCGAGTCCGATTAAGACGCCTAGCGTTGTGAGGCGGCCGGCTTCACCAAGAATCAAGCGATAGACGGAACTCTGCTGCGCGCCGAGCGCCATGCGAACGCCGATCTCGCGCGTACGCTGGCTGACGGAATACGCGATCACACCGTAGAGCCCGACGACGCTCAAGAGCAGGGCAAGCGCTGCGAACCCGGCGACGAGCCACGCCGATGAGCGATGTATGTAGGCCATGGGAGAATTCGTGATGAGATCGTTCATGCTCACGCCGCGTGTCGCGGCGATCTCCGGGTCGATTTGTCGAATCGCGGCTATGAGGGTTGGAATCACGCTTGCTTCCGCTTGCGACGTTCGCACCGCCAGCATGAAGTAATGATCGGGCGCCTGGAAAAAGGGAAGATAGAGCGCAGGGTACGTGCCGGAATCGAGTTGGCCTTCCTTGATGTCTTCGACGATGCCGACAATCTGGATGGGGACCGGCGGCGTCGATAGATACGAGAGTTGTTTGGTGAGGGCGTCTTCGCTGGGGAAATATTTTCTCTCGAACGCGCGGTTGATGATGGCGACCTGAGGTGAAGTTTTCTGATCGTTGTCATTGAAGATGCGGCCGCGGATGAGCTTCGCGCCTAAGGCAGTGAAGTATTCGGTGCTGATGTCGCGTTCGGCGACTTCTTCGTGCTCGCCGCTCCAGGGGCGGCCGAGTATACGGAACCAGGTGGTATTACCCCAGCCGTCGATCGGGAGAGCGCTGGTCACGCCGATGGCCTTGACGCCGGGAACTTGATGCAGCTTGTCGAGCATCATGCGGTGGAGGGCGATGGCCTGCTCGGGTTTGCTGTAGGTGGCGTTGGGCGCGGCGACGAACATGGTCGCGATGTGGTCCGGCTGAAAGCCGACGTCCACGTGAAGTAGGCGATAGAGGCTCTTGCCGAGGAGTCCTGCAATCACCAGAAGAATCACAGCGGTAGCTAGTTCCAAAACTACGAGTTTCGAGCCGATTCTGCGCCACGCGTTTCCCGCGGAACCACGCGAACCTTCGGCGAGGCCCTCGCGCATTTCCGGCATGTTTGTGCGCACGGTCGGTGTCAGCGAAAACAGAATCGCAGCAAAGGCCGCGATGACGGCCGCGAATGCGAAGACGCGCGGGCTGAAGGTGAGGTGCTGCCAGAACGCCATGTGGCCGAGAAGGTCGTCGGGAACCAGACGCGTGAGCAGACGGGTCGTCCAAAACGCGGTTACGGTGCCGAGAATTGCACCGGTGCTCACGAGCACGAAAGCTTCGGTGACAAACTGACGGATCAGACGGCTGGGGGAGGCGCCGAGCGCGCCGCGCACGGCGAGTTCGCGACGGCGGCTTTCGGTGCGAACCAGCAGCAGGCTCGCAATATTGATCGCAGCGATAGTCAGTAAAAGCCCGGCTCCGGCGAGCAGCATCAGGAGAATCGGGCGAAAGTCGCCGACGATGTATTGGGAAAGTGGAACAACATTGGCACCCTGACTGCGGTTCGAGTCGGGGTATTCCTTCTCAAGCTGCGCGGCGATGGAAAGGGTATCGGCAAGCGCTTGATGGATGGTGACGCCATTTCTGAGGCGCCCGACGCCATAGATCCCGTGGCAACTGCGGCGCAGATCACATTCCGATTCGGGGTGAAGCGTAATCCAGAACTCGGCGGGCTCGACAGGGATGAAATGAAACTCGCGCGGTAGGACACCGATGATGACATGAGGATTGCCGTCGATCGTGACGGATTTCCCGATTACGCCGAGGTCTGAGGCATAGCGCGTTTGCCACGCCGAGTAGCTCAACATTGCGGTGCGCGGGGCGGACAGCAGGTCTTCACCGCTTGCGAAGTCGCGTCCGAGAATGGGAACGACGCCGAGAACGCGGAAGAACCCGTCGCTGACGCGGCCCGTGTTCACGTTTTCAACGCCTTCCGAACCCTGCAGCATGGCGCTATGGCCTTGAAAGGCCTCAAGTGCAGTGAAGCTGACGTTACGTTTCTTCCAGTCGAGATAGTCGGGGATGGAAAGGTTGCTGTGCTCGAAGAGCGCGACGCGCTCGAAAACGCCGACCAGACGGTCGGGATCCTTGTAAGGCAGCGGTTTGAGCAGAGCGGCATCGACGAATGCGAAAATCGCGACGCTGGCGGCCATGCCGAGCGCGAGCATTGCGATCGCAGTGATCGTGAAGCCGAGATTTTTGCGGAGTTGGCGCAGGGCAAAACGAAAATCCTGGAGCGTCGTCTCAAACCAGAAGCCGATGACGTCGCGGCTTCGCTCTTTGAGGACAGTGGCGTTGCCGAATTCGCGGTTGGTCGCGTAGCGCGCTTCGTCTTTGTCGAGCCCGGCGGACTGGAGGTCTTGCTGCTTCAGTTCGCGGTGATAGGCCATTTCTTCAGCGAGGTCAGAGTCGAACGTTTGGCGCTTGGCCAAGAAGCGGAGTTTGTTGAGAAAGCGGAGGAGTGGGTTCATTTCAGTAAGCTCCTAGGCGTCCTGCAGGACTCGGGTGATCGCGGCGATCACCTGGTGAAATTGCGAAAGCTCATCGCCGAGTTGTTTGCGGCCCGACGCGGTGAGCGTGTAGAAGCGGGCGCGGCGGTTGGTGTCGGTCATTTTCCATTCGGCTTTGACCCAGCCTTGGAGGAGCAGGCGCTGGAGGGCGGGGTAGAGTGAGCCTTCTTCGACGGTTAGGACGTGTTGGGAGAGTCGTTTGATGGAGAGGGCGATGCCGTAACCATGGAGCGGGGCGCGGGTTAGGGTTTTGAGGATGAGCATGTCGAGCGTGCCGGGCATTAGGTCGGGGTTTTTCGTCATGGTTAGCGAGGTTCCTCGTGTGCGTCTAGGGTCTTTGGTTCAGACGTAGGAAAATGGCTTAGGGATAGATTGTCTATGGGTAGAACGACTGGGGCGGTAGGAATGTTCCGTGGATCGCGGAATTATTTTGCGGGGTGGGCGGTTGAGGTTCAGGCGAGTCAAAGCGACGCCGCAGAGTCGCCGGCGCTGGAATCGGCGGCGGGATCCGTGTTGGAACCGCGGAGGGACGGGAAGTTGTTGAAACTATTAGGGAACAGGGAGAACGACGGATGAAGACCTTGGCGAATTTGGCGGACCAGCAGGAGATTTTGACGAGGCTGGGGCGTGTGCGGGTCGATAGCGCTCGGTGCTGGGGAAAGATGTCGGCGGATCAGATGATTTGCCACCTCGCGGATTCGTTTCGAGGAGTGATGGGGGAGTTGTCACTCGGGATGAGGCCCGGGAACCGGCTCGGACGCAGGTTGATGAAGCAGTTCGCGCTCTATGCGCCGATGAAGTGGCCGCACGGGGTTCCGACGATGCCGGAGATGGACCAGATGATCGGCGGGACCAAGCCGGCGGAGTTTGCGCGCGATGTCGAGGAGCTACGGAGATTGTTTACGAGGTTTACGAAGACGCCGCGCGATTTCCCTTGGAAGCCGCACCCGATATTTTTTGAAATGACCGAGAAGGACTGGCTGCGGTGGGGGTATCTGCATATGGATCATCATCTGCGGCAATTTGGGGCATAGGGAACGCTGAAACTAAAAATGGAAAAGGGAAATTAGAAAACTGGACTGCGGCCGGACAAACCGTTTTGTAGTTGGTTTACCTTAGCGACCCAGTGCTTCCGCCTTCCTCGCCTTGAATCTCAGGCGGGTGTAGTCGGCGGTCCACTTGCCTTCAGCGTCGCAGAGTTGGGGGCGGAGGGCTTCCTGGACTTCGGTTAGAAACGCGGGGCGATCCGAGGCGGGAAGCTTGCCCGTGAAATTTTGGGCGAAAGTTTCCAGCCAGGCGGCGACGTCGCCGGGTAGCGGAGTTGGGCGCGGGATCAGCGCGATGTAGTCGATTGCGAAGCCGGCTTTTGTGAGTCGCGCGGAATAGTCTTCGACCGTGGGGAAGTACCACAGGTCGGCCGATTGGCCGTCGATGTTGCGACGGTTGAGGGCGGCGATGAGCGCCGTTCTTATTTTTTCCACACAGCGGTCGCCGCCCATTTCGGCGACGAAGCGTCCGCCGAGACGGAGGGCGCGGTGGACGCCGGCGATTACGGCGCTGGGATTTTGGCGCATCCAGTGGAGGGCGGCGTTGCTGAAGACGGCGTCGAATTCGTTGTGGAAGGCGAGATGTTCGCCATCGGCGACTTGCGCTTTTGCGCCCAGTTTTTTTGTGGCTTCGACTTGGGCTGCGCTCGCGTCGACGCCGAGGACATCGCAGCCTAAGGCTTGGAGTTTGACGGTTAGGACGCCGTCGCCGCAGCCGAGGTCGAGGATGCGCTCACCGGGCTGTGGCGCTAGGAGTTCGAGGACGGGAGCGCCCAGGTCGGCGACGAAGCGGGCGTTGCGGGCGTATTGTTCGGGATTCCAGATTTGCGTCATTTGGATAGTTTACTTTGGGGGCGAAGCTCTTCCTCATTGGAAGGACTTACATCGCGTATTTGAGATGACTTATGTCGCGACGCGCAATCGAAGAACAAGCAGATCCCTCGCTTCGCTCGGGATGACAACTTTAGCCTTGGCAAAATTTCTGCACAAACGCCCGAGCCCGATCTCGGGGCGCAGCAGTGATGCGCCCGTACAAACGTGTGCGCCCAGCTACCACGATTTTTGTTTGCGGAGATGCGTGATGTGAGCGGTGTGATGTTGGCCGTGCCAGGTGTAGAGGAAGAGGAGCCAGTCGATGTTTTTCTGTCCGTTTTCAGGGTGAATCATGGGACGGGCGAATTCTTCGGGCTTCATGCCGCGCCAGATGATGTCCCAGCGTGTGTGGAGTGAATCGAGAAGACTTTGCGAGACGGCGATCGGCGCTCTCGCGTCGGCGAGTTTCGCCCATTCGGTTTCATTGTAGGGCTTGATCGTAGGATTGTCTTCGGTGAGCGCGAGGCGCAGGCGAATGAAGGCGTTCATGTGGCTGTCGGCGACGTGGTGGACGACCTGGCGGACGGTCCAGCCGCCCTCGCGATAGGGCGTGTCGAGCTGGCCGTCGGTGAGTCCGGCAACGGCGGCGCGCATTTTTGCAGGAGTTGCGGCGATTTCGGCGATGGCTTCGTTACGGCGCGCGGTGTTGATGTGGGCTGGCATCTCAAATTTGCCGATGGGGTAGCGCGGATCCATGTTGGTTCCTCCGGGGATCTTGCTGCATCTAATGTGACCGGTTCGATTGACGTGCCAGTTCGGCGCGCGAACGAAACCAGCGTAATGGTTGCGGTTGGCGGCGGTCAACGCGGCTAAGTCCAGTTGGCTCTCCAAATTGGACGGGATGGCGTCGCGAGGCTGCAATCGGTGGAATGCTACAATGTCGAGCGGCCATGGTCTTTGTATCGTGGCGTTGAGCGCCGGAATCAAAGGGTGAGGAGTTTCGAATGCAGAATGTGGTCATCATCGGCAGTGGCTGCTCGGGGCTGACGGCCGCGATTTACGCAGCACGCGCGAGTTTGAAGCCACTTGTGATCGACGGACACGAGCCCGGTGGGCAGCTTTCGCTCACGACGCACGTGGAAAATTTTCCGGGATTTCCTGACGGCATCATGGGACCCGAGCTGATCGAGAACATGAGAAAGCAGGCGGAGAAGTTTGGGACGGAATTCAAGGCCGGCGTGATTAGTGAAGTGGACTTGAGCCAGCGGCCGTTCAAGATCACGGCGGGTAAAGATGTTTACGAAACGAAAACGCTGATTGTAGCGGCGGGCGCGTCGGCGCGGCTGATCGGGCTGCCGAATGAGCGCGCACTGATCGGACATGGCGTTTCGACCTGCGCGACGTGCGATGGATATTTCTTCCGCAATCGCCCGATTGGCGTGGTGGGCGGCGGCGATTCGGCGATGGAAGAGGCGAATTTCTTGTCGCGCTATGCGAACAAGGTTTATCTGATTCACCGGCGGGCGGAATTTCGCGCGTCGAAGATCATGATCGACCGTGCGAAGGCGAACCCGAAAATCGAGTTCGTCGTGCCGGCGGTCGTCGATGAGATCGTTGCGAAGGATGGATCGGTGGAAGGCGTGCGCGTGAAGAATCCCGACACCGGGGAAGCGCGCGAGATCGCGATTCAGGGACTGTTCGTGGCCATCGGACACGATCCGAACAGCAAGATCTTCAAGACCAAGCTGGACATGGACGCGAATGGGTACCTGCTGGCCACGCACGGGAGCCTGACGAAAATTCCCGGCGTGTTTATCGCGGGAGACGTGCAGGACCACCGGTATCGTCAGGCCATCACCGCGGCGGGGTCGGGCTGCATGGCCGCGATGGACGCGGAAAAGTTCCTCGAAGAGCACAAGGATTAGGCAGGGGACTGGCCGCTGGGGCCTGCTCGCGGCCATAATCGAAATGTCCCATGCTCCGCTCGATACTCCTCAAACTTTCGAATAGCCCGGGTTTCGCTAAATGGGTTATTTCGAATTCATCTACACGAAGAATGTCGCGGCGTTTTGTTGCCGGCGAGACTCTGGATGATGCCGTTTATGCGGCGCGCAAGTGCAACGACCTCGGGATGATGACGAGTCTCGACTACCTCGGCGAAAACGTTTCGACTACGACCGATGCGCAGCGCGCGCGGGATGCATATCTCGAGATTTTCGATCGCATCGCGGTGGAGAAGCTCGATGCCAACGTTTCCTGCAAATTGACGCAGATGGGGTTGGACCTCAGCCCGGAATTCTGCGAGGGGCTGGTGTTGTCGGTCGTGGAGCGCGCGGCGTCGTACGGCAATTTCCTGCGTGTGGACATGGAAGGTTCAACGTACACGCAGCGAACGGTCGAGTTGGTGAAGCGGATACGCTCGCGGAATGCGGCGATCGGGACGGTGATTCAGTCGTATCTGTATCGCAGCGAGAAAGATATTCAGGACTTGCTCGGGTATCGCTGCCGCATTCGGCTCTGCAAAGGTGCGTACAAGGAGGGCGTAGACGTCGCATTTGAGCGAAAGCAAGACGTAGATGGGAACTACGTGCGCCTGATGCAGCAGCTTCTATCGAGCGGCGTTTATCACGGGATCGCGACCCATGATCCGAAGATGATTGGCGAGACGATTCGCTGGGCGGCGGAGACGAGAGTCTCGAAAGATGATTTCGAGTTTCAGATGCTGTATGGAATTCGCACCGATTTGCAGCGGCGGCTGGTGAAGGGCGGATTTCGTGTGCGTGTTTACATTCCCTATGGGCAGGATTGGTTTCCGTATTTCATGCGGCGGCTGGCGGAGCGGCCTGCGAACATCGGGTTCCTGGTGCGGAACTTGTTTCGCGGATAGGCCGTCCGGCTGTGGCCTCTCACCATCCCGTCAAGCTATCCGATCGTATCGCCGGGTTTCATCACGTGAATGTTCAGGCCGGTAATGTCCTTGGTCTGCGCCTTGAATTCTTCCGGCGTTCCAACGAGTGGCGGAAACGTGCCGTAGTGCATCGGGATCACCTCTTTAATTCCGAGCAAACGCACGGCATACGCCGCTTCCCTCGGCCCCATCGTGAAGTTGTCGCCGACCGGAAGCATTGCGACGCTCGGCTTGTAAATCTCGCCGATCAATTTCATATCGCCGAAGACGCAGGTATCACCGGCGTGATAAATCGTGAAGCCGCCCGGCATTCGAATGATCAGCCCGGCCGGTTCGCCGGCATAAATAATGTTGCCGCCCTCTTCGATCGAGTTCGAATGAAACGCATGCGTTAGCGTCACTTCGAAATCGCCAAATTTCTGCGAGCCGCCCTTGCCCATCGGGTGCGCTTTGTCGATGCCTTTGCCGTGCAGCCACATCGCTGTTTCAAAAATTGCGAACACCTTGGACATGTGCAGCTTGGCCAGTTCGACGAGGTCGGCGAAATGGTCGCCGTGCGCGTGCGAAAGAAAAATCACATCGAGCCGGGAGAATTTCTTCAGCTTCTCCGGGCACAACGGATTGTGCATCACGAATGGGTCGATAAGAGCGACTTGTCCGCTCGGAGTCGTCAGAGAAAATGTTGCGTGGCCGAAGTAAGTGATCTTGTTGCCTCTGGTGTCGAGCATGGACAGACCTCGGTGGATTTGGAAAGCTCAGGATTCGAATTGCCGGGACGCCGCGGTGCCGGGTTTTATCGACTCACGACGACGATGACGCAAGTGCGGACGTGCTTCAGTTGGCGGCTGCGGCACTCGTGTTGGATGCAAGGAGCTGGCGAATGGCCGCTTCATACGTCGCGCGGTCATTGGCGCCGAGCAAGTGGCCGATTTGACGCCCATCGGGCGCATAGAAGAATGACGCTGGAATTGCGCCGCTCCATCCAGGCAGCACCGCCTGGATGAATTCACTCTCACCGCCCTTTTGCTTGCGGAAATTGGGAAACGCCGGTTTGTAGCGCGCGATAAAACGCCGCGTCAGAATTAGATCGCCTTCGTCGTCCAGATTTACGCCGACGACTTTCAGCCCCTTCGGCTGATATTCCCGGATGAGTTCGTTCAGCATCGGGAATTCATCGCGGCACGGTTCGCACCATGTGGCCCAAAATGTGATTAGGACCGGCTTGCCGTGATATTGCTGGAGAATCTTTTGATATCCGGTGGCGTCGATCAGCGGCGGATCATGCGGTGCGGTGGCCTGAGGCGCGGCGAGGGCCGAGGCTGCGATCATCAAAGCAAGTGCGACGAAAATAGTCCGAGTTCTCATTCACTTTCCTTCCACTCCTATTGTATCTGGACGCATCGCGGTTGAGAAAGTGATGCACGCCGCGTACAATCATGCCATTGCTTGACGGCCCCAGTGGGCAAACGAACAGGCAAATTTCCGGCGGTCGCGCGGCGTGATTGAGGGAAGCACCGGTCCCGGGTCAAACGAGGAGATCTGGAATGGCATATGTAATTGCCGAGCCCTGCATCGGCACCAAGGACACCGCCTGCGTGGACGTCTGCCCGGTTGATTGCATTCACCCGCGCAAAGACGAGCCCGATCATGAAGGAGTGAAGCAGCTCTACATCAATCCGGCGGAGTGCATCGATTGCGGCGCTTGCGTTCCGGTTTGCCCGGTGACCGCGATTTTTGCGTTGGAGGATTTGCCGGAGAAGTGGCAGAGCTTTACGCCTGTCAACGCGGAGTATTACGTCAAGAAGTAAGGCGGCCGGGTGAGTACGTTGTGATTTTGGTTGCGGATTCAATGTGTTGATTTCAAGGGGCTTCGGGCGGCACGCACCGGCGTGCCGCTTTTTTCTGCGGCGTGTCTTCGAAGAGGAACGCGTTTGCCGTGCGGTCCAACTCCTGGGCTGCGGACGCCATCTACCTTTCTGACGAATGAAATGACCGGAGAAGGCGAGTGAAGAGCGGTCGGCTGGTTCGAGCGTTTGCGATCGTTGCGTTCTTATGCGGCGCGCTGCGTGGTGGCCGCATCGTTCTCGCTCAAACTCCATCGGCGCCGGCACCCGTCGCTCCAGAGAATGCGCGGGCTCAGACTCTCACCGGAGTTTGGTCGGGATCACTGCGAGCGGGCGACACCGTTCTTCATTTGGTCCTGCACCTCGGAACGACCGAATATGGCGTCGCGGTCGCGACAATCGACAGTCTCGATCAAGGCGTCTATGGCATCGAAGCCGGCTCGTTGAACGAGTCCGGTTCATCATTTCGATTTGAGATCCCTTCCGTCAATGCATCATTCGTAGGAACCATTGCGGCCGATAGACAGTCGATCGACGGCACCTGGACGCAGAGCAGAGTACATCTCCCGCTAGTTTTTCGCCGTCAACCGCGAATCGCTCTTTCCAAAACCCCTTCGGGCGCGGTTTCGACCGCGGAAGGAACGTGGCAAGGCGCGTTGGAGGCCAACGGCATGCGCTACCGGCTGCAACTCCACATTTCGCACGACACGAAAGGCCAGCTCACCGCTGCGATGGATAGCATCGATCAGGGAATCAACGGATTTCGGGCGTCGCAGGCGACCGAGAGCGATTCCGCGATCCATCTCGAGCTGCCCGCGGTGCACAGCACGTACGATGGGACGTTGAACTCGGTTCGCAATTCCATCACCGGAACGTGGCGGCAGAATGGCGAGCCAACGCAGCTCACGTTCAAACGCTCAGACCAGATTCTGGAATTGCGCCGTCCGCAAAACCCCAAAAAACCGTATCCCTACGACGAACAAGAGCTGACGTTTTCAAACGCGCAGGCCGGGACTTCGCTGGCGGCGACATTGACGCTGCCGCGAGGCGCGGGTCCATTTCCCGCCGCAATTCTGCTGGCGGGATCGGGGCCGCTCGATCGCGACGAAAGCGATGGCGGTCACCATCCCTTTCTCGTGCTAGCCGATCATCTGACGCGCAAGGGGATCGCGGTTTTGCGCTTCGACAAGCGCGGTATCGGCAAATCGACAGGCAGCTATGAGGACGCAACAACTGCGGACTTCGCGAGTGATGCCGAAGCGGCTTTCGCGTTTCTGAAAACGAAAAAGGAAATCGATCCGCGAAAGATTGGCATCATCGGCCACAGCGAAGGCGGCATCATCGCGTCGATGATTGCTTCGCGTTCCAACGGCGTTGCATGGATTGCTGTCCTTGCCGGCCCGGCCACCAAGGGGGAAGAAACGCTGTTGATTCAATCGGACTTGATCACGCGCGCCGCCGGCATGACCAACGAACAGGTCGCGAAGAGCCTCGACTTCGACCGGAAATCGTACAACCTTGTTCGCAACGAGAAAGATCGCGCGACCTTGGAGAGAGAACTGGCGGACTTGGTACAGGTGAGCGGGCTGGGCCCGGCCATGCCTCCCACATTTGTCCAGCGGCAGATTCACTGGACCAGCTCTCCGTGGTTTCGCTATTTCCTCGACTACGATCCCGTCCCTGCGCTTCAACAGACGAAATGTCCTGTGTTGGTTCTAAGTGGCGAAAAAGATCTGCAGGTGCCGCCGCAGGAAAATCTCCCGCTGATCCGTAAGGCGCTCGCGGACGGTGGCAACAAGGATTCTCAGGTCGTTGAAATGCCCGGCCTGAATCATCAATTTCAGCACTGCTATATGGGGCTTCCCAGCGAGTCGCGCGCGATCGAGGAGACGTTCGCGCCCGATGCGATGACGGCGATCTCGGACTGGATCATGAAGCATTCCGCCAGTTAACTCACCGCCGCTCAAACCGTCCAATCGCCCGCCCAAAATGAGTAAAACGCGGGTTTGTTCTCTTTGCACCCACCTACGCGGCGCCCGCATCGAACCTCAGGTGCGACATTCACGCAACATTCATTTATGTGGAAGTCCATAAGCTGGTGCCGCAGGTTATTCTGTCTTTCAGGAGACCGATCAAGCTCCCGTGCCTCCAAAACTCCACCTGGTCCTGCTGGTTCATGCGCACCAGCCGACCGGCAACTTCGACCACGTTTTCGAACAATCCTACGCGCGCTGCTACCTGCCGTTTGTGGAAGTCATCGAACGCCACCCGAATGCGCGCATGGGCTTGCACTATACCGGTCCCCTGCTGACCTGGATCGAAGAGCGCCATCCCGAATATTTCGAGCGACTGAGAAATCTCGTGAAGCACGGACAGGTCGAATTGGTCGGCGGCGGATTCTACGAGCCAATTCTGATTTCTATTCCGTCCGCCGATCAGCGCGACCAGATCGTTCAACTTGCCGACTACATCGAAGAACAGTTTGGCAGGCGTCCAGCGGGAGCCTGGCTGGCCGAGCGCGTCTGGGAACCGCAGTTGGCCTCGATATTAGCTGAGGCGGGCGTCGGCTACACGGTTCTCGATGACATTCATTTCCTGTCTGCCGGGTTCGAGCAGACCGAATTGTTCCGCGACTACATCGCCGAAGACAAAGGCGAGACGATTCGCATCCTCCCCGGCCAAAAATCGCTGCGTTACCTGATTCCGTGGGAGCCGGTCGATAAAGTGATGGGCGGCCTGCACGAGATGTTTCGCGCGCATCCCGACGGAATCGCCGCGATGGGCGACGACATGGAGAAGTTCGGCGGCTGGCCCGGCACGTACGAGCATTGCTACACCGAACACTGGCTCGACGAGCTGTTTTCCTCGTTCGATCAAAACTCTGAATGGCTCAACACCTGTACGCCGAGCGAATATTTGTCGACACACAAGCCTGTCGGCCGGGCCGACCTACCGACCGCGTCATACACCGAGATGATGGAGTGGGCCCTGCCGACCCGCACGCGCGAACGTTACAACGCGCTGCTCAAGGAATTCGCCTCACGCGACGACGTGCTTTCGTTTCTACGCGGCTCGCCGTGGCGCGGATTTTTCCGGAAGTACGCTGAATCGAATCTATTGCACAAGAAAATGTTGCGCGCCGCCGCACGCATCGCGGCGACGCCCAAGCGACGCAGCGGTTCGAAAGCCGCCGACGATCTCGCCCGCGCGCGTGACCTGCTGCATCGCGCCCAATGCAACGACGCCTATTGGCACGGAATCTTCGGCGGGTTATACGCGCCGCACCTCCGCACCGACATTTCTCGCAACTTAATTCGCGCGGAGTCGATCATCGACCGCCACAAACCCGGCGCAATGACGCCTCGCGTCGAAACACTCGACTATGACAGCGATGGAATGGAAGAGCTCCTGTTTACCGCGCCCGAGTATCAAGCGCTGCTGAAGCCCTCTGACGGGGGCACGCTGGCCGCTCTCGATTTTCGGCTGACCGAGTCAACGCTCATCAATTCGATCTTGCGCCGCCCCGAACCGTATCACGCGCGGCTCCGCGACCCGAACTATCGCCCGGCTACTTCAACCGCGTCCGCGTACGAGCAAACCAAGGTCAAAGAGCAAGGCCTCGAACGCTTTCTGATTTACGATCGCTGGCCGCGCCACACGTTCCGCCTTTTCTTTTTCGATCCGTCGCGAAGCGCCGCCGATTACGAGGCGCTGAACCTCCAGGAGGACCCGGCATTCGCGGCCGGTGGGTTCGATGTCGAAGAATCATCCGCGCAAAGTGCGGAACTACGGCGCTACGGTTTTCTGATGTTCGCGGGAGGAAATTCCGACTCAACAACGGAAGTCAGCGTCTCGAAGCAATTTTCGCTCGGACCAGCGCCACGAGGCTGCGAGGTCGCTTGCGAACTGCGGTTGAAGTTGAAGGCCTCGATTGACCGGCCAATCGCAGTCGGTATCGAGTCGGTGGTAAACCTTCTAGCACCCGACGCTCCGGATCGTTTCTTCGAAACGCCCAACGGGCCGCAGAATTTGCGCTTCAGCGGCGCGCTCCCGGGGCCGACGCTACGGATGGAAGACGGCTGGCAGCGTGTGAAAATCGCCTTGCACGCGCCCGGCGCGCAGCAATTCTGGATCGCGCCGATTGAGACGGTTTCCGAATCCGAAGAAGGTTTCGAGCGCGTCTATCAAGGATCGCAGATTCTCGCGGTCTGGTATCCCGATTTTGCCGGCAATCACACGTGGCTCGGCCGGTTGGTGTGGCGCATCGAGCAGATGTAAATGGAAGGTGGCGTGCCGCGAGGTTAGAATCGCTCGCGCTCACTC
>Ga0070711_100001336_pt1 | contig 13486 bp, 13 predicted proteins | sample LARL53metaG_FD_65452 | JGI IMG/M metagenome (GOLD analysis project Ga0070711, IMG submission 65452) | Corn, switchgrass and miscanthus rhizosphere microbial communities from Kellogg Biological Station, Michigan, USA - LAR L5-3 metaG | ecosystem: Host-associated > Plants > Roots > Rhizosphere ... | reverse complement strand
TCCCGGTTAATTTTACGTGATCGGGGCACAGGCTCGACTCACATTCTAATGCTGGGCAGGACACAGACAGCGGACTACGAATCGAAGGGAGGTGGAAGCAGATCGTTATCCTTCTGTCCGGAATACCGGCAACGCGGAAAAGCACGTTCGGCCGTTACTTGGCACGCGAGCACGGCTTCGCGCATTACGATGTAGAGGAGCGTCCGCATGGTTGGCCTCATCCAGAACTGGAGAAAGTATTTGTCTCCGATCGAACCGCTTTCGTGGCGCAACTCTGCAAGCATCATCAGCGGGTTGCGATCAACTGGGGCTTCCCTGTTTCGTTGATCTCCTGGGTCAAAGAACTTCAAGCTTGCGGCGTTAAATTGATTTGGTTTGACGGAGATGTTGCGAGGGCAAGGGACGCATTCCGGCATCGCGGTAACGAGAAGGGCCCGATCGAGAATTTCGACCGCCAAGTCGCCGCTATTAAAAATGCTGGCTTTCCGGCGTCGCTAAATTGTGTGATCGTCCCCGCCCTTTCCACTAGTGGAATTTTTCTGGACCAGCACCAGATCGAACGCTTAGTCTTCCCATGAAAACTGCCGTGCTTGCTGCGCAAGCGGGTTACAGCCTGACTGAATCATTCTCGCGATGGCGCGAGGGTGAGTGTGCTGGAAATGCCTCTTCGAATCGGGAGAGCCGATGGCGCCATACTGCTAAAAGACAGCAGGCTGGAGGCCCCAAAATGACAGAGCGAAACATGCCGCAGTCGGTAAAAACGCGCTTCCCTAGCGACATGACATTTGGCAAGCCTCGGCCCGTCTTTGTGCCTCCTGACGATGCTAATTCGCTGATTTGGCGGTATACGGATTTGGCGAAGCTTAAACGCTAGGTTTATTGGAAGATTAAAATGTTTTAGCCAAACCCTCGTCGGAGCCCCGCCCAGGTCGTTGACTTGCTGCCGCTGTCCGCCTAAGATGAAGCGCCACTGCCCTTCGTCGATGATCGGCCAAATCATCTCGCACTACCGCATTGTCGAGAAGCTCGGCGGTGGTGGTATGGGGGTGGTGTACAAGGCAGAGGACACCCGGCTTCATCGCTTTGTCGCCCTGAAATTCCTGCCCGACGAAGTAGCCAAAGACACCCAAGCTCTTTCACGTTTTCAACGCGAAGCGCAGGCCGCATCGGCTCTCAATCACTCCAATATCTGCACGATTTACGACATCGGCGAGGAGAATGGCCAGGCGTTCATCGCGATGGAGTTCCTGGATGGCCAGACTCTGAAGCACTTCATCGGCAACCGGCCTCTTGATCTGGAGACGCTGCTGTCCCTGGCCCTAGAGATCGCGGATGCGCTGGACGCGGCGCACGCGGAAGGAATCGTACACCGCGACATTAAGCCCGCCAATATTTTCGTGACCAGGCGCGGCGGACACGCGAAGATTCTTGACTTCGGACTGGCGAAAATACGCGCCACAGTGGCAAGACCCAGCGAGGCGACGGAAACCGGGGCCGGAGACCCCAACCTGACCACTCCGGGTTCGGCGGTGGGTACGGTCTCTTACATGTCTCCAGAGCAGGCCCGGGCCAAGGAGTTGGACGCGCGCACGGACTTGTTTTCTTTCGGCGCAGTGCTCTATGAAATGGCCACCGGCCAACTGCCCTTTCGCGGGGACAGTACAGCAACGATTTTCGAGGCCATTCTCAACCGAGCTCCGGTGTCTCCTTTGCGGCTGAGTCCCGATGTTCCTGCCGAGTTGGAACGGATCATTAATAAGGCGCTGGAAAAAGACAGGGAGTTGCGTTATCAGGGCGCGGCAGAGGTCAGGGCTGACCTGAAGCGCCTCAAGCGGGAAACGGAATCGGGGAGGCCTGGAGTAGCCAGTTCGGGCACGATGCCGGTGGCGCAGGCGACAAGTTCTCAGCCCATAGCTCAGCAGACAGCTCCGGCATCGGGTTCAACCCCTGCGGTGGCTGGCTCATCGTCCTCGGCTGCGTTAAAGATTGCCGAAGTTCCTGTTGCTGGCGGAAGGAGGCTTTGGAAGATTTTTATTCCCACGGTCGTGGTGGTCGTCGCTGCTCTGATTTCTGGGGGTTTCTACTTCCACTCGCGTCCAGCAGCGAAGCTGACCGAAAAGGACCCCATCGTTCTGGCGGATTTCGAAAACAGGACCGGAGACGCGGTCTTCGACGGTGCTCTCAAGCAGGCCCTGGCGGTGCAGTTGGGACAGAGTCCGTTTCTTAACCTGATCTCGGATCGCAAGGTCGAGGAAACTCTGCGCCTGATGGGCCGCCCAACTAGTGAAAAAATCACGCGTGACGTCGCCCACGAACTCTGCGTTCGTACTGGAAGCAAAGCGTTTCTTGTGGGTTCAATCTCTAAGCTGGGTGACCATTACCTGGTAGGCGTCGACGCGATCGGATGCAATATCGGCGACACGCTGGCGAATGAGCAAGAAGAAGCTTCCACCAAAGATGACGTGCTCAAAGCGCTGGGAAAATCTGCGTCAAACCTGCGCACCAAGCTCGGCGAGTCCCTGTCTACAGTTCAAAAGTTCGATGTACCTGTGGAAGCCACGACCTCGTCACTGGAAGCGCTGAAAGCTTTCAGCATGGGGATCACGACCTTCCGAACCAAGGGAAATTCAGAAGCGATTGCCTTCTACAAGCGGGCCATCGAACTCGACCCCAATTTCGCCGTCGCCTATGCCAGCCTAGGTGTTGCCCATGCCAACCTCCAGCAGGCGAGCCTGTCGGCTGAGAATATCAAGAAAGCCTACGAGCTGCGCGCACACGTCAGCGAGCACGAAAAGTACCGCATAGAAGCGTTGTACTACAGTTATGTGACTGGGGAACTTGAGCAGGCGACCCAAGTCTACGAGCTATGGTCCAAGAGCTACCCCCGCGATCCTATTCCGCCCGGCAACCTGGGATATATCTACACCGAACTGGGGCAGTATGACAAAGCTCTTGTGGCAACCCTGGACAGCCAGCGTCTGGAACCAGATGTGATCGGCTACTTCAACCTGATGGGGTGTTTCCTTTCACTGAACCGTCCTGACGATGCCCAAAAGGCACTCAACGAGGCCCGCGCCGTCAATTACGAAGGTGAAGTACTGCACTGGGGCAATTACCTGTTGGCGTTTTACCGGGGTGACGCAGCCGAAATGGAGCACCAGGTCGCTTGGGCCGCAGGCAAGCCCGGCAGTGAGGATCTCCTGCTCGCCTCCCAGGCTGACACCGAAGCCTATTTCGGCAGAATGGTTAAGGCGCGAGACTTTTCCCGGCGTGCAGTGGATGCCGCGGTCCGGGCCAATTCCAAAGAAACGGGTGCGTTCAGGCAGGTCAGCGCGGCTCTCCGCGAAGCCGAGTTCGGTAATCAGTCCGAGGCCAAACAAGGCGTTGCCAAGGCCTTGGGCCTTTCTCCAGGAAGGGATGTGAAGCTGTTTACTGCCCTGACGCTGGCCCGCACAGGCGACTCCGCGCGTGCGCGCGCCCTTGCCGACGAGTTAGAAAAAGCGCAACCATCGGACACCATGCTCAAGGTGTATTGGTTGCCCACAATCCGCGCGGCGGCCGAGCTCAATGCTCACAATCCCACGCAGGCCATTATTGATCTCGAGGCCACCGCTCCGTATGAACTCGGCCAGCCCCCACAATTGCAATTGGGGACACTCTACCCCGTCTACGTCCGTGGCCAGGCTCAGCTCATCGCGCATAACGGACAAGCCGCCGCGATCGAGTTTCAGAAAATTCTCGACCACCGCGGCGTCGTACTGAACTATCCGCTCGGTGCGCTTGCCCATCTCGGCCTGGCCCGTGCCCATGCCCTCTCCGGGGACACAGCCAAGGCCCGCACCGCCTATCAGGATTTCCTCGCCCTCTGGAAAGACGCCGACCCCGACATCCCCATCCTGAAGGAAGCCAAAGCGGAATACGCGAAGCTGCAGTGACACTTCAGACGCGACCATTCCGAGAGACGACGTTTCATAGCGACCAGGAGTAAACTTCTCTGCGAATCGGCTAGGGTCGCTCCCGAAAGGGCGGGCGCGTCCCGGCCCGCCTGCCGACTCTCTTCAGCGATCCGGGATGCCACGCGGGAGGTGGAGCATGGTCCGGAAGCGAACCGGATCGGGAGTGCCAAGTGATCTAACGACGTTCGAACAGGCATTGCTGAAGGCCCCGCATGCACGAGCTGTCTTCGAAGATATGACTCGATGCCGAGGAGTTTCTAGGGAGAAACTGTTATCGCTACTGTATCGCATTCCCCATTTGCCAGCTACGAAAAGACCTCTTGTAGAAGGCATGCAAGAGCGCATTCTGAAACAACTGCCTAATCAAATCCGACGCTGGTCGGACACCATCGAAAAAGTGAATCGCAGCCCGTCACTTACCCCTGAACATTTGCCGCACTGGGCTGAGGCAATTGAAAATCCCGAGAATTTTTCTCCGCCTCTGAACCGGACGCTCGACAGTAAGTGGGCGACAATAACCGCTGGCCGATTCAGTGAGATACCCGGCGTCCTGCGCTTGTACGCTGATCACCTGCATGCCGTGCTCGAACTCTTTTACGGGCGCGGGCGTCAGAGGCTTGGATTCGGTTACGGTATTCGCTTGCAACCATGGTTCACGCTCGAATTGTTAAAGCTGGTTAGGGATTCGACCGGGGGCTTCCATGCTATCCACAGATTGCAACCCTGTTAGATGAATCCTACAGACTGAGTGGGAAGCCGAAGACGATCAGCGAGGATACCCTGAAGAAGTTGGAGAAAAACAATTAGGGGATGGCGATGCTGATTTTTCATCCCGAGCTGTTCTCCGTAACACCCGGCACGTAAACGCTCCCCCGGGAAGAAACGTTCCCCGCTTTGTTGGTCTGCTACTCACGCTCTAACAGCGGGAATATTCCCTACAAAAGAAATGTCCAGATCCTTCCCTCGACTGTGCGTGTCCCTGCGTCTAGATTTGCCACTGTCTATCCGGAGGTGTTGGGATGCTGGACGTAGAACTACTAACCGAGAATCAGGTTTGGAGCCGCTACGGGCTGTCGATTTCGTGGCAGAGGCGCACGCGTCGTGAGCGCAGAGGTCCGCGATTCTTGAAGCTCGGGAAAATGGTGCGTTATCGACGATGCGACATCGAAGAATATTTGTCGGCGAATACGGTGGAGCCTAAGTCGCCTTTTCAACAGCAATTTGCGCGGCAATAAGGAAAACCCCACCGGCGATCAGCGCGCCGATGGGGCTTACGGACCTTGATTCGAATGAGCGACCACAATTTACCAACAGCCGATCCATCCAGTCAAACCGGGTCAGAAATATAACTTATGCACGTTTACCTGAACCGACGCGGGCAGCGCCGTTCGGTTTCCCTCTTTGCACTGGCACGACCTGCAACACGACAAAGATCCGATTTTCTTTGCGTTCGATCTTCTTTACCTGAACGGTAAAGACCTCCGCTATGAGCAACTCGCGGACCGCAAGGCCGCACTCCGTCAGGCGCTCAACTCACGAACGCCAACTTCAGCGTTGCACTACGCCGACGATGTAAGCGGATCAGGTGTCGCCCTGTATGAACGAGCGTGCGACATGGACCTGGAAGGCATCGTGGCCAAGCATAAAACCGCGCCCTATCTTTCGTACCATGCAATCAGCACATGGTACAAAATCAAAAATCCTCGCTACTCCCAGATGGTCGGGCGTGACGAACTATTTGAGCAGGAACGGCACAATGAACGCGTTCCAGGCTGGCATTGTTGTGAATTAGCTTGTGCAGGAGTGGATCAACATGTCTAGCTGCCAAATTGGATACGCGGCACTCAGGAGTGTTGAGGTAGCACCGTGCGGCAAGCGAGCCGTGGCAAACTGCGCCGATTGCGGGAGCGCGATTTGTTCTGACTGTCTCTTCTGGTGCTGCGAGGATTCATTTTGCGAACGGTGCTATGACTTTCACGTCGCCTATACATGTCTGAAAAAGCCGGTTCAAAACGCGCACAATGTGCTTTCAATTTTTCGCCCCACGCCCGACAAGACAGGCTAAAGAGTGCTCATGTGAGGGTTGATCTGGAACAAAACTGCTCGCCACGCGACGCTTGCACTTTTCCTGGTTGACTTTGCGTGATCGGGTCATAAGCAACTCAGAGATGGGCTGCGCGATTGGGTCCACGGATGAAGCCCGCCCAGTCCCAAAGTTTTGACTCATTTTGCACCGACGAAAGCCCCGCCAGTACCCGATGAATACTAGCGAGTTGGCAGGTCGGACTTGTTTTCCACTTGTTTTCCACAGCCACAATTGGGATACCGTGTTTGCCGCCAAAATAAGGTGAACCAGGACTTCCCTGTTTGCCCGAGTCACTAGGCCGCATCCCTTGGGAAAAACCAACGGGTTTCCACGGCCAGGCTCGAGACTTTACCTCGGGTCCACCAGGGAGTAGTTTCTTTTGCTGGGCCTCGGCTTAAAGCTTGAGATTGGATGGCTTCTTTTCGGAGGAGCACGTCTGTGGCTCTGAGCACCAAAACGCATCTCTGGGATGACATCGTCATTCTTCGGTGCGTGGGTCGGCTTGTGGCTGGGGTGGAGACGATTACATTCCGCCAAGGAGTCGAAAAGCTGTTGTCAGCAAGACGCAAAGTCGTCGTCAACCTTACTGAAGTGGACCATATCGACAGCACAGGCCTAGCCACCCTCGCCTATTTCTCGAAGCGGAACAAGCAGAACAGAGACTCGATGAGCGGCACCAGGCTCGTGTCTTCCAGAATGTATTTGATGGAGTTGCTCCGACGCACAAGGATGGACACGGTCCTTACAGTGTATGCGAGCGAAGAGGATGCAATCGCGGCATTCCCCCCAAAGCCGGGATCATCAAAGGCGGGATGATAACGCGGAGCGCAGGCGCAGGAGCATTTTCGTAACTTCTAAGGGAACTGCGGGAATCGGGCCTCTAATCTTCCACAAATTTGCGGAAAACCTTGTGGATTGTCGGGGTAAAGGTCTCGCTAAATCTCGATTTTCCGCGCTCTATAGCTCTTTGAACCACGATTGCAGCAAATCACACCTGGCGGCTCGATATTTCGCGGCGTGGCTGAAATAGTAATCCGTGCCATGGTCAAAAGGCGTAAGCGGCTTGCAGCCTGGACAGGCTGCACCAAAAACGGCCTTGACTCCGGCGTCGGTACAGCTAGTAATAGGAACTTCTTCCAAAGCAAAGGGGAGGGTATCTCCCTATGATTGCTCGCATCATCGTCGTTGTACTGCTGTTGGCGGCGGCCGGGTTGGTCTTTTACGCTATGATCTATCCAAACCTGAGACGAGGCGGAAAGTAAAAAACTTAGGCAGGTAACGCCAGGCTTGCCGCCTGACTCGATTCATTCTCGCGATGGTGCGCGCCAGCTAACTGGGTTGTTCCTCACATCGCCATGACATCTTCGAGTATCCGCTCAAACTCGTCCTTATCATCGGCCAGTGCCACGATCCATGCCGCGTGTACCAATGCCTCCTGTTTGGTCATGACCTGCCTTGGCTTAGCGATCACGATGTTGCCCTTGTTAGCGGCGACTAACTGGTGGTTCGTCACGTCTCGTTCCGTCAGGCGAATGCTCCTTTGACTACGGCAGACTGCTGAGTGGAAGGATCATGACAGACCAACGCGGTTTGGTGGTTGCGCAAGAGCAATGTTTCACCAAAAAAGGCCCGCTGCGATAGAGGCTTTGCAGTTTGACTCCGAACAAGAGAGGACACTCTAAAGTGAAACCCCGAATTAAACTACCAATATCGAGAACTAGAAAGTTAATCCAAGATGTTGAGGCTGGCAGTTTAGACCTTCCGCGGGCGAGACTCACAGAATGGTTTGCAATCAGCAGATAAGGCTTGCGAAGTTGACTCTGCGAGCGGAACGTTCAAGAATGGATGATCCGTTCTTCAATATGCGTGTAGATCGCGACGAACTGAAAGAGTTCGAGAGAGTCGCAAAGCAGTTATCGCGAGCGATCTCTTCCTAATCAGCGATCTGGCATAGCCCAGCTTCGCACGACGCGTGACTCAATCATTCTCGCGATGGTGCGCGCGGGCTAGGGTCGCCGACGCCCACTTTCTGCCGCCGCACTAGCGTATGCGCCTTGAAAGAGAAGGCAGACGATAACAACGAATCCGACCATGGAAATGGCCCCAAGCACGTCAGCAAATACGATGAGGGCATGTCGGACTGCGGTGATATCCAAAGTCTGCGGATAGTATCCCGGCACCATCGTTCCCGCAATAGCCCGTTTGCGCGGGTTACTTTGTTGCGCGGAGGTAACCCTTTTCTATGACTGTTGAGCCATTCACGCCAGGCCTGGGACTCAGGTACTTTCCATCAGGGTCGGTGAAGACTTCCCACCCTGGAATGGATTGGGGCGTGGCTGCGGTTCTCTGGGAGGAGAGCCACGCTCTCCTCCCCTTTCTAGACCGACCACCACTTCAAACTGAGCATCACGCCGCAGGGCCTTTTAGGCGAGGTCGTCCAATTGCGTCTAATTCGGCGCCGGCAAGCTTCCGCGCCACCTGTGCCGGCTCCGTCTTCACAACGACAATGTCTTCCGTTCCAAAGTGGATGACGGTCATGTCTTTACTGTGGAACCTAAGATACTTCACCCGGTCGGCATTGACGTAGGTCTCTTTGCCGTAAGCGTCTTCGAACTGCACAAGCTTCACATTACCCTCCCCAAAGCATCAGAGCGCTCAATCTCTCCAAGACGCTAGGATCCTCGATGGGGTGTCAATCTCACGGACGCGGTGATAGGTGAACGAATCACTTACTATTTATTCAAAGTGATTATTTTATCTGCTCCCTGCACCAAGCCAAAGGAGGGATTCTGAAACATGTAGCCATCCGTATTACTGAATGTAGTTGGCGATTCCCCAAAGCCGTGGCGAGGCCAGGCATGCTTCTAACCCTTTTTCCGTCCACAGAATTAATAACATCTCCGATCTTGAGGCCCGCCTGGGCAGCGCCCCCATCGGGATCAATGTCCACAATCTCAACCCCGCCCTGTTCGAATGTTGCACCGACAATGCCGAGCAGAGCCGTCCCGTTTGATTGTGACACTCGACGCATTCCACCCTGGAATAATGAGGAGAATTCTGATTGGCAGCCGGTTCAGAGTCATGGTGTGAACAAGTCGCTCCACAAAGTAGGGAGCCGAAACGGGAATGGAGCCGGATGTATCGACTGAAACTTCTCAATGCTCTTGGGATGTGGTTTCGCACCTATATTCCTTAGCTGAATGTGGACAACGACAATAACTGTCAGTTCTATCAGGCCTCGGCTCTCATTCGGTTATGGTTGCATAAGACTGTAGACGCCATCGGGACCTTACAGTCGGAGGCGAAGGTTGAGGTACGACCGGTCATCACTCGCGTCTGATAGGAAATCGATCGGAAATGTAACGGGAAGAGTCTGCGGACCTAGCGTGCGAGCCGTGAAAGATTGCATCCGCAAATCGCCGAAGTGTATGAGCGCATTCAATATCCGACGCAGTTCTGCCGAGATCCTGAATCGTTCCGCAGGAAATGACCCCATGACTTCGAAAACGGAGGGTAGACCCGTCCGATCTCTTGTAGCGATTCTCTGCACTTTTCTCCTCTTACCAGGCGAGCCTTTGGCGATTCCATCATCCCCTTCGCAGGCACCCGTGTCCTCACCACAGAATCAGGCGCCTAAACTTTCGCCCGAGCAGTTGGACTCTCTTGTTGCACCTATTGCCCTTTATCCCGACCCGCTGTTGGCCCAGGCCTTGGCAGCATCCACTTATCCTCTCGAAATCATTCAGCTCCAGCAGTGGCTGGAGAAAAACAAGAATCTAAAGGACAAGGCGCTCGCTGATGCCGTGGCGAAAGAACAGTGGGATCCAAGCGTCCAGGCGCTAGCGGCTCTGCCTGATGTGGTCAAGCGCCTGGCAAACGACATTCAGTGGATTACCGATCTTGGCAATGCGTTCCTGGCACAGCAGAGCGACGTAATGGAAGCAGTGCAGCGCATGCGAAAAAAGGCCCAGGAAAAGGGCAATTTGAAATCGACCGAGCAACAGAAGGTGGAAACTAAGGTCATCGAAAACAAGAGTGTGATCATAGTCGAACAAGCGAATCCGCAGGTCGTGTATGTGCCTTCGTATGATCCCGTCGTGGTGTACGGTCCCGCCTACTATCCCTACCCTCCTATTTACTATCCGCCGGTGGGATACTACGCCGCGGGGATGGCGATTTCCTTCGGCGTCGGCGTGGCCATGGGGGCGTTCTGGAGCGGCGGTTGGGGCTGGGGCTGCGGCTGGGGTGGTAACAACGATATCACCATCAACCGAAACAACAATTTTAACCGTAACTCGAACATCAATCGCGGCAACCGGCCCTCGAACCCAATCGCAGGCAACGGCAATCGCGGCAACCTTGGCGGCGCGGGTGGTGTTGGCGGTGCTGGGGGGGGCAACAAATGGCAACACAGTCCGGAACATCGTGGAGGCGCTCCGTACAAAGACCGCGCCACTGCGGACAGGTTCGGGGGCACAACGCGGGGCGACTCACTTTCCAATCGCCAGGCGAGCGCGCGGCAACAAGTTGGCCGGCAAGGTGGCAATCTGGCCAGCAGCCGTGGAGGAGCCGGCGTCAGCAATCGGGCTGGCGGAGGAACCGGTGTCAGCAACCGAGGCGGAGCCGGCGTGAGTAACCGGGCAAGTGGTGGCGGAGCCGATAGTATCGGAAGCCGCGACCTCTCGCGCAGCGGTGGCGGAAACCGGGACGCTTTCGGAGGGGGATCGAGAGGATTCAGCGGGTCGAGCGCTCGCGGCAGCAGCAGCCGCGGTTCCTCAAGCATGGGATCTCGAGGCGGTGGCGGAGGCTTCAGTGGAGGCCGCGGTGGCGGGCGGCGCAGATAGGTAACCGACCGTGGATCGAAAATCATAGGAGCACAAAATGACATCGACATCCGGGAAAGTGAGTCTCTTCCAAATTCTTCGGATTGTCGTCGCGGTGGTCTGGGCGTGTTTATGCGTTTCGGTTCTGCCTCTCGCGCAGCAAACCACGGCCAAGAAGTCTCCAGCTGCTACGAATCCTCCTACCGCGGGCCCAAGCAGCTTTGACACGCCGCAACTGGCAGCCGATGCGTTGGTCGACGCTGCCAACAAGTTCGACGTCGTCGCGCTCGCGCGCATCTTTGGCCCCGGCGGCGAGGACGTTGTCTTTAGCGGTGAATTCGCGCAAGACCGGAAGCACGCCGCCGACTTCGCCGCCGAGGCCCGCGAGAAGAAGAGCGTCTCCGTAGATCCGAAAAACGGGAGCCGCGCCTTCGTGCTCGTGGGCAACGAGGACTGGCCGTTCCCCGTGCCGATCGTAAAGCGCGGTAGCAAGTGGTTTTTTGATGGCAAGGCCGGACGTCAGGAACTCCTCTACCGCCGCATCGGCGCTGACGAATTGGACGCGATTCAGATCTGCCGCGGCTACGTGGAAGCGCAGCACGATTACGCCCTTCAGCCACGTGAAGGGTACGACGTGAACCAGTACGCCCAGCGCATCGTCAGTACTCCGGGCAAGCAGGATGGTTTGGCCTGGCAGAACCCCGACGGCACGTGGGGCGGTCCCATCGGTGAAAAGATCGCACGCGCGATCGAACAGGGCTACACCAGCGGCTCCGAGCCTTACCACGGCTATTTCTTCAAAATTCTGAAGGGACAGGGAGCCTCTGCTCCGCTCGGCGAAATGGATTTTGTAGTGAAAGGTGTGATGATCGGGGGTTTCGCCCTGGTCGCCGCCCCGGCCGAGTACGGCGTCACCGGCGTGAAGATGTTCATCGTCAGCCACGACGGCGTCGTCTATGAGAATGATTTCGGTCCCAAGACTCTCGATGAGTTTCAGAAGATGGAGCGCTTCAACCCGGACAAGTCCTGGACTCCGGTCCCTGAAGAGGACGAGTAGATGATACATCGGAACAACAGTCCGTAATCTCTCGCCATTAATGGGCATTGCAGAAGGGTTCACGCTGCCGAGGTCCTAACAGTCAGCCTAAACGGATACTCTCCGCTTCCCTTACGCCAGCCACATTGGACCTATAACATGTGACAGTTGTCCCTGCGTTGATTCAACAGCTATGCTGCAGCTGCTATTTTCCATCTATTCCTGCCCATCCCTTAAAAGCATTGCCGGCGCTCAAGTCGACATTTGAAGGGTGCCGAAAGAACAGAGTACGGGTATTCCGAACGGAGGACCACGTGGGAATAGCGCAATCGAGGTGACAAATGCGGATCGTCATAGGAGAGGATCATGCAGGGTTTTATCTAAAGAAGACTCTAACCGACCACATACTCCAGCTTGGGCACCATATTATGGATGCTGAGAGAGGTGAGGCGTCCTCATGAAAATGAGGATCAAGAACTCATTGCTCTCAAAACCTCGAACCGCACGACCACGTCAACCGTAGCGACAGAAGGTTTTTCGGCACCACGATCCACGCTCGTGTGCCTTTCAGTTCAAGCAGCGATTCTGTGCGGGCAGCCGGATAGGAGCAGGGATGTCGCGGAGCTCTCCCTTGGTCACAACACGAGTCATGCCCAACAATTACTCACCGACCTAGATCACAACGCGAAATTCCTCACCCGTTTCAGAAATCGAGTTGCATCGACTTGCAAAGAGTCCTGCGGCGTGACGCTGGGACGCCCGCCGGAGAGTCCTCTTCATCGGGAGTGAAGCCTGAATGTACCGGGCATGTAGTTTCTCGAAAATGTGGCTGCCCATCCCGCCCTGAAAGCTGCCCAGCGGGTACCCGCAAAACACATCCACGTCGTATGATTTCACTCTTTCATTCCAAAGATGCTCGAGCCGAATTGTTGCGCCATCTGTCATGAACAAGACTGCACAAAGGACGGTGGTTGAAGTGCACTCAGCACATCATCTTCATTCCAAAGCAACGTGGCTCGATAACAGCTCGAGCGTATAACTCAGCTCAAGGGCCCACACTAAAAGTGACCGAGTTCGACCTCGGATAGCCGAAGTACCCGTCGGACATGCCCATGACGTCACCGTTCATGACGACAATTTGAACTGACGTAGGGCTCCGTGACAATTTTGCCGGGATCACTGCGGTCAATTGGCTACTGCTAACGATCGTTGTTTGCAACCATGTGCCGGTGTCATGCAGGTTGCCATTGGTGGTCCAGAAAGCAGTGCTCGAGATGAAATGTCCATAGTGCCCAAAGTTCGATCCGTTAATCGTAATCGTCACATCTGGGCTGCCGGCCGCAACCGTCGAAGGCGAGATAGAAGAAATAGATGGATTTGGGTTGGGTTCCGTCACCTGAAAGTAGACCGAGCTTGACGTAGCGATAGGAGCATCGCCCTGCACGTCCCAGATTTCAACGCGCACTTTGGCTGTGACAGCGCTGGCCAGGAGAGGTGCGGGTAAAATTGCGGTAAGCTGTGAGCTACTGACGAAAGTCGTTAGTAGCGATGTGTCGATGCCCCCTTGCGACCAAACTACTTGGCT
>Ga0070711_100001334_pt1 | contig 13487 bp, 8 predicted proteins | sample LARL53metaG_FD_65452 | JGI IMG/M metagenome (GOLD analysis project Ga0070711, IMG submission 65452) | Corn, switchgrass and miscanthus rhizosphere microbial communities from Kellogg Biological Station, Michigan, USA - LAR L5-3 metaG | ecosystem: Host-associated > Plants > Roots > Rhizosphere ... | reverse complement strand
GTTCGAGGACGAAGAATGCCCGGACGATACGCAGGTTGGCGTATTCAAGGTCGGGATCAGCGAAGCAGGAGGAGAAACCCTCCTTCAGCTGCCGCTCTTCAATATCGCGCCGGCGCCGAACCAGCTTGCGGATTTCGGCGTCGTCCCCGGCTGGCAGGCGGAAATCGGGCTAACGGTGAGGCCGACCGACTATGGCCTGACCCTCTCCAACCTCGATGTGCCAGGGGTGCCGAGCGGCAAAGGGCAGATCGAACTTTGGGGAGTGCCCGCGGACCACCTGGCGGAACCGGAACGGATGGCGCTCCTGACGACTCCCACGGAATGTGGTCCCTTGAAAGTCACCCTGCGGGCGCGCTCGTGGGAAGTCGCTGCCCCCTGGGTCAGCGAAACGGCGGAATCCATCCCGTTCACGGGCTGCGAAAGCCTCCCCTTCGAACCGCATTTCAACCTGCATTTGAGCAACCCGATCCTCGACTCGCCCACGGCAACGCAGATCGACCTCGGGATGATTCAGCACACCGGCGCAGACGAAAGGGCAAGCGCAAATCTCAAAGAGGTGAGGGTAGATCTCCCCCACGGCATGACGGTGTCGCCGGGAGCCGCCGAAGGCTTGGATGTGTGCAGCGACGCGCAGTTCGGCTTCGGCACGGAAAGCGCCGTCACGTGCCCGTTGCGATCTCGAATCGGAACCGTGGAATTCGCGACGCCGCAGCTCAGCGACACGCTGACCGGCACGGTCTTCCTGGGTGAAGAACTCCCGGGCGAACGCTTTCGGCTGTTCATCCAGTCGGCGGCGCCGGGCGTCCAGTTCAAGGCGCTGGCCGAGCTGACGGCCGATCCGCAGACCGGAGATCTCTCCGCGGTTTTCAGCAATCTCCCCCAGATCGCCTTGAGCCACATGTCGCTGAAACTGGACAGCGGCCCGGCGCCGCTCCTCGTCAGCCCACTCGGTTGCGGGCCCGTTTCGGCCGAGGCGCGATTCGTCCCCTACGGCCCGCAGGAACCGGTTGTCTCGTCGGCGGTCGTCAACGTCGGGGGCGGGGGTTCGCCCTGTCCGAATCCGCTGCCGTTCTCGCCGGACGTGGTTGCCGGCAGCACACGGGTCAAGGCGGGCTCGGGCACCGACTTTTCCTTCACGCTGACGCGGGGCGACGGAGAACAGCTGATGAAGAAGTTCTCCGCCACGCTCCCGGCTGGGCTCAACGCGAACCTGACGACCGTCGAGCCCTGCGCCGACTCGGCCGCGGCCGCGGGCCACTGCGGAGCCGGGAGCAGAATCGGCTCGGCGCTTGCCGAGGTCGGATCCGGCCCCCGTACCGCGCTCGTCCGAGGGGGGGTCTACGTCACCGAGGGTTATCGGGGCGCGCCATTCGGGCTCTCGATCGTCTTCGACGCGACCGTCGGACCATTCGACCTTGGACCTCTCAACGTACGCGGCGCGCTTCACCTCGACCCCCAGACCGGCCAGCTCGAGCTGGAAACCGATCCGCTGCCCTCGATCTTCGAAGGCCTGGGACTGAGGTTCCGGACGATCGGGATAGACCTCGACCGGCCGGGATTCCTTCTCAATCCGACCTCTTGCGAACCGCAGCAGATCTCCTCGCGGATCACTGCCGTGGACGGAAGGGCGACGACCGTGACGAATCCGTTCTACGTCGCGGGCTGTGGGAAGCTCGGATTCCACCCGCGATTCAGGCTGGCCCTGAGGGATCGCGGTGGCCCGCGAGGCAAGGGCAAGCCGGAGCTGTCGCTTGCCGTGCGAACCCGGAACGGCGACGCGAACGTTCGTCAGTTCGAGCTGAAATTTCCGCCGCTTCTGGCTTTCCACGGCCGCGGCGTCCGTGCCGTGTGCGCGCGTGGCGACGCGCTCGAAGGGCTGTGTCCCGCGTCTTCTCGCGTGGGGACCGGAGTCGTGCATACGCCGCTGCTGGCCGATCCGCTGATCGGACCGGTGTACCTGGTTCAGCCCAAGGGCAATGGATTCCCGGACTTTTGGAGCAGCCTCGAAGGCACGGGGGTGAAGATGCGGCTGATCACGAAATCGTTCCGCCAGGATGGTCATCTGGTCACCGAGCTGACCGATGCGCCCGACGTGCCCCTCTCCATGTTCACGATGAACCTGGACGGGGGAAAAGACGGGCTCTTCTCCGTCGAGGGGAGCCCCTGCGGGCGGGATGGCACTCGCAGATCCGCTACCTCGGTCGCGCTGCGGGCGCAGAACGGCGCACGCCGGCAGATGCACGTCCAACTCGACGCGGGCTGCGCGCCGAACGGCCGCAAGCGAGCCATTGCCGGGAGGCGAGTGCCGCGTAGGCAGGGATGAGCTTGAGCCGATTCCTGATTCGGCGACCGCGCCTCGTGCTCGGCACCTGGCTGCTCGTCGCCGTGGTCCTTGCCTTCGTCGGGCGGAACCTCGCCGACCAGCTGCGCCCGCATCCGCCTCTGATCGACGGATCGCAGGCGAAGCTGGCCCACGAAATCACCCTTCGCCAGTTCGGCAGCGACGAAAGCATCGTGATCTCCCTCCGCGGTCCCGCCGCGGCGGTGAAACGCCAAGGCCGGCGACTGGCCGCGGGGATCGACGCGCGGCCGAAAACCCTCGTGGTGTCACCGTGGTCGCCGGCGGGGGCCTCCATCGGCGGCCTGCACCCGCAGCCGGGCATCGCCGGGATCGTGGTGAGAGTCGAACACCGCGGCGACGAGGGCATCACGCAGCACATCGAAATGGTCGAAGGCCAGATCGCGAGGACGATCAGATCGCCGGTGCACGCGAACATCGCCGGCCTGGCCAGGCTCTTCAGCTCCTACACCGAAGCAAACGAAAGCGCGACGAAGACCGCCGAGCTGATCGCCTTCCCGGCGCTGCTGCTGATCCTCTTGCTCGTATTCCGGTCGGTGGTGGCGGCACTGATCCCCGTCATCGCCGGCGGGTTCGTCGTCTCCTCCACCAACGGCGTGATGAGGCTCCTGCTCGGGATCGTGCAGGTCGAATCGTTCGCGCTGGCGGCCGCGGGAATGATCGGCCTGGCCCTCGGGGTCGATTACTCGCTGCTGGTCGTCTCGCGCTTCCGCGAGGAGCGACGGAAGTCCGATCTCGCCACGGCGGTCCAGATAACCGTCGAGGCGACTGCGCGGTCGATCCTTCCGGCGGCGAGCGGGCTGTGCCTCGCGATGCTGATCGCCGCTCAGATCCTGCCCGGCGCTTTCATCAGCTCCGCCGCGCTCGCGATCGTGATCGCGGCCGCGCTCAGTGCCGTGTCCGCCCTGACCGCGGTGCCCGCCGTGATCATGCTGCTGGGGGACAACCTCGATCGCTGGTCCTTGCCGCAGCGCTTCTCGATTCGGGGCGCGCCCGCGCAGCTATCGAATCGGATCGTTCGCAGTCCGCGAGCGGTGGGGGGGATAGTTCTCGCCCTGCTGTTCCTCGCTGCCTGGGCGGCGACGCTTAAGACGGGCCTGGGGGCGCCGGAGCAGCTGCCTCCGGGGGACCGGGGCAGGGTGGAAGAGGAACGGGTGCGGCGGGCACTGGGCCCCGGCTGGCTCGCTCCGATCGAAGTCGTGCTCAGCGAGCGGCGCGAACCGATGACGTCGCCGAAGCGGTTGCGCTCCCTGGTCGCCTTCCAGAAAAGGCTGGAGGACGAGCCCGGCATCCAGGAGGTGGCCGGCTTCAGCACGATCGAGCGGGGCCTGCGCCCGCTGTCGGGATTCGGAGCGCGCTTGACGGACCAGGAGAACGGGATGAGGAAGCTCAGCTCTGGCATCGCGAGAGCGGACAACGGAGCGCGGCGCAACAGCAAGGGCATCAAAACGGCCGCGGCGGGGGCGGGCCAGGTCGGGCAAGGTGCCGAATCGGCGACCGATGGCGCTGGTCTGCTCGTCACCGGGTTGCGGAGATCGCACACCGGTTCGAGTCAGCTCACGCGGGGCCTTCGGCAGGCGAGCGAAGGAACGAGCGAACTGGCGCAGGGCACGTCGAACACGAGCAACGGCGCCGGCCGCCTCGTCGATGCCCTGGGGAAAGCCCAAAAAGAGGTCGGAGAAATGCAGGGGAACGTGCGCACCACGAAGAGCGCGATGCACTCCGGCAGTCGCCGCCTCGCCGAAGCCCAAGCGCCGCTTTCCGCTGCCGAAGCGCAGCTCGCCACCGCCTGGCAGGCCCTGCAGCAGATGACCACCGGGACCGCGGATCCGCAATACGCGGCCCTGCAGCGCGCCCTGCGCGAAGCGAGGGAATCGTTGAGCGGGAAGAGCGTCGAAGGCGAAGAAGAAGAAGGCACTTCCAATGCGGGGGTGGCCGGCGCCATCACCAGGGCGCAGCGCCAGTTCGACCTCGGGCTTTATCTCGCCCGCAAGATTGGGGAATCCAACGCGGACGCGGCGGAAAGCACGGCGAAGCTCACCAAGAACGCCCGCCGCCTGGACCGCGGTGCGCAGGATCTCGCCGACGGGGTCTCGGCGATGGCCTCGGGCGTCGCCGAACTCTCCACCGAAGAGGAGAAGCTCTCGCCGGCGCTGCAACGGTTGAAGGAAGGCACCGAGAACCTCGCCGAAGGTCTGGGTCAGCTCGCGGGAAGCGCCGGCGGGCTGGCCAGCGGCCTTGGCGGCGGCGCCCGGGGTGCCGAGCAATTGACCACCGCCTTGCAAAGGCTGCACAGGCGCCTTGGCTCGAACGCCGGTAGCGAGTCGTCCTCGCTGGACCGCCTGCACGAAGGGGCCCCCGCTCTCTTCCGCTCCGGCTATTTCTACCTGGCCGGTCTCGACGGCAGCGATCCGGACCGCCGCAACGCGGCCACCTTCGTGATCGACATCGCCCGCGGCGGTCACACCGCGCGGATGATGGTGATTCCCCGCTATCCGATCACCACGTCGGAAGGCAGGCAAGCGTTCGATCGAGTTCAGAGCGATACCCGGGCTTTCGCCCGGTCCTCGGGGGCAGATGCCGTCGTCGGCGGGCTCTCGGCCAGCCAACTCGTGGTCGATCAGACGCTCCGCGACCGGACCGCCATCGCGCGCCTCGTGATGATGATCATCACCGTGCTCGTCCTGATCTCGGTGCTGCGATCGCTGATCGTCCCGATCATCGCGGCGTTTCTCAACCTCCTCACCGTCAGCGCCAGCCTCGGGATCGTCTCGCTCCTGTTCAACGGCTCGCTGCTCGGTGGCCCCGGCTTCGTCGACTCGTCGATCGTCCCGGTGACGATCATGGTGATCTTCGGCTTGGCGATCGATTACGAGGTGTTCATCTTCGCGCGCATGCGGGAGGAGTACCTGCGCACGGGGTCGCTGGACGCGGCGATCGACAACGGAATCGAGCGCACGGCTCCCGTTGTCACGGGGGCTGCGGTCATCATGATCGTCGTCTTCCTCTGCTTCGGGCTTTCCGAATTCGCCACCATGCGGAACTTCGGCGTGGCCCAGGCGACTGCCGTTTTCATCGACGCGTTCGTGATCCGACTCGTCGTCGTACCGGCGCTGATGAAGCGCCTGGGCCGGTGGAGCTGGTGGATGCCAGGATGGCTGGACCGCCTCCTGCCCGGCGGCGAGCGCGTGCCGGAGCGCGAGACCGAGGCCGCGACGGCCTGAAGCCGGGGAGATCCGCCTCAGGGCCTCAGTTCGGGCGGCGTTCGATCAGCTCGACCCGATAGCCGTCCGGGTCGCGTACGAAGCAGAGGAGAGAACTGTCGTCACCCACCGTGTACGGGGGCCGCTCGGGTTCGATTCCACGCTCGGCCAGGGCCGCCAGAGTGGAGTTCAGGTCGGCTACCGAGACGGCAATGTGACCGTACCCAGTGCCCACCTCATACGGTTCGGTTCGATCGAAGTTGTAGGTGAGCTCGAGGCGCGGTTCGGACCCGTCCTCAGGCTGGCCGAGGTAGACGTTGATCGCCTCCTCCCCGATCGGGAACCGCGACATCTCGCGAAAGCCCAGTGCTTCGTAGAAGGCCACCGAGCGATCGATGTCGAGGATCCGGTAGCAGGTGTGAATCAGGCTCATCGGGCGTCAGAATACCTGTGGTGGACGTGCGGATATGGCTGGCGCCGGTGGAGGGGGTGAACGTCCGTCGTTGGATGGCGCGGACGCTACTCAGCGAGGCAACTGGGCGGCCTCCGACTGAGCTGATTCTCGAGCGGCGTTGCGATCGCTGCGGCAGGCCGCACCCCGCCAATCCCCTCGCCGGCGATTCGGGTGAGGTGTGGTGGTCGGCGTCGAGCTCAGACGGCATCGCCTCGGTCGCGCTCGCCTCCTGCCGCATCGGGATCGATTTGGAGAAGGACGGCCGCCAGGTCCGCTGGGAGCGGATCGCCGCGCGCTTCTACACCGAGGGCGAGCAGAGAGCGTTGGAGGGGTCTCCGGCGCGCTTCCTCGAGTTCTGGACGATGAAGGAGGCGTTTCTCAAGGCGCTCGGCGTCGGGCTCGCCGGGGGGCTGCGTTCGCTGGACTGCACGACCCTCTCCGAGGCCACCCACGGGTGGCGCACGAGCCCGATGCAGCCGGGCTGGCACTTTGCCCATGTGAGTCCTAGCCCGGGCTTCACGGCGGCGGTGGCCGTCGAGGGCGCGCCGGATAGCATCGAGCTCCGCAGCTGGGACCCAGACACGGAGGGACGATGAAGCCGAAGGAGTACGAGAACCTCACGCTGGAGACGTTCGGCTCCGTCCTACGGGTGACGCTCGACCGACCGGAGCGCCGAAACGCCCTCTCCGAAGACCTGATGGCCGAGCTGCTCGAGGTCATCTCGACGGTGGAGGCCGACACCGAGATAAGCGTTCTGATCCTCAGGGGGGCGGGGAAGGGGTTCTGCTCCGGATACGACATCACACCCCCTTCGCCGGAGGGGGCGGACGAGCGATTGCCCTCTCCGATCGAGAAGACCCAGGAAGTTCGCAGCCACAACAGGACCTTCGATCTTCTCTGGCGCCTCCCGATTCCGACGATTGCTCAGGTCCACGGCCACTGCCTTGCGGCGGGAACCGACCTGGCTCTCAGCTGTGACCTGATCGTCTGCGCCGACGATGCCCGCATCGGCTATCCGGCGGTGCGGTCGATGGGCGCTCCGGCGACCCACATGTGGCTCTACCACCTGGGGCCGCAATGGACCAAGCGACTGCTGCTGAGCGGCGACTCGGTCACCGGGGCAAAGGCGGCGGAGATCGGCTTTGCGCTGGAAGCGGTTGCGCCCGAGATGCTGGACGAGCGCGCGCTCGAGCTCGCCACCCGGATCGCGCAGGTCCCCCGCGATCTGCTGGCGGTCAACAAGCATGTCGTCAACCGTGGCCTCGATCTGATGGGTCGCACCCTCCTGCAGGAGACGGCAGCGACGCAGGACGTTGTGGCCAGGCAGGCTCGCGGCACCGAGACCTTCATCGAGACGGCGATGAGCAAGGGCTTCAAGCAGGCGGTCGCCGAGCGCGACGCTCCTTTCGCCGCCGGCGATCCGATTGAGTGAGGGCAGGGGGTGCTAGACCGCCGCGGGGTCCTGCTTGGCCGCGAGCGCGGCGGCCCGCTCGATCGTGCTGACGTCGCGGACGGCGCCGGTGTCGGCTGACGTCGCCATCGCGGCATAGGCGCGCAGCGCCGGCGAGACGACGCGCTCTCGCGCCAGCGGAGCGTAGCCGCCGGACTCCTCGAGCTGGCGCCGGCGGTCGGCGAGCTCCTCGTCGTCGACCTCGAGTCCGATCGCGCGGGCCGGGATGTCGATCGCGATTGTGTCGCCGTCCTGCACGAGGGCGATCGAGCCGCCCGCGGCGGCCTCCGGAGAGACGTGGCCGATCGAGAGGCCGGAGGTGCCGCCGGAGAAGCGGCCGTCAGTAATCAGCGCGCACTCCTTGCCCAGACCGAGGCCCTTCAGGTAGGAGGTCGGGTAGAGCATCTCCTGCATGCCCGGTCCGCCGCGTGGGCCCTCGTAGCGGATCACCACCACGTCGCCCGGTTTGACCCCGCCGCTGAGGATCAGGTCCACCGCCTGGTCCTGGGACTCGACGACCACCGCGGGGCCGCTGAAGCGCAGCAGCGACTCGTCGACGCCGGCGGTCTTCACCACGCAGCCGCGCTCGGCGAGGTTGCCGTAGAGGATCGCCAGGCCGCCTTCGGTGGTGTAGGCGTGCTCGACGGCATGGATGCAGCCCCCGGCCCGGTCGAGGTCGAGCGACTCCCAGCGCTCAGACTGCGAGAAGGCGCTCGCCGAGCGCACGCAGCCGGGCGCGGCGTGGAAGAGCTCGACAGCCTCCTCGGATGGGCTCTGGCCACCGACGTCCCAGGCGCCGAGCCACTCCTCCAGGGTCGCCGCGTGCACCGAGCCGACCGACTCGTCGAGCAGACCGCCGCGGCGCAGCTCGCCGAGGATCGCCGGAATCCCTCCGGCACGGTGGACGTCCTCCATCAGGTAGTCGCCGCTCGGCGCCACCTTGCAGATGCAGGGGACGCGGCGGGAAAGCTCGTCGATGTCGTGCATCGCGAAATCGACCTCGGCCTCGCGGGCGGCGGCGAGCAGGTGGAGGATGGTGTTGGTCGAGCCGCCCATTGCGATGTCCATCGTCATCGCGTTCTCGAACGCCTCGCGGGTGGCGATCGAGCGCGGCAGAACGCTCTCGTCGTCATCGTCGTAGTAGCGGGCGGTGATCTCGACGACGGTGCGGCCCGCGTCCTCGTAGAGCTGGCGGCGCGCGGTGTGCGTGGCGAGGGTCGAGCCGTTGCCGGGCAGGGCGAGGCCGAGCGCCTCGGTCAGGCAGTTCATCGAGTTGGCCGTGAACATGCCCGAGCAGGAGCCGCAGGTCGGGCAGGCCGCCTCCTCGATCCGGTCGATGTCCTCATCGCTGTACTCGTCGGAGACGGCGTCGGCGATCGCGGTGATCAGGTTGACCCGCTTGCGCACGGTGCCGTCGACCAGCACCGCGGTGCCGCCCTCCATCGGACCGCCGGAGACGAAGACCGTGGGAATGTTCAGCCGCAGCGCGGCGTTGAGCATGCCCGGCGTGATCTTGTCGCAGTTGGAGATGCAGACGAGCGCGTCGGCGCAGTGGGCGTTGACCATGTACTCGACGCTGTCGCTGATCAGGTCACGCGAGGGCAGCGAGTAGAGCATGCCGCCGTGGCCCATCGCGATCCCGTCGTCGACGGCGATCGTGTTGAACTCGCGGGGAATCCCGCCCGCGGCCTTGACCGCGTCGCAGACCACCTCGCCGACCGGCTTCAGGTGGGTGTGGCCGGGGACGAACTGGGTGTAGGAGTTGGCGACGGCGACGATCGGCTTGCCGAGGTCCTCGCGGGCGACGCCGGCAGCGCGCAGGAGCGCGCGGGCGCCGGCCATGTTGCGGCCGTGGGTGACGGTGCGGGACCTCAACGGTGGCATGGCGTCTCCTTTGCCAGGTGCGCTTGGGAGGATCCTCCCAACGCCTTCGCAAGACCAAGGATAACCGCATAGGCTTTAGGTTCCCGGCCGGGAAGGCAGCAAATGGGCATCCTCGACGAGGCGATACGCGAGCACATGGAACTGAAGCGCCAGCACGGCGCCGGCGACTCCGAGCTCAAAAAAATCGAGGATGAGGCGTTTGGGCCGGCCGAGAGGCCGGGCGAGGCGGCGCCCGATCCGCTCGCCGAGGCGCCGACCGAGTTCCTGGCGCAACCTGAGGCCGCGGGGGGCGAGGCCGGGGAGCCGGAGCGCGGTGAGGCGCCACCGCGGCGCGAAAGCCCGTCGATCGCCGATCTGCAGGAGCCACCGGAGCCGCCCGCCGCGGTCGAGGAGCCGGCGGTCGAGGAGGAGCCGGCAGCCGAACACGAGGCGGTCACCGCGGTCCCTGAGCCGGAGCCCACGCCTGCCCCCGAGCCCGAGCCGGCCGGCCACTCGACCGAAGAGCGCGAGGCGATCGCCGAGCAGCCGACCGAGATGTACGACGTCGAGGAGGAGCTGGGAGGTTCCGCCCCGAGCCCGTCCGACGAGGACTTGGTCGAGGAGGAGATCGCCGAGCCTCGGCTCGGTCCCAGCGATCCTCTCGCCAGCCTCGAAGAGGACGAGGAGGCCGTGGTCAGCGTCGAGGGCCCGGCAGCCGAAGAGGACGAGGACGACGAGTTCTGGAGCGAGCAGCGCCTCTCCGACGAGCTCGACCAGGCGCTCGAGTCGCCGCTCAGCGACGAGGACGATCTAGCGGACGAAGCGCGGCCCGCGCCCACGGAGGAGGCCGCGGAGGAGGAGGACCTCGAGGCCGATCCCGCCGCCCACCACGAGTCCCCACGCAGCGAGGACCTCCTCGACGAGACTCCCGACTTCCTCGAGGAGGCTCCCGAGGACGACCAGCTCTGGTTCGAGCAGAAGCCGCCGAAGGACTTCGACTTCGACGATTAGCGTCCAGCCGACATCGACCACCCTCTGGTGTGGTCAATGTCGGATGCGCGAGAGTGGAGCCAGCCGGGATCGAACCGGCGACCTCCGCGTTGCAAACGCGGCGCTCTGCCAGCTGAGCTATGGCCCCGTAGTCGAATTGTAGGCGCGCGCAGCGGGGGCGATCTAACCGGCGAGTGCCCGCTCGGGCAGGTTCTGGTCGGCGTGGTAACTCGAGCGCACTAGCGGCCCGGCGGCCACCGACTCGAAGCCGATCTCGTAGGCGGCCTTCTCCAGCGCCTCGAACTCCTCCGGGTGCCAGTAGCGGACCACCGGCAGGTGGTTCTCGGTCGGGCGCAGGTACTGGCCCACCGTGAGCACCTGGACGCGGTGCTCGCGCAGGATGCCGAAGGCCTCGACCATCTCCTCGTGCGACTCGCCCAGCCCGACCATCAGCCCCGACTTGGTGACCACTCGCTCGCCGCCCATCTCCTTGGCCATCTTCAGTACCCGCGCCGAGCGTAGGAACTTCGAGCCGCGGCGCGCCACCGGGTAGAGGCGCGGAACGGTCTCGACGTTGTGGTTGAAGACGTCCGGGCGCTCGTGGATCACCTTCGCCAGCGGCATCTCCTGACCGCGGAAGTCGGGGGTGAGGATCTCCACCTTGCAGCCCGGCGCCTGCATCCGGATCGAGCGGATCACCCCGACGAAGGCGCTGGCCCCGTAGTCGGGCAGGTCGTCGCGGTCGACGGAGGTGATCACCGCGTGGCGCAGTCCCATCCGCTTCACCTGGTTCGCCACCCGCAGCGGCTCGAGCGGGTCGTTCCAGGTCGGTATGCCGGTCTTCACGTTGCAGAAGCCGCAGCGGCGGGTGCAGACGTCGCCGAGGATCATGAAGGTCGCCGTTCCGCGCTCCCAGCACTCGCCGACGTTGGGGCAGTTCGCCTCCTCGCAGACCGTGTGCAGTCCCTCGGCACTAATCGAGGCCTTCAGCCGCCGGTAGGTCGGTCCCCCGGGGGCGGGCACCTTCAGCCACGGCGGCTTGCGTGCCCGCCGGAACGGCACCTCGCCCTCGGGGGCGACGGTGCCGCCGGGCTTGGCGCGGGAGCGGGTGATGTGCTCGCGCTCGACCTGGATGGACATCGGTCCTACGTTATCCAGTGATTGCGGTGGGATTCGGGGTGGCGGTGGTGCCGATGGTGGTGGCGGCGCTTGCGCAAGACACGCCAGCTGCGCCAAGCCGGGGCGCTGCGATTGCCCGCGGCGTCGATCGCTTCGACTTCGAAGAGATGCGTCCGCTTGCGGCTCACCCGCCGCGAGAAGGGGGAGCTGCAGGGGAAGGAAGCGTGCCGGTCCAGCCGGCATTCGAAGCGCGAGCCCGGCTCGTTGGCGGAGAAGGTCACGCGGGCCACGGTCCGGCGCGTCCGTGGCAACGGCCCCGTTTCGATCTTGGCGACCGGCGGGGTTTCGTCCTGTAGCTCGAAGGCACCGACGTCCGAGCCGTCGCCGCCGAGCAGGTTGGGGATCGCGCCGAAGTCGCTTGGCCTGGGGAAGCCGCGTTGGTCGACAGAGATGCCGAAGGCGTCTCCGCGGTCGACCGCGGGGCTTCCCGGCAGCAGGGCGATCGTCGGAGTCGTCCCGCCGTTCGCCGCTGGTCCTGCGGCGAGGCCGGAATTGGTGGAGTCGAGATCGGTGAGCTGAAGGAAGCCGCAGCTGGTGCCGTCGTCGATGTTGAAGCCGCCGGAGACGACCGCGAACGCGCAGCTCGCCGCCCCGCGTGGCCCGGCCACGATCGTGTCGCGGACGACGGTCGCGGCGGTGGCGAGCAGGTTGGCGCCTTTGGCGACGCCCGGCGTCCCGCCTTCGGCGAGCGCACCGTTGCCGGCGATCGTGCTGCTCGTCACCGCCGCCGTTTCCCCGGAGAGGCCGAGCCCGCCGCCCTGAGCCCTGACTTCGCCGCTCGGGCTGCTCGCTTCGGCGACGTTGCCGGCGATCGTGCTGCGTTCGATCGAGGCCGGGTTGAAGCTTGCGATGCCGGCGTCGCTGGCCACCGTCTGCGTCGTCCCGCCGCTGGCCACGGCGCGGTTGCCGCTCACGGTCGATTCGCGCAGGGTCAGCGAGCCGAAGCTGAGGACGCCGGCGCCCTCGACCGCGGCGATCGAGCCACCGCTGGCAATCGCTTCGTTGTCGGTCACGGCGACCCCTTCCAGGGCCAGCGTCGCCGTGCTTTCGATTCCGGCACCCCGTTCTGCCAGCCCACCGGCGATCGTCAGCCCGGAGATCGTCACGCTGGGGCAGCAGACGATGCGAAAGATCCTGAAACTGCCGGCACCGCGGCGGATGGTGAGGCGATCGGCGCCCGGCCCGCGGACCCGGACGTCATCGGAGATCGTCGGCAGCGCTTCTTCGAGGTCGATCGAGCCGTTGACTCCGATCCCGATCGTGTCCGGGCCGGGATTGGAGTTGGCTGCTTCCAGCGCCGCGCGGAGGCTGCCCGGCCCGCTTTCGGCCGTCGTCGTCACCGGGAAGGATTCGGCGGCGGCGCTCGCTGGAAGGAGGGCGAAAGCCAAGGCGACGGCTGCCAGCCGCCTCATGCGACTCCCATCCGGGCGCTGTCGAGCCCCAGATCCGCCGGCTCGGCGGCGACCGGCTCCCGCCCGTAGATCTCGCCAAAGCACGCGACGACCGTCTCGGCGAACTTCTCGAGGCTCTGCTCGGTGCCGAGCTCGCGCGCCAGCGAGGTGATGCGGCAGTCCTCGATGCCGCAGGGGACGATCCACTGGAAGGGCTGGAGGTCGTTGTTGACGTTGATCGCGAGGCCGTGGGTGGTGACGCCGCGGCTCACGTGCACCCCGATCGATCCGATCTTGCTCTCGCCGGCCCAGACTCCGGTCAGGCCCTCGACGGTCTCGGCCGTCACCCCGTGGTTGGCCAGCGCCGAGATCGCCACCCGCTCCAGCCGCCGCACGTACTCGTGCACGTCGTCGCCATAGGGCCGCAGCGAGACGATCGGGTAGGCGACGAGCTGCCCGGGGCCGTGGTAGGTGACGCGGCCGCCGCGGTCGGTGTCGCGCACCTCGATCCCCTGGGCCTCGTACCAAGAGACGCCCATCGGCAGCTCCTCGGGCCCCGAGCGACGCCCGCGGGTGTACACGGGCGGATGCTCGAGCA
>Ga0070711_100001329_pt1 | contig 13496 bp, 14 predicted proteins | sample LARL53metaG_FD_65452 | JGI IMG/M metagenome (GOLD analysis project Ga0070711, IMG submission 65452) | Corn, switchgrass and miscanthus rhizosphere microbial communities from Kellogg Biological Station, Michigan, USA - LAR L5-3 metaG | ecosystem: Host-associated > Plants > Roots > Rhizosphere ... | reverse complement strand
CCGGTCAGTCGGCGGCGCCAGGGACGGCCGCACCGGTCACCATCGACGCGTCTACCGACGCCCCACGTCCCGGTGTTATGTGCGTGATCGCCGAGGGGCCGATCGCGCGCCAGCTGAGGAAGCTCGGTGAAGCGGAGCGGCGACGAGCAGTTCTCACCGAGCTCGTCGGTCGATTCGGCGACAAAGCCGCGTCGCCGGTGGACTACATCGAGCAATGCTGGACCACCGAGCGCTATTCCGGTGGAGGCATGCTCAGCCATGCGCCGCCGGGCGTACTCACCGAGTTCGGACCGGCGCTACGGGAACCGTGCGGCCGCATCCACTGGGCCGGAACCGAGAGTTCGGCCGTGATGTGCGGGTGGGTCGACGGAGCCGTCCGCTCCGGTGAGCGGGCCGCAACCGAGGTGATGCAAAGCGAACGGGTCGAGGCGGGCCAAGCGTGATCCCGCTGGCCGATGCGCTGCGCGCAACCCGCAGCAGCCTCGCCGGTTCCTCACAGCTTCACGCAACCTAGTGGTAATTCACTGGCTGTGTGACAACGACGTTGGAGACGCAAACACCGCCCGCTGACGCCGACAAGCCATGGCCCACCCGGGTGACCGCGATCACGTGGGACCGGGTGGGCCTCACAGTACTTCTGGTCGCCACAGCGGTGATGTATCTATGGGACATCACCATCAATGGGATGGGCAACCAGTTCTATGCCGCTGCGGCGCAGGCGGGTTCGACGAACTGGGAAGCGTTGTTGTTCGGCTCGCTGGATCCGCACAACTTCATCACCGTCGACAAGCCGCCGGTCTCGCAATGGGTGATGGGGCTGTCCGGGCAGATATTCGGGTTCAGCAGCGCCAGCATGATGATTCCGCAGGCGCTGATGGCGGTAGCCGCGGTCGCCCTGCTATACGGCGCCGTCGCGCGCATCAGCGGCCCGCGCACCGGGCTGCTCGCAGGCGGGGTGCTGGCGTTGACGCCGGTGGCCGCGTTGATGTTTCGGTTCAACAACCCCGACGCGGTGATGGTGCTGCTGATGACCGCGGCAGCCTACTGCACCGTGCGCGCAGTGCAGCAAGCGAGCCCGAAGTGGCTGGCATGGGCGGGTGTGGCGCTGGGATTCGCATTCCTCGCCAAGATGCTCGAGGGGCTGATGGTCGTCCCGGCTTTGGCGGCGGCGTACCTCGTCGCCGCACCGACGACGTTGTGGGCCCGGCTGCGGCATGTGTTGGTGGCCGGGGTCGCGTTCACCGCCTCGGCGGGCTGGTTCGTGGTGTTGACATTGTTCTGGCCCGCGTCGTCGCGTCCGTATATCGCGGGTTCCACCGACAACAACTTCATGAATCTTGTGTTGGGCTACAACGGTTTTGCCCGCGTCCTCGGCCGCAACCACATGGGCTTCGGCCCGCCGGCCCAGGTGGTCGGATCGGCGGCGGGCGCCCAGTTGCGTCTCGGGCGGCAGGGCGGATTCGGTGTCTTCGGCGACCAATCGCAGGGCTGGTCCCGGCTGGTCGGTGGTGAATTCGGTTTCGAGATCGGGTGGTTGGTGCCCGCCGCGTTAATGGCAACTGTCCTGATCGTGCTGTCCCGTGGCCGTGCACCGCGGACAGACCTGACGCGGGCTGCGGCGATCCTGTTCGGCGGCTGGCTGGTCGTGGACGGACTGGTGCTCAGCTTCATGCACGGCGCGATCCATGCGTACTACTGCCTGTCCATCGCGCCTCCGGTGGCGGCGATGTTCGCGATCGGGGTGCACGAGCTGTGGCAGCGCCGCGAAAAGTGGTTGTATCGAGTTGGTTTAGCTGTGCTGTTCGGGGGCACCGGCGTCTGGGGCTGGTGGATCCTCGGTCGTAATGCAAGCTGGCTGCCCATTTTGCGGTGGACCATTCTCGTGATTGCCGTGATAGGCGTGATCGCCCTGCTCGGGCCGTGGACAGCGGGGACGCGCCGCAGGTTCGCGCTTGGCGCGTTGGGTGTGGGACTCGTCGGTGCGCTCGCCGGGCCCGCGGTGTATGCGATCGTCACGATCGGTCAGCCGCACGAAGGCGGCGGACCGTCTGTCGGGCCCGCTGACGCGTCCCGGCAGGGCCATTTCTGGTTCGGCCAGGGCGCGGACAATCCCGATCTCGATGCGATCCTGAAGGACACGAACACCAAGTGGTCAGCCGCGATCCTGCGGTCGTCGAGCGCTGCGGGCCTCGAATTGTCGACGGACACAGCGGTGATGGCGATCGGTGGCTTCTCGGGCAGCGACCCGGCGCCGACGCTGAGCCAGTTCCAGGACGACGTGGCGCAGCACAAGGTGGCCTACTACGTCGTCATGAACAACCGTGGCCACGGGCCGGGCTGGGGCAACCGCGGTCACGCCGACATCGACAAATGGGTTGCGGCGACCTTCTCGGCTACTAACGTCGGCGATGCCACTGTGTACAACCTGTCGGTGCCGAAGTAGTCGCGCACCCTGGCGACAAGCCTGCTCCGCTGGACGGGGTCGTTGGGATCGGCGGCCACGGCCAGCAGCCGGCTCGACGAGTAGCCATGCATGATCGGCGCGAGGTCGGTGGCATGCCTGCTGCTGATCGCGACGCGATAGCCGTCGCGTAACAGTTTCCGGGCCAGCCGGGTGCCTGCTTCGGTTCCTGCATCGAGTACGAGGACGACTTCGCCTGTGGCGGAGGATGCTTCGTGGATCATGTAGTCCACTCAACCGCCGCAACCTAGGTCGGCGATATGCGGCGGCTAAGGCGTCAGCATGAGCTAGCGGACCAGCCGGCGCAGCAGTGTCGACGCCATCGCGATACCGGCGACCGCGGCCACCACGAGCACGGCGATGTCGAGGAGGGCGTTGCTCGGCGCGCCGATCAACAGTCCGCGTAGGGCGTTGACCTCGTAGCTCAGCGGGTTCACGGCCGACAGCCAGCGCAGCCACTGTGGCATCACATCGACGGGGTAGAGCGCGTTGGAGGCGAAGAACAGCGGCATCGTGATGGCCTGGCCGATGCCCATCATGCGGTCGCGATGGCGGACCAGCCCGGCCAGCGTCATCGACAGACAGGAGAAGAACACCGCGCCGAGCACCACAACCGCCATCGCCCCAAGGATTCTCAGTGGATTGACCGTCAACTGGGCCCGGAGCAGGTACGCCAGCGCCAGCACACCGATCACCTGCACCACCGAGCGCACTCCTGCGGCGAATGCCTTCCCGGTGATGAGCGCCGATGCGGGCGCGGGTGTCACCATCAGCTTGGCGAGGATGCCCGCGTCGCGGTCCCAGATGATCTGGATGCCATAGAAGATCGAGATGAACAACGCCGACTGCGCGATGATGCCCGGGGCCAGGAACGCCAGGTACGGCACATCGCCCGTGTTGATCACGCGCAGCCGGGTGAATGTCTGCCCGAAGATCAACAGCCACAGTGCGGGCTGCACCATCCTGGTGAACAGCTCAGTGTGGTCGTGGCGCAGCTTCTGCAGTTCCACGATCGCGAAAGCGCCCATCCGCATGGCCATTCCGCGGATGCGACGCCAGCCGCGCGGCGCCCGGACGATATGTACTTGCGCGTTCTGATCAACTGACACGGCGAGCCGTCCTTCTGGTGTTCCGGATCGCACGGAAGCCGCTCTGCGAGGTGTCCTCACCCAGATCCGAGCCTGCGTAGTGCCGGAAAACATCCTCGAGTGTCGCGTCCCGCGACACCCGCTGCTTCAACTCGGTCGGCGTGCCGACCGCCCGCAGCCGGCCGTGGTGCATCAACGCCACCCGATCGCACAACGCGTCGGCCTCCTGCATGTAGTGGGTGGTGAGCAGCACGGTCATGCCGAACTCGCGCTGCATAAGTTCCACCTGGGCCCAGACACTGTCGCGCGCAATGGGATCCAGGCCGACGGTCGGTTCGTCAAGGATCAGCAGGGACGGCCGGTTCACCAGCGCCTGCGCCAACTCGAGCCTGCGGACCATGCCGCCGGAGTACGTGCCCGCCATCGCGTCGGCGACATCGAGCAGCTGCATCGCGTCCAGCGCTTCGTCGACGCGATCAGACCGCCGACGGCGCGGGACATCGTAGAGCCGTGCGAACAACTCGACGTTCTGCCGGCCTGTCAACGCGGCTTCAATCGAAAGCTGTTGTGGCACATAACCGATGTTGTGCCTGATGTCCATCGTGTGCCGACGCGCGTCGAGGCCGAAGATATACACCTCGCCACTCTGCACCGGCGTCAGGGTGGTGAGTACGCGCACCACGGTGGTCTTACCCGCTCCGTTCGGGCCGAGAAGGCCGACGGTCTCACCGCAGCGCACCTGCAGGCTGAGGTCGTCCACCGCGGTGAACTGACCGTAGCGGTGGGTCAGGTGCTGACAGTCGATCGCAAGCGTCGTCATGGTTGCCTCTCGTGCAGCATGCGGGTCATCTCGGCGAGTACCGCCAATCCGCGCTCCAGGCTGTCGAGCTGGATCGGGTCCAGCTCGTCGAGCACTGCCGACAGGGCGGCGCGGCGCGCGGCGCGAGATTCGTCGGCGATGCGTTGTGCGGGCTCGGTCAGGCGCAGTCGGCCCACCCTCCGGTCGTCGGCGTCGACGGCGCGGATGACCAGGCCAGCGGCCGCGAGCTTGGACACCAGGGTTGACGCCGTGTTGGGAACCAACCCCAACTCGGTGGCCGCCTCGCGTACCGAGATACCCGGTTGGCGGCCGACCAAGCGCACCAATTCGGCCTGCGACTGGGTGAGCCCGGTGGTGTCGAACCCCCGGCCGGTCGACCGACGCAGTTGGCGCCGGAACCGGCCCACCACGTTGAACAGCTCGGCGATCAGATCGGTGCGGGTTTCCACGAAAGCGATATTACCTCTGTTACAGAGGTAATACCCTGCCGGGGCGCGCCGACGGGCGGACAATGGGCTAATGGCCAAGTACCTGCTCAACGAAGCCGCGGTGGCCAAGGCGCGCTCGCTGATCGATGCTCGCCAGTACGTCCTCGACAGCGACTGGGGACAGGTGCAGCCGCGGGCGGAAGCGCAGAACACCTACCTTGAATCGCATACCTGGGACGAATATGCCGAGTGGCATCTGGGACTGACCGATGGCGCGGCGGACGGGACGAAGGCGCGATATGCCTTCGTATACGGGGACCTTCGTCGAATTCACCGCACCGGATTGATCGCCTGTGTGTACCGGGCTTCCGAATGGCGGCACAAGGACGTCGAGCTCGCCGCCCACGACTTGCTGCAGTATCTGGACAAGAAGACGGGTTTGGCGCCGACGGCCAAGGCCTGACCGGCTACGGGCGCAGCATGAAATCCAGGAAGCGGTCCCGCAGCTCGGCGGGCACATCCGGGGTCGGGCCCGCCGATTGCATGAGCCCGACACCGGCCGCGAACACCACCAGCGACCGCAGCGCGGCGTCGTCCGCCTCGAACCCGCATTCGTCAAAGGCCTGCCGGACGGCGCGCAGCACGCGCCCGTCGCTGCGCTCGACGCTGGCCCTGGTCGCCTCGTCGGTCAGCGCCCACAGCCGCATCGAGCGCTCGAGCGCCCAGTGTTGCGGAGCGACGAGAGTCTGCATCATGACGGCCAGGCGTTCCCGTGGGCCGCTGTCGGGCATGTTCTCGAACACCCGGCGGTTGCGGTCGTGCAAGTTACCCCACGCCTCGACCAGCGCCACGCGGTAGGTGGCCATATCGGTGAAGTGCCAGTAAAAGCTGCCCTTGGTGACATGCAGCCGCTCACACAGGGGCTCGATCCGGAGTGCGTTTGGACCGCTGTCAACGAGTACAGCAAATCCGGCCTGTATCCAATCGTCCGCCGTTAGCCGGCCAGAACCGTGCGGCGGCGCCATGCTGGGCAGCATACGGTGATCCACCGCGTTCTGCTGACACGGACGACAATTACATCCGGAAGGGGTGCTGGCAACCGTGACCGCCCGGTAGGGCGCCGCCGCTCTTCGGCTCCTACTCCCGGCCCGCCCGGCCGGCCGGCGTCAGCGAGATAACGAGAAGTCTCGAGAGCCATGGCGGCGGCCACGGTTGCTATAGCTGCTCACCGTACCATACGGCCAGGTACGGACGCGTGAACTCGATTAGCAAGCATGCTGGCGCACAACGCTTCTGAGTCAGCCGCGGCCTTCGCGGTTCCCACGTGCTGGCGAACTCGAGGTGGTCAATTTGGACCGCGTCGTGTGGCCGTGGCAGATGTCGGGCAACATGGGCGACATGGCGAGTGACGACTTCGACGACATCCCGCTCGAGCCCGAGGAGGAACTCGACTCCGACGAGGTCCGCAATGACGACGGTGACGAAGTTGTCGACCCCCCTGAGGAATGGATCGAGGCAAAGGACAACGAAACGCTCGACGAGAGACTCGCCGAGGAAGTGCCGGACGATCTCGGAGATGACGAGGACGAGGCGCCCAGCGACGCCCACGACTCGGACGCCGGCGGTGGGCTCAGGTTGGTCAGCAACTACGACCTCGACCACATGGACGTGGAAAGGCACGGCCGCGAACGCGGACAGATCGATGGCACACCGGAGGACGGGGACTCGTTCTACGACGTGATCGAATGAGCTAGTCCGACACCGCCTGCAGCACCATCACCGCACGCGCGTCGACGGACACCTTGGTGCCTGCCGTCACCGGTTTGGCCTCCTCGACCGTGGTGGTATCCGCCGTGTAGATCACCGGCACCCAGGCAGGGCCGAAGTCTTTTGGCGGAAGCGTGAATTCGATGGACTCGTAGTGGGCGTTGAAGCACAGCACGAACGAGTCGTCGGTGACGCGCTGACCACGTACGTCGAGATCGGGAATGCCCTGGCCGTTGAGGTAGACGGCGATCGACTTTGCGAAGCCCGATTCCCAGTCCTCTCCGGTCATTTCCGAGCCGTCGGGAGCCAACCACGCAATGTCGGGCAGGCCTTCGCCGCCGCGACGGCCGACCGGTTTGCCGCTGAAGAACCGTCGCCTGCGGAACACCGGGTGCGCGGTGCGTAGCGCCGACACCGCACGGGTGAACTCCATCAGCTCCGTGTCGGCGTTCGCCCAGTCGATCCACGACAGCTCGTTGTCCTGGCAGTAAACGTTGTTGTTCCCCTGCTGGGTACGGCCGAGTTCGTCGCCGTGGGCGATCATCGGGACGCCTTGCGAAAGCAGAAGCGTGGTAAGGAAATTGCGTTGCTGACGGGCCCGCAGCGCATTGATCTCCGGATCCTTGGTCGGGCCTTCCGCGCCGCAGTTCCAGGATCGGTTGTGGCTCTCGCCGTCGCGGTTGTCTTCTTTGTTGGCCTCGTTGCGCTTGTCGTTGTAGGAGACCAGATCGCGCAGCGTGAATCCGTCGTGGGCGACGACGAAGTTGATCGAGGCGACAGGGCGGCGGGCGGTTCGCTCGTAGAGGTCGGCCGATCCGGTGAGTCGGTAGGCGAACTCGTCGAGGGTGGCAGGTTCACCGCGCCAGTAATCGCGGACGGTGTCGCGGTACTTGCCGTTCCACTCCGTCCACTGGGGTGGGAAGTTGCCAACCTGATAACCACCCGGTCCGACGTCCCACGGTTCGGCGATCAGCTTGACCTGGCTAACGGTCGGATCTTGTTGCACGAGTTCGAAAAACGTCGATAGCTTGTCGACGTCATAGAACTCGCGGGCGAGCGTGGACGCCAGATCGAACCGGAACCCGTCGACGTGCATCTCGGTGACCCAGTACCGCAACGAGTCCATGATCAGCTGCAGCGTGTGCGGGTGGCCGACGTTGAGGCTGTTGCCGGTGCCGGTGTAGTCCATGTAGTAGCGCTTGTCGTCGTCGACAAGCCGGTAGTACGCGGCGTTGTCGATGCCGCGCATGGACAGCGTCGGGCCCATGTGGTTGCCCTCGGCGGTGTGGTTGTAGACCACGTCGAGGATCACCTCGATGTCGGCCTCGTGCAGCGCACGGACCATGGCCTTGAATTCCTGCACCTGACCGCCCGGGGTGGAACTGCTGCTGTACTTGGCGTCGGGCGCCAGAAACGCGATGGTGTTGTAGCCCCAGTAGTTTGACAGCCCCTTCTCGATGAGTGTGGAGTCGTTGACGAAGTGGTGCACCGGCATCAGCTCGATCGCGTTGACGCCCAACGACTTCAGGTGCTCGATGATCACCGGGTGTGCCACGGCGGCGTACGTGCCGCGAACGTTCTCGGGGATGTCCGGGTGGGTCTGGGTAAGGCCCTTGACGTGCGCCTCATAGATCACCGTGTCCGCGTACGCGTGCTGCGGCGGGCGATCCACGCCCCAGTCGAAGTAGGGATTGATCACCACGGCCTTGGGCGTTCCAACCGCCGAGTCTTCGTCGTTGCGGCTGTCGGGATCGCTGAAGTTGTAGCCGAACAGTGACTGGTTCCACTCGAAGGTGCTGTCGATCGCCTTCGCGTACGGGTCGATCAGCAGCTTGTTCGGATTGCAGCGCTGTCCCGTGGCGAGGTCATAGGGGCCGTACACGCGATAGCCGTAGCGCTGGCCGGGCTCGATATTGGGGATGAAACCGTGCCAGACGAAGCCGTCGACCTCTGGCAGCGTCACCCTGGACTCGGCTCCGTCGGCGTCGAACAGGCAGAGCTCAACCTTCTCCGCGGCCTCGCTGAACACCCCGAAATTGGTACCCGAGCCGTCATAGGTGGCGCCCAGTGGATAAGCCTTGCCTGGCCACACCTCCAATTGGGTGGCCTGCGGGCTGGCAGCTTGGCTCAAAGTGGCACTCTCCAGTATTGACGTGGTCGACGTGGAATCACCGACCATGGCGACGATACGGGGGTGCCCAAACTGAGAGGATCACAACCGGACTGTCCCCAGCCCGATTACCGGACATTGCTGCTGGTAATCGACCGCGGTGTGGCCACCATCACGCTCAACCGGCCACAGCAACGCAACGCGATCGGCGACGGCATGCGCGAGGAACTCGCCGATGCCTACCGGGCCTGCGACCGCGACGACTCGGTGCGGGTGATCGTGCTGACCGGTACGCCCCCCGCGTTCTGCGCAGGTGCGGATCTGGCGGGCGGCGAGCAGACGTTCGCCGAACCGGGGCCGGGCTTCAGCGCCGCGGGCATCGACGTGCCCGCATGGTCACTCTCCAAGCCGGTGATCGCCGCGGTCAACGGCCACGCGATCGGCCTGGGCCTGACGCTCGCCCTGCAGTGCGACATCCGGTTGTTCGCCGCCGACGCGCGTTACGGCGTGGTGCAGGTCCGGCGGGGCATCGTCGGTGATGCCTACTCTCACTGGGCCCTGCCGCGCCTGGTGGGCATCGCTAAGGCGGCCGAAATCCTTTTGACCGGAGCGACTTTCGACGGGCATCGAGCGGTGCAGCTCGGGTTGGCGAGCAGGGTGCTCGACGCCGCCGACGTTCTGCCAGCCGCACTGGAACTGGCGCACGACATCGCGGAGAACACCGCTCCGATGTCGGTGGCGGCCAGCAAGCGGCTGCTGTGGGATTCGTTCGACCTTGACCGCGAGGCCGTCGGCGCCCGCGAGACAGAGATCCACTTGCGGGTCATGAGCCACGACGACGCAAAGGAAGGTGTGCGGGCATACATGGAACGCCGCCCGCCGCGGTGGACCGGCGCCCCGCGGGACCCGACGGCCTAGTCCGGCTAAGCGACCTCGACGCCAGCGGCGCGCATGTCTTCGACTGCCTTGTGGGTGGACTCCTGTGCCACGCCGGCAGTGAGGTCGAGAAGCACCCGTGTGGCGAAACCGGCTTTGACGGCGTCGGTGGCGGTCGCCAGCACGCAATAGTCAGTGGCTAATCCGGCGATGTCGATCTCATCCACGCCGCGCTGCCGCAACCAGTCGGGCAGCCGCGTGCCGGTGTCGTCGACGGCTTCGAACGCGCTGTAGGCGGCGGAGTAGTGGCCCTTCATGAACACCGCTTGGATGGCGCCGTCGTCGAACTCCGGGTGAAAGTCGACGCCTGGGGTGCCGACCTCGCAATGCCGTGGCCAGGACAGCCGATAATCGGGCTGCTCGGAGAAATGTTCGCCCGGCTCGATGTGGTAGTCCTTGGTGGCGACCACGTGGGCGTAGTCGCGGTGGGCAGCTACAAACTCGTTGATTTCGCGGACCACCGCGGTGCCGCCGGCAATCCCTAGGGAACCGCCCTCGCAGAAGTCGTTCTGCACGTCGACGATGATCAGTGCCCGCATGCGTCTACGTTAAGAGCCGCCTAGCCACCGAACAACAGATAGAGCCCGGTAAACGTGTAACCGACCATCACCAGCATCATCGCCAGTTGGCCTGTCAGCTGATGACCGGCGGGCTGGGGGCACCTCCCGCTTGCGGGGGACAACCGCAGTGCCCCGTCGTGCGCCGCGTCACATTGACCTGACGTTGCCACGCTACGCAGCGCCCAGGGACTCTTCGGCCGTGCAAACATCACGGTTCCGGTTCAGCTGTCGGCTGGTCGTCGGTGTTGTTCGATGAGGGTGCGGGCCATGTCCTGGGCGCGGTGCGCGGCCTCTCGATCGCCTTCGGCGGCGGCGACGATGGAGCCCTTCATCAGGATGTGGCACGACCGGGCGAAGCTGTCGGCGTCGCGCAGGCCGGCGGTTTCGGCGCGTTGGCGCAGGATCGAGCGGATGTTGCCCAGGTATTGGATGCTGGCCTGTCCCGCGGGGTGAGTGGCACCCAACTCGATCAGAACATTGATGAACGAGCAGCCGTCGAAGTCCTCATGCTTTTGGAACCAGTCGTGGAACACGTCGAAGATGGCCAGCAGCTGCGCTTCGGGGGTACTGCCGCGCAGCCGCGATTGCCGCTCGACTAGGTCAAAGGTCCACAGTTGTTCGCGACGCTGCAGCACCGCCAACACGAGATCGTTTTTGGTCGGGAAGTGCCGGTACATGGTGGCCTTGGCCACCCCGGACTGGTAGATGATCTCGTCGATGCCCACCGCGCGGACCCCGCGCCGGGTGAACAGCGCATAGGCCGTACTCAGAATTCGTTCGCGGGCCGGCCGGCGCTGGGCAATGTCGGTGAGGTCCATGTCAAACTTTCACGATACCACCGTAGACAGAGCGTTCTGTCTCTGCTAAGCAGGAGAGACGAACCGACCAGACGACCGGCCGTACCCGCGACCAAGCCCCAATTGTCGGAATGCGCTGAGCCGGTGGCGGTCTGAGCGAGCCCCTCGTCGCTCGGACCGCCACTTCAGCACACCCTACCGCTGGCTCGGCGACAACGCCTAACTTGCCTCGCGGGCCGCACGCTGAAGCGCGGCCCGTCGTCTATCGGCATCACGCTGCGCGTCGCGAGCAGCACGCTGCACCGCAGCGCGCGCCTGCGCAGGCGTCATACGACGGTTCATGGTTCCGATTATCGATCAGGCGACCGACAGGAACGGGGGAGCGGCGAACGGTGTGTCACGAACGCGTTCTCCACACATCGACCAGCACACGAGGGTCTTGTCATCCGAAGTTGGCAACTAAGACCGGCGCCTAGATCAAGTCGGCGTCGTACGACGCCAGTGCGGCAGGCACCAGTACACCCGGTCGATCGATGCTTTCGCCGCGGCCTCACACCGCCAGCACGAGCAGCGCGAGCGGTGCGCCGCCAAGTCGGCCGAGATGATGTTCGACGGTGGGGCGGGTGATGTGTTGGCCGCCGGAGTCGTGCAGGATGTCGAGCGCCAGGACCTCGGCGGCTGTCCGCGGGTAGAACACGCGCTCAGTGAGGCTCGCGCCATCGACCCGATCGGACCGAGGCCGAGCACCATCAGCGTGCCGCCCTCGGGACGTCGGCGTACTCGACGGCCTGCCAGGCAGTGGGCAGCACGTCGGACAGGTACACGTAGCGCTCGTCCGGCCCGTCCTGCGGCACCTTGATGTGGGTGTACCGGGCCTGCGGCACCCGCAGGTATTCGGCCTGGCCACCGGCCACCTCGCCGTAGAGCTTGCAGTAGCCGAACAGCGCGGCGCCCGTGCCCTGGTCGCGATTCTGCGTGGTCTCGCATTGGCTCTGCAGGCCCTGGTCGCACATGAAGCAGTGCCCGCAGGAGACGTTGAACGGGATCACCACGCGATCGCCGACTTTGAGGTTGTCCACCTCACCGCCGACTTCCTCGACGACGCCCATGGCCTCGTGGCCGAGGATGTCGCCCGGACTCATGAACGCGCCGAGCACCTCGTACAAATGCAGATCCGATCCACAGATGTTTGTGCTCGTGACGCGGATGATCGCGTCGCTGGGTTCCTTGATCGCCGGGTCGGGCACCGTGTCGACGGACACCTTCCGTCGTGCCTGCCACCTGACTGCTCGCATGGGTGGCCTCCTTGAGATTCGTGGTCTTTACTGGCGTGCCCACCTACGCGATCGCCAAACCTCGCGTCAGGATGGGTGCATGGCCGCCGGCGGAACGGTCGTGGAGTTGCGGGTGCACGGGGTGTCCGGCACGCCGCCCGAAGCGCTTCTGAGTTGTCCCACCGAGTTTCTCGAGGAAGTCGCGGGTGACAAGTCCGCGGGGTTCTATCGAAGGCAGCCGTGGATCGAGGACGCGACGAGTGGACCGCCCGGCGCATGGCGCAAGGTGCTGGAAGCCTACTCGTGGGGCGGCCTGACCTCCGGGCCGGCGAGTCGCGCAGTGTGGCTGCTTTTTCTGCCGTTCATCTTCATCAACCTCGCGCACTGGATGCTGCCGCCCGCCACGAAGCAGCGCTTCGCCGCCGCGGTCTCGGTGGGCCTGCTGCGACTGATCGCGCTGTCGTTCACGTTGACACTGATGCTCGCTGCCGCCGTCGCGGTGATGGACGTAATGGTCTGGCAATGTATGGGTTTGGACTATTGCGGTGCGACCCTGGGGCCGCTGTCGGGCTTGGCGTCGGCGCCGCGCGGCGCGCAGGTGGCGCTGAGCGCCGTGCCACTGGTGGTGGTGATCGCGGTGTTGTGGCGGCTCGGCCGGGAGAACACCCGCGTCATCGGCAGGCCGCCGAACCCCGCAGTGATGGCCGACGAGGTCCCGCTGGAATCCGATGCGTTCTGGTGCACTGATCCGTCGGTGCTGCGGCTACGCGCCTGCCACGTGATGGCGTGGACGGCGGGACTCAGCGCGCTCACCCTTGCGGTCCCCGCACGCTACGCGGCGACGCCGACGGTACATTCAATGGGCATCGCCTTGCTGGCGGCCAACGCCGTCGTCCTTGCAATCGCGGTGCTGACCACGGCGTGGAATCGGGCGACCGCGCGCGGCGGCGTCGGTGCCGATTGGCTGACGCGCCCACTGCTGCTACTGAGGTGGGTGTCGCTGGGTCTGCTGGCCGCGTCGTTGGTCTGGGTGGCGACCGCGGATGTCGCATATCCGCCTGCGCCGACACACTTTCCGGGCCTGCGAGGGGCCATCTACGTGCTGCTCGTCATACAGGTCGTCTTGTTGCTCGGGCTGTTTGTCTTCACTGCGTTGTCGGTGCGGGGGCGGCGGATGGCGTCGGCAGATGGCCAGGGCGACGGGTACCGGCCGTCGCTCGGTGGTTTCACCGCACCGATTGTCGCGTTGATCGGC
>Ga0070711_100001328_pt1 | contig 13497 bp, 10 predicted proteins | sample LARL53metaG_FD_65452 | JGI IMG/M metagenome (GOLD analysis project Ga0070711, IMG submission 65452) | Corn, switchgrass and miscanthus rhizosphere microbial communities from Kellogg Biological Station, Michigan, USA - LAR L5-3 metaG | ecosystem: Host-associated > Plants > Roots > Rhizosphere ... | reverse complement strand
GCCATGTTGGCCGGGCATCTCACCGGCGGGGGCGCCTGGCCGGTCGTAGAGGTGCTGCTGGTCGCCACCGGTTACGCGATCGGCCCGCTGATCGCCAGCCGGAAGCTGAGCGGCTTGCCCGGACTCGGCCTGACCGCGGTGTGCCTGGGCTTTTCCGCCGTGGTCATCGCGCCTGCCGCCGCACTGACCTGGCCGCATGCGCTTCCGCCCGCGCGGGTGATCGCCTCGCTGGCTGGGCTGGCCGTGATCTGCACGGCACTGGCTTTCGTGCTGTTCTTCAAGCTCATCGCCGAGGTCGGACCCGCCCGGGCCACCGTGATCACCTACGTCAACCCGGCGGTGGCGGTCGCTCTCGGCGTCGCGGTTCTGGGCGAGCCGCTGACGCCGGTGATCCTGCTGTCGTTCGTACTGATCCTCAGCGGATCGGTGCTGGCGACCCGCTCCGGGCACCGGGCCGCAGCCGGACGCGAGACAGCCGCGGTGCCGGATGTTACAGCGGGAGCGCCTCCAGGCGAGCCAGCCCGGCATCCATGATTTCGATCACGTCGGCCTCCGGATCCTCCATGCCTGCGACCAGCGCGGACAGCCCAACGCCGACGACCGCGCCGGCCATGGTCCGGATGGCCGGATCCCCCGGCTCACGTCCCAGCCGCTTGGCCAGCAGCTCTGCGGCCAGTCGCACGGACCGCAGGTACTCATCCAGGGCGCGGGCACGCAACTCAGGCACCGACATGGTCAGGCGGTTCAGCTCGCGGAACTGTTCGAGCTGCCAGGCCGGCGCCTCGGCGAAGGTCTCCCGCATCGCGGCGCGCAACGCCGCGACCGGGTGCATGTCGGTCGGCAGGGCCTCGAACTTCGCGATTGCGATGGGATCGAAATCGTCCTGCAGGACGACATCTTCCTTAGTGGGGAAGTACCGGAAGAACGTGCTGGGCGAGACCTCGGCGGCCTCCGCGATCTGCTCGACCGTGGTCTCCGCGTAGCCCTGCTCGCGGAACAGCCGGAGCGCGTGCTGCCGGATGGCGGCACGCGTCCTGGCCTTCTTCCGCTCCCGCAGCCCGCACGGTCTGGCGGGATCGGCGACGGACATCTCGCTCACCCTCCCAATTCTGCCTGCTGTGCCTGGTCAACGGCGGCGGCAACGCCGGCGGCCGGCACCGGTGCCTGGACAGGGGCGCCCGCCCGGCGCGGCAGGAAGGCGAGCGCCAGCAGCGCGCTGGCCAGCGCGATCCCCGCGCACGCCCACAGCATGATGTCCAGGCCGTGCACGTATGCGTCGCGCACCATGCTGAGCAGGGATGCCGACCCGAGGGCGTGCGCCACCTGCACGCCAGCGCCGATGCTGCTGCGGACGGCGGTGGCCGCGGCGGCGGGCGCCCCGGCCAGGTGCAGCTGGTTGCGGTACGCGTCACTGATCACGGTGCCGAGCACAGCCACACCGATGGTGGCCCCTACCTGCCGCATCGCCGTGATAAGCGCGGTGCCCGACCCGCTGCGTTCGGCGGAAAGGGCGCCGATGGCGGCGTTCATCGCGGCCGGCATCGCGATCCCGAGCCCGAGGCCGGTCACCGCGAACCAGGCGACCGTGAACCCTGTGCTGCTGCCGGTGTGGGTGAAGGTGCCGATGGCCAGGCCGGCCGCCATCACCAGGTACCCGACGGTGACGAGGGCCTTGACGCTGACCGGGGGCGGGATCATCGAGCCGTCGGGGCCCTTGCGCGGGCTCTGCAGGCGGCTGCCGCCGATCATGCCGATCACCATGCCGCCGATCATCGGCAGCAGGCGCAGGCCGCTGCCCAGCGCGTTAAGTCCCCGGACGTCCTGGAAGAACAGCGGCATCGCAAACAGGATCCCGAACAGCGCGAACGAGATCAGCGCGGTCAGGATCGTGCCCCAGGTGAAGCCGGCCGAAGAGAACAGCGACAGGTCGACCAGCGGCTGGCCGCCGTGGCTGGTGATGCGACGCTCCCAGGCCACGAACGCGACCAGCAGCACCACCCCGGCGGCGATCGTGGCCATGCTGGTGGCGTCCCCCCAGCCCTTCTGGCCAGCCGTGATAAAGCCGTAGGTCAGCGTGGTCAGGCCGGCTCCGGCGATTACCACGCCGGCGAAATCCATCCGCGGCCGCTGCGAGCTGCGCGACTCGGGCATCAGGAACGCCACCGCGATCAGGGCGAGCGCCACGACCGGCACGTTGATCAGGAACACCGAGCCCCACCAGAAGTTGTCCAGCAGCCAGCCGCCCAGCAGCGGCCCGACCGGGAAGCTGAGGAACGTGGCCGACGCCATGATCGCGATCGCCTTCGGCCGCTCATCCGCGGTAAACAGCACGGGAAGTATCGACAGCGAGAGCGGCAGGATCGCGGCCGCGCCGAGCCCGAGTACCGCGCGGGCTGCGATCAGCTCGCCCGACGACGTCGCGTACGCGCACGCGGCCGAACTGATGCCGAACAGGACCAGCGCGACCAGCAGCACCTTCTTGCGCCCGAGCCGGTCGCCGAGCAGCCCGGCGGGCAGCACCGCCGCGGCGAGCACGAGGGTGTAGGCGTCGGAGAACCACTGCAGGTCGCTGGTGGAAGCGTGCAGGTCGCGGGCGAGCGTCGGCAGGGCCAGGCTCAGCACGGTCAGGTCCAGCCCAACCACGACCACGCTCGCGGCGATGGCGATAAGCGCCCACCAGCGGCGGGAGTCGGGGCCTGACATGACAGTCACATCCTTTCGGCGGCGGCAACCTTTTGATAGTAGCTATCAAAAGGCGGTTCATGTCAAGTCATTATCGAGCTCCGCGCGGATGCCGGCCGGCGCAGTAACACGGCACTCGGCGTTTGTATCGGGCCCCGACCCAATTTTCGGTGCAGAGTGTGATAAGAAAGATGCCGAGCGTGAATATTACCGGCAAGTAGGATGTCCAGAGGTTCAGATGTCTGGCGCAGGTAACCCGATGACGAGCCTCTGGGATGCCATGCCACCTGCTCTGACGCCAACGACCCCGCGGGTCATCGTCAAGGTAATCCGCGGCCTCATCCACCGTGGTGAACTCAGCCCCGGCGACCGTCTCCCGCCCGAACGCGCGCTTGCCGATCAGCTGGGCGTCGCGCGGGTCTCGCTCCGCGACGCGCTGGCCCAGCTGCAGCACGAGGGGTACCTGGCGGCTCGCCGCGGCGCGCACGGAGGAACGTTCGTGACCGGGCTGGCCGAGCCGCGCCGCCGGTGGCTGCGCCGGATGCAGGAGAACCCGGGAGATCTCGAGGACATCATCGACTACCGGACCGCGATCGAGGCCCACGCGGCCAGGCTCGCCGCCAGGCGCCGGAACCACGCCGACCTGCCGGCCATCGAGCAGGCGGTCCGGTGGCGGCCCGGCGCGGACAGCGCCCGATCGTTCCGCGCCGCCGATAGCGCCTTCCACCGCGCGATCGCCGCCGCCGCGCGCAGCCCGCGACTGGAAGCTGCGATCGACGAGGCCCGCGGGCTGCTCTTCCTGCCGGCCGATGCCCTGGCCTACCCGCCTGGTACCGACCGGTCGCTCGGCGATCACCAGGGGATCGCCGCCGCTGTGCGGGACGGCGACGGGGACCGGGCGGCCGCGGCGATGCGGGCGCACATCGAATCCACCCGCGATTCGCTCCGTCACGCACTGACCACCCCGCCCGGCACGCGCCCCACCCCCGGCGGCACGCGCCCCACCCCGGGCAGCACGCGCCCCATCCCCGGCGGCACGCGCCCTACCCCGGGCGGCACGCCCCCCACCGCGCACCCACTGCCTAGCCCTGCACTCCCCACTCCTCATTCATGATCATTTTCACTTTGCACACGTTCCGACCATGGAACCGGGACAAACCACCACGGATCTTGGTCGAAAGGTGTGCAAAGACGAGATGATCACCTGAGACGCCGGCGGAGCGGCTAGCGGGTGCCGCGGACCTCAAGGTGGTCGAGGAGGGACTGAGTGGCGGCGGCGATCGTGTCTACTGCCTGGCCGAACGCCTCCGCGTTATGCGCGGCCGGCGCCCGGAACCCGCTCACCTTCCTGACGTACTGCAGCGCGGCGGCCCGCACGTCGGCGTCGGTCACCTGCTCGGTATAGGGCTCGCGCAAGGTCTTGATACTGCGACACATAACACGACTGTACGAGACAAACGCTCCGTCCACCGTGACGCAGCAGGGGCACGATCCCTACGGCCACGGCCTAAGCGGCGGCAGTTCGCCGCCCGTGACGGACAGCGCGTCAGCGACGGGACCGGGCCGGCCGACCAGCCACGCGGCAACCGCCCAGGAGGGGCCGGCCACGACAACCTTCCGGGGACCGGCGCCGCCCTCAGCACCAGCGCCGCCTTCAGCACCGTGGTCGCCCTGAGCGCCGGCGCCGCCTTCAGCGCCGCCGCCGGCCTCAGCGCCGCCGCCACCTCCGGCGCCCGCGCTCCAGCGTTCGCCGCTGTCGGTGGCATGTACCTGCAACGTCAAGCCGTTGGGCAGCCGGTCTGACAACTGGTCGGCGCCGGAGAGAATGCGGGCCACAAACGAATCCGGCCACCCATCGGGCCCGAAGCGGCCCCCGAGATCGACGTGATGGATCTCCACCTCGGACAGCCGCATCGTGGGCGTACGGTTCAGCGGCAGCGTGCCGTACCGGTGGTGCAGCATCGCGCGGTCCCAGTCTGCGGTGGTCATGGCGGACCAGGCCTCGCTCAGCCCGGCCGCTGACGAGGTGACGTCGGCCACCAGATCCGTCATCGGCCGACCCGCGCCCGCCTCGATCTCGTGGTCGCGTGCCTCCGCGCTGGCGTACATGGGCACGGCCTCGTCGCGGCGAGCGCCCTCGGCACCGCGGCGCAGGCCGTCGGCGTTGCGCGCGATATGCGTCAGCACGTGACCGACCGTCCAGCCCGGACACAGCGAAGGACGCGCCCCGTCGGCCTCGGTCAGCCCGTCGAGCCCGGCCAGCAGCCGTCTGGTGGCCTCGTTGACCTGTTCGATCTGCTCGGCGATGTCGGTCGGCCGCGGGTCAGCCGACACGACCATGTCCCGCGGGCAGCACACCGTGGTCGATCATGTCACGATGCTACGTCGGCGGGGTGTCGGCACGGCTTCCGGTCCGGCCGCGGTCAAGACCCCGGATTGCAGGATCTCCATCTACCGCGGCCGGGCTAGCAGGCCGAGCTGGTCGGCGGGCCAATCGGCCGTGCCAGCTGGACCGGCCTCGGCCTCGGTCGTCTAGGCCGCGGCGCGATCGGGGAGCGGGCGCCGCCGCCGCGCCGGCTCCGCCAGCACCGGCGGGCTCCAGGCGCCGTCCGCCCGGTACAGGTCGGACCCGGGCGGCACGATCTCGTCGATCCGGTCCAGGGTTTTGTCATCCAGGGCGACCGCGGCGCCCTTGAGCAGATCCTCCAGCTGCCGCATGGTCCGCGGCCCCGTGATCACCGAGGTGACGGCGGGATGTGCCAGCGGGAAGGCCACGGCCAGCTGGGGGAGCGAGCAGCCGACGTCCTCCGCGAGCGTGGCCAGCTGCTCGGCGGCCTCGAACTTGGCGGTGTTGTGCGGAAGCGACGGGTCGAACCGTTCCGGCGTAAGAGCGGGCCGCCCGGCCGACAGGTCGACCGAACGGCCTTTGCGGTACCGGCCGGACAAGAAGCCCGAGGCCAGCGGACTCCAGGTCAGAACGCCCATCCCGTACCGCTGGCATACCGGGAGCACCGACCTCTCGACCCCCCGGGCGAGCAGCGAGTACGGCGGCTGCTCGGTGCGCAGGCGCGGCAGCCCGCGGCGCTCGGCCATCCAGTGGGCCTCGACGATCTGCTCGGCCGGGAAGGTCGAGCAGCCGAAGACACGGATCTTCCCATCCCGCACCAGATCGTCCAGCACGGAGAGGGTCTCCTCGATGTCGGTCGACTCGTCGGGGCGGTGGACCTGGTAGAGGTCGATCCAGTCCGTCTGCAGCCGCTTCAGGCTCTCCTCGACCTCGGTGAGGATCCAGCGGCGCGAGTTCCCGCTGCGGTTGCGGCCTTCGCCCATCTGGAAGTGCACCTTGGTGGCGAGCACGACGTCGTCGCGTCGGCCCCGCAGCGCCCGGCCGACGATTTCCTCCGACTCGCCCGCGGAATACATGTCCGCCGTGTCGATGAAGTTGATGCCCTGGTCCAGCGCGGCGTGGATGATGCGGACGCATTCGTCGTGGTCGGGGTTGCCGACCGCGCCGAACATCATGGCCCCGAGGCAGTGCACGCTGACCTCGATCCCGGTTCCGCCGAGAGTGCGATAGCGCATAGTCATGCGCTGAACCCTAGAATCTAGAGCCGGCTCTAGGTCAACCTGATAATCCTGAGCCCGGACCTTGACGCTGGTGGGTGGGTTAGGCGGCGGGGTGGGTGCGGACGAAATCGGCGATCACGGCGCCCAGTTGCTGGCCTGCGTCCTCCTGCAGGAAGTGACCGGCGCCTTCGATCACCGGGTGCTCGATGCCTGCTGCGCCCGGGACCACCTGCTTCAGGATGGGTGCCATCGCGCCGGTGATCGGGTCGCGGTCGCTGAACGCGACCAGGAACGGCTTGTCCCAGGTGGCCAGCTGCTGCCAGGCCGCCCGGTTGGCCGCGGTGGCCGGGTCGTCGGGCGACGTCGGGACCAGGCCGGGCATGGCCCGCGGCGCGGTCATGAAGTCCGGGCCGGGGAACGGCGCCTCGTAGGCGGCTAGCACCGCGTCCGGCAGCGTGGTCTGGCAGCCGGACTGCACCAGCCGGGCCACGTCCAGCGTCGGCGCGGTGCGCACCACCTCGCGAAACCGCAGCCAAACCTCGGGCATGGGCTGGTCGCCGGTGGGCAGACCGGTGTTGGCCGCCACCACCCGGGCGAACCGGTCCGGGTGCTCGGTCACCAGCCGCAACCCGATCAGCCCGCCCCAGTCCTGCCCCACCAGGGTCAGCCCGCGCAGGTCCAGCGCGTCGAAGGCGAACGCCCGCACCCACTCCACGTGCCACGCGTAGCTGTGGTCCTCGATCTCGGTTGGCTTGTCCGATCGGCCGAACCCGATCAGATCCGCGGCGATCGCGCGCAGTCCCGCATCGGCCAGCACCGGCATCACATGGCGGTAGAGAAACGACCAGCTCGGCTCGCCGTGCAGCAGCAGAACCGGCTCGCCGTCAGAGGGGCCGACCTCGACGTAGGCCATCCGCACCCCGCCGACGTCTGCATAGCGCGGCGGGTAGCTGAAATCGGGCAGGTCGGCGAAGCGATCCTCCGGAGTACGCACGATTCGCATCCGGTCATGGTGCCACGCCCCGGCCGGCCTCCGCGATGGCCCCGCCGTAGCCACCGCCGCCGGGGGTCTCCAGCACGAACACATCGCCCTCGGCCACCTCGACGCAGTCACAGCCGCGCAGTTCGGTGACTCGGCCGTCGGGGTGCTCTACCCACTGGTGGCCGAGCTCACCGGCCCGCCCGCCCGCCATCCCATAGGGCGGGACCCGGCGGTGGCTGCTCAGCGTGCTCACCGTCACCGGCGCGAGGAAGCGAAGCCGCCGCCGTCCGCCGTCACCGCCGCGCCAGCGGCCCTCGCCGCCACTGCCGGCCCGGATGGCGTAGGACTCCACCCGGACCGGGTAGCGCCACTCCAGCACCTCCGGGTCGGTGAGCCGGGAATTGGTCATGTGCGTCTGCACGACGGACGTGCCGTCGAACCCGTCCCCGGCCCCGGATCCGCTCGCCACCGTCTCGTAGTACTGGTGCCGGTCGCTGCCGAACGTGACGTTGTTCATCGTGCCCGACCCTTCGGCCATGATGCCGAGCGCGGCATACAGCGCGCCGGTGATGGCCTGGGACGTCTCTACGTTCCCCGCTGCGACGGCCGCGGGGTACCCGGGTGACAGCAGGGTGCCCGGCGGGATGATCACCGTGACCGGCTTGAGGCAGCCGGAGTTCAGCGGGATGTCGTCGTCCACCAGGGTGCGCAGCACGTAGAGCACGGCCGCCATCGCGACAGACGAGGGGGCGTTGAAGTTGCCGGGCAGCTGCGCCGAGGTGCCGGTGAAGTCGATCTCCGCGGTACGGCTGCCCTGGTCCACCCGTATCGCGACCTGGATCACCGCGCCGCTATCCAGCTCATAGCGGTACTCGCCGCTGTGCAGCCCGGCGATGACCCGGCGCACCGCCTCCTCCGCGTTGTCCTGCACGTGGCCCATGTAGGCGGTCACCACGTCCAGGCCGAAATGGTTCACGAGCTGGCCCAGTTCCGCGACGCCCTTCTCATTCGCCGCGACCTGCGCGCGCAGGTCCGCGAGGTTGGTCGCCGGGTTGCGGGAGGGGTACTCGGCCGAGCTCAGGAGGCGGCTGGTTTCCGCCTCGCGCAGCACGCCGGCCTCGACCAGCCGCCAGTTGTCGATGAGCACGCCCTCTTCCTCGACCCGGGTGCTGAACGCGGGCATGGAGCCGGGCGTGATCCCGCCGATCTCGGCGTGATGGCCGCGCGCGGCGACGAAGAAGAGGATCTCGCCGGCCCGGCCGCCTGTGCCGAAGACCGGGGTCACCACGGTGATGTCAGGCAGATGAGTGCCGCCGTGGTAGGGGTCGTTCAGGATGAAGACGTCACCAGGCTTGATGGCTCCCGGGTTGCGGCGGATGACCATCTTGATGCTCTCGCCCATGGACCCCAGGTGCACCGGCATGTGCGGCGCGTTGGCGATGAGCTGGCCGGCCGCATCGAACACGGCGCATGAGAAGTCCAGCCGCTCCTTGATGTTGACCGAGTGCGCGGTGCTCTGCAGCCGGACGCCCATCTGCTCGGCGATCGACATGAACAGGTTGTTGAAGATCTCCAGCAGTACGGGATCGGCGGCGGTCGCGACGGCGCGACGGTCCCGGCGGCGGGCCACCTTGGTCAGCAGCAGATCCCCCCGGCTGGTCAGCTCGGCCTGCCAGCCCGGCTCGACCACGGTGGTGGCGAAATCCTCCGTAACGATCGCGGGCCCGTCCAGCGCGATGCCCGGGCGCAGCTCGCTGCGCGGCAGCAGGTCTACCTCGGCCCACTCGCCGTCGGTGAACATCGGCACCCGGGCCAGGGTCGGCCCGGGTGCCGTCACCGGGCCGGATGCGCTGGCGGCGGGGCCCGCGCGCGGCGGCTCTGCGGCCGAGGTCAGCTCCACCGACACTGCCTCGAGCACGATCGGCTTGTCCGGCATCAGGAAGGAGAAGTGCTGCCGGTAGGCGGCCTCGAACGCGCTCACCAGGTCTGTCTCGCCGGTCAGCGGAACGCTCAGCGCGGTGTCGGTCCCGGCATACCGCAGGTGAGCCCGGCGCACGGACCGGGCGTGATGGCCGGGGATCCCTTCGGCGGCTAGCTCGTCGCGTGCCTCGGCCTCAAGTCGTTTCACCAGGTCAGCGGCGTCGGCCAGGGCGTCTTTCGACAGCTCCGCCTCCACCGCCGACTCGCGCATCGAGGTGACGTCGGCGAGGCCGATCCCGTACGCGGACAGGACGCCGGCCAGCGGGTGGATGAGCACGGTGGTCATGCCCAGCGCGTCGGCGACCGCGCAGGCGTGCTGGCCGCCCGCGCCGCCGAACGTGGCGAGCACGTACCTGGTGACGTCGTAGCCGCGCTGGATCGAGATTTTCTTGATCGCGTTCGCCATGTTCGCCACCGCGATCTCCAGGAAGCCGGCCGCCACCTCCGCGCCGGTGCGCGGCTGCCCGCTCGCCGCGGTGATCTGCCCGGCGAGCTCGGCGAAGCCCTGGGCCGTGGCCGCGGCGTCCAGCGGCTCATCTCCACGCGGGCCGAACACCCGCGGGAAGTAATCGGGCTGGATCCGGCCGAGCATCAGGTTGGCGTCGGTCACGGTGAGCGGACCGCCACGCCGGTAGCAGGCGGGCCCCGGGCTGGCGCCGGCCGAGTCGGGCCCGACGCGGTAGCGGCTGCCGTCGAAGTGCAGGACCGACCCGCCGCCGGCGGCGACAGTGTGAATGCTCAGCATCGGCGCCCGCATCCGCACGCCGGCTACCTCGGTCTCGTACTGCCGCTCGAACTCGCCGGCGAAGTGCGACACGTCGGTGGACGTGCCGCCCATGTCGAACCCGATGACCTGACCGAACCCGGCCGCGGCGCTGCTGCGGGCCATGCCGACGATGCCGCCGGCCGGCCCGGACAGGATCGAGTCCTTGCCCCGGAACCGGCGCGCGTCGGCCAGCCCGCCGTTGGACTGCATGAACAGAACTCGCACCCCCGGCAACTCGGCCGTCACCCGGTCGACGTAGCGGGCCAGGATGGGCGAGAGGTAGGCGTCCACGACCGTGGTGTCGCCGCGGGACACCAGCTTCATCAGCGGGCTCGTCGCGTGCGACTCGGACACCTGGTCGAAGCCGATGTCCCTGGCGATCTCGCCGATCCGGGCCTCGTGCGCCGGATACCGGTACCCGTGCAGGCACACCACGGCCGCGGCGCGGAAGCCGTCGGCGTAGGCGGCGCGCAGGTCGGCGGCCACCGCGTTCTCGTCCAGCGGCACGATCACGTCACCCTGAGCGCTGACCCGCTCGGTCGCCTCGATCACCCGGGCATAGAGCACCTCCGGGAGGACGATCTTGCGGTCGAAGATGCGCGGCCGGTTCTGGTAGCCGATGCGCAGCGCGTCGGCGAAGCCGCGGGTGATGACCAGCACCGTAGGCTCACCGCGGCGTTCCAGCAGCGCGTTGGTGGCCACCGTGGTGCCCAGCCGGACCGAGGCGATCTGGTTCCCTGGGATGGGATCCCCGGGCGGAACGCCGAGCACCGTGCGGATCCCGGCCAGGACGGCATCTTGGTACGCACCGGGATTTTCGGAAAGCAGCTTGCGGACGGCCAGCGTGCCGTCCGGGCGCCGGGCCACGACGTCGGTGAAAGTACCGCCCCGGTCGATCCAGAACTCCCAGCGCCTGCCCATCACCTCGCATCCTAAAGTTCCCTGATGGTGGGGCCACAGAAGGGGTGCGAGGCCCAAGCCGGTCTGGGCGGGAGCCGTGGCCGCGGTGCTGGTGCCCGTGGTGGCGGATGGCGCCGGTCCGCGGCTACGATCTCCAAGAGCCGTATTACCGGGGGCTCCTCCACTGCCATCGCAGGAGGTTACGGTGAATATCACTCTTCCGCAGCTGAAGGCCGGCGACCAGGACAAGCCGCAGAACCGGATGGTGCACCGGCTGCAGGGCCTGGTCACTGCGCTGGGGAACCCGATCACGATCGACGGCATCTTCGGCCCGAACACGGAGGCCGCGGTCAAAGCTCAGCAGCACGCTTTCGGGCTGTCCCAGACCGGGGTGGTCGATGACAACACCTGGATCAAGCTGATCGGGGGTTAGAACAGCGGGAAGGGCGGCGGCAGTAAGGATCGGCAGGCACCGCGTCCGGGCCGGGGTCGCGGTCCGCACCAGGTCGCCGCTCGTTCAGCATCGCGGCGCCGCCCGTACTGAACCGCACCTCGACGTGGCTATCCCGCTGCGGGGAGCGATCGGGTTTCGGGGGCGAGCAGCCCGAAGATCGCGGCCAGACCTAGCACGGCAGCGCCAAGCCCGAAGGCCGAGGCATAAGAGGCCGTGTCGACGAGGTAACCCGCGGCCACCGGTCCGGTGACCGAGCCGGCGTCCCCGGCCATCTGGTACGACGCGACCAGCTTCCCGCCCTGTCCGGCCAGGATGTCGCCGATCATCGCCGCGGGCGCGACGTCAAGCAGCCCCGAACCGAGACCGCACACCGCGAGCGCAGCCAGGTATCCCGCCAGGCCAGGCAGGAACGCGAGCATCAGCATGCCGCCAGCTGCCGCCGTGCAGCCGATGATGATGACCGTCCGTCGGCCGAACGCATCGGCCGCCCGCCCACCGGGCAAGACCGCCGCCGCATTCAGCACGGCGAAGGCGAGAAAGCCGATGCCCGTCCAGACGGCGGACCGGTGCAGGACGTCACGGACGAACAACGGCACGATGGCGCTGCGCACGCCTATGGCCGCGAAGCCGTCCGCAAAGGTTGCCGACGCCGCGGCGCGGTAGGCGCGGCTGCGCAGCGCGCGGGCCAGCGCGGCGAGCGGCCGACTCGCTCGTACGCCCGCGACGCGTCCGTACGGCCGAGCTGGCAGGGCCACCACGGCGATGACGCCCGGAACGATGAGCAACCCGCCGTAGATCAAGAACGGCGCCCGCAGCGACCACGCGGCGACCAGCCCGCCCACCGCCGGGCCGCTGATCCCGCCGAGCAGGAACCCGGCACTGAAAAGGCCGCTGGCTCGCCCCCGCTGCCCTTCGGGCACGCTGACCAGCAGCAGGGTCTGCGCGCCGACCGTGTACATGGCCGAGCCGAGCCCTCCGGCGCCACGCAAGGCAATCAGCTGGACGAACGACTGAGACAATCCTGCGAGCACGCTGCTCACGGCGACGACCGCGATGCCCGCCGCCATGACCACGCGCTCGCCGAACCGGTCTACCAGCCGGCCGGCGGGCAGCGCCCCGATCACCCGCATCAGCGCGAACGCGCTGACCACACTGGCCGCCGCCGCCGTGCTGACGCCGAACTGGCGGGCGAACTCCGGGATGGCCGGAGCGACGATTCCGTACCCGAGGGCGACCGTGAACGAGACCGCCGTGAGGATCGGCACCTCCCGCGGCAGGCCGCGGAATGGACCGCGCGGGCGGCTAGGCACGAGGGAATTGTGCCAGCCCCCTGGTCCGCCAGTCGGCCGTGAAGGCCTGCACCCCGGGAGTGAGCGGTCTTCAGCGCTCACGCAGCGGCTTCAAGCGGATCCTCGGGTCGCCTACCGCGCGACGCAGGCGACACCTCGGCCTGATCTCCCCCTTGCTCCCTGGGCGACCAGCGTATGCGTCTCGGCGCGCACCGATCGGCCGATCTTCCCGCCGAGCCGCCATTTCAGCGGCGGGCAGCCCCGCCGAGACAGCGAGGCGAGGGCCCGTGGGAGTTCTTGGCCCGAAGGCAGCGGCTCGACATGATCCAGCCATCGCTGACGGTCATCTGCCCAGGCCTGCAAGTAGCCTTCGCACAAGGCCGGTGTGATGAGCGCCAGCCGGCCCATAGAGCCTTTGAGCCCAGCGATCCTGCGGGCTTGCTCGTGCGACTCGAGGGTGGCGTCTCCCTTCACCATGTCCAACACGCCCTCGATGAAACGGCGGCGCTTCACCAGGAATTCAGCCCAGTACGCTTCATCAGCGTCTGCGATCGGCTGACCTTGGTCGAGCAGCCAGTAGATGCCCTCGGCCAAAACATCGCCGAGCTCTTCCGCGCGGGCGCGACCCGGATTCCGGAACGGGTCATAGGGATGCTGGATCGCTTGTCCGGTAATGGCGACTGGCTGCAGGGATTTACGTCCATCCAGCTCGCGGTGACTGGAATGTCGGCTTCATGGAAGGCAGGCTAGCGAGCCTCCTGGGCGTGACACGGGAACCCGATACGCCTGCTGGCGCGTGCTATTTAGAATACTTGTGGGTAGCTCCGGATTGCCGCCGCCACCACTTTGCCCTCGACATGATCCTGGACGTGCTCGA
>Ga0070711_100001326_pt1 | contig 13503 bp, 8 predicted proteins | sample LARL53metaG_FD_65452 | JGI IMG/M metagenome (GOLD analysis project Ga0070711, IMG submission 65452) | Corn, switchgrass and miscanthus rhizosphere microbial communities from Kellogg Biological Station, Michigan, USA - LAR L5-3 metaG | ecosystem: Host-associated > Plants > Roots > Rhizosphere ... | reverse complement strand
CAGCAGCATGAGAGAAGATCGGTCGGCCTCATGATGGATGCAAGCCACCCATTTTCCATCCGGCGAAAGCGAAGGCCGGTTTCCCGAGCCAAGTTGGATGGCCGGCGAGCCGTCCGTCTTCCTGAGATAGATGGCTGAGTTGCGGCCTTGCCCACTGGAAAGCTCGACGAAGACGATGGATTGAGCGTCGTTCGACAAGTCATACATCAAGGAAGAGTCAAGCCAAGCCAGATCGCGTTGTGCCGCCCCATTGGGCGGTAAATAGTGGATGCCCAGACGCGAATTGACCGTGGTCAGCAGAACACGGCCGTCGCGGGCTACATCTTGCATCACGATTATTCCGCCGGTTTGTGAGACCATCCGTTGGGCGCCGGACAGCGTAACCGCATAAAGTGCGGGATCGCTGCCAGGTTGACCGCCTGAGAACCATACCTCACGATCGTTGGGTGACCAGTTCAAGGCGCCTATGGCGCGCCATCCACGGGAAAGCACCTGCTTAGGATCGTTCGGGCCAACAACGCAGAGGGCATAATCCCCCACTTCGGCGTCAAAATCAAAGAACGCAACCAGCTTTCCGTCGGTCGATACTCGCGGCATCATGGGAGGCCGCTTCTCCGTCTCATACAAAACGGTGCCGATGGGATATTCGAGCCGGAATTTTCCGCCGACGGCGCGCGCTACTGCTAGGGACTCGCCATCTGGGCCCCAGTCTGCGCCACTGACACCTTCCAGCACCTCGCGCGGCGCGCCACCGCCAAACGGGACCCGAGCCAGCGTACCGACATCCTCACTTCCCAAAAGAATGGCCATCTCTCCACCCGGCGAGATGGCAAGCACTCGAGCACTGGGAAGCGCCAATGGTTGGGCTTCGCGATTGCCGGGATGTGCCGAGAATAACGTGGATGGAGCTCCGTCCCATTCGGCACTGTAGACTACCGAGTCGCCAGGAGCGAACTTCGCCGAGGTGACATCGCCACGGCGAAAAGTCAAGCGGCGATACGAAGGCGGTTCTGCGGGTGGGACATATCGGTGCTCATAGGAGATGCGCAGTGCCAGTCCGAGCAAAACTCCTGCAAGCAAACCCAAACTTGTCCAGAGCCTCATTCGCGGCACGTTTCGCGGAGCTGGAGTCGGGCTTGCCAGAGCGAAGTTACTGGAATCCATCTCCTCCCGAAGCTCCTCCAAGGCGACCTTTACATCTGCCATGGTTTGCCAGCGGCGTTCAGGATCCTTCTTCAGACAGCGAGCGATAATTCGATCGAGCTCGGGAGGAACCTCCGCGACTGCTTGTGATGCCGGCTGTGGGTCCTTGTAGAGCACAGCCGAAAGCGACGATAGTTTAGACCCGCCCGCGAAAGCTCGTTCACCCGTCGCCATCTCGTATAGAACTGACCCGAAGGAAAAAACATCCGAGCGTGCGTCAACCTTCTTGCCATCGGCTTGCTCCGGAGACATGTAAGCAACGGTCCCGAGGATGGTGCCTTCTTCCGTGAGCGGCGATCCTTCGCCGTGCACAGTCTCGGCGTACGCGTCGGCATCTGTGGACTCGCTGAGTTTCGCTAAACCAAAATCCAGGATCTTGACCACGCCTTGTGGAGTAACGATCACATTCGAGGGCTTGAGGTCGCGGTGGACGATTCCTGCCGCGTGAGCCGCTGCCAGAGCGTCCGCGATCTGAACTCCGTACTTCAACACATCACGAATCCGCAGCCCTTTGCGCCCGATCAGGTGATCGAGCGTATCGCCAGCCACATACTCCATGGCGATGTAAGGAAGAGGCTTGCCATCAATTTCCTGTGTATCGATGTCGTAGATCGTGACGATATTTGGGTGATTCAGCGATGAGGCTGCTTTGGCTTCCTGGACGAAGCGCCGCTCGCGGTCGGCGTTGAGTGCAGCCGCCGACAAAATCTTGATAGCCGCCGTCCGGCCAAGACGGGAATCGACCGCCTTATAGACAACGCCCATTCCACCGGCCCCAAGCTTGGCCTCGATGCGATACGAGCGGAATGATTTTCCGATCATGGGCGCAGTCCTCAATACCCAGCCTCGACGAACGGCACGAAAAGAGCACCGTCGCGGCCGGTACGAATGAACATCTTCAAAATGTAAGCCGTCACAAGTGCGCGGAGAAAGAGTTCCGTGTAGCAATCCGCTGGCGACTTCATTGCCTCTCGCACAAGCAGGCGCGAATGCGGGACGCCGGTGCTTGTTGTGGGTGCAATTCTACCGCAGAAGGTCTCGAGTTTGGATGCCCAAGAGTGTTATTCGACCATTTGACAGAAGGGTTCCGACCGTTGACACGACAACGGCTCAAAATCCTCTGCCACGAACATTCCTGAGAGTGCGGTTCTGCGCATATGCGCGAAGTGCGCTCTGCCGTCGAACCACGCGGGAGCGTATCGATTTAGGCCTGGAAAATACCCCCCAACGCACCTACGTCGACTGTCTTTGCGTACTCGAATCCCTGTGATCCTTATCACCCCTCGATGTGCTCCGAGTGACAGTGCTTTGTTGCCGAAAATCGCTACCTTGGTGTAAGAGCGAGTGATCCGTTTGGAGGAGTGTCTATGCAAGCACTCTCGCCGGTCAGTCTTCCCACCGAAGAGCAGTTGTTCATCGACAAGGTGATTGCGAAGCGTCGAGGACGCCCCGGGGCCTTGCTCGGCATTCTGGAGGCGGCACAGGATAGAAACCGCTACAAATACCTTCCCTTAGAAACCCTGCGTTACATCGCTGCCAAGACGGACCTGCCGTTATCGCGCATCTACAGCGTTGCCACGTTCTATGCCCTGTTCAATCTTCAACCGCAAGGCGAAAACACCATCTGCATTTGCCGAGGCACGGCATGCCATACGCGCGGTTCGCGCAATTTGTTGCAGGGAGCGCGCCTGGATCTTGGGCTGGGTCTCGAGGATGCCGACGGCAACGGCAACGAGGCCGACAAACTTCTGCTCACCACCCCTGACCGTCAATTCACAGTGCGTACGGTGGCCTGCTTCGGTCAATGCGCGATGGCGCCCGTGGTGGAGGTGAACCATCGCATCTGCGGACATGCCACCGAGCGTACCTTGCAGCGCGAGATCGCAACCATTCGCGCCGGAGAGTAAGCAATGCCTCGCATTCTGGATATTGGAGCTTTCAGCGCAGTGCGTGAGGCGGGCCTTGCCAAACTGGTCCCGCCGGTGCCGCGTTTGGCTGTGGGAATGGGAACATGCGGCCGCGGAAACGGCGCTGAAGGCTTGTATCAGGCATTTCTGCAGGCGATTGAGAACAGCGGCGCCAACCTCGTTCTGGCGCCGGTAGGTTGTTTTGGAGCTTGCTTTCAAGAGCCGCTGGTCAACGTCCGGCTCCCCGGAAATCCTCTTGTCATTCTGCGTCGGGTGCAAGCGAACGACGCCGCGCGCGTCCTGCACGATATTGCCAACGGTTGTCTCAGCCCTGATTTGATTTACTGCAAGATTGAAGAGTGGGATCACATTACCGGTCATGTGCGCTACGGTCAGGGATATCCCGAAGTCCCTGCCTGGAGCGATGTGCCATTCTTCAAAGGGCAGAAGAAAATTGTTTTGCGGAATTGCGGTCTCATCAATCCCGATGACATTGAGGAATACATCGCGGTCGGTGGATATCAGGCGCTTTACAAAGTATTGATCGATGCGAACCCTCCGGGAGTGATTGAGCAAATCAAAGCGTCGAAACTGCGGGGCCGCGGCGGAGCGGGATATTCCACCGGCAACAAGTGGGAATTCCTGGCCAAGGCAAAGACAGAATCGAAGTACATCATCTGCAACGCGGACGAAGGCGATCCGGGCGCCTACATGAATCGCAACGAGATTGAAAGCGATCCCCACTCACTGCTCGAGGGCATGATCATTGGCGCGTATGTCATGGGCGCGACGGAGGGAATCGTCTATGTCCGAGCCGAGTATCCGCTGGCAGTACATCGCTTGAATCGTGCCATCGAACAAGCGCGCGAGTACGGACTGCTTGGGGAGAACATCCTCGGCCGTGGATTCAAGTTCGACATTGAACTGGTGGAAGGAGCCGGAGCATTCGTCTGCGGCGAAGAGACCGCGCTGATCGCGTCGCTAGAAGGCGAGGCCGGAAGGCCGCGACCGCGACCGCCATTCCCCGCTCAGAAAGGTCTTTGGGGCAAGCCTACCAACATTAACAACGTGGAAACCTGGTACAACATCGCGCCCATCGTGACGCGAGGGCCAGCCTGGTTCACCGAAACTGGCAGCCCTAAGAGTTCCGGCACAAAAGTATTTTCGCTGGTGGGCAAGGTCAAAAATACCGGACTGGTCGAGATGCCTCTCGGCACTGCGCTGAAGACCTTTATCTACGACATTGGAGAAGGCGCGGTTGGGGAAGGTCAGGTCAAAGCAGTGCAGACCGGGGGGCCGTCGGGAGGCTGCATCCCGCACGAGATGTTCGATACCGCTGTTGATTACGAGAGCTTGCAGCAACTCGGGTCAATCATGGGATCGGGCGGCATGGTCGTGATGGACGAAGACAACTGCATGGTTGACGTCGCCCGGTACTTCATCGAGTTCACGCACTCGGAATCATGCGGCAAATGCATTCCTTGTCGAGTTGGCTTGAACAAATGTCTTCGCATTTTGAATCGCGTGACCGAAGGCGCGGGCACGGCGCATCATCTCGAAATCCTGGACGAGCTGAGCCGTTACATTCGAGACTGCTCGCTCTGCGGCCTCGGACAGACTGCACCCAATCCGGTGCTCACGACCCTGCGGCACTTCCGCAACGAGTTTGAGGACCATATCCTGGCCCGGCGCTGCACGGCAGGAGTGTGTGAAGAACTGGCACTCTCTCCCTGTGAAAACAGTTGCCCCCTGCACATGAACATTCCTCGATTCCTGCAGCTCTATAAGGAGAACCGGTTGGAGGATGCGTTCCTCTCGATCATCCTCGACAATCCGCTGCCCTCTTCGACGGGGCGTGTATGCCAGCATCCGTGCGACAGCCGCTGCCGGAGGCAGACATTGGATCAGGCAGTGAACATGCGCGAAGTGCACCGCTTCATCGCCGATTCCATCTTCGACTCCGACAAGTATGAACCTATGGTGCAGTCGATCGCTGCGCGCAAGTTCGAAGCTACCGGGCGCGAAATCGCGATTGTGGGCGCCGGACCCGCCGGACTCACCGCCGCGTTCTATCTGGCAATGCTGGGCCATGACGTCACGGTCTACGACAGCAAGTCCGAGGCCGGTGGAATGCTCCGTTTTGCTCTCCCTGAATACCGGCTACCAAAGGGAATCTTGCGGCGCGAGATCGAGCTCATCGAGCGGCTAGGAGTGAAGTTCAGCTTCAACACTCGGGTCGGCGTCGATCTGGCCCTCAATGACCTCGATGATCATTTCGACATGGTCTTTCTCTCCATCGGAACGTGGAAAGAATCTTGGGTCTATCAGTCCGGCACCGAGTTGAAAGGCGTATATCCGGCGCTCAATTACCTGGAGGCGGTTGCGGCTGGACAGGACGTGAACCTCGGGAGGCGTGTAGCAATTATCGGCGGAGGCAATGCAGCAATCGACTCTGCGCGAACCTCGCTGCGTAAAGGCTGCGACGTGACCGTTTTCTACCGGCGTGAACGGAAAGACATGCCAGCGATCGACGAAGAAATCACGGCCGCCAAAGAGGAAGGCGCGAAGTTCGTATTCCTGGCCGCACCTCATCGCGTGATTGGAGACGCCAAGGGAAGCGTCAAAGCCATCGAGATCGTGAAGACGCGGTTGGGAGAGTACGACTCCTCCGGCCGCCGAAAGCCCATCGCGACCGACGAGGTTCAGCGCTTCGACTGCGACTCTGTCATTTATGCCGTTGGCGAAACTGTCGATTTGGATTTCGCCAAGGCCTCAGGCCTGGCTCTCAGAGAGGGTGGAACCATTGAAGTGAATCGGTTCACCTTGGAAACGAGTCGTCCTCGATTCTATGCCGGAGGCGATCTGGTAACGGGTGCGTCCAACGTTTCGAATGCCATGGCCTCGGGCAAGCAGGCGGCGCGAAGCATCGATTTGCAGTTGATGGAAGCCGATCGTTGGAATTCGCTTTATCCCGATATCCAATACGAACAGACACCACCCGAAGATCCGAGCCCGAGTCGGCGTCACACTGGGCATGAACTTGCAGCCTCTTCTCGTGTTCGCTCGCAGGACGAAGTCGTAACTGGCCTGAGCCATGAAGAGGCTTTCGACGAAACCTGCCGCTGCCTGCGTTGCGATGTCACGGCCGTCAACGTGAGTTAGGGACCATGCGCTGAAAGGAGCAATACCTTGCCACCGAAGAAGATATCGATCCGAATCGACGGAGAACTGATCAGCGCAGTGGAGGGTCAGACCATTCTGCAGGCGGCGAAGGCCAACCATAAGTACATTCCAACCCTCTGCGATCTAGATGGACTCACGGCAGTCGGTGCCTGCCGGATTTGCCTTGTCGAGGTCTCCGGCACCGAGCGCTTGTTCCCCGCTTGCACCACGCCCATCCAGGAAGGAATGTCGGTCACCACGACGTCGCCGAAGTTGACGCGCTATCGGCGTATTTCCGTCGAACTGCTTCTCGTGGAGCGTAATCACGTCTGCTCGGTGTGCGTATCGAACGGACACTGCGAGTTGCAATCAATGGCCACGGCCCTCGGTATCAGCACCGTCGGCTTGGCGTACAACTTTCCCAAGTTGTCCATCGACATGTCTCACCCACGCTTCGTGCTTGATCACAACCGCTGCATTCTGTGCACACGCTGCGTGCGAGTCTGCGCCGAACTCGAGGGCGCACATGTTTGGGATCTCACTGCGCGCGGCACCCACGCCCGCGTTGTCAGCGAGATGAATGAGAAATGGGGACAGGCTTCGACCTGCACGAGTTGTGGCAAGTGCGTGCACGCCTGCCCGACGGGCGCACTGGCCGAAAAGGGCTGGGCCGTTGAGGAGATGGTGAAGAAGATCGACGCAGTCACCTCCCTGGTACACCGCAGAGGAGTGCAGGTATGAAGAAGGTGAAAGTAGCCACCGTCTGGCTGGATGGATGCTCCGGTTGCCACATGTCGCTGCTCGACATGGACGCGGGCATCATCGCTCTGGCCCGCAAGATTGACCTGGTGTATGGCCCGCTGGTCGATGCGCAGGAATTTCCCGAGGATGTCGATGTCACGCTGGTTGAAGGCGCGGTCAGTTCGCAGGACGATCTCAACAAGATCCAGAAGATTCGGCAGCGCACCCACATACTCATCTCGCTCGGAGATTGCGCCGTCACCGGCAACGTCCCGGCAATGCGCAACTCCATCCCCGTGCAGAAACTACTGCAGCGCATCTACATCGACGGTGCTGAGGAAGGAAACGTCGTCCCGTCAGAGCGCGTCCCGGCCCTGCTCAAGCAGGCGCGGCCACTGCGCGAATTCGTCAAAGTGGATTTGAGCTTGCCGGGCTGTCCTCCTCCGTCGAAGGCAATCTTCAGCGTGATCAACGATCTGCTGGACGGCAAGAAACCCGATGTCACCCTCAAGGTCAAATTCGGTTAAGGAGCCTGTAATGAAGCGCATCACCATCGAACCCGTGAGCCGCATCGAGGGACACGCCAAAATCGACATTCACCTCGATGACCAGGGACACGTCGCGGGAACCGAATTTCACGTCACGCAGGTCCGAGGTTTTGAGAAATTCACCGAAGGACGTCCCTTCTATGAGATGCCGGGCATTACCGCACGGATCTGCGGGATCTGTCCCATCAGCCACCTGCTCGCTTCGTCCAAGGCCTGCGACGCCATCATGGCGGTACGCATTCCTCCGACGGCCAGGAAGCTGCGCGAACTAGTGCACTTCGCCCAGATCGTGCAATCGCACGCACTCAGCTTCTTCTACCTTTCTGCTCCGGATTTTCTCCTAGGCATGGATTCCGATCCGGCGTCACGAAACGTGTTGGGTGTCATTGCAGGGCATCCGGAGTTAGCCCGCGACGGAATCGAACTCCGAAAATTCGGGCTGCAAATCATAGAGAGCCTGGCGCAGGAACGCGTTCATCCTTCCTGGATCGTTCCCGGCGGTGTTGCATCTCCACTCGCCGGTGCCATGCGCGACCGCATTCTGACAGAACTGCCAGGAACCAAAGCGATTGCCGACCTCTCCCTTCGTTTCTTCAAGGGCGCGCTCGACAACTACAAGGAGGAGATCGCGTTCTTCGGCTCCGTTCCGACGATGTACGCGGGCATGGTCGATCGCAGAGGGAACTTGCAGCTTTACGATGGCAACCTGCGGTTTCGCAGTGCGACGGGCGAGCTTGTGGAAGATCAAATTCCCCCTGACGAATATATGCAATGGATCGGGGAAGCCAGCTTGCGTGAATCGTACTTGAAGGCTCCTTTTTTCAAGCCACAGGGATTTCCGGCTGGGGTGTATCGCGTAGGTCCCCTGGGGCGCCTGAATGCCTCCGACCAGTGCGGAACTCCAAACGCCGACGTTGAGTTTCGAGAATTTCACCAGCGGTTCGGCGTGGTTGCACACAGTGCGTTCCTCTACCACTATGCCAGGCTGATCGAAATTGTCTACGCTCTGGAACGGATCGAAGCCTTGCTGGACGATCCGCAAATTCTCGAAACGCATGTGCGTGCCACCGCCGGAGTCAACGCCACCGAGGGTGTCGGCATGATCGAAGCGCCGCGGGGAACTTTGATCCACCACTACAAAGTGAATGAGGAGGGCGCGATCACCTGGGCCAACCTGATCGTTGCCACTGGCCACAACAACCTCGCCATTGGTCGCGCCGTGCAGCAGGTCAGCGAACACTTCATTGACGGAACGAAGCTGAACGAAGGCATGCTGAACCGTGTGTCGGCTGTGGTGCGCGCCTATGATCCCTGCCTCAGTTGCTCCACCCACGCCTTCGGCCTGCTGGCTATGACAATCCGCATGGTGGGCGCGGACGGAGACATCCTGGACGAGCTAACGACGGATTGACCTAAAGAACTGTCTCGTTCGTTCCCGTGATCAGGGTCCTCGAATGCTGCGAAAGGCTTGTCGATGTTGGGCAATGTGATTGTCTGAGCGGTACTCCTCGTGCCGTAGGGCAGCATCCGAAAACCGCCGGCGCTTCCCTTTTTTTTTGTCTTTCACGAATTCGGTCGAGACAGGATCCCAAGAAAAGTTTATGGTTGCAGACAGAATTCCAACTCCATAGAGAGGGTTCACACGTGCTGAATCGCAGAAATTTCCTGAAAGTCGCGAGCACCGCAACGGCTGGCACTGTTCTCAGAGGTAAGATCCATGCGTTGGCCGCCATAGAGACTGAACCAATCGCGCCGCTTGCCGCCAACGATCAGATTCAGATCGCGCTGATCGGGGCCGGGATTCAGGGCCAGGGAGACACCAAAGTTGCCGTGCAGGTTCCCGGCGTAAAGCTTGTCGCCGTGGCCGACTGTTACGACGGAAGGCTGGCGCACAGCAAGGAGATTTGGGGCAACGACGTCTTCACCACACGCGACTACCGCGAGATCCTGGCGCGCAAAGAGGTTGACGCCGTCATCATCGCTACCCCCGACCATTGGCACAAGCAGGCCGCAGTCGATGCAATGAGGGGGAGCAAAGACGTCTATTGCGAAAAGCCCATGATCCATCTGTACTCCGACGGCCCGGAGATGATCGAGACCGCCCGCGCCACGAACCGCATCCTTCAAGTTGGAAGCCAGCGCGTTAGCTCCATCATCTATTCCAAGGCGAAAGAGCTGCTGGCCTCAGGCGCAATCGGCAAACTCAACATGGTTTCCGCGCATTGGGACCGCAACTCTTCAATTGGCGCGTGGAACTACACCGTTCCTCTGGATGCCTCGTCCGAAACGTGCGACTGGCCGCGCTTCCTTGGAACGGCTCCGAACATTCCATTTAACGCCGAGCACTTTTTCCAGTGGCGCAAATGGAAAGCCTACGGAAGCGGCGTCGCTGGCGATCTCTTCGTGCATTTGTTCAGTGGAACCCACTTCATTACCGGCAGCAATGGCCCGACGCGAGCCATGGCTACCGGCGGTTTGCGTTTCTGGAAAGATGGCCGAGACGCGGACGACGTGATGCTGGGGTTGTTCGACTATCGCGAGGGGTTCAATCTCAGCCTGCGCGTGAACTTCGTTGACGGAGGAGATGAGAGCGAAGGCTTCATCTTCAGCGGCTCCGAAGGCACCATGGAGATTGCGGGCAACTCGGTCAGCGTGAACCGCTCACCTCTGAAAAAGGAACCAGGCTACACCGTCGGGACCTTCACGGAAGCCATGCAAAAACGAACGCTGGATGCCTACCGCCAGAAATATCCGGTCACGCATCCCTCGGGGCCGCCGGCGGCTGAATATGAGAAGTACGTGGCTCCCGAGGGCTACCGCGACAGCTACGACCATTTCAAGAATTTCTTTGCTGCCGTTCGCTCGCGTCAGCCGGTCGTGGAAGATGCGACCTTCGGCTTCCGCGCCGCCGGTGCGGCACTGCTTAGCAACCTCAGCGTCGAACAAGGCTCCGTCGTGAAGTGGGATCCCGACGCCATGAGGTTGGGATGAAATAGAATACTGCTCTTCGACACAGGCAGCATACGAAACGAGATTCAATAGCGGAGAATCGATTTGTTCAATAATAAAAAACTGCTGCTCCCTCTTCTGGTGTGCATAAGCGCTGGTTGTGTTTGCGTTGCACAAAACACCCGCAAAGCCAGTCCCGGCGATGCTCCCGGAAACGTTTCGCAAACGACCTTCTTCGTTCACCGTCTCGGAACCGACCATGCGGAGGGCATTACCACGCTCGATATGAACGGCGACGGCCGCCCCGATCTTCTGAGCGGAGCGTACTGGTACGAGAACCGCGGCCCCAACGGGGGAGAGTGGAAACGTCATCAGTACAGGACGGTCGGCATCATGGGCGAGTTTGTCTCCGATTGCGGAGAATGGACCTTCGACGTGAATCACGATGGCGCCCTTGACGTAGTCACGACCGGATGGATGTTGAACGGCCTGTGGTGGTACGAGAATCCGAAAACGCCCGGTGTCATGTGGAAGCAACACTTCATCGCTGACAGCTATGACACCGAGGGTGGGGCCACCGGCGACATCAACGGCGATGGCAAGGCCGATCTCGTCCTCGCCCACTACAACCACTCGGGAATTCTATGGGCCGATTTCTCGGGCCCCGAACCCAAAGTTCACCACGTCGGCGGAAAAGAACAGGACGGCCATGGCATCGGAATCGCCGACGTGGACGGCGATGGCAAGGCCGACATCCTTACTCCCAACGGCTGGTTCAAGAATATCGACGCCAACAACGATAAGTGGGAGTGGCACGGCGATTGGAAGATGGACGACGCCGGTTTTCCCATCATCGGCTACGACGTTAACAACGACGGCAAAACCGACATCATCTATGGTCAGGGGCATAGCTATGGCCTCTACTGGCTCGAACAAAAGGGAGATGGTGCAAACCGCACGTGGGTGAAGCACGTGATCGACGAGTCGTACTCCCAGATCCACGCACTCAAACTGATCGACATCGATGGCGACGGCGCTCCCGAATTGCTGGCCGGCAAGCGTTACCGCGGACACAATGGCAACGATCCGGGCTCCTATGATCCGCTAGTCGTGTATTACTACAAGATCGATCGCAGCACCGGAGCGTTCACGCGGTTCCCAATATCAGTCAATGGCACAGCCGCAGCGGGAACGCAGTTTGTCGTGGAAGACCTCGATGGAGATGGCGACCTCGACATCGCAACAGCGGGAAAAACAGGCGTGCACTTCTACGAAAATCTGAAGATCAATGTCGTTCCGAAGGAGACCCGTGAAAACGAACTCCTGCTCGACAAGAACTGGCCCTTCGAGGGCGAAGGCAAGATTGTGAAGCAGGAAGATGGCCCGCCGCCGCGATAGGGCGAACCTGGACTATCGGGCGATGCGGCTGTGTTACTTTAAAGTTCAATGGCATCCAGGGACTACATCTGTGAGAGTCCCTTCATGCCTGACAACACCACCACGAATGCTAAGGGAGACCGCTTGCGCCGAATTCAAATAGCCCTGCTTATTTTTGTATCGCTGATTTTCACATCCCTCACAGCCGCGCAGAATCAAGCGGCGGTCGATCCTTCGCTCCCGCCCCCGCCGCACGAGAAGCAAGTCCGTCTTAAGCACATTCTGGTGATCGGCCAGACCAAGGGATTCGAGCATGACTCGGTATCCGATGGCATGGTCGCCATCTACAACATGGGTCGCGACAGCGGTCTATGGGACGCCATGCTGCGCACTGACGTCGAACTCGTCACCAAGAAAGATCTCGGAAGAAACACGAAGAACCTCAACTACTTTGATGCCATAGTCTTCGTAAGCACCACTGGCGAACTTGACCTCGACGACAGCCAGAAGACCGACATGCTGTCGTTCATCAAAGACGATGGCAAAGGTTTTGTAGGCGTTCACGCCGCCCTCGACACCAATTACAAATGGCCCGCATACGGTGAGATGATTGGCGGCTGGTTTGACCAGCACCCGTGGTCCACGTTCAACGCGCCGATCATTAACGAAGATCCGACGTTTCCCGCGGTTCGCCACTTTCCGGCAGCGTTCTTGAAATACGATGAAATTTACCAGCCCAAAGAGTGGTCGCGCGAAAAGGTAAACGTCCTGCTCAGCCTGGATGCCACGAAGCTGAATTACGAAAACAACCCGCGCGTTCACCGAACCGATCATGACTTTGCGGTTGCCTGGGACAAAATGTATGGCAAGGGCAGAGTCTTTTACTCCACTCTCGGCCACACCCAGGAGTCATGGAATGACCCGGACATCCGCAAGATGTATTTCGAAGCGATCAAGTGGGTGCTGGGAATGACCGAAGGCAGTACAGTTTCGCATCCCCATCCGCCGGCAGGTGAGCGCCGGTGATTCTGCCAAAAATGAGTTGTTGTTCAACAGTGCGTCGTAGTGTGTGGCCAGTGGGAGTATTGTTCCTGAGTCTTGCCGTTTCCGCCGCCCAGGAACCAGGGCCCACTCCGAAAGCGCAGGCAGAGGCCGGAGTGAAACAGGACGTTCCCGCTCCGCCCAAGACATATCCGCCTGATCTTGTGCAGAAGGGCACCGCACTCTTTCGCCAGGACTGCTCGTTCTGTCACGGCCGCAACGCCGGTGGTGGGGAGAGCGGACCCGACCTGACGCGCTCCAAATTGGTGACTGCGGATGTCGACGGAGACAAGATCAGTCCTGTCATACGCAACGGACGCCCCGACAAAGGCATGCCACGCTTTGACCGGTCGGATGATCAGATTGAGAGCCTCGTAGCCTTCATCCACACGCAACAGACCAAGGCGCTCACGAAAACCGGTGGCCGCAAGGGAGTGGATCCCGAAGACCTGCAAACCGGAAACGCTGAAGCCGGCAAGCAATACTTCAATGGAGCGGGCGGATGCGCCGGTTGTCACTCGCCGGCCGGCGATCTTGCTGGAATCGGCTCGCGTCACCAGGGCCTTGAACTCGAA